>Ga0335082_10000710_pt1 | contig 34689 bp, 30 predicted proteins | sample Lox_Sample_41_FD_206718 | JGI IMG/M metagenome (GOLD analysis project Ga0335082, IMG submission 206718) | Soil microbial communities from Loxahatchee National Wildlife Refuge, Florida, United States - Lox_Sample_4.1 | ecosystem: Environmental > Terrestrial > Soil > Wetlands | place: USA... | reverse complement strand
GCGCTGATGGCGCTCGAGGCGAAGGTGAAGCTCGTTTCGGCCGCGGGCGAGCGCGAGGTCGCCGCCGCCGACCTCTACCTCAACGACGGCATCGACTACCTCGCGCGGGCCCCCGACGAGATCCTCGCCGAGGTGCGCCTGCCCGAGGCCGCGGGCTGGAGGTCGTGCTACTGGAAGCTGCGGCGGCGCGGCGCGTTCGACTTCCCGGTGCTCGGCGTCGCGGCGGCGGTGCGCATCGCGCCCGACGGCACGGTCGAGGACGCACGCATCGTGCTCGGCGCAGTGGCGTCGCGTCCGGTCGTCACCAGAGGCGGCGAGATGCTCGTCGGCAGGCGGTTGACAGATGACGCCATCGCCGAGGCCGGGACGAAGGTCGCTTCGCGCGCGAAGCCGCTCGACAACGCGGATCTCGACATCTACTGGCGGAAGGAAGTGGTCGGCAGCTTCGTCGGCTATGCCCTGCGCGAGCTCCGCGGCGACGACATGCGCGCGACACGGCTCCGCATCGCCCGGCACTCGGTGTAGCGTCGAGACCGCGTGCCGGTGCTACGATCCCGCGGTCGCGTCGACCGGGGTCCGTCATGCCGAGATTCGCGTTCGCCTCAGCGCTTGTGTCCGCGCTGGTGCCCACCTTGCTCGTCGCCGGCGCCGCTGCGGCACAGGTCGCGGTCGAGGAGTATCCGCTACCGCCGAACGTCGGCGTGCACGACGTCTGGGCCGATCGATCGCCGAACGGCCCGGTCTGGTTCTCGGCGCAGCGGAGCGGCCAGCTCGGCCGACTCGATCCGAAGACCGGGAAAGTCGACCTCATTCCGCTCGGTTCCGGCTCGTCCCCGCACGGCGTGATCGCCGGCGCCGACGGCGCGCCCTGGCTCACCGACGGTGGCCAGAACGCGATCGTGCGCGTCGACCCGAAGACGCACGCGGTGACGAAGTGGCCGCTGCCCGGGGACCGCGGCTACGCCAACCTCAACACCGCGATCTTCGATCGCGAGGGCATTCACTGGTTCACCGGGCAGAGCGGGGTCTACGGCCGGCTCGATCCGCACACCGGCGCCATGAAGGTGTTTGACGCGCCACGGGGCAGCGGGCCCTACGGCATCCACGTCACGCCGGACGGCGTCGTCTATTACGCCTCGCTCGCCGGCTCGCACATCGCGCGCATCGACGCGAAGACCGCCGCCGCCGTGGTGATCGAGCCGCCCACGCCGCGCCAGGGCGCACGCCGCGTCTGGTCGGACTCCAAGGGCAGCATCTGGGTGAGCGAGTGGAACTCGGGGCAGCTCAGCCGCTATGACCCGAAGACCGGTCAGTGGGCGCAGTGGAAGGCACCCGGCGAGAGCCCGAGGGTGTACGCGGTCTACGTCGACGAGACCGACCGGGTCTGGGTGTCCGAGTGGTCATCGCAGACGATGCTGCGGTTCGATCCGGCGACGCAGAAGTTCGAGCCGTTCAAGTCCTCGAGCACGTACGCGAACGTGCGCCAGATTCACGGCCGCAAGGGCGAGGTCTGGACGCCCGAGTCGGCGACCGACAAGCTCGTCGTCTATCGCTACCGTTGATTCCCGCGCGCGCCCGCGCGCGGCCTGCGCGCACCGGCCGCCGAGCTCAGCCGTCGAGGCGGTCCGGCGGCGGGGTGGCGTTCATTCGACGACGATGCTCGCTTCGCGCGCGACCGTACGCCACTTCTCGAAGTCGGTGCGCACGTAAGCGGCGAACTCTGCCTCGCTCATGTTGGCGATATCCACGCCCATCGACCGGAAGCGCTCCCGGACGCCGTCGTTCGCGAGCGCCTTGCGTAGCGCACCGTACAGCTTTTCCACGACCGCCGGCGGGATGCCGGCCGGTCCGAAGAGACCGGTGAAGGTGCTCGCCTCGTAGCCGGCGACGCCGAGCTCATCGAGCGTCGGCACGTTCGGGAGCGACGGCGAACGGTCGCGCGAGGTGACCGCGAGCGCCTTTATCCGGCCTTCGCGGATGTGCCCGATCGAGGCGTTGAGCTGATCCATCATGGTTTCGACCTGGCTCCCGAGAAGGTCGGTGATCGCCGGCCCGCTGCCCTTGTACGGAACGTGGACGAGCTGCAGGTTGGCTTGCCGCATCAGGAGCTCGATCGCGAGATGGTTCGACGAACCGTTGCCCGCGGAGGCGATGCTCACCTGTGCGGGCTTCGCGCGCGAATAGGCGACGAACTCCGCGAAGCTTGCGACCGGTGTCTTCATGGCTGCCGTGAGCACCAGCGGCACGAATTGAATCGCGCCGACGGTCGTGAAATCCTTCAGCGGGTCATACCCGATCGTCTTGAAGACGGCCGGGGCGACCGTGACCGTGCCGCTGGAGCCGAGCAGCAGCGTGTAGCCGTCGGCTGCGGATTTCACGACCGCGGTGCTGCCGATCGTGCCGCCTGCACCCGCCCGGTTCTCGACGATCACCTGCTGTCCAAGTGCGTCGGCGAGCGCCGGCGCGATCGTGCGTGCCGTGATGTCGACATTTCCGCTCGGTGGCCACGGCACGACGATGCGGACCGCGCGGTTGGGGAATTCCTGCGCGGCGACGCCCGTTGACCCGAGCGCGAACGCAAGCACGAGCGATAGGTGCCGGATCATGCTTTCTCCCGATCGTCTTCGGCGTGCACGATACCGCGTCCGCCCGGGTCGTCAAATTTTGTGTCGCGGAGGAACCAGGACCGGTCGGGACGCTATCCTGAGGCCACGATGAGGCTGGCCGCCGCGCGGTTCCTTCCCTGCGCCCTCGCGCTCGGGCTTGCGGCAGTCGCGCGCGCCGAAGCGCCGGTCTGCCCGAACCCGCCGCCGACGATCGCGGCGGAGGGGATCATGCGGCACGCGGACGTCGCCGCCGCGGTCCGCGACCTCGCGGCCGAGATCGAACGCGATCGATGGCGGGCGGGGCTCGCGAGCGTCGCGATCGCGGTCGTCCACGGCGAGACCGTGCTGCTCGCCGCCGGCTATGGCTGCGCGAACGTCGCGCGCGGCACGCCGGCCACGCCGGACACCGTCTACCGCACCGGCTCGGTGACCAAGCTGTTCGAGGCCACCGCGCTCATGCAGCTGCGTGACGCTGGGCGGCTCAAGCTCGACGACCCGGTCGCGAAGTCGGTCCCGGAGGCGAGGTTCCTCGGGCCGAGCGGCGAGCGGGCCCTGCCGACCTGGCGCCAGCTCGCCTCGCACACCTCAGGCCTGCCGCGCAACGTTCCCGCCACCCTCGGTACCGTGCCCAGCCTCTTCCAGTACCTCGCGCGCGAGCGGGCCCTGACCGCGCCCGGTGCGCGCTACGCGTATTCGAACCTCGGGTTCATTGTGCTCGGACAGTCGATCGCCGAGGTCGCGGGCGAGCACTACCACGCCTATGTCCGCCGTCACATCCTCCAGCCGCTCGGGATGACCTCGACCACGTTCGACGCGGGCACCGTTCCGAGCGAACGGCTCGCGGCCGGCTATCTCAGGATCGACCAGACCGACGACGGCTGGTCGGGGTACACGGCGAGCGACCGCAATCCGTTCCCGCCGTCGGGCACGATCCTCTCCAGCGTGAACGATCTCAGCCGATTCATCGCGCTCCAGTTCCGGCGGCCGGATCCGGGCGAAGCGCCGGTGCTCAAGCCCACGTCGATCCGGGAGATGTGGCGACCGGTCGCCGCGATCGGGCCGCTCGGCGGCGCGGCCGCGATCGGGTGGCTCGTCCTCCCCTACGGCCCGTACACGATGGTCCGTAAAGACGGCGGCCTGCCAGGCTTCACTGCGAACGTCACGCTCGTGCCGGAAGCGCGGCTCGGGGCAGTGGCGTTCGTGAACGAATCGCCGCAGCGCGTCCGCGCGAGCGGCGCGGAAGTCGCGAGGCTGGAGCGGCTCGTGTTCGAGCGGCTGCTGCCGCCGATCACGCGCGCCGCCGCGCACGCTCCATCGGCTCAGGCGACCGGGGCCGTGGCGCGCATCGATTCGCGCGCCGAGAACGCCTCGTACCAACGCGCGAGCGCCGGGCGGGAAGGGCGCCAGTCGTCGTCGCCGTAGCGGAAGTCGAGCCAGCCGAGCACGCACCCGGCGGTGATGCTGCCGATCGTCGGTTCGCCGGCGAGTGTCGCGACGTTCCGCTCGAGGAAATCGAGCCCGGCGTGCCACTTTTCGCGCTGACCCTTCATCCAGTCGGCCCACTGTAGCTCCTTCGGGCGAAGGACGGTCTCGTAGCGCGTCAGGATCCCGGCGTCGAGGATACCGTCGCCCAGCGCCTGCAGCTTGAGCGCCGTCCAGCGCGACTCCCCCGCGGGCGGAAAGAGCTTCCGCCCCGCGTGCAGGCTGTCGAGGTACTCGCAGATCACCGGCGAGTCGAACAGCGACGAGCCGTCGTCCAGCACGAGCGTCGGCACTTTCATGAGCGGATTCGCACGGCTGACCTCGGCATTCGCTTTGACCGGCGACACCGCGGCGACGACTTCCTCGATTCGCGCGGCGAGTCCCGTTTCCCGCGCGACGACGCGGGCCTTGCGGGCGAAGGGCGATTGGGGGCTGATGTAGAGCTTCATGGAAGTTGTCCTCGGTTCTTGATCGATGTGCTTTGGAATCCCGGTATCGTCCTTGAGCTCCCGGCGGTGCCGGGGATCACGAAGTCTGCTCCTCGGCGAGCGGCGCGTTCCACGCATCGTAGCCGTAGAGCCAGGCGGTGTCGTCTTCGGCCTGGCGGAGCCAGGTGTTCGCGCTCGAGATCGCCTGGATCCGCGAGGTGCGCGGCTTGCGGTGCGCCTCGTAGGACGCGAACGCGCCGGCGAAGTCCTCGCCGCCCGCGGCCGCCAGGCAACGCGCGAGCACCGCCGCGTCCTCGATCGCGGTGGCCCCGCCTTGCGCCATGTACGGCGTCATCGGATGGCAGGCGTCGCCGAGCAGCACGATGCGGCCGTCGCTCCAGCGCGCGAGCGGTTCGCGCTCGAGGATTGCCCACTTGTGGCAGTCGGGACAGGCGTCGAGCACCGCGCGTACGTCGCCGTGGAAGCCGGCGTAAGCCGCGCGCAGTTCCCGCACGTCGCCCTTCGCCGACCACGACTCGCGCGTCAGCCACTCGACGGGCTCCGGGACGCTCGTCACGAAGTACACCTCGTCGCGGGCCGCGGTGGTGTAGTAGATGACGATGTGGCGGTCGATGCCCCACCACTTCGTGCGCGACGGCCCGAGATCGCGCCCGACCCGCGCCGACGGGAAAACCGCGCGATAGGCGATGCGGCCCTTCCACTGCGGGTCGTCGCGGCCGAGCAGCAGCTCGCGCGCGGTCGAGTGGACGCCGTCGGCGCCGACCACCGCATCCGCGGTGGCGCGCGTGCCATCCGCGAAGGCGAGCGTCACGACGTTCCCGCGCTGCTCGAGCCCGACGAGCTTCTTTCCCAGCTCGACGCGCTCGACCGCAACAGCCGACGCGAGCCCCTCGTGCAGCGTCGCCCGGTGCATGCAGAGATAGGGCGCGCCGTACAGCGTTTCGGGCATCGGGAGCTCGTTCGTCACCTCGCCCGTATCCCAGGCGCGGTTGAGGTGCGAACGCGGCGCGAAGGCAAGCTCGCGCAATCGCTCCTCGAGGCCGAGGCCCCGCAGCACCTTCATCGAGTTCGGCATCATCTGGATGCCCGCGCCGACGCGTGCGAAGCGCGTGGCCTGCTCGTAGACGCGTACCGCGAAGCCGGCGCGCGCGAGCGTCGCCGCGGCGGCGAGGCCGCCCATCCCTGCGCCGACGATTGCAATAGAAGGCGGCACGCTAGTGTGGATCCCGAACCGGCGGCATCCTACCAAGCCGCTCGTGGGCGGGATAGCGCCGGCGCGCGGTGGTGCGCTGCAACCCCCCCCCAAAGCCCATACACTAGCAACGGTCCAGGACGCAGGAGGAGGGCGTGACAAGAATGCTGGTCGCCGTGCTCGCGCTCGTCGCGGCAACGGAGACGCTCGCGCAGGGCGCCTTCCCGACGCGCCCGGTCACGCTCGTCGTCGGCTTCGCGCCGGGCGGCGGGACGGACATCGCGGCGCGGATCGTCGCGAAGCAGCTCGCGGTCGAACTCGGGCAGCAGGTGCTCGTCGAGAACCGGGCCGGTGCCGGCGGGAACATCGCGACCGGCGCGGTCGCGCGCGCCGCCCCCGACGGATACCTGATCTCGCTCGCGACGATCAGCTCGCTGACCGTCCAGCCGCACCTCAATTCGAAGCTGCCGTACGACCCCCGCCGTGATCTCGCGCCGCTCACGATGGGGGTGGTGTTCGCGAACGTCCTCGTGGTGCACCCGTCGGTGCCGGCGACGACGGTCGCCGAGTTCGTCGCGCTCGCGCAGGCAAAGCCGGGGACGATCGGCTACGGCACCTCCGGAATCGGGACCACCGGCCATCTCGCCGGCGAGCTGTTCCGCATGATGGCGAAGGCGCCGATCGTGCATGTGCCGTACAAGGGTGGGGGGCCGGCGATGACCGACCTCCTCGGCGGCCAGATCCCGTCGAGCTTCGCCTCGGCGCCCTCGGCGCTGCCGCACGTCAAGGCCGGGAAGATCCGCGCGCTCGCGACCACCGGCGCCGCGCGATCGTCGTTTCTGCCGGACGTGCCGACGATCGCGGAGTCCTATCCCGGTTACGAAGCGACCAATTGGTATGCCTTCGTCGCACCGGCCAAAACGCCGAAGGACGTGGTCGAGCAGCTCAACCGCCAGCTGGTCAAGGTGCTCTCCACGCCGAGCGTCCGGGAGCAACTGCTCGCGAACGGGATGGAGCCGCAGCCGTCCACGCCGGAGGAACTGGCCCGCTACATGGAGCGCGAGTACGAGACGTGGGGCCGCGTAGTGAAGGAAGCGGGGATTCAGGCCGAGTGATTCGCTAGGAAAACGCTGCGAAGGGGCCCCACGGCCCCCTTCGCACATCACCTAACCCGCGCTCACCACGATCTTCCCGACTTGCGCATCGGACTCCATGTAAGCCTTCGCCGCGGGTAGCTCGGCCAACGGGAATACCTTGTCGACGAGCGGGCGGATGCGCCCGTCCGCGAGTGCGGGCAGCACATCGCGAACGAAACCGGCGACGGTTTCCGCGCGCTGCGCCGCGGTCCGCAGCTTGTTCGACACGCCGAAGAGGCGAAGCCGCTTCGAGTGGAGCGCCTCGAGGTCGATCTCGCTCCGCATCACGCCGTCGACGTAGCCGACGGTCGCGAGCCGGCCGCGCAAGGCGAGGGCGCGGACGCACTCCGCGAAGACCGTACCGCCGACCGCGTTCACGACCAGATCGGCCCCCTTGCCGCCGGTGGCGGTCATCACCGCGTCGAGGAATCCACCTCCCCGGACCTGGATGCCGACCTCCAGCCCGAGCGGCCGCAGCCGCTCGAGCTTTGCGGTCGACCCGGACGTGCCGATGACGTGCGCGCCAGCGAACTTGCCGAGCTGCACCGACGCGACGCCGACGCCGGAGGAAGCTCCCATGACGAGCAGCCACTCGCCCGGGGCGAGATTGCCGCCCGGATAGAGCATGTCGTAGCTGACGAGAAAGACGAGCGGGACGGCCGCCGCTTCCTCCCACGACAGGCGCGCCGGGACCGCCATCGCCTCGCGGGCGTCGAGGAGCGCGTGCTCGGCGAAGCCGCCCGGCGCTCGGCCCATGACGCGGTCCCCGGGCCGGAAACGGGTTACGCCGTCGCCGAGCTCGATGATCTCGCCCGCACATTCCTGGCCGGCCGGCTTCGCCGGCGCGCCCGCGGCATGCAGGCCGAGGGAGGCGATGAACTCGCCGCGGTTCAGGGCGGCCGCGCGCACGCGGACGAGAATCTGACCCGCCGCAGCTCTCGGCGGTGCAACATCGCGCAGGTCGAGCAGCGTCTTGCCCGCTTCGGAGCGGATCCACCAGGATTTCATCGCGTCACCTCTACGCCGCATCCTAGCGCGAGTGGGCCGCACCGGCGCGGATACCATCATGGCCGCAGCGCTCTACGGCGCGTCCGACGCCGACATCCGGGCGCTCGCCCACGACCTCGCGCGCCTGCGCTAGCGGGGCGGACGGCGGAGGAAGCGCGCCCAGGAAGAAGCCCGTTTCCGGCCGCGGTCCGCCCGCAAGACATGCGACACTTCCCGCATGTTGCGCGCGTTTCTGCTCCTTGCGGCTGCGCCGGCCCTCGCGGCCGAGCCGTTCTCGTACGCCGGCATCGGGCTCGACGCCACGGCGACGAGCCTGCGGCCGGCGTTTCCCAACTCGAAGTTCGCCGGCGACTACGTGCAGGTCGCCGACAAGGACAGCCACGACCACGTCTACGGCATCGCCCTTCCCGGGGCGAAGAGGCCGCGCACCGTGCGGGTGAGCTTCGAGCGGCCGGGCGGCTCCCGGCCGCGGTTCCCGAAGTGCAAGGTGGTCGAGGCGAGGTTGCGGGCCGGCTTCGGCGCCCCGAACGAGATCCGCAAGCTCGCCGCGGAGCGGGTGCCGCGCGCCGACCGGGTCTGGAAGGGCGCCCGGGAGACGATGACCCTCGTCTGCGTCGCCGGCCCGAACGGCGAGCTCCTCGCCGAGGCGGTTGTCATCGCGGAGAAGTGATCGTGCGTTAAGGCGCGGCGATCCTAGGACAGACGATGCCCCGTGACGAGCTCGAGATCTGGTGCCCGAGGTGCCGCTGGCGGCCTGCGCCGGAGGACCGGTGGGCGTGCGAGCCGAAGTGCGGCACGGTCTGGAACACGTTCTGGACGCGCGGACTCTGCCCGGGGTGCCGGAAGCTCTGGTCGGTGACGCAGTGTCTCGCGTGCAAGCAGTTCTCGCCGCACCGGCAGTGGTACCACCCGCCGAGCCGCGAGAAAGCGGCGCGACGGCGCAAGCGCGTGACCGACACCGTCGCCTGACACCGCAGGGCCGGCGAACGCCGGTATCGGGAATGCGGGACCGGGGATGCGCGCCACGCCTCGCGCCGGCGACCGGCTCTAGTCCTCTTCCTGCTGGCCGCGCGAAGCCTTGAACTCGCTGGCGAGCTGCGCCTGCACGTTCGGCGGCACCGGTTCGTAATGCGAGAGCTCCATCGAGTAGGAGCCCTGGCCGCCGGTGACCGATTTCAGGCGGTTCGCGTAGCCGTTCAGCTCCGATAGCGGCACGAGTCCGCTCACCGCCACCACGCCCGGCGAGAGCGAGTTCGTGCCGGTGATCTGCCCGCGCTTGCCGGAGATGTCGCCGGTGATGTCGCCCATGTTGCCTTCGGGGCAGATGATCTCGACGTTCACGATCGGCTCGAGGACGATCGGCCGCGCCTTCTCGAGCGCGTCGAGGAAGGCCTTGCGGCCGGCTGACACGAACGCGACCTCCTTCGAGTCCACGGCGTGGTGCTTGCCGTCGTAGACCGTCACTCGCAGGTCCTGCATCGGATAGCCCGCGACCGCCCCGGAGGCAAGCACCTGCTCCACGCCTTTCTCCACCGCCGGGATGAACTGGTTCGGGATGACGCCGCCCTTCACCGCGTCGACGAAGTCGAAGCCCTCGCCGCGCGCGAGCGGCTCGACGCGGAGGTACACCTCGCCGAACTGCCCGGCGCCGCCGGTCTGCTTCTTGTGGCGCGCATGGCCCTCGGCCTTGGCCGTGATCGTCTCGCGGAACGGGATGCGCGGGGGCCGGGTGTTGACCTCCACCTTGAACTGCGTGTTCATCCGCTCGAGCACCGAGCGCACGTGCAGGTCGCCGAGGCCCCGGATCACCGTCTCGTGGGTGGTCGCATCGTGGTCGACGCGGAACGTCGGATCCTCCGCGGTGATCTTGTGGATTGCCTCCGAGATCCGCTGCTCGTCGCCGCGCTTCTTCGGCTCGATCGCGAGGCCGTACATCGGCGTCGGGAACTCGAGCGGCCGCATGTGGATCTGGTCCTCGTCGTGCGAGTCGTGCAGCACGCAGTCGAACTCGATCTCGTCGATCTTCGCCACTGCGGCGATGTCGCCCGGCACCGCTTCGGCGGTCTCCACGTGGTCCTTGCCCTGCAGGACGAACAGGTGCCCGACCTTGAACGGCTTGCGCTCCTCGCCGATGTAGAGCTGGGTGTCCTTGGTGACGGTGCCCTGGTGGACGCGGAAGATCCCGAGCTTCCCAACGTACGGGTCGTTCACCACCTTGAACACGTGCGCGAGGACGTGCTTCTTCGGGTCGGGGGTCGAGCGGAACTCTTCGGCCTTCTCGCCCTCGCCCCGGTAGAAGAGCGGGGCGTTGCCCTCGGCGGGGTTCGGCAGCAACTTGACGAACACGTCGAGCAGCTCCTTCACGCCGGCGCCGTTGCGCGCCGAGACGAAGCACACCGGGACGAGATGGCCCTCGCGCAGCGCCTTCTCGAACGGCGCGTGGAGCTGCTCGGGCTCGACCTCGCCCTTGTCGAGGTAGATCGCCATCAGGTCCTCGTCCACCTCGACCACCTGGTCGACGAGCGCACGATGCGCCTGCTCGACCGAGGAGAAATCCGACTCGCCCGACGGGCTGAAGAAGCAGTCGACCACGCGCGTCCCACCGCCCGCCGGCAGATTGATCGGCAGGCATTCCTTGCCGAACGCCTCCTGGAGGTTGGCGAGCACCTGCGGCAGGTTGACGTTCTCGGCGTCGATCTTGTTGACGATCAGGATGCGGCAGAGCTTGCGCTTCGCCGCCCAGTTCATCATCCGGTTGGCGATCATCTCGACGCCGGTCTGGGCGTTGATCGCCACCGCGGCGGTCTCGACGGCGTCGAGCGCCCCGATCGCCTGGCCGATGAAATCGGGATAGCCGGGCGTGTCGATGAGGTGGGTGCGGGTGTTGGCGTAGTCGAGGTGGACGATCGCCGAGCGCAGGCTGTGCAGGTACTGCTTTTCGATCGGATCGAAGTCGCAGACGGTGGAGCCGCGCTCGACCGAGCCCGCCGCCTGGATCATGCCGGCGGCTTTGAGGAGCGCCTCGGTTAGTGTGGTCTTGCCCGACGCGCCGTGACCCACCAGCGCGACGGTGCGAAGGGCCTCCGTGCTGAACTTCGGCATGGTTCCTCCTTAAGGACGGCAACTCGCATGCGCCCGCTCCCGGGCCCGGGGCGAGCTGATTCTCTCGGCACTCCGCGGCGCGACGCCGCGCTCGGGTGAATCTTATGCCAAGGGCGCGGGCAGTGGCGCCGGGCCCGCGGCGTGCCCGACGGCGCCCGCCCGGCACCTGCCACTTGACGATCGCCGCTAGCCGGCCGAATAATAGCGACTCGCGGCTTCTCGCGCGGTTTCCGTAGCGGTTCGATACAGCCTGGAGATGAGCCAATGACCTGGGAAACGCCAGCCTTCGAAGAACTGAAGATGGACGCTGAAATCAACTCGTACCAGGACGACTTCGAGCCGGTTCGGGACGAGGGCGTCTAAGCACACCCCGACCAGTCGAGTCACCACGCCAGCCCTTCTGCTCGGCCCTGGAGCCGAGAGAAGGGCTGTGTTATTTCTGGCCGCCTGCGGCTATCCGGAGCGACCATCGTGCGGGTGAGGGTGTTGGGGTCGGCGGCAGGCGGCGGGTTTCCGCAGTGGAATTGCGGCTGCCCGAACTGCCGCGGGGTCCGGGAAGGGGTGATCCCGGCGGTGCCACGCACGCAGGAAAGCGTTGCGGTCAGCGCCGACGGCAAGGCGTGGTTCCTGCTCAACGCGTCACCCGAAATCCGTGCCCAGATCGAGAGTTTTCCTGCGCTGCACCCGCGGGGCCCGCGCGACTCGCCGATCGCGGCCGTCCTGCTCACCAACGGCGATCTCGATCACTGCCTGGGGCTCCTTTCCCTCCGCGAATCACACCCGGTGACGGTCTACGCGACCGACCGCGTGCGCCGCGGCTTCAGCGAGGGGAACGTTCTCTATCGGACGCTCGAGCGCTTCGCGGGGCAGCTCACCTGGCAGCGGCTCGTCCCCGGCCGCGAGGTCGAGCTCTCCGGCCCGGGCGGCACACCGAGCGGGCTCACGGTCCGCGCCGTGGCGCTCCCCGGGAAGCCCCCCGTTCATCTCATGGAACGCTTCCCACCCGATCCCGAGGACAATGTCGGCTTGCGCATCCTCGAGCGCGCGACCGGTCGAGTGCTCGCCTATTTCTCCGGCGTCGCGGCGGTGACGCCGGTCGTCCTCGAGGCGCTCCAGGGCGCAGATTGCGCGTTCTTCGACGGCACGTTCTGGTCGGACGACGAGCTCGTCGCGCTCGGTCTCGGCGACAAGCGGGCGCAGGACATGGCGCATCTGCCGATCGGCGGGCCGACGGGCAGCCTGGCTGCGCTCGCCGATCACCGATCGGGCCGGCGCGTCTACATCCACATCAACAACACCAACCCGATCCTGCGCGAGGACTCGCCGGAGCGGGCGGCGGTCGAGGCCAGGGGCTGGGCGGTCGCCCGCGACGGCATGGAGATCGAGCTGTGAGCGATGCGGACCCGGATCCGGGCGGGGCGATGGCGGCGGCCCCCGTGCGAGCGCCGCTCGGCCGCGGAGACTTCGTCGAATGGCTGCGGCGCGAGGGCGCGAACCGCTACCACGACCACCACCGCTACCACGTCCTCATGCACGAGGGGAAGCTGACGAAGCTCCAGCTTCAGCAGTGGGTGCTGAACCGCTATTACTACCAGACCCGCATTCCCATCAAGGATGCGATCATCCTGTCGAAGTCGGACGAGCCGGCGTTTCGCCGCATGTGGATGCGCCGGATCGGCGACCACGATGGCGCAGCCGAGGGCGAAGGCGGGCTGGAGATGTGGCTGCGGCTCGCCGACGGCGTCGGCCTCGATCGGGCGGAGGTGGCGAGCTGCCGGTCGGTGCTGCCCGGCGTTCGTTTCGCATGCGACGCCTACGTCCAGCTGGTGCGCGAGCGCAGCCTGCTCGAGGCGGTGGCGTCCTCGCTCACGGAGTTCTTCGCGCCCGACCTGATGTCGCGCCGGATCCTCGCCTGGGAGCAGCACTATTCCTGGGTGCGCCCGGAGATGCTCGCGTATTTCCGCTCGCGGGTGCCGCGTGCGCGGCGCGACTCCGAGGAGGCGATCGATTTCGTCGTCGTGCACGCGACGACCTACGCCCTGCAGGAGCGTTGCGTCGCGGCGCTCGTCCGGAAGACCGAGATCCTCTGGAGCCTTCTCGATACGACGTACGCAGCCTACGTCGACCCCGCCTGGGGCCCGGGCGGGCCGCGCGCATGATCGCGGCGGACGCACGCCCGCGCCTCGCGCCCAAAGTGCGCCTGCGCCTCGACGCGAAGTCCGGCCGGTTCATGCTGCTGTACCCGGAACGCGGGATGGTGCTGAACCCGACGGCGGCGGAGATCGTCAAGCGCTGCACGGGCGAGCTGACGGTGACGGAAATCATCGCGCAGCTCGCCGAGCAGTATGCGGCGCAGTCGCGTGAGGCGATCGAGCGCGAGGTCGTCGAGTTCCTCGACGCGATGACCGATCGCGGGCTGGTGCGGAGCGAGCCGTGAGCCCGCCGGGCTGTCCCAAGGGCGAACCCCGAGCGCGGAGCGCGAGGGCACTCCAATGAGCGCGGTTGCCGTACCCGAGTATCGTCCCTACACGCTCGTCGCCGAGCTGACCTATCGCTGTCCGCTACGGTGCGTCTACTGCTCCAACCCGCTCGACTACGCTCGCCGCCGCGACGAGGTCGACACGGCCGGCTGGCTCCGCGTCCTGCGCGAAGCCGAGGAGCTCGGCGTCGTGCAGGTGAACCTGACCGGCGGCGAGCCGCTCGTCCGCGACGACCTCGAGGCGCTCGTCGCCGAGGCGGAACGCCTCGAGCTCTACACGAACCTCATCACCAGCGGCATCCCGGTGACCCGCGACCGCCTCGCGCGCCTCCGCGACCTCGGGCTCGACAACGTCCAGATCTCGATCCAGGACGTCGCCGCGGCGTCGTCGGACCGGATCGCCGGCCGGCGTTCGTTCGACCGCAAGCTCCAGGTGGCGCGCTGGATCAAGGAGGTCGGCCTGCCGCTCACGCTGAACACGGTGCTCCATCGCGAGAACCTGGATCGCGTGCCCGAGGTCATCGCGCTCGCCGAAACGCTCGACGCGGACCGCCTCGAGCTCGCGAACACCCAGTACCTCGGCTGGGCGCTCCTCAACCGGCGCGCGCTCCTGCCCACGCGCGAGCAGCTCGCGCAGGCCCGGGCGGTCGCGGCCGAGGCACGTCAGCGCCTGAAGGGGCGGATGGAAGTGCTGTTCGTCACCCCTGACTACTACGTCGACTTTCCGAAGTCGTGCATGGACGGCTGGGGCCGGCGGTTCCTGCTCGTCAGTCCCGATGGCCTGGTCCTCCCGTGCCACGTTGCGCATACGCTGCCCGGACTGACGTGGGAAAGCGTCCGCGATCGCCCGCTCGGCGACATCTGGCGCGACTCGCCCGGGTTCAATGCGTTCCGCGGCGAGGCGTGGATGTCGGAGCCGTGCCGGAGCTGCGACCGGCGGACGACCGACTTCGGCGGCTGCCGTTGCCAGGCCTATCACCTGACCGGGAACGCGGCCGCGACGGATCCCGCCTGCTCGCTCGCACCGGCGCACGCGCTCATCGAGGCGGCGCGCCGCGAGGCGGTCGATGCAGCGCCTGTCGCCCTCGAGTACCGGACGCGGCGGGCCGGGGCCCGGACGTGACGCGGAAGAAGCGGCGCTTGGACGCGACGCTCATCATCCTGCTCGGGTTCGTCGTGGTCGCGCTGGTCGTCGCGTTCCTGCGGGACGCCGCGCTGCCGCTGCGCGGGCTCGAGGCGAGCGCTCGCCTGCTGCGCGGCGTGTGGATCGAGCTCGCGCTCGGTTTCCTGCTTGCCGGCCTGATCGAGGTCCTGATCCCGCAGGCGACGCTCGTGCGCTGGCTGGGCGGCGAGCACACGGGCCGGGGCATTCTCATCGGGTGGGCCGCCGGCCTAGTGCTGCCAGGCGGGCCTTACGTGTTCTTCCCCGTCGCCGCCAACCTGTTCCGCCACGGCGCCGAGGCGGGCCCGATCATCGCGCTGCTCACCGCGAAGACGCTGGTGAGCCCGATCCGCACGCTGACCTACGAGGCGCCGCTCCTCGGCTGGCCGCTGACGCTTGCGCGCTTCATTCCCGCGGTGCTGCTGCCACCGGTGCTCGGGCTCCTCGGCCAGTGGCTGTTCGGTCTCTTCAAGCGCTAGGCGACCAGCCGGACCGCTCCCGCTAGAGGCTTTCCGCGATCGCCTTCCCGAGATCGGCGGTCTTCGCCGTCCCGCCGATATCCGGCGTGCGCGGCGCGCCGGAGCCCGGGTCGAGCACCTTCTCGATTGCCCGCATGATCGCGTCGTGCGCGTCCCGGTGGCCGAGGAAGTCGAGCATCATCGCCCCCGACCAGATCTGCGCGATCGGGTTGGCGATCGCCTTGCCTGCGATGTCGGGCGCGGAGCCGTGGACCGGCTCGAAGAGCGACGGGAACTCGCGCTCGGGGTTCATGTTCGCCGACGGCGCGATGCCGATCGTGCCCGCGGTGGCCGGACCGAGGTCGGACAGGATGTCGCCGAAGAGATTGGAGGCGACGATCACGTCGAAGCGCTGCGGGTTGAGCACCATCTGGATCGTCAGCCCGTCGATGTGGTACTGGCTCGTCTGGACCTGCGGGTAGCGCTTGCCCATCGCCGCGAAGCGCTCGTCCCAGTAGGGCATGGTGATCGAGATGCCGTTCGATTTCGTCGCCGAGGTCACCTGCCGGCGCGGCCGCTTCAGCGCGAGCTCGAACGCGAACTTCAGGATGCGATCGACGCCCTTGCGGGTGAACGTGGACATTTGCACCACCGTTTCGCGGTCGGTGCCTTCGAACATGCGCCCGCCGACCGACGAGTACTCCCCCTCGGTGTTCTCGCGCACGACGAAATAGTCGATGTCGCCGGGCTTGCGGTCGGCGAGCGGCGAGCGGATCCCCGGCATCAGCCGCACCGGCCGCAGGTTCACGTACTGGTCGAACTCGCGCCGGAACTTGATCAGCGAGTCCCAGAGCGACACATGGTCGGGTGCAATCGCCGGCCAGCCGGTCGCGCCGAAGAAGATCGCATCGTGGCCCCCGATCCGCTCCTTCCAGTCGGCCGGCATCCAGTAGTTGTGCTTCGGGTAGTTCTCGCAGCTCCAGTCGAAATGCTCGAGCGCGAGCTCGAAGCCGAACCTGCGCGCGGCGGCGTCGAGCACGCGCACGCCCTCGGGCATCACTTCCCTGCCGATGCCGTCGCCCGGGATCACGGCGATGCGATGCTTGGCCATGGCTAGTCCTTTCCGAAGAATGCGGCAAGCTCGTCGAGGAGCGCATCCGGCGCCTCCTCGGGGATGTAGTGGCCGCAGGGAAGGGCGCGGCCACGCACGTCGGTCGCGACCTTCCGCCACTCGTCGAGCGCCTTGAAGAGCCGCTCAACGACGCCGTGCGCGCCCCAGAGCGCGAGCAGCGGACACGTGAGCTTGCGGCCGCCGGCGATGTCGGCCGCGTCGTGCTCGAGGTCGATCGATGCCGCCGCGCGATAGTCCTCGCAGCTCGCGTGGACGGCCGCCGGATCGCTGAACGCGCGGAGATACGCCGGCCAGCCGTCGGGCATGAACGGCGCGAGGCCCGCGTGCCGCGCCATGTGATGCCGCAGGTATGCCTCCGGGTTGCCGGCGATGAGCGTTTCGGGCATCGGCGGCGGCTGGATCAGGAAAAACCAGTGGTAATACGCACACGCGAACGCCATCGTCGTCTGCTCGTACATCGCCTTCGTCGGGGCGATGTCGAGCACCGCGAGCTTCGTGATGCGCTCCGGATGATCGACGGCCATTCGGTGCGCGACGCGCCCGCCGCGGTCGTGGCCGCAGACGGCGAAGCGCTCGTGGCCGAGCGCACGCATCACCTCGACCTGGTCGAGCGCCATGCGCCGCTTGGAGTACGTCGAGTGATCCGCCGCGCCGGGCGGCTTCGAGGAATCGCCGTAGCCGCGGAGATCGGTCGCAACGACGGTGAACCGCTCGGCGAGCCGCGGCGCGACCTTGCGCCAGATGACGTGCGTCTGCGGGTAGCCGTGGAGAAGCAGGAGCGGCGGCCCGCTGCCGCCGGAGACGGTGCGGATCGCGACCTCACCGACGTCGATCGAATCCTCGCGGAAACCGGGAAACATCGGGAGCGCGCTCGGCAGAGAACCTCGGGTGATTGTACGCGCCGCCGGAAATCCCGGCGGTCGGCGGCGTTCCGCCGACCCGCGGCGCGCCGCCGGAAGATTGACACCGCCAGGCCCGGACCGGACAATCGCCGCAGCCAATAACCACAACACTTCTTCAGCGGGCGACAGCCGCGCGCGCAACCCCCTCGACAAAGCTCCGGAAACGGACGCGAGAACACAGGGAGCGGTGGTGACGAAGAGGTGGTGGCCAGCCATCCTGGCCGCGGGGATCGTCGGAGCGACGGGGGCGTACTGCCGCCGCGAGGCGCGCGCGTAGGCGGGAGCCCGCGGGGCAATGACTCGGTTCAAGCGGAAGTCGAAGCGGCTCGAGATCGCCACGCCATCGGCGCTCTTCAGCGATGCCCTGCCGCCGCCGAAGATGCCGTCAGAGGGGCTCGGCCCGGCGCGCACCGCGCTGGTCATGGTGTTCCTCGGTGTCGCCGTCTGGTATCTCACCTGGCGCCTCGGGTCGTTCAACCCCGACGCGCTCGCATTCTCCATCGTGGTGTACGCGGCGGAAGCGTTCGGCTTCCTGACCGCGGTACTCCATCTCTTCATGTGCTGGCGGCTCTCGGTGCGCGAGGCGCCGCAGCCGCGCGCGGGCCTCTCGGTCGACGTCCTCGTCACGACCTACAACGAGCCGGTCGACATGTTGCGCCGGACGCTGCTCGCCGCGCGGAGCATGGACTATCCGCACCAGACGTGGCTGCTCGACGACGGCGATCGCGCCGAGATGCGCCGCCTCGCCGGCGAGTTCGGCTGCCGCTACATTTCGCGGCGCGAGAACACCAGCGCCAAGGCCGGGAACCTCAACAACGCGCTCAGGTTCTCGACCGCCGAGTTCGTCGCCGTGTTCGACGCCGATCACGCCCCGGCCAAGGATTTCCTGGTCGAGACGCTCGGCTACTTCACCGATCCGCACGTCGGCTTCGTGCAGACGCCGCAGGACTTCTACAACCTCGACTCGTATCAGCACCGGCGGAGCCGCGCGCGCCGGCTTGTCTGGACCGAGCAGTCGCTCTTCTTTCGCGTGATCCAGCGCGGCAAGGACTGCCGGAACGCGGCGATCTTGTGCGGCAGCTGCGCGGTGCTCCGCCGCTCGGCGCTCGACAAGATCGGCGGGTTCGCGACCGGCACGGTGACCGAGGATCTGCACACCTCGATCCGGTTCCACAAGCGCGGATACCGCTCGGTCTACCACGCGCGCTCGCTCGCGTTCGGGCTCGCGCCGGCGAACGTAGTCCCGTTCCTCCGGCAGCGCACGCGCTGGGGGCTCGGGGCGATGCAGGTGTGGCGCCGCGAGCGGATCCTCCTCTCGCGGCGGCTCGATCCGGCGCAGAAGCTGAGCTATCTCGCCACCGTACTCACCTACTTCGACGGCTGGGCGAAGGCGGTGTTCTACGCCGCGCCAGTCCTGGTGCTGACGACCGGCATCATGCCGCTCGCCACCCTCGACTACGATTTCCTCGTCCGCTTCATCCCGTACTACCTCCTCAACTTCTGGGTGTACGAGGAGGTCGGGCGCGGGTTCGGCCGCACGCTGCAGATCGAGCAGTACAACATGGCGCGGTTCGCCGCCTTCCTCTGGGCCACGTTCGGGCTCGTCCGCCGCCGCGTCCGGTTCAGCGTCACCAAGAAGGAACTCGGGCCGGGTGACAAGTCGAGGCGCTTCGTGGTCCCGCAGTACCTGGTGCTGGTGTTGAACGCGGCCGCGATCCCGATCGGGATCTTCCTCTACGCGTTGCACCATACGCTGCCGCTTGGGGCGCTCGTCGCGAACATCGCCTGGGCGAGCGTGAACTCCGGCCTCGCGGCGATGGTGGTGAACTTCTCGCTGAGGATCGGCTCGTTCCGCCGCCGGGAGTACCGGTTCCCGGTGCCGGTACCGGCGCGAATCCGGCTGGGCGGCGATGCGCCGGTGCTCGGGATCTTCGACGACGTCTCGTCTTCGGGCTTCAGGTTCTATGGCGCGATTCCACCGCTCCTCGGCATCGGCAGGCCGCTCGAGGGCGATCTCTTCATCGCCTCGGGACGTCTGCCCTTCAGCGCCACGGTCCGCACGGCGTTCCGCGACCGCGAGCAGCGGGTGACGGGAATCGGTTGCAGCTTCGAGTGGCCGGACGAGGCGGAGCGCGACCGGCTCGAGCTCTATCTGTACGGCACCGATCTGCAGTGGGCGCTGAACGGGTTGGGCGAGCAGGCGCGCACGCCCCTCGAGCGCCTGCGCCAGATCTTTACCGGCCGTCCGCAGCGGGCGGCGCTCGACGCCGCGCGCTGGGCCCCGGTCCTGTACCACGAGGCGCGCCACAGCGTCACCGCGCCCGAGGTCGGTTTCGTGTCGGTGCCCGCCGGCGACGGCGAGCCGCGCACGCTAGCCACGCTGCGGCCGCTCGATCCGGCGGTCGAGCTGCGGTTCCGGATGGTCACGCGCACCGGCTCGCAGGCGCTCCCCGGGACGCCGGTTCTGTTCAAGCACGTCCAGACGCCGGCTGCGCCGGTCTATCTCTACCAGTTCGCCGCGTAGGAGACGGCTCGCGCTACTCCCGCGCCCAGTCCTTCGCGCGCTCCACCGCGCGCAGCCAGCCGGCGAGGCGCACCTGCGCCTCGTCGCGCGACATCCGCGGCACGAACGCACGCTCGCGCTGCCACTGCGCCGCGATCTCGGCGCTCGTTTGCCACACGCCGGTCGCGAGCCCGGCGAGATAGGCCGCGCCGAGCGCGGTCGTCTCGGTCGTGCGTGGGCGGACCACCGGTACGCCGAGGAGGTCGGCCTGGAACTGCATCAGGAGGTCGTTCGCGGTCGCGCCGCCGTCGACGCGAAGCTCCGCGAGCTCGAGCCCGGAATCGTTCTGCATCGCGAGCAGGACCTCCGCCGACTGGAACGCGATCGACTCGAGCGCGGCGCGGGCGAGGTGCGCCGCGGTCGTTCCGCGCGTCAGTCCGAGCGCGGCGCCGCGCGCGTAGGCGTCCCAGTGCGGCGCGCCGAGCCCGGCGAACGCCGGCACGAGATAGACACCGCCCGAATCGGGCACGGTCGCCGCGAGCGCTTCCACCTCGCGCGAGGACCGGATCAGGCCGAGCCCGTCCCGCAGCCACTGCACTACCGCTCCGGCGATGAAGACGCTGCCCTCGAGCGCGTACTCCGGCGCGCCGGTCGCCGACGCGGCACGCGTCGCGAGCAGGCCGTGCTGTGACTGGATACGGCTCGCGCCGGTGTGGAGGAGCATGAAGCAGCCGGTGCCATAGGTGTTCTTCGCCATGCCGGGCGAATGACTCGCCTGGCCGAAGAGCGCCGCCTGCTGGTCGCCGGCGATGCCGGCGATCGGAACGGACGCGCCAAGCAGGTGCGGCTCGGTCGCGCCAAGCGCGCCGCTCGACGGGTGCACCTGCGGCAACAGTGCGCGCGGCACCCGGAAGAGGGCGAGGAGATCGGCATCCCACGCGCCGGTGCCGATGTCGTAGAGGAGCGTGCGCGAGGCGTTGGTGGGATCGGTGACGTGCAGCCGGCCGCCGGTGAGCTTCCACGCGAGCCAGGAGTCGATCGTCCCGAAGGCGATCTCGCCGCGCTCGGCACGCTTACGGGCGCCGGGCACGCGGTCGAGGAGCCAGGCGAGCTTCGTTGCGGAGAAGTAAGGATCGAGCACGAGCCCGGTCTTCGCCGTGATCAGCGGGGCACTGCCTTCCCGCCGGATGCGCTCGCAGTCGTCGGCGGTCCGGCGGTCCTGCCAGACGATCGCGTTGGCGAGCGGCGCACCGGTCGCACGGTCCCAGAGCACCGTCGTCTCGCGCTGATTGGTGATACCGATCGCCGCGAGATCGCGCGCCGCGATCCGGGCGTTGGCGAGCGCTTCGCGAGCGACTTCGAGCTGCGTGCGCCAGATCTCCTCCGGGTCGTGCTCGACCCAGCCCGGTTGCGGGAAGATCTGCCGGAACTCGGCCTGCGCCATGGCGCGCACCGCGCCCGATTCGTCGAACACGATCGCGCGCGAGCTGGTGGTGCCTTGATCGAGGGCAAGGACGAGCGGCATGAGCAGCGACGATTATGAGCGCCTCGCTGCTCGGGGGGTGTCTTGCGACAGCCTGCTAGAATCGCCGCACCGCAACATCACCGCGCATTCACCCGCGTTCTCATGCCGCTGCCGCCGCCATCCGTATCCCGCACGCTTGCGCATACGCGCCGGCTTCGCTTCGAGGCTTACAAGCGCGCCGACGGCTTGTGGGATCTCGACGCCCATCTGACCGACATCAAGCCGTTCGACTACCGCCTGTCGAGCGGCATCCGGCCGGCCGGGCAGCCGGTGCACGACATGTGGATCCGCCTCACCGTCGACCGCAACCTCGCGGTGGTCGATGCGCTGGTGCTGGTGGAGGCGATGCCCTACGCAGGTGCGTGCAACGCGATCGCGCCGAACTATGCCCGCGAGCTCGTCGGCCTCAACCTCGCGCGCGGATTCCGGAAGGCCGTGCAGTCGCGCTTCGCGAAGGTTGCCGGCTGTACGCACCTGAACGAGGTCCTCGGGCAGTTCCCGACCGCCGCGATCCAGGCGATGGCGGGCGAGAAGGTCGACAACGAGGACGACGGCTCCAAGCCGTTCCAGCTCGATCAATGCCATGCGCTGGACACGCGCGGCGAGACGGTGCAGCGCTACTATCCGCGCTGGCACCGGAACGGGGCAGGCACGCGCGCGAAGGTCCGCTCGGGAGAACCGCAATGAAGATCCACGAGTACCAGGCGAAGGAGCTCCTGCGCAAGTACGGTGTGCCGACGCCGCGCGGGATGCCGTGCTTCTCGGTCGACGAGGCGGTACAGGCCGCGAAAGCGCTCGGCGGGCCGGTGTGGGTCGTGAAGGCGCAGATCCACGCCGGCGGCCGCGGCAAGGGCGGCGGCGTCAAGCTCGCGCGCTCGGTCGACGAGGTGAAGACGCTCGCCGGCCAGATCCTCGGGATGCAGCTCGTCACGCACCAGACCGGCCCGCAGGGCCAGAAGGTGCGGCGGCTTCTGATCGAGGAGGGTGCCGACATCAAGAAGGAGTACTACGTCGGCATGGTCGTCGACCGCCTCACGCAGAAGGTCGCGCTGATGGCCTCGGCCGAAGGCGGCATGGACATCGAGGAGGTCGCCGCGACGCACCCGGAGAAGATCCACCGTCTCGCCGTCGATCCCGCGGCCGGAATCAAGGATGCCGAGGCCGACGCCATCGCGCGCAAGATCGGGATTCCCGCGGCGAGCGTGCCGCAGGCGCGCGTGGTGCTGCAGGAGCTCTACCGCGCGTTCTGGGAAACCGACTCGTCGCTCGCCGAGATCAACCCGCTGATCCTCACCGGCGACGGCCGCGTGATCGCGCTCGACGCCAAGATGAATTTCGACGACAACGCGCTCTTCCGCCATCCGGAAGTGGTGGCGATGCGCGACCTCGACGAGGAGGACCCGGCCGAGGTCGAGGCGTCGAAGTCCGACCTCAACTACATCCAGCTCGACGGCAACATCGGCTGCCTGGTCAACGGCGCCGGGCTCGCGATGGCGACGATGGACATCATCAAGTTCTACGGCGGCGCACCCGCGAACTTCCTCGACGTCGGCGGCGGTGCGACCACCGAGAAGGTGACCGAGGCGTTCAAGATCATGCTGCGCAATCCCGCGCTCGCGGCGATTCTCGTCAACATCTTCGGCGGGATCATGAAGTGCGACGTGATCGCGACCGCGCTCGTCGCGGCGGCGAAGGTGGTGAGCCTCAGGGTGCCGCTCGTGGTGCGGCTCGAAGGCACGAACGTGGAGCTCGGCAAGAAGATCCTCGCCGAGTCCGGGCTGCCGATCATCTCGGGCGCGGACATGGCCGATGCGGCGCAGAAGGTCGTCGCCGCGGCGCAGGGCAGATAGCGATGGCGATCCTCATCAATCGCAACACCAGGGTGGTCACCCAGGGCATCACCGGGAAGACCGGCCAGTTCCATACGCGGATGTCGCGCGACTACGCGAACGGGAAGAACTGCTACGTCGCCGGCGTCAATCCGAAGAAGGCGGGCGAGGACTTCGAGGGGATTCCGATCTTCGCGACGGTGGCCGACGCAAAGGCGAAGACCGGCGTCAACACGTCGGTGATCTATGTGCCGCCGCCGGGCGCGGCCGCCGCAATCTGGGAGGCGGTGGAGGCGGGTCTTGACCTGGTCATCTGCATCACCGAGGGCATCCCGGTGCGCGACATGATCGAGGTGCGCGACCGGATGCGCAAAACCGGCGCGAAGACGCTGCTCGTCGGGCCGAACTGCCCGGGTGTCATCACGCCCGACGAGATCAAGATCGGCATCATGCCCGGCCATATCCACAAAAAGGGTCGCATCGGGGTCGTGTCGCGATCGGGCACGCTGACCTACGAAGCGGTCGGGCAGCTGAGCGCGCTCGGGCTCGGGCAGTCGAGCGCGGTCGGCACCGGCGGCGATCCGGTGAACGGCATGAAGCACGTCGACGTGCTCGCCCGCTTCAACGACGATCCGGAGACCGACGCCGTGATCATGATCGGCGAGATCGGCGGGTCGGACGAGGAGGACGCGGCGCGCTGGGTGAAGGCGAACATGAAGAAGCCGGTGGTCGGCTTCATCGCGGGTGTCACCGCGCCCCCCGGGAAGCGGATGGGACACGCGGGCGCGATCATCTCGGGCGGCAAAGGCACCGCGCAGGAGAAGCTCGCAGTCATGGAGGAATGCGGGATCAAGGTCACTCGCAATCCGGCCGAGATGGGCAAGCTGCTCAAGTCGGTCCTGTAAGCGCACACCGTGAAAGCGCGCATCGCGCTGATCCACGCTGTCCGGGTCGCGATCGACCCGATCGCGACGGCGTTCCGGCTGGGCTGGCCCGAGGCCGAGACGGTCAACCTGCTCGACGACGGCCTGAGCCGCGACCTCGAGCGCCGCGGCGCGCTCGAAGGTCCGATGACCGAGCGCATCGGCGCACTGGCCGCCTATGCGTCGGGACTCGGCGCGGACGGCATCCTTTACACCTGCTCGGCGTTCGGACAGGCGATCGAGAAGGCGCGGGCCGGTAGCCGGATCCCGGTTCTGAAGCCGAATGAGGCGATGCTCGAGGCCGCGCTCGCTGTCGGCCGCCGGATCGCGCTGGTCGCGACGTTTGCGCCGACGATTGCGTCGATGACCGGCGAGCTCGAGGCGCTAGGACGTTACCGCGGGATCGAGGTGGCGATCACTCCGCTCTTCGTGCCCGGCGCGATGCAGGCGCTCGACGCGGGAGACGGCGCGACGCACGATCGCCTCGTCGCCGACGCCGTGCGTCCGCTCGCCGGGCACGATGCCGTGCTGCTCGCCCAGTTCTCGATGGCGCGCGCAGCGCCCGCAGTCGCAGCGGCGATCGGGGGGACGGTACTGACCAGCCCGGAGACCGCGGTCGCCAAGCTCCGTCGCTTGGTCGAGGCGCGCGCGTCGTGAACCGCCGGCGCTTTCTCGCCGCCGGCTCGACACTTGCGCTCGCGGCGTGCGCCGGGCCCGGCGGGACCGGCTCGTCCGCCTCCGGGCGAAGCTCCGGCTTCGCCGAAGTGAATGGCACGCGGCTCTACTACGAGATCGCGGGCAGCGGCGAGCCGGTGGTACTGGTGCACGCGTTCACGCTCGATACCCGGATGTGGAACGATCAGTTCGAGGTGCTCGCGCGCGATTTCCGGGTGATCCGCTACGACGCGCGCGGGTTCGGGAAGTCCGCGCTGCCGCAGCCGGGCGAGGCGTACTCGAACGCCGAAGATCTCGCGGCGCTCGCCGACCGGCTCGACGCACGGAAGCCGCATGTTGTCGGGGGCTCGATGGGGGGCAGGTTCGCGCTCGACTACGCGGTGACCTATCCCGATGGCCTGCGCTCGCTCGTCGTCATCGATAGTGTCGTCGGCGGCTGGCAGTGGTCCCGGGAGTGGCTCACGGCGTACGCGCCGGTCGTCGCGGCCGGCCGGCGTGGCGACCTCGCACAGGCGAAGGCACTGTGGCTCGGGCTGCCGCTGTTCGCCCCGGCGCGCGAGAAGCCGGAGGTCGACGCGCGCCTCAAGCAGATGGTCGGCGACTACTCCGGCTGGCACTTCGTCAACCACAACCCCGAACGGGCGGTATCGCCGCCGGCGGTCGGGCGGCTCGGGACGATCCGGGCGCCGACGCTCGTCCTCGTCGGCGAGCGCGACCTGCCCGACTTCCAGCGCACGGCCGAGCGGCTCGAGCGCGAGATCCCCGGCGCGCGCCGCGCGACGATCGCCGGCGCCGGCCACATAGCGAACATGGAAGCGCCGGACGCAGTCAACAAGGCGCTGGCAGGTTTCCTCAACCGCGGCTGATTGCGCGCCGCAGCGCACGTGGCCGCCCGCGCTTGACGCGGGTCAATGTCGGCGCGTCAAGCGTGCGTGATACGCTTGACCATTCAATGACGTGCGCTTGATCCGCGCATCAGCCGGCCTGATGAACGACCGCTTCCCACCGAACCCACCGCTGCGCGCGAAAAAGGTCCGGGCGACTCCGAAGGGACGGCGCGTCGACCCGAAGGCGCTCGCCGACGTGCGCGCGCTCCTCGCCGACGCGCCCCGGCGGCGCGATCTGCTGATCGAGCATCTGCACAAGATCCAGGACCGCTTCGGCCGCCTCTCGGACCGACATCTCGTGGCGCTCGCCGACGAGATGAGGCTCGCGATGACCGAGGTGTACGAGGTCGCGACCTTCTATCACCACTTCGACGTCGTGAAGGAGGGCGAGCCCGGGCCACCGGCGATCACGGTGCGGGTGTGCGATTCGATCGCGTGCGAGCTCGGGGGCGCGCAGGCGCTTCTCGAGCGCCTGCCGGAGCTGCTCGGCGCCGATGTGCGCGTCCTCCACGCGCCCTGCATCGGCCGCTGCGAGCAGGCGCCGGCGGCGGTGGTCGGACAGCACCCGGTTGCATGCGCGACGCTCGAGAAGATCCAGGCACTCGTCCGCCGCCGCGAGGTGAGGCATCCGCCCGCGAAGGATACGGCGCGCTTCAGCCCCGCCGCGTACGTCGATCCGAAGAACACGCCCGGCCCGCTCGCCGACCCGAGCCCGGAGTACGTGGGTTATGACGCCTACCGCGCGGCCGGCGGCTATCGACTACTCGCCGATTGCCTCGCCGGCCGGCGCGCGGCCGAGCAGCTCATCGAAACGATGGAGCACTCCGGCCTCCGCGGCCTTGGCGGCGCCGGTTTTCCGACCGGCCGCAAGTGGCGGATCGTGCGCGCCGAGCCGCAGCCGAAGGTGGTGGCGATCAACATCGACGAAGGTGAGCCGGGCACGTTCAAGGATCGCGTGTATCTCGAGCGCGATCCGCACCGCTTCATCGAGGGGATGCTCGTCGGCGCGTGGGCGGTGCAGGCGGGCGCCTGTTACGTGTACCTCCGCGACGAGTATCACGGCTGCCGCGCGATCCTCGAGCGCGAGCTCGCGCGCCTCAAGGCCGACCCGCCGTGCGCACTGCCGCTGATCGACCTTCGCCGTGGCGCCGGCGCCTACATCTGCGGCGAAGAGTCGGCGATGATCGAATCGATCGAGGGCAAGCGCGGCATGCCGCGCCTGCGCCCGCCGTACGTCGCGCAGGTGGGCCTCTTCGGCTACCCGACGCTCGAGCACAATATGGAAACCGTCTACTGGGTGCGCGACATCGTCGAGCGCGGCCCGGAGTGGTTCGCGGGCTTCGGCCGCAACGGCCGCAAGGGCCTCCGCTCGTTCTCGGTCTCCGGTCGCGTGAAGAAGCCCGGCGTGCACCTCGCGCCGGCCGGGATCTCGGTGCGCGAGCTGATCGACGAGTACTGCGGCGGGATGCTGGATGGCCACACGCTCTACGGCTATCTCCCGGGCGGCGCATCGGGCGGAATCCTGCCGGCGTCGCTCGCTCACGTGCCGCTCGATTTCGACACGCTGCAAGCCTACGGCTGCCTGATCGGCTCGGCGGCGGTCGTCGTGCTCTCGGACAAGGACCGCGCCGCGGACGCGGCGCGCAACCTGATGCGGTTCTTCAAGGACGAGTCGTGCGGGCAGTGCACGCCGTGCCGGGTCGGGACGGCCAAGGCGCTCGCGCTGATGGCGGCGCCGGAGTGGGACGGGCCATTGCTCACCGAGCTCTCCGGCGCGATGATGGATGCGTCGATCTGCGGGCTCGGCCAGGCCGCGCCGAACCCGGTGCTGACGGTGCTCAAGTACTTCCCGCAGGAACGCGGCGAGAGAGACGGTACGAAATGACGGCGATCACCAAGGAAGAAGTCGCGGCGCTGCCGGTCGAGTTCAAGCTGAACGGCCGCACGGTCGTCGGCCGCGCCGACGAGACGATCATCGAGACGGCGCGCAAGCACGGCGTCGTCATCCCGCACCTGTGCCATGGCGGGAGCATCCGGTCCGACGGCAACTGCCGCGCCTGCATGGTCGAGATCAAGGGCGAGCGCGTGCTCGCGCCCTCCTGCTGCCGCTATCCGAAGGACGGCATGGAGGTCTCGAGCGAGAGCGAGCGCGCGGTCAAGTCGCAGAAGGTGGTGCTCGAGCTGCTCCTCGCCGACATGCCGGAGCAGCGCTACACCCGGCGCAACAAGGTGGACTCCTGGGCGCGGCGCCTCGGCGTGGAGCGGTCGCGGTTCCCGGCGCGCACGCAACCGCGCGCCGACCTCTCGCACCCGGCGATCGCGGTCAACCTCGACGCGTGCATCCAGTGCACGCGGTGCGTCCGCGCCTGTCGCGAGGAGCAGGTGAACGACGTGATCGGCTATGCGTTCCGCGGCGATCACTCGAAGATCGTGTTCGACCTCGACGACCCGATGGGCGAGTCGACCTGCGTCGCTTGCGGCGAGTGCGTGCAGGTGTGCCCGACCGGCGCGCTGATGCCGGCGCGCGAGGTAGGGCTCGCCGAGATCGACAAGAAGGTCGACTCGGTCTGCCCGTACTGCGGCGTCGGCTGCCTGCTGACCTATCACATCAAGGACAACAAGATCCTCTACGTCGAGGGCATCAACGGCCCGGCGAACGGCGGGCGGCTGTGCGTGAAGGGCCGCTACGGTTTCGACTACATCCACCACCGGCAGCGCCTGACGAAGCCGCTCGTGCGAAAGCCGGGCGTGCCGAAGACCAAGGACTTCGTCGTCGATCCGGACAACTGGCGGGACGCGTTTCGCGAGGCGACGTGGGCAGAGGCCCTCGACCTGGCGGCGAACGGCCTGCGCACGATCCGCGACCGCAATGGCCCGCGCGCGCTCGCCGGCTTCGGTTCGGCGAAGGGGACGAACGAGGAAGCCTATCTCTTCCAGAAGCTGGTGCGCACCGGGTTCGGCTCGAACAACGTCGACCACTGCACGCGGCTCTGCCACGCCTCGAGCGTCGCCGCGCTGATGGAAGGCATCAATTCCGGTGCGGTCTCCAACCAGGTGCGCGACGTCGCCAAGGCGGAGGTGGTGCTCGTCATCGGCGCGAACCCGACCAGCAACCACCCGGTGGCCGCGACCTGGATGAAGAACGCGGCGAAGCGCGGCGTGAAGCTGATCGTCGCCGACCCGCGCCGCACCGATCTCTCGCGGCACGCGACCCATCTCCTGCAGTTCAACCCCGACACCGACGTCGCGCTCCTCAACGCGATGCTGTACACGATCGTCGAGGAGGGGCTCGTCAACGAGGCGTTCATCCGCGACCGCACGGCGAACTACGCAGCGCTCCAGGATAACGTGAAGAAGTATTCGCCCGAGAAGATGGCGCCGATCTGCGGCATCCCCGCCGCGAAGATTCGCGAGGTGGCGCGCCTCTACGCGACTTCGAAGGGCTCGATGATCCTGTGGGGCATGGGGATCTCGCAGCACATCCACGGCACCGACAACGCGCGCTGCCTGATCGCGCTTGCCCTCGCCACCGGCCAGATCGGCCGGCCGGGGACCGGGTTACATCCGCTGCGCGGCCAGAACAACGTGCAGGGCGCCTCCGACTCCGGCCTCATTCCGATGGTCTATCCGGACTACCAGCGCGTCGACAATCCGGAGGCGAAGGCGCGGTTCGAGCGGCTCTGGGGGCGCGAGCTCGACCCCGAGCCTGGACTGACCGTGGTCGAGATCATGAACGCCGCCAAGAAGGGCGAGATCCGCGGGATGTACATCATGGGCGAGAACCCGGCGATGTCCGACCCCGATGTCAACCACGCGCGCGAAGCGCTCGCGACGCTCGAGCACCTGGTGGTGCAGGACATTTTCCTCACCGAAACCGCGTACCTCGCCGATGTCGTGCTGCCGGCGACGGCCTGGCCGGAGAAGGTCGGCACCGTGACCAACACCGACCGCATGGTGCAGCTCGGCCGCAAGGCGATCGAGCCGCCGGGCGAGGCGCGCGCGGACCTGTGGATCATCCAGGAGCTCGCACGGCGAATCGGGCTCGACTGGCAGTACACGCATCCGCGCGACGTGTTCAACGAGATGCGGAAGGGCATGGACTCGATCGCGGGGATCACCTGGGATCGCCTCGAGCGCGACTCGTCGGTCACCTATCCGTGCGAGAACGAGGGCGACCCGGGGCAGCCGGTCGTCTTCACCGAACACTTCCCGACCGCGACCGGGCGCGCCAAGTTCGTGCCCGCCGACATCATTCCCGCCGCCGAGCGTCCCGACGGCGAGTACCCGCTGGTCCTCATCACCGGGCGGCAGCTCGAGCACTGGCACACCGGCGCGATCACGCGCCGCGCCGGCGTGCTCGACGCGATCGAGCCAGAGCCGGTCGCGAGCATCCATCCGGCCGATCTCGCGCGGCTGCGCATCAAGCCGGGCGAGGTGATCACGGTCGAATCGCGGCGCGGCGCGATCGCGCTCTACGCACGCGTCGACGAGGGCACGCCGCAAGGGGCGGTCTTCATCCCGTTCTGCTACTACGAGGCCGCGGCGAACAAGCTCACGAACCCCGCGCTCGACCCGTTCGGCAAGATCCCGGAGTTCAAGTACTGCGCGGTGCGCCTGCGGCGTGGCGGCGAGCAGCCGAGGCAGCTGAGCTACGGCGGCGGCCAGGCGCCGCTCCCGACGGCGGCGTGAGTCGCTGAGCGGGACCGCGCGCCGCGCGCGGTGGCGAGCAGGGCGAGCGCACGCGGCCGACCGGGCGCGACGCACCGCGACGGCGCCGCCGCGCAAGGTGCACGCGCGCCGCGCTTTCGTGGTGAAATCGCACGATGTCCGCGGCGCCGACGTCCGAGCAGTTCCTCGACGCGCTCCACCGCCTCGACCTGATTCCACGCGGCGCCGAAGTCGTGGTCACACCGCTCGCCGGGGGCGTCTCCTCGGACATCGCACGCGTCGAGGTCGCCGGCCGCAGCTTCTGCGTGAAGCAGGCGCTGCCGAGGCTGAAAGTGGCTGCCGACTGGCGCGCGCCGGTCGCACGCAACCACAGCGAGGCCGAATGGATCCGCGTCGCGGGCGAGATCGCCCCCGACGCGGTGCCGCGGCTGATCGGCGAGGATCGCGCCGCGGGCCTCTTCGCGATGTCGTGGCTCGCGCCGGAGTCGCATCCGGTCTGGAAGACGGAGCTCCGCGACGGCCGGATCGACCCCGCCGTCGCCGCCGAGGTCGGACGGCGGATCTCGCTCGTCCATGCCGCCACCGCGGGGCGTGTGGACATCGCCGCGCGCTTCGCGAACGACGAGATCTTCCGCCAGATCCGGCTCGAGCCCTATCTCCTTGCGACTGCCGAGCGGCACGCCGACTGCGCGAACGCGCTGCGGCGGCTCGCGGAGCGGACCGCCCGGACCAGGCTTGCGCTCGTGCACGGCGACGTCAGCCCGAAGAACATCCTCGTCGGCGCGAACGGCCCGGTGTTCCTGGACGCCGAGTGCGCCTGGTACGGCGACCCGGCATTCGACCTCGCGTTCCTGCTCAACCATCTGCTGCTCAAGTGCGCGTGGCGCCCGCAATGGCGCGCGCGCTTCCTGGCGGCGTTCCGCGCGGCCGCGGAGGCCTACCTTGCCGGTGTGACCTGGGAGCCGCGCGACGTCTTCGAAGGCCGTTCGGCGTGGCTGCTGCCGGGGTTGCTGCTCGCGCGCGTCGACGGCAAGTCGCCGGTCGAGTACATCACGGAAGAGGCCGATCGCGAGCGGATCCGCGCGTGCGCGAAGCCGCTCATCCTCGCTCCGCGCACGCGGCTCGGCGAGGTCGCCGAAGCGTGGCGCCAGTCGATGGAGCGGCAATGACCGGCACGGTGGAGCGCCGATGAACGGTGCGGCGATCGCGAGCGTCAGGGGCCGCCGGGTCTGGGATTCGCGTGGACGCCCGACGGTGGAGGCCGAGGTCGCGCTCGACGGCGGCGCCCGGGGCCGCGCGATCGCGCCAGCGGGCGCTTCGCGCGGTGCGCACGAGGCGATCGATCTGCGCGACGGGGGCACGCGCCTCGGCGGCATGAACGTCGGCGCGGCGGTGGCGAACGTGAACGGCGCGATCGCCGGTGCGCTCGCCGGCATGGACGCGCGCGACCAGGCGGCGGTCGACGCGGCGCTCGCGGCGCTCGACGGCACGCCCGACCGTTCGCGGCTCGGCGGCAACGCGACGACCGCCGTGTCGCTCGCCGTGCTGCACGCCGCCGCGGCTGCCGCGGGACTGCCCGTCTACCGCTGGCTCGCAGGGCCGGGTCCGATCCGGTTGCCGCTGCCCGAGATCCAGATCTTCGGCGGTGGCGCGCACGCCGGCCGCCGCGTGGACGTCCAGGACTTCATGGTGATGCCGCTCGGGGCGGCGAGCTTCGAGCAGGCGCTCGAGATGACCGCCGAGGTCTACCGGGCGGCGGGGGAGCTGATGCGCGAGGCAGGAAAGCTCGCCGGCGTCGCCGACGAGGGCGGCTACTGGCCCGCGTTCGGCACCAACGACGGGGCGCTCGACTGGCTCGTGCGCGCGATCGAGCGGGCCGGCTTCACGCCCGGCGACGAGGTGGCGATTTCGCTCGACGTCGCCGCATCGGAGTTCGGGCGCAACGGCCGCTACCGGCTCGGCCTCGAAGGGCGCGAGCTCGACTCGGACGCGATGGGCGAGATGCTCGAGCGGTGGCTCGCGCGCTACCCGATCGTCTCGATCGAGGACCCGCTCGCCGAGGACGACCCCGACGGGCTCGTCCGCTTCACGCGGGCGGTCGGCGATCGCGTGCAGGTCATCGGCGACGACTTCCTGGTGACGAGCGGCGCGCGCGTCGCCGCAGCGGCGGCCCGGGGGGCCTGCAACGCGGTGCTGGTGAAGCCCAACCAGGCGGGCACCGTCACCGAGGCGCGGGCCGCGCTGGAGGCGGGCAAGCGTGCGCGCTGGGGCACGATCGTGTCCGCCCGGTCCGGGGAGACGGAGGACGTCTCGATCGCGCATCTCGCGGTCGGCTGGGACGCGGGCCAGCTCAAGGTCGGGTCGTTCGCCCGGTCCGAGCGCATGGCGAAGTGGAACGAGTGCCTCCGGATCGAGGAGGCGGAGGGCGCGAACGCCTGTTTCGCCGGCCGCACCGCGCTGCCGCAATTCCGTGCGGTGACAACCGGGCCGACTTGATTGCAATCAATGTCCGCCCGTAGGCGGGACACCTAACCTAGCAAGCTGCAACGATCAGGAGACATACCCATGCCGTCCGACATCGAGATTGCCCAGGCCGCGAAGCTCCAGCGCATCTCCAAGGTCGCGCTCGAGAAGCTCGGCATCGCCGAAGACCATCTCGAGCCCTACGGCCACTACAAGGCGAAGATCTCGCTCAAGTACCTGGATTCGCTGAAGGGTAAGCCCGACGGCAAGCTGATCCTCGTCACCGCGATGACGCCGACCCCGGCGGGCGAGGGGAAGACGACGACGACGGTGGGGCTCGGCGACGCGCTCAACCACATCGGCAAGAAGGCGATGATCTGCCTGCGCGAGCCTTCACTCGGGCCTGTCTTCGGCATCAAGGGCGGCGCCGCCGGCGGCGGTTACGCGCAGGTCGTGCCGATGGAGGACATCAACCTCCATTTCACCGGCGACTTCAGCGCGATCGCGCTCGCGAACAACCTGCTCGCGGCGATGCTGGACAACCACATCAACCACGGCAACGACCTCGGCATCGACATCCGGCGCATCCAGTGGCGGCGCGTCGTGGACATGAACGACCGGGCGCTGCGCGACATCGTCGTCGCGCTCGGCGGGACCGCCAATGGTTACCCGCGCGAGGACGGTTTCGACATCGTCGTCGCATCCGAGGTGATGGCGATCTTCTGCCTCTCGACGTCGGTGGAAGACCTGAAGCATCGGCTGGGGAACATCGTGGTCGGCTACACGAAGGACCAGAAGCCGGTGACCGCGCGCGACCTGAAAACGCACGGCGCCATGACCGTGCTCCTCAAGGACGCCCTCGCGCCGAACTTGGTGCAGACGCTCGAGAACAACCCGGCGTTCATCCACGGCGGGCCGTTCGCGAACATCGCGCACGGCTGCAACTCGGTGATCGCAACCCAGTCGGCGCTCAAGCTCGTCGACTACTGCGTGACCGAGTCTGGTTTCGGCGCCGACCTCGGCGCCGAGAAGTTCGTCGACATAAAGTGCCGCAAGAGCGGCATGCGGCCGAACGCGACGGTGATCGTCGCCACCGTGCGCGCGCTCAAGTACCACGGCGGACAGGACCTCAAGACGATCGGCCAGGAGAACCTCGCCGCGCTCGAGAAAGGGCTCGCGAACCTGGAGCGCCACGTGGAGAACGTGCAGAAGAACTACGGGATCCCGTGCGTGGTGTCGATCAACCGCTTCAACCAGGACACCCCGGCCGAGCTCGAGCTGCTCAAGAGCCGCATGGCGAAGTACGGGGTACCGGTGGTGCTCGCCACGCACTGGGGCGACGGCGGCAAGGGCGCGGCCGAGCTCGCGCGCGTCGTCGTCGGGCTGTGCGACCAGAAGTCGAGCTTCCGCTTCGTGTACGAAGACTCCGACACGCTGTGGGACAAGATCAACAAGATCGCGAAGACGATCTACCGTGCTGGCGAGGTCAGCGCGGATGCGAAGGTGCGCGCGCAGATCAAGAGGTTGCAGGACGATGGTTATGGCCACTATCCGGTTTGCGTGGCGAAAACCCAGTACTCCTTCGCGACCGACCCGCAGGCGCGCGCGGCGCCGACCGGCCACGTCGTGAACGTGCGCGAGGTGCGGCTCGCCGCCGGCGCCGAGTTCATCGTTATGATCTGCGGCGACGTCATGACCATGCCCGGGCTGCCCAAGGTGCCCTCGGCGGAGAAGATCGACATCGTCGACGGCAAGGTCGTCGGGCTCTTCTGACCCGCGAGAGCGGGCGCGATCGGGCGCCCCGGGGCGGGGGCAGCGGGAGCGGGGTAGAATCATTTGCGCCGCTCCACGCCCCGATTGCGCGTCACCCAGGAGGAGGTCCCGATGCTCGAAGAAGTGATGTCGCAGGCCTTCTGGGTCGGCCTCGCCAAGATCATCGGCGTCAACGTCGTCCTCTCCGGCGACAACGCGGTGGTGATTGCGCTTGCGGCGCGCGCGCTCCCCGCCAAGCAGCAGAAGCAGGCGGTGTTCTGGGGCGCGGGCGCTGCGGTGGTGATGCGGATCGTGCTGACGATCTTCGCGGTCGCCTTGCTGCAACTGCCGTGGCT
>Ga0335082_10000709_pt1 | contig 34700 bp, 31 predicted proteins | sample Lox_Sample_41_FD_206718 | JGI IMG/M metagenome (GOLD analysis project Ga0335082, IMG submission 206718) | Soil microbial communities from Loxahatchee National Wildlife Refuge, Florida, United States - Lox_Sample_4.1 | ecosystem: Environmental > Terrestrial > Soil > Wetlands | place: USA... | reverse complement strand
CGAAGGCGACGTGGTCGACGAGTACCTGGTGTCGGAGATCCGGCCGTCCGGTGTCGTGCTCACGCGCGACGGCGAGCGGGTCGAGCGGTCGATCGGGAAGTAGCAAGCGCGGCGAAGCCGCGCGCGCAGCGAGCCGCAGGCGAGCGAAGTTCAGAAGATCGACCCGGTCCGCGCGCAGGCACGGTCCGCTGGCGCTCGTTCAATGAACCGAGATCACCCCGTTCGACGTGCGGAGCTTGATCAGCGGTCCGCCGTGGCCGAGCTGTCCGACGACGCGGCCCTGCGTCTCCTTCGAGCCTCGGCCGAGCGTGCGCTCGTTGCGGATCATCCCGTTGTCGACGCGGATGTCGAGCTCGGCGTCCACCGACTCCGGCAGATCGAGCACGATCCGGCCGTTGCTCGTCGCGAGCTGCACGCCTTCCTTGCCGAGCGCGTCGAGCTTCGCGCGGATCACGCCGTTCGAGGTCGAGGCGTCGATCGCGCCGGAGTGCCCTTCGATCTCGATCTTCCCGTTCGAGGAGCGCGCGCGCAGCCGGCCGCGCGTGCAGGCGCAGTGGACCTTCGCGTTGGAGGTCGCGACCTGCACATCGCCGACCACCTCGGTGATGGTGGCCGAGCCGTTCGACGACTTGATCTCGACCGCGCCGTGCACGCCCTCGACGTCGACGCGCCCGTTGGCGGCCGACACCGACACGTGCATGTCGCGCGGCAGCCGGATGCAGAGGTTGGCGGCGCCGCGGTGATGGCGCCGGCGCGGGATCTCGATCTCGAGCTCGAGACCCTCGGGCAGCTCGGTGAAGCGCAGCTCGATCTCATCGAGCAGCTCCTCGGCGGCCTGCTGCGACCCGGCGCGCGCCATCTTGTAGGCGGTCACCTGGATGTCCGGGCGGTCCTCGCCGGTGATGCGCGTCTTGCCGTTCGAGTTGTGGACGCGGAGCCCGCCGCCCTGCGGCGCCTCCACCGTCACCGTCTCCTCGCGCGCGGCGCGCTCACTCCAGGGAATGCCGGAGATCAGACCGCGCAGGAAGCCGGTGAAGCCGCCTCGCTGGAGCTCGTCGTCGGAGCAGGGTACGCCGCGTCGCGGTCGCATGGCGCTAGTGGTACCGCCGGTCGTGCTCGCGCCGGCGCTCTTCCCACTCCTGGTACTGCACCGAGCGGAGCTTCCGCCGCATCTGCCAGCGCTTGAGGCGGAACTTGAGCTGCGACCAGCTGATCTGGTGCGCGGCCGCGTCGCCGCGCCAGCGCATGTACAGCCACCCGACCAGCACGCCGCCGAGGTGACCGACGTGGCTCACGTTGCCGCCGCCGGCCATCAGGTTCATCAGGAAGAAGATGGGGATCATCCAGATCGCACGGAACGCGACGGGCGGGAAGATCAGCATGATCGTGCGGTCCGGCCAGGTCAGCGAGTAGGCGAGCACCACGCCGAAGATCGCGCCCGACGCGCCGAGCGTCGGCATCGCGATCGTGCCGCCGAAGCCGATCGCATAGAAGAGATATGGAACCGTCGCGATCACGAATCCGGCGCCGACACCGCAGAGCAGGTAGAAGCGCAGGAAGCGCTGCGCACCCCACGCCATCGCGAGCGTCGAGCCGAACATCCACAGCGTGATCATGTTGAAGAAGAGGTGCAGCAGGTTCCCGTGCAGCCACATGTACGTGAAGGGCTGCCACAGGAAGCCGTGCTCCCAGACGAGACTCGGCGTGACGGAGAACAGCAGATCGACGCGGTAGCCGAGCAGGTTCTGGAACAGGAACACGGCGACATTCGCGATCACGAGCTGCAGGATGATCGGAGGCGTGAACGGCGGTCCGAAACCCAGGCCCGAAGAGCCATAGCCGCGTCCGTACACTCGCCTCGCCTCCTCTGGAGCCGGCAGAAGACTCCGGCTGCTGCTCACGGGCAGCGTCGCGTCAACGCGCGATGGCGACCGACTCGCTCCGAAGGCTGGCGGGAGGGCGCGTCCCGCGAAACAACGATCAGCTTACGGGATGGAATCGGTCAGTCAACGAAATTCCCTTGGGGGAAGGCATCGAGCGTGACGCGGGTGGCGGCGGCATCGGCACCCGTGAGATCCAGGATCGGGAGGTCCAGCCCGAGCGGAAGCGTCGACTCGGCGAGCCGCGCCCGGCAGGCACCCGCATCGCCGACCGCGAGCGCCGGCGCGACCTCGGCGTCCGGAATGTCCGCGAACCAGGGATTCAGCCGGCGGAACTCGCCGAGCGCCGCGTCGGGATCCGGGCGCGCCTGCACGCGCGCGAAGACCAGCATGCGCCGCTCGATTCGCGCGGGATCGCGGCCCGCCCCTTCGCAGGCGCGCGCCAGCGCCGCCGAGGCGCGCGCGACGCGCGACGCGACCGGCGGCAGGTTGATGTTCCACACGTCGGCATGACGCGCGACCACGCCGAGCAGCCGTGTCCGGCGCGCCCCGATCTCGATCCGTAGCGCCCCGCCGGGCGGCGTCGGCCGCACGCGCGCGCGATCGAGCGAGACGAAGCGGCCCTTGCGCGTGACGTCCTCGCCCCGCCAGAGCGCGCGCACCGCGTCGAGGCTCTCGTCGAGCCACTCGACGCGGTCGCCCGGCGAGAGCGTCGGCAGCCCGAAACGCGCGTCCTCCGGGCGCTCCCCGATCGACGCGAAGAGATGCGAGCGCCCCGGGAAGATGCGCTCCGCGGTCGCGGTCGCCTGCGCGAGCCGCGCCGCGTTCCAGTGATGCACCAGCCGGATGGAGGCGATCCGGATGCGCGTCGTGGCGGCGAGCAGCGCGAGCTGCACGCTCCAGCCGTCGAGCACGTCGACCTCGCGGCGCGAGCCGAGCATCGAGACGTCGCCGTCGACGTAGGCCGTGTCGAAGCCGAGGGACTCGGCGTGCCGCACGAGATCGCGCAGCTCCTCCCACGTCAGGCTGTGCCAGCCGAAGGCGACGCCGAGCTTCACCGCAGGTGACCGACGAGGCGCGCGGCGAAGAGCAGCGCGAGCGCGCTCTTCGCGTCGCGCAGCGCGCCCTGCCAGACCAGGTCGAGCGCGTGCGAGAGGCGCATCGGCACGAGCTCGATCACCTCGTCGTGCTCGTGGCGCGTCGGCACCGGCTCGAGATCGAAGGCGGCGAAGAGGTGGATCACCTCGTCCGTGAAGCCGGGCGTCGTGAAGATCGAGCCGAGCTTCTCGAAGCGGCCTGCGCGGCGCCCGGCCTCCTCCTCCAGCTCGCGCGCGGCGCAGAGCTCGGGCGTGTCGCCCGGATCGAGCTTGCCGGCCGGCACCTCGAGGATCGAGCCGCCGGCCGCGTGGCGGAACTGCCGGATCAAGAGCACCTCGTCCACCGAGACGAAGGGCACGACCGCGGAGGCCCCCGGATGGCGGACGATGTCGAGCTCGACCAGGCGCCCGTTCGGGAGCCGGATCTCTTCGTGCGCGACCGTCAGGTGGAAGCGACCCACGTCAGCTCCGCGCGCGCGCGGCGCGCGAGGTCGGCCACGGGCAGTCGCGGCGCAGGGGACAGCTCTCGCAGCGCGGCGCGCGTGCCGTGCAGCAGACGCGTCCGTGGTGGATGACGCGGTGCGTGTACTGCGTCCACTCCGCCTCGGGGATCCACTCCATCAGGTCGCGCTCGATCCGGATCGGGTCGTCGCTCTCGGTGAGGCGCAGGCGCTGGTTCACGCGCGTCATGTGCGTGTCGACGGCGATGCCCGGGATGCCGAAGGCGGTGCCGAGTACGACGTTGGCCGTCTTGCGCGCGACGCCGCGAAGCTGCGTCAGCTCCTCGAGCGTCTTCGGCACCGTGCCGGCGTGCCTCTCGACCAGCTCGCGCGCGGTCGCGAGGATCGACTTCGCCTTCTGACGGTAGAAGCCGGTCGGGCGAACGATCGCCTCGATCTCGGCGGGGTCGGCCTCGGCCAGCGCGTGCGGCGTGCCGAAGCGCCGGAAGAGCACGCGCGTCACCTCGTTGACCTTGGCGTCCGTGCACTGCGCAGAGAGGATCGTCGCGACGAGGAGCTGAAAGGGCGTGTGGAAGTGCAGCGCGCAGGTCGCGTCCGGGTACGCCTGCGCCAGCGCTCGCACGATGCGGAGCGCGCGCCGGGCCCGCTGCGGCCGAGTCTCCCGAGGCATGCGTCTGCTCTCCGTCGCGTCACGGTAACCTAACACCTTGCGCCCGAAGGACGCGGAGGCCCTGCATGGCGAGGCTCGAGGAGAAGGCGACGGTGATCGCGGTGCCCGGACGCGAGGACCTGGTGCTCGAGGGCATCTTCATCCGCGGCGACGATGCCGTCGGCGCGGGCGCGCTGATCGCGCCGCCGCACCCCCTCTACGGTGGCAGCATGACATCGCCGGTGGTCGGCGAGATCGCCTGGGCCTGCCAGCGCGCCGGCTACGCGACCTTGCGCTTCGAGTGGCGCGGCGTCGGCGCGAGCTCGGGGAGGCCGTCGGGCGAGGCGGCCGACGCCGACGCCGACTACGCCGCCGCGCTCGCGCACCTCGCCGACAGCGTGACCGGCCCCCTGCTGGCGGCGGGCTATTCGTTCGGCGCGGCCGCCGCGCTGCGCGTCGCCGCGTCGGCGTCGCGGGTGCGCCGCCTCGTGTTGGTGTCGCCGCCGGCCGGCTGGCTCGACACCGCCGCGCTGTCGGCCTTCCGCGGCAGCGCGCTCGTGCTGGCCGGCGAAGACGACGAGTACGCCTCGCCGGCGGCGCTCTCCGAGTGGCTGGCCGGCTCGTCGCGGGCCTCGCTCGAGGTGATCCCGGGGGCGGACCACTTCTTCCAGACGGGCCTCGCCGACATCTCGCGCGGGATCGCGAAGTGGTTGGAGGCGTGACGCTGCGCCGGCGGACCGTTCGTCTTCGCCGACCGGGTCTATTCCTCTGAACTTCGCTCGGCTGCGCCTTGCTGCGCGCGGCCTTCGGCCGCTTGCAGGCGCACCCGGAACTCCGAGCCGCCGCCCGGCGCGGCATCGACCTCGATCGCCCCGCCCGACTCCTCGACGATGCGGCGCGTGATCGCGAGCCCGAGTCCGCCCGCGCGCTCGGGCCGCGTGGTGAAGAAGGGCTCGAAGATGTGCTCGCGCAGAGCGGGCGGGATGCCGGGGCCGGCGTCGCACACGCGCAGCGTGACCTGGCGACCGCGCGCCGAGGCGCGCGCCATGACGGCGCCTCCGGGCGGTGTCGCGTCGATCGCGTTCTGCACGAGATTCAGCAGCACCTGGCGGAGCGCGTCCTCGGAGAGCGGCACGCGGAGCCCGGTCTGCGCGCCGAGCGTCAGCGACACGCCGCGCGCGACCGCGCGCGGGCGCAGCAGCTCGCCGACCGCCTCGAGGCTCGACCCGACCTCGGCCGAGGCCACGTCGTCGTCGCCCGCCGGACGCGCGGTCTCGACGATGCGGTCGAGCAGCCGATCCATGCGGCGGAGCTCGCCTGTCACGACGTCGACGTAGCGCGTCAGGAACTCCGGATCCTCGCGCCGCTCGGGCAGCAGCTGGAGGAAGGTCTGGAGCGTGGCGAGCGGGTTTCGCACCTCGTGCGCGATCTCGGCCGCGAGCGCGCCGAGCGCGGCCAGGCGGTCGAGGCGCCGCACCGACTGGTCCAGTCTCTCGAGGCGGCCGAGCGCGAGCGCGACCGCGAGCGGACCCTCGAGCCGATGCGCCGCGGCGTCGAGCGCCGCGAGCGTGCGCGGGCGCACGTCGCCCGCGAGCACGAGCGCCGCCAGCGCGCCGCGCTCGCTGCGCACCGGCACCGCGGCGTCGCAGCGCATGATCCGCGCGAGCTCTAGCTGCTCCGCGCTCGCGTCGGGCGCGGAGAGGTGTGTCGCGGCGGGCAGCCTCGTGACCTGCGCAAAGGCCGTCGCATCCGGCTCGGCCGGCGGATCGCCGCTCCAGTCCGCGCTCGCGAGGTAGGGGCTGCCGTCGGGCCGCAGCGCCCAGGCCGCCACGTGCTCGCAGGCGCAGAGCGCGCGCAGCCGCTGCGTCGTCACCGAGAGGAGTCGCTGGAGGTCCTGGAGCGTCGCGCGCGCGATCAGGCCGGCCGGCTCGGGGGCCTCCGCGGCGCGCGCCGCCGCGCGCTCCGCGCTCGCAGCCCTCGGCACCCCGCGCAAGCGGCCGCGACGCGCGGCCGTGCCCTTCGACTCGCTCGAGTCCCCCCCCACGCGGGAGTTGCTAGCAAGGAAGCCCACAGGACGCATCGGCCACGGGGTCGCTCGCCGAGAGGCGAGCGGGCTCAGAACCCGTCGTTCTGCATCAGGCGCATCGCGCTGTCGTCGCCCTCCTCGCCCGAGAGCGAGTCCTCGCGCAGCTCCTGGAGCGCCTCGGAGGTATGGCGCTGCGCGTCGGCGGTCTCCGTCGGCTCGGTGCCGGCGAGGAACGATTGGAAGACCGTGTCGGGACCGTCGCCGTCCGAGAGCAGCCCGCTGTCGCGGTCGATGCGCGCGAACACGATCGAGTCGGGCGGCGAGAAGTCGCGCTCCGGCCGATCCGCCATCGCGACGCGCATGTAGTCCATCCAGATCGGCGCGGCGGCGTGGGCGCCGGTCTCCCCAGGACCGAGGAAGCGCGCGACGTCGTAGCCGACCCACACACCAGTCACGATGTCGGGCGAGAAGCCGACGAACCAGGCGTCGGCCTGGTCGTTCGTGGTGCCGGTCTTGCCGGCCACGGGGCGTCCGAGCGCGCGCAGCTTCACGCCCGTGCCTTCGAGCACGACCGCGCGCAGCAGGTCGACCATCAGGTAGGCGTCGCCCGGCGGGATCACCTGCATCGGATCGGAGGGCGGCGCGCCGTCCGCCGCCGCGGTCGCCTCGGGAGGCGGCGTGGCCTCGAGGTCGGTGCCGAGCGCGACGCGCTCGAGCAGCACGTGGCCGTCGCGGTCGGTGACGCGCGTGATGTAGCGCGGCACCAGGCGGCGGCCGCCGTTCACGAAGACGGCATAGCCGCGCGTCAGCTCGAGCAGCGAGAAGCCGCTCGTGCCGAGCGCTGTCGCGAGCGTCGGCTCGATCGGCGACTCGATCCCGAGCTTGCGCGCGTAGCGGATCACCTCGCCCATGCCGACCTCCTCGGAGAGGTGCACGGCCGCCGTGTTGATCGACTTGGCGAGCGCCTTGCGGAAGGTGATGGGTCCGTAGAACTCGCGCCCGTAGTTCTTCGGCTTCCACACCAGGCCCGTGTACTGATCGGTGTAGACCTTCGGCCGGTCGTAGATGATCGAGGCGGGCGTGTACTTCTTGTGGCCCTGCGCGTCCTCCTGCGCGAGCGCGGCGCCGTAGATGAAGGGCTTGAAGGCCGAGCCCGGCTGGCGCCGCGACTGCGTCACGCGGTTGAACTCGCTCTTCTCGAAGTCGTAGCCGCCGACGAAGGAGAGCACGTTGCCGTGGAGGTCGAAGGAGAGCAGCGCGCCCTGCACCGACGGCGTCTGCGCCAGGCGCACCCGCAGCGGACCGTCGTCGGCCGCTGGCAGCGTCGCGCCCTTCTTCGAATCCTTCTTCGCGTCCGCGGGCTCCGCGGGCTTCGGCGGAAGCGGCGCGAAGTGCGCGACGTCGCCGCGCCGGAACACCTCGCCGATGTGCGAGACGTCGTAGGGCTCGCGGTCGGGATCGACCGGGCGCGCCCACGCGACGTCCTCGAGGTGGACCTCCGCTTCGACGCCCGGCGCGAAGGCGACGCGCGCCACACCCGCCTTGTCGTCGACGGAGAGGACGACGCCGGACAGCGGACCCTGCGTGTCGAAGCGGGCGCGTACGCGCGCGGCCGGATCGAGCGCGGTGTCGACGATCGGCGCGCGCGGCGCCGCGGTGTCGTCGGGCTGCGGCGACTCGGGCGACGCGCCGTCGTGCGGATCGACCGCCCCGCCCCCGTCCGCCTTGTCGGTCGGCGGTGCGAGTCCGTTCTCCACGGCGAGCGCCGGCAGGCTCTCGCGGATCTTCGCCGGCTCGACGCGGCGCAGCGGCCCGCGGTAGCCCTGGCGATGGTCGAGCTCCTCGAGCCCGTTTCGCAGCGACGCGACGGCGGTGTGCTGCAGGTCCGCGTCGAGCGTCGTCTCGATGCGCAGCCCGCCCGCGAGCACCGTCTCGCCCCCGAGCACCTCGAAGAGATGACGGCGCACCTCCTCGTCGAAGTAGGCGGCGTCGGCGTAGTCGTCGAGCCACTTGCCGCTGGCGAGCTTCGGCTGCTCGGCGACCGCCGCCCGATAGGTGGGCTCGTCGATCACGCCGTCCTCGTGCATGCGCGCGAGCACGTAGCGCCGGCGCTGATCGGCGCGCCCCGGATTCTCGAAGGGCGAATAGCGCGACGGCGCCTTCGGCAGCCCCGCGAGCAGCGCGCCCTCGGAGACACTGAGGTCCGACACTTCCTTGCCGAAGTAGGTGCGCGCGGCCTCGCCGATGCCGTAGGCGCCGTGCCCGAAGTAGATCTGGTTCAGATAGAGGTAGAGGATCTCGTCCTTCGAGAAGTGCTGCTCGATGCGCCGCGCGAGGATCACCTCGCGGATCTTGCGGCGGTAGGTGCGCTCGGGAGAGAGCAGCAGCGCCTTCACCGTCTGCTGCGTGATCGTGCTCGCGCCGCCGACGGTCTCACCGGCCATCACGTTGGCCAACGCCGCCCGCAGGATCGCCTGGAAGTCGATGCCGCCGTGCTCGAAGAAGCTCTTGTCCTCGCCGGAGACGAAGGCCATCACGACGTGGCGCGGGATCTGGTCGAGCGGCGTGAGCCGCCGGCGCTCCCTCGAGAACTCGCCGATCGCACGGCCGTTGCGGTCGAGCACGACGCTCACCACCGGCGGGCGGTAGTCGGAAACGCTGCGAAGGTCGGGCAGATCGCGCAGGAAGGCGAAGTAGACCGCCATCATCGCCGCCGCTCCGCCGAGCACGAGCAGTGCGGCCGAGAGCATCAGCAGGCGCAGGAACCGCGGTCCGCGCGAGCGCCCCGCCGTGTCGGAACTCATCGTCTCTCCGGGGGTTTTGCGACCGTAGCCGACGCCTTCCGCCCTGCGCTACCGCTTCGGCCGGAGCGTGCGCCGACTGAATGAGTTCGGGTCTCACCTTCGCCTTCGTGATGGACCCGATCCAGTCCATCGACATCCGAGGCGACACGACCTTCGTCCTGATGCTCGAGTCGCAGCGCCGCGGGCACCGTCTGCTCTACCTCGAGCAGACGGACCTCGGCGTCGACGCCGCGCGCGGGCCCGTCGCGCGTGTGCGCCCCGTCACGATGCGGCGCGAGATCGGGCGCCACGCCGATCTCGGCGAGCCGGAGCGCGTCGCGCTCGACGAGGTCGCCGACGTCGTCTTCCAGCGCAAGGATCCGCCCGTCGACGCGGACTACATCACCGCTACGCAGATCCTTTCGCTGTGTCGCCGCGCGCTCGTGCTGAACCGGCCCGAGGGCATCCTCGCCGCGAACGAGAAACTCTATGCCCTGCACTTCGCCGACCTGATGCCGCCGACGCGCGTGACGCGCTCGATCGCCGAGCTGCGCGCGTTCCTGGACGAGCTCGGCGGCGAGATGATCGTGAAGCCGCTCGACGGCCGCGGTGGCGAGGGCATCTTCCACGTCTCGGCGCGCGACCGGAACCTGATCTCGATCCTCGAGCAGTCGACGCGCTTCGGCACGCGCGCGGTGATGGGCCAGCAGTACCTCTCCGCCGTGCGCGCCGGCGACAAGCGCATCCTGCTCGTCGACGGAGAGCCGATCGGCGCGGTGCTGCGGGTGCCGCCCGAGCACGAGCACCGCGCGAACCTCCACGTCGGCGGGCGCGCCGCCAAGACGTCGCTCGACGAGGGCGACCGCGCGATCGTCGACCGCATCGCCCCGAGCCTGCGCCGCGACGGCCTCTTCTTCGTCGGGCTCGACGTGATCGGCGGGCGCCTCACTGAGGTGAACGTCACCAGTCCGACGGGCGTGCAGGAGATCGACGCGATCGAGGGACGCAGCCTCGAGGCGGACGTCATCGACGCCGTGGAGCGTCGGGTCCAGGCCTGGCGAGCGGGTCGGAAGGAGCCGGCGGGCACCAGCCGCAGGGAGGCCGACACACGTCGGCCGACGCGCAGCGAGGCGTAGCCAGGCGAAGGCCGGTGCCCGAGCGCGAGCGATCCGCTCGCGCGGAGGACCGGCAAGCATGTCGCAACTCCGTCGGTAAGTGGCCGAAAGGCCGTTGACACCCGACGGAGGGAGCGCGAAGCTCCGCCGCGGTGCGACGGCTCGACTCCGTCGAGCGCTGCTCGTCGCACCGCCACGATCCTCCGGTCCCGCGCCGCCTCCCCTCCATTCGCGAGACCCCGTTCATTGGAGGCCCGATGGCCCAGATCGTTGCGAGTACCGGAATCAAGCGGGAGAAGGGCTGGCTCTACTACGTCGACAAGCAAGGCGACGTGAGCCGGACCCGTATGGCGCGAGGCGGAGGCAAGGTCCCGAGAGGCGGGCCGCAGAAGGTCGCGAAGTGCGGCATCGACCGGGAGGACGGCTTCCTCTACTTCATCGACAAGAAGGGGAACGTCTCCAAGGTGCGCATGAAGCGCTCCGCGCGACGCGGCCGCAAGCCCGCGAAGCGCAGCACGGGTCGCCGCCGCGCGGCTCGCTCGTCGCGCCGACCGGCGCGCCGCCGCACGGCACGCCGCTAGCCCGACCGGTCCCAGTCAGAGCCGGGCCGGCGCTTCGCGCCGGCCCGGCTTGCTGCGGTGCGCCCGACAGCGCCGTGGCGTCACCGCCCGGGTCCGAACCTCTGAACTTCGCTCGCCTGCGCCTCGCTGCGCGCGGCCTTCGGCCGCTTGCTTGCTAGCGTCCCTACGTTATGGGCGACGCGGACCGCCCCGAAGGCCTGATCGAGGGCGCCCGGCCGGGCTCGGACGGCGAGTCCCACGGCATCCTGATCGTCGACGACGAGCCGGGGATCCTCGAATCCCTCGAGCTGACGCTCGGTGCGGATTACCGCGTCTTCACCGCCGCAACCGGCGAGGAAGGCCTCGCGGTGCTCGAGCGCGAGGACATCGCGCTGATCATCACGGACCAGGTGCTGCCCTCGATGAGCGGCGTCGAGTTCCTCGAGCGTGCGATCGAGCGCCGCCCGAACGCGATCCGCATGATGCTGACCGGCTACGCCGACATCGGCTCGCTGGCGCGCGCGGTCAACGAGGGCCGCATCTACCGCTACCTCGCGAAGCCCTGGGAGCCCGACGAGGTGCGCCTCAACGTGAAGCGCGCGCTCGAGGCCTACGAGCTGACCGGCCGCAACACGGAGCTCGCGGCCGCGCTCGCCGACGCCAACGCCAGGCTGCGGGCCGAGAACCTCTACCTGCGGCGCGAGGTCGAGCGGAAGTACGCCTTCGACCAGATCCTCGGCGCCTCGCCCGCAATGAATCGCGTCTTCGAGGTGATGGAGAAGGTCGCAGAGACCGACGCGACCGTGCTGATCCGCGGCGAGACCGGCACCGGCAAGGATCTCGTCGCGCGCGCGATCCACTACAGCGGTCCGCGCAAGGAGCTGCGCTTCGTCGCTCAGAACTGCGCGGCGCTGCCCGACACCTTGCTCGAGAGCGAGCTCTTCGGTCACGTGCGCGGCGCCTTCACCGGCGCGCATGCCGACAAGAAGGGCCTGTTCGAGGTCGCCCACCGCGGCACCGTCTTCCTCGACGAGGTCGGCGAGACACACCCCGGCATGCAGGTGCGGCTGTTGCGGGTGCTCCAGGACGGCGAGATCCGTCCGCTCGGCTCGTCGGAGACGCGCAAGGTGGACGTCCGCATCCTCGCCGCGACCAACCGCGATCTGCGCAAGGAGGTCGAGGCGGGGCGCTTCCGCGAGGACCTCTACTACCGGCTGCGCGTGGTGGAGATCGACATGCCTCCGCTGCGCGAGCGCCGCGAGGACATCCCCGTTCTCGCGCACGCCTTCCTCGACCGCTCGAGCCGCCGCATGGGACGCGAGCTCAAGGGCTTCACCAACGCGGCGATCGATCGACTCACCGGCTACCCGTGGCCCGGCAACGTGCGCGAGCTCGAGAACGAGATCGAGCGCATCGCCGCGCTCGCGGGCCGCGCGGACACCGTCGGCGTCGAGATGCTCTCGGAGCACATCCGCGGCGCGCCGCCCGCGCCGCTGCCGGTGGGCGACGGCTCGATGGCCTTCGGCGCCGATCTCAACACCGCCGTCGACGCGCTGAAGCGCCGCATGCTGCAGGACGCGATCCGCGAGACCGGCAGCAAGACGCGCGCGGCCGAGAAGCTCGGCATCCCACGCCAGTCGCTCCAGAAGATGATGAAGCGGCTGGGAATCCAGGACGTGGGAGATTCCTAGGAACCTGCGGCGTCGACGGTCGCCGCGCAGGCCGCACTCCGCCCCAACTGGGAGTTCCGGCGCACGCAGACCCGGATGACCGGCGCGCCGTACTGCGACTTCCGCTGGCGCCCGCGGAAGTAGCTAGCTCCGCATCCCCGGCGCCTCGTGGCCGCTCGCCGCGACGTACTCGGCGTAGCCGCCGCCGTACACGCGCGGCGGTCGGCCGGCCTCGAGCTCGAGCACGTGATCGGTGAGCGCCGAGAGGAAGCGCCGGTCGTGCGAGACGAGGAGCAAGGTGCCCTCGTACTTCGCGAGCGACTCCGCCAGCATCTCTCGCGTGGCGAGATCGAGGTGGTTGGTCGGCTCGTCGAGCACGAGGAAGTTCGGCGGGTCGTAGAGCATGCGCGCGAGCACGAGGCGCACCTTCTCGCCGCCGGAGAGCAGGCGGCAACGCTTCTCGATGTCGTCGCCCGGGAAGCCGAAGCAGCCGGCAAGGGTCCGGAGTGATCCAACCGACGCTGCGGGAAACGCGGCCTCGAGCGTCTGGTAGACGGTCTGGTCGCCGTCGAGCAGCTCCATCGAGTGCTGCGCGAAGTAGCCGAGGCGGACCGCGGCGCCGAGCGTCAGCGTGCCCGCGTCGGGCTGCGCGGCGCCCGCCACCAGCTTCAGCAGCGTGGACTTGCCGGCGCCATTGGCGCCCATCACGCACCAGCGCTCGCGCCGGCGGATCAGCAGGTCGAGGCCAGCGAACACGACGCGCTCGCCGTAGGCCTTCCGCACGCCCGCGAGCTTCACGACGTCGTCGCCCGAGCGCGGCGCCGGCCGGAACTCGAAGTGCACGACCTGGCGCCGCTTCGGCGGCTCCACGCGCTCGATCTTCTCGAGCTTCTTCACGCGCGACTGCACCTGCGCGGCGTGGCTCGCGCGCGCCTTGAAGCGGGCGATGAAGGCCTCCTCCTTCGCGAGCATCGCCTGCTGGCGCGCGTACTGCGCCTGCTGCTCGCGCTCGGCGATCGCGCGCTGGCGCACGTAGAAGTCGTAGTCGCCCGAGTAGCTCTGGATCTCGCCCCCGTCGATCTCGAGGATGCGCGTGACGCAGCGGTTCAGGAACTCGACGTCGTGCGACGTCATCAGCAGCGCGCCCGGGAAGTCGCGTAGCCAGCCCTCGAGCCACAGGATCGACTCGAGGTCGAGGTGGTTGGTCGGCTCGTCGAGCAGCAGCACGTCGGGTGCCATCACGAGGATGCGCGCGAGCCCGACGCGCATCTTCCAGCCGCCCGAGAGGAGGCCCACGTCGCCGTCCAACTGCGCGGTGTCGAAGCCGAGTCCCACCAGCACCTCGCGCGCGCGCGACTCGAGCGCATAGCCACCGAGCTCCTCGAAGCGCGACTGCGCCTGCCCGAAGCGCTCCACGAGCGTGTCGAGCTCGTCGGCACGCGCAGGGTCCGCCAGCGCGTGCTCGAGCTCGTGCAGCGCGCGCGCCGCCTGCGAGACGGGTCCCGCACCGTCGAGCGCCGCCTCCACGACGCTCTGCCCCTTCATCTCGCCGACGTCCTGGCTGAAGTAGCCGAGCACCGTGCCGCGATCGATCGAGATCTGGCCGTCGTCCGGCTCCTCCTCGCGCATCAGCAGGCGGAAGAGCGTGGTCTTGCCGGCGCCGTTCGGACCGACGAGCCCCACCTTCTCGCCGCGCGCGAGCGACGCCGACGCCTCGAGGAAGAGGATCTGCGCGCCGTGGCGCTTGCTGACGCCGTCGATGCGGAGCATGGCCTGTGTTGACTAACGCGCCTTCCAGCGGCGCAGCCAGTCCCAGGCGGTCGTCACGATCGTGCGCAGATCCGAGTGGTGCGGCTGCCAGCCGGTCTCGCTGCAGAAGCGCGTCGCGTCGGCGACGAGCTCGGGCGGATCGCCGGGGCGCCGCGGCGCCTCGCGGACCGGCACGGAGCGCCCGGCCACGCGCTCGATCGCCGCGAGCACCTCCCGCACCGAGGCGCCCTGGCCCGTGCCGAGGTTGCGCGGGCCGATGCTGCGGCCCGCGAGCAGCGCCTCGATCGCGCGCACGTGCGCGTCGGCGAGATCCGTCACGTGGATGTAGTCGCGGATGCAGGTGCCGTCGGGTGTCGGGTAGTCGCGGCCGAAGACGTCGAGCGGCCCGCGCAGGCCCGCGAGCGCCTGGAGCGCCGAGGGGATCAGGTGGATCTCCGGCTCGTGGCATTCGCCGGCGCGCCCCTGCCCGTCGGCGCCGGCGGCGTTGAAGTAGCGGAGCGCCGCGTAGCGCAGGCTGTGCGCGCGCTCCGCGTCCGCGAGCATGCGCTCGACCATCATCTTGGTCGCGCCGTATGGGTTGATCGGGGCGAGCGGATTGTCCTCGCCGATCGGGACCTTCGCCGGGACGCCGTAGACCGCGCAGCTCGACGAAAACACGAAGGCCCGCATGCCGTGGTCGACGCAGGCCTGGATCAAATTGGCCGACCCGCCGACGTTGTTGGTGTAGTACATCATCGGCTTCGCCACGGACTCCGGCACGACCAGGTACGCGGCGAAGTGGAGCGCGCCGTCGAAAGGACCTCGCCCGCGCATCACGCGGTCGAGCGCGACGCGGTCGCCGATGTCGCAGCGCTCGAGCGGCGTGTCGCCGGCCAGGAACGCGTGGCCGGCACGCAGGTCGTCGACGATGACGGCCGTGTGACCCGCGGCGCGCAGCGCGAGGACAGTGTGCGAGCCGATGTAGCCGGCGCCGCCGGTCACGAGCAGGTGCGCCACGCGTTCTCCTCTCGATGTCGACGTCCGTATTTAGCGAGTCGCCCGCGGAACGGCGCTTCCGGGACGCGGAGGGGGTGTTATCGTGACGGCCGCCATGGAGATCGTCCACACGGCTCGGGTGGACTCGCCGATCGGGACGCTTCGGCTCGCCTCCACCACAGAGGGTCTGGCCTACGTGGAGTTGCCGCACGCCGACGGCCGCGGGTTCTCGGGCTGGCTCCAGCGCGTCGCGCAGGGCGCGAAGTGCGTCGAGGGCTACGCGCCGAATCGCCAGGCCGTGCGGGAGCTCCAGGAGTACCTCGAAGGCAAGCGCACGCAGTTCGGCCTCGCGCTCGATCTGCGCGGGACGCCGTTTCAGCTCGAGGTGTGGAGCGCGCTGCGCGAGATCCCGTACGGCGAGACGCGCAGCTACGCCGAGATCGCGCGTCAGGTCGGACGACCGAACGCGGTGCGCGCCGTCGGGGCGGCCAACGGCTCGAATCCGCTCGCGATCGTGGTGCCCTGCCATCGCGTGATCGCGAGCGACGGCCGCCTCGCCGGCTACGGCGGCGGGGTCGCGCTGAAGGCGCGCCTGCTCGCGATGGAGCAATCGCGGCCCGCGCAGGGCCTGCTCCTTTGAAGGCTTCGTTCGCCTGCGGCTCACTGCGCGCGGCCTGCGGCCGCTCGCTCTAGCGATTCGTTTCGCTCCGCGCGACGCTCGCGCGAGCGTCCATGCCCTTCCGCCTGCCGCGCCCCCGCTATCTCGTCCCGCTGATCGTCGCCTGTGGTCTCTTCATGGAGAACATGGACTCGACGGTGATCGCCACGGCTCTGCCCGCGATCGCGCGCTCGTTCGGCGAGGACCCGCTGCGGCTCTCGCTCGCGATCACGACCTATCTGCTCTCGCTCGGCGTGTTCCTCCCGCTCTCCGGCTGGTTCGCAGACCGCTTCGGCGCGCGCACCGTGTTCGCGTCGGCGATCGCGGTCTTCACGGCGGGCTCGATCGCGTGCGCGCTGTCGAGCTCGCTGGCCGAGCTCGTGCTCGCGCGCGCGCTCCAGGGAATGGGCGGCGCGATGATGGTGCCGGTCGGACGGCTGGTGGTGCTGCGCACGACGCCGAAGTCCGAGCTCGTCGCGGCGATGGCGTACCTCACCATCCCCGCGCTGATCGGCCCGGTGATCGGGCCGCCGCTCGGCGGCTTCATCGCCACCTACTACACGTGGCACTGGATCTTCCTGATCAACCTTCCGATCGGCCTGCTCGGGCTCGTGCTCACGTTCCTGCTGATTCCGAACATCCGCGAGCCGCGGCGCGATCCGCTCGATCTGAAGGGCTTCGGGCTCTCCGGCGTCGGGCTCGCCGCCTCCATGCTCGGCTTCGAGAACCTCGGGCGTGGCGTGCTGCCGAGCCGCGTGGTCGCGACCCTGATCGGCGTCGGCTGTCTGCTGCTGGCGCTCTTCGGGCGTCACGCGCGCCGCATCCCGGTGCCGATCCTCGACCTCTCGCTGTTCCGCCTGCCGACCTTCCGCGCGTCGGTGCTCGGCGGATTCGCGTTCCGCGCCGGCATCGGCGCGCTGCCGTTCCTGCTGCCGCTGCTCCTCCAGGCGGGCTTCGGCTTCACGCCCTTCGAGTCGGGCCTCACCACCTGCGCGGCCGCCGCCGGCGCGATGCTGATGAAGATCACTGCGCCGCAGATCCTGCGCCGCAATGGCTTCCGCCGCGTGCTCGTCGTCAACACCGTGATCTGCACGGCCTTCATGGCGGCGAACGGGCTCTTCCGCCCGACCACGCCGCACGCCGTGATGCTCGCCGTGCTGCTCACGGGCGGCTTCTTCCGCTCGCTCCAGTTCACGAGCCTCAACACGCTCGCCTATGCCGAGGTCGCGGCACCGGCGATGAGCCGAGCGACGACCCTGGCGAGCGTCGGCCAGCAGCTCTCGCTCACCTTCGGCGTCGGCTTCGGCGCGCTGATGCTGCACTTCACGCTCGCGTTCACCGGACAGGGCGCGCTCGGCGCCGACACCTTCTGGCCGGCGTTCCTCGGCATCGCGGCCGTGAGCATGACCGCGCTCTTCTTCATCGTGCCCCTGCGGCGCGACGCCGGCGCCGAGGTGTCGGGATGGGAGAGCGCGCCGCCCTCGTCGGGCGCGCAGGCGATCCGCCCGGCGGAATAAGGTCGCACGCGGCAAAAGAGGAGGATCCCATGGCCTACGACTTCTCCCTGCTGCGCGTAAATGTCGACGCGGGGCTCGCCACGGCGACGATCGCGAACCCGCCGATCAACCTGATCACCTTGCCGCTGATGGGCGAGCTGCTGCGCTTCGCGCGCGAGGTCGCGGTGGACGACTCCGTGCGCGCCGTGGTGCTTCGGAGCGACGATCCGGACTTCTGGCTCGCGCACTTCGACGTCGAGGCGATCCTTCGCTTCCCGACCGAGGCCGCGCCCGCGCTAGCCGCGAAGGTGGAGGAGAACCCGTATCACGCGATGTGCGAGCTCTACCGCACGATGCCGAAGGCCACGATCGCCGAGATCGGCGGGCGCGCGGGCGGCGGCGGCAGCGAGCTCGCGCTCTCGTTCGACATGCGCTTCGGCGCGCGCGGCAAGACGATCGTCTCCCAGCCCGAGGTCGCGCTCGGCATCCTGCCGGGCGGCAGCGGCACGCAGCGACTGCCGCGCCTCGTCGGGCGGGGCCGCGCGCTCGAGCTGATCCTCGGCTGCGACGAGCTCGACGCCGACACCGCCGAGCGATGGGGCTACCTGAACCGCGCGCTGCCGCCCGCCGAGCTGCGCCCCTTCGTCGACCGGCTCGCGCGCAGGATTGCGAGCTTCCCGGCGCAGGCCATCGCGCTCGCGAAGCGCGCGGTGCTGGCGTCGGAGCCGTCGTGGGAGCGCGGTCTCGTCGAGGAGAGCCATCTCTTCCAGGTGCTGCTGCGGACCGCGGAGGCGCCCGACCTGATGCGACGCTTCCTCGAGCACGGCGGACAAACGCGCGACGTGGAGCTGCGCCTCGGCGAGCTCGCCGGCGCGCTCGCCCGGCCCCGGCGCGCGTGAAGCCGCTCGACGCGGCGGCGCTGCGCGAGATCTCGAGCACCACCTTGCGACACTACGAGCGGAACGCCGCGGCGTTTCGCGCGGGCACCTGGGATCACGACGTCTCGCAGAACGTGAACGCCATGCTCGACGCGATCGAAGGGCCGCCGCCCTTCTCGATCCTCGATTTCGGCTGCGGCCCGGGACGCGACCTCGTCGAGTTCCGCGCGCTCGGCCACGAGGCGATCGGCCTCGACGGCTCCGAACGCTTCGTCTCGACGGCGCGCGCGGCGTCGGGCTGCGAGGTCTGGCAGCAGGATTTCCTCTCGCTCGAGCTCCCGCCCCAGCGCTTCCACGGCATCTTCGCGAACGCGTCGCTCTTCCACGTCCCGACGCAGGAGCTGCCGCGCGTGCTCGCCGAGCTGCGCGCGGCCCTGCGCCCGCGCGGCGTGCTCTTCGCCTCGAACCCGCATGGTCGGAACGAGGAAGGCTGGCAGGGCGAGCGCTATGGCGCCTTCCACGACCTCGAGACCTGGCGGCGCCTCGTGACGTCCGTCGGCTTCGACGAGCTCTCGCACTACTACCGCCCGACCGGTCGGCCGCGCGCCGAGCAGCCGTGGCTCGCGACGGTCTGGCGGAAGCGTCGCAAGGAGGGCGACGATAGTCGGCCGACGCGCAGCGAGGCGAAGCCGAGCGAAGGCCGGTAACCCGAGCGCGAGCGATCAACGAGCGCGACGGCCCGGCAGAACTGGAGGGCGACGATAGTCGGCCGACGCGCAGCGAGGCGAAGCCGAGCGAAGGCCGGGCAAAGGCTAGAGCGCGCGGAAGCCCCTCTCGAGGTCGGCCACGATGTCGTCGCCGTCCTCGATGCCGCAGGACAGCCGGATCAGGCCGTCCTTGATGCCGAGGCGCGCGCGCTCCTCGGGCGTGCGGTCCCAGAACGACATCAGCGCGACCGGCTCGATCAGCGTCTCGGCCCCGCCCATCGACGGCGCGACGTAGGCGAGCTCGCAGGCGTCGGTGAAGCGGAAGGTGCGCTCGAGATCGGCGTCGAGCTCGAAGGTGACGACGCCGCCGAAGCCGCGCAAGGTGCGCGCGGCCACAGCGTGGTCCGGATGGCTCGCGAGGCCCGGATACCAGACCTGGCGCACGCGCGGGTGGCGCTCGAGCCAGCGCGCGATGCGGAGGCCGTTCTCGTTGTGGCGCGCCATGCGCAGCGCCAAGGTCTTGATGCCGCGCAGCAGCAGCCAGGCCGCGTGCGCGTCGATCACGCCGCCGAGCACGCCGAGCGCCTGACGCACGGGCGTGACGCGCTCCGCCGAGCCGAGCACGACGCCGGCCAGCAGGTCGTTGTGGCCGCCGAGGTATTTGGTCGCGCTGTGGATCACGTAGTCGGCGCCGTCGGCGAGCGCGCAGTGGTTGATCGGCGTCGCGAGCGTCGAGTCGATCACGAGCCCGACGCCGCGCCGATGACACAAGTCGGCGGCGGCCGCCACGTCGATCACGCGCAGGTAGGGGTTGGTCGGCGACTCGGTGAAGAAGAGCCGCGTCGTCTCGCGCAGCGCCTGCTCGAGCTGCTTCAGGTCCGACGGGTCGATGACCGTGGTCTCGACGTCGAGGCGTGTCAGATACTGCTCGATGAACTGGCGCGTGCGGCGGTAGCAGTCGCTCGTCACCACCAAGTGGCTGCCGCGCGGCAGCAGCGCCAGGAACAGCGTGGTCGCCGCGCACATGCCCGACGCGAACAGCACCGCCTGCTCCGCGCCCTCGAGCTCGCAGAGCTTGCGTTCGACCGCGCGCCAGGTCGGGTTGCCGTAGCGGCCGTACTCCTCGCGATCGAGCCGGCCCTCCTGATAGGCGCGCAGCTCGTCGGAGTTCGGGAACCAGAAGGTCGCCGTCTGGTAGATCGGGGTGGTGACCGCGTCGCTCTGCGGATGCGCTCGCTCGCCGCCGTGCACGGCGCGTGTCGAGTCGCCCGGCGGGCGTTTGCTCATGTTCGCCTCGTGGCAGTGGCGCTTAGCAGTGCGGGGCTGCTCCCCGGGCGTCGGCGACGCGGTCCAGGGGTTCGCGGGCCTGCAAGCACCGGAAATCACCCGGTTTTTCGAACCCGGACCACGACGGTACGCGCGGGGCCGCGAGCCGTCAACCAGCCCGTGGCCTTCAGGAGACCTCGGAGCATCGGGGACCCGGGGCGCGTCCCCTTCCCCTTCCCGATCACCTCTTCTTCGTAGCCCCGAGCGGCTCAGGGCTGGGACGGCTGCGTCGGCTGCTGCTGCGGCTGCTGCGGCGGCGGCAGCGGGTTCGCGCCCTCCGCGGTCAGGATCTCCTGCTGGCGCGCGACGTACTCCGCCTCGGTGATCTCGCCGGCCTGCCGCGCCTCCTCGAGGTCTGCGAGCGCGCGCAGCTGCGCGGGCGAGAGACCGCGCGGCGCCTCCACGACGGGCTCCTGCTCGTTGGTGTCGGTCGCTGCCGACGACGGCTCCTCCTCGTCGCTCTCGAGCAGGATCGTCTTGCGCACCACCTTGCCCGACGGCAGCACCTTGGTGCGCGTCGGCCGCGCGAACACTTCGTTGCGCCAGTCGGCTGCGACGCCCTGCCCTTCGACGAGCTCCATGCCCTTCGACGGATACAGCCGGAAGGCCATGCGCTCCTCGCCGATCTGCGGCAGCGGCGGGTCGTCGCGCTGCTTGGCCGGCACCTCCCAATGGATGCGCGCCAGGTAGACGAAGAGCTGGGGTCCCTTCACGTAGGTCACGAAGCTCGTCAGAAAGTCGTGGTCGAAGATGCCGATGCGGCGCTCCTTCTCGGTCGCCATCACGACGACCTCCTGCTCCCCGCCGGCGCGCGAGAGCGCGCGCGAGATGCCCTCGGCGATCGAGAAGAGCATGTCCGTCGGGATCGCCGGCTCGCGCTTGCCCGCAAGGCGCACGTCGATGTTCGAGAGAATGTGCGCGATGCGCACGGGAGAGATCGTGATCGGGTGGTCGTAGTTCTTCTCGATCAGCGAGCCGAACTGCCAGGTCTTCTCCGAACGCAGGAAGACGTTGACCCCCCCTTCCTTGAAGACGTCCTCCTTCACCGGCGTCTTGCAGGCGACTGCGAGCAGCGCGAGGAGCAGGAGCGCGGCGAGGCCGTGGCGCGGCACGCGCGGAGTGTACCCGCGCCTCGACGCCCTAGGTCAAGGCCGAGACGAGCGCGTGGGTGGCGAAGCTCGCGAGCCACGCGATCGCGAGCAGATACGAGAACGCGAAGGCCGGCCAGCGCCACGAGTTCGTCTCACGGCGCATGACCGCGATGGTCGAGAGGCACTGGAGGGCGAAGACGAAGAAGACGAGCAGCGCCGCCACCGTCGCGGGCGTGAAGACGCGCGCGTCGGTGCGAGGATCCACGTCCGTGCGGATCGCCTCTCGCAGCGACGCGTCCTCGTCGGTGGCCGCGTAGATCTGCGCGAGCGTCGAGACGATCACCTCGCGCGCGGCGAGCGACGAGAGGAGTCCGACGCCGATCTTCCAGTCGAAGCCGAGCGGCGCGATCAGCGGCTCGATCGCGTGGCCGGCCGTGCCGGCGAGGCTGTGCGCGAGCTCGAAACGGCGCGCCTCCGCTTGGGTCGCGCCGGGCGGGGCGTCGACGCGCGGCACGTTCAGCAGCACCCAGAGCATGATCGAGACGCCGAGGATGATCGTGCCGGCGCGGCGCAGGAAGGCGCGCACGCTGCCCCAGACCTGCGTCGCCCACAGCTTCAAGGTCGGCATGCGGTAGGGGGGCAGCTCCATGTAGAAGGGCGGACCGGCGCCGCGCAGCAAGGTGCGCTTCAGCACCGCCGCGACGGCCAGCGCCGAGAGCGAGCCGAGGAGATACAGGCCGAGCAGCACGAGGCCCTGCAGGCCGAAGGGTCCGACCGCGACGGCGGGCACGAAGGCGCCGATCAGCAGCGCGTACACGGGCAGCCGCGCCGAGCAGGTCATGAGCGGCGCGACCAGGATCGTGACCAGCCGGTCGCGCGGCGCGGGGATCGTGCGCGTCGCCATGATGCCCGGCACCGCGCAGGCGTAGGACGAGAGCAGCGACACGAAGGAGCGTCCCTCGAGCCCGATGCGGCCCATCAGGCGGTCGACCACGAAGGCCGCGCGCGCCATGTAGCCGACGTCCTCGAGCAGGTAGAGGATCCCGAAGAGCAGCGCGATCTGCGGAACGAAGATCACGACGGCACCGACGCCGTGGATGAGGCCCTGCGACGCGAAGTCCGCCACGACGCCCGCCGGCAGCAGGCGCTGCGCCGCGGACGCGGCCGCGCCGACGACCGCGTCGATCGCGTCCATCGCGGGGGTGGCCCACGCGAAGATCAGCTGGAAGAAGAGGATCATGACCACGGCGAAGAGCGCGCTGCCCGCAAAGGGATGGAGCACCACGCGGTCGATCGCCTCGGTGAGCCGGCTCGTGTACGGGCGCTGGTGCGAGACGTGGTCGAGCACCGACGCGGCCCACGCCGCGCGCTCCTGCGCCTCGACCGGCGGCAGCAGGTGCGGGCGCGACCAGCGCTCGGGCGCGGAGAGCATCTCGCGGAGCGCGTCGAGGCCGAGCCCGCGGTGTCCGACCACGCCGAGCACGGGGATGCCGAGCGCGCGCTCGAGATGCGCGATGTCGATGTGTCCGCCGCGCGCGTGGAGCTCGTCCGTCATCGTGAGGACGAGGCAGGTCGGGAGACCCACGCGCAGCACCTGCGCCAGCAGCAGCAGCGAGCGATCGAGCGTGCAGGCGTCGGCCACGACGACGAGCGCATCGGGTCGCTCGGCCAGATCGCCGGAGAGCACGCGCGAGACCACGGCCTCGTCCGGAGAGAGCGGCTCGAGGCTGTAGGTGCCGGGCAGGTCGATCACGACCGCGCGCCGGTGCTCGAGTCGCACGCGTCCCTCGCGTCGCTCGACGGTGACACCCGGATAGTTGCCGACCTTCGCGCGCAGTCCCGTCAGCCCGTTGAAGAGCGTGGTCTTGCCCGAATTCGGGCTGCCGAGGAGTCCGAAGCGGAGCGGCGCGTCGGGGCCGAGCGCGAGCTCGCTCACGGCGTCGCGCCTTCGCGATGCGAGGCGACGAGGACGCGCGCGGCCTCGCTGCGGCGCAGGCAGATGCGCGAGCCGCGCAGCTCGAACGAAACCGGATCACCGAGCGGAGCGCGCCGCACCACGCGCACCGGCGTGCCGGGGATGAAGCCGAGGTCGAGCAGCCGGCGCCCGATGCCGTCCTGCGCCTCGACGCGGGCGATGGTTCCGCTCTCGCCCGGCGAGAGCCGGTCGAGAGGAACCAAGGCGCCGACGTCCGCGCCGGCGTTCGCTCTATTGAAATTGGTTTTCAAAACGACGCGAGAGTAGCTGGCGCGCGGCCCGGCCTCACGGGCCCGGCTCCCATCCTTGTTTGTCCACCCCTACTCGTTCTCGTTCCGAAGCTGGCGGCTCATCAGCTCGAGCACCACGTCGCGCGGGGCGATCTGGCCATCCAGGACCCGTCCGACCCCGCGGGTGATCGGCATCTCGACCGCGTGCAGCTCCGCCAGCGCGCAGGCCGCGCGCGTGGTGCGGATCCCCTCGGCCACCTGGTGCATCCCGCCGAGGATGTCCGCGAGCTCGCGTCCGCGACCGAGCTCGATGCCGACCTGCCGGTTGCGCGAGAGATCGCCGGTGCAGGTGAGCACGAGGTCGCCCATTCCGGCCAGTCCGAGGAAGGTGAGCGGATCCGCGCCCACCGCGACGGCGAGCCTGGTGATCTCCCGCAGCCCTCGCGTCATCACCGCGGCGCGCGCGTTCTGGCCGAAGCCCATGCCGTCGCAGATCCCGACCGCGATCGCGATCACGTTCTTCAGCGCGCCGCCGAGCTCCGCGCCGATCACGTCGGTGTGCGTGTAGCAGCGGAAGGCGGGCGAGGAGATCGACTGCTGCACCGAGATCGCGTAGCTCTCGATCGCGCAGGCGAGCGTCACGGCGGTGGGCTTTCCGTCCGCGATCTCGCGGGCGAACGAGGGCCCGGACAGGAAGACGAGCCGCGGGTGGAAGACCGGGTCGAGCACCTCGGCGAGCACCTGGTCCATGCGCATCCAGGTGCCGAGCTCGATGCCCTTCACCGTCGAGACCAGCACGGCCTCGCGCGAGAGGTGCGGCCCCGCGAGCGTCATGACCTCGCGCACGCCGTGGCTCGGAACCGCGCAGATCACGAGCTCGGCGTCGGCGAGCACCTCCACGAGGTCGTTGCTCGCGCGCAGGCGGTCGGGCAGCGCAACGTCCTCGAGGTAGCGCGGGTTGCGGCGGTCGCGGTTGATCGCCTCCGCGATCGCGGGCTTGCGCGCCCACAGCGCGACCTCGTGCTCGCGCGCGCACAGGAGCGCGAGGCAGGTTCCGAAGCTCCCGGCTCCGAGGACCGCGACGGACAGCGGCACGGCGCGATCCTATCAGCGCGCGCACGCTCCGGAAGGCGCGAAAAGTGGTTGACCCTCCCAGGGGTCGCCGTTACCTTCCGCCCGCTTTTCGCTGGCCCGGCGCGCACTTCGGTCGAAACACGCGCGGGTCGTGCGTGTGGGCATGAGGGCCAGGATGCTCGCCGAGTACACGGGTGTTCTCGTCGTTCTCGCGATCGGAACGGTGCTCGTGTGCGCGCTCCTCGGCATCCATCTGCTGCTCGGACCGAAGCGGCAGTTCGCGGAGAAGATGGATCCCTTCGAGTGCGGCGAGAAGCAGCTCCAGTCGCCGCACCGTCGCTACGCAGTCAAGTTCTACATGGTCGCCATCCTCTTCGTCGTCTTCGACGTCGAGGCGATCTACTTCTACCCCTGGGGCGCCGTCTCGCAGCAGCTCGGCTGGTTCGGCTACGGCGCGATGGTCGTCTTCACGATCCCGCTCGCGGTCGGCCTCATCTACGAGTGGATGAAGGGCGGGCTCGAATGGTGATCTCGCGAGACGCGCGCGCGCGCATCGACGTCGAGATCGCGAAGTACCCGCAGCGCCGCGGCGCGCTGCTGCCCGCGCTGCACATCGTGCAGGAGGAGCACGGACACGTCGCGGCCGAGAGCGCGCGCGAGCTCGCGGAGATCTTCGGCATCCGCCCGATCGAAGTGATGGAGGTCGTGAGCTTCTACAACATGTTCTACGCGACGCCGCAGCCGCGGCATCACGTGTACGTGTGCACGAATCTCCCGTGCTCGCTGCGCGGCGCGCGCACGCTGCTGCGCGGCCTCGAGCAGCACCTCGGCGTCGACGGGCACGGCAACACGCGGGACGGTCGCATCCACCTCGGCCACGAGGAGTGCCTCGGCGCCTGCGCCTACGCACCGATGATGCGCGTCGACGAGCGCTACTGCGAGGACCTCGACCTCGAGCAGGCCCGCCGCATCGTGGACGCGCTCGAGTAGGGATCGGGTCGATGCTCAAGGTTCCCTACGTCACCGGCTATCTGACCGAGCATTTTGCGGACGATGCGTTCGCGACGCTCGAGGGCTACGAGAGCCGAGGTGGCTACGAGGCGGCGCGCACCGCGCTGAAGAAGATGGCGCCGGCCGACGTGATCGATCTGGTCAAGCGCGCGGGGCTCCAGGGCCGTGGCGGCGCGGGCTTTTCGACGGGACTCAAGTGGTCGTTCATGCCGGTGACGAGCGACGGCCCGAAGTACCTCGTCTGCAACGCCGATGAGTCGGAGCCCGGCTCCTTCAAGGACCGCATCCTGCTCGAGCGCGGCCCCCACCAGATGCTCGAGGGCATCCTGATCGCGGCGTACGCGACGGGCGCCGAGAAGACCTTCGTCTACGTGCGCGGCGAGTACGCCTACCCCGCAGAGCAGCTCGCGCGCGCGATCGAGGAGGCGCGCGCGAAGGGCTACCTCGGCGAGCGCGTGCTCGGCACGAAGTTCCGCCACGACGTGGTGTTGCAGCGCGGAGCCGGCGCCTACATCTGCGGCGAGGAGACGGGGCTGCTCGAGTCGCTCGAGGGCAAGAAGGGCCAGCCGCGCAAGAAGCCGCCCTTCCCCGCGCAGCACGGCGCCTTCGGACGCCCGACCACGGTCAACAACGTCGAGACCTTCAGCCACGTGCCGCACATCGTGAAGAATGGCGCCGAGTGGTTCCGCGGCTTCGGTACCGAGAAGAGCCCGGGCAACACGATCTTCGGTGTGTCGGGCCACGTCGTGCGGCCCGGCCTCTACGAGCTGCCGCTCGGCACGCGCCTCGACGAGATCGTCTTCCAGCACGCGGGCGGCGTGGCGGGCGGACGCCAGCTGAAGGGCGTGATCCCCGGCGGCATGTCGATGCCGATCCTGCCCGCCGGACAGATCGACGTGCCGATGGCGAACGAGTCCCTGCGCGAGCGCAAGACCATGCTCGGCACCGGCGGCATCATGGTGATGGACGACACCTGCTGCATGGTGCGCGTCGCCGAGATCATCACCTACTTCTTCCGCGACGAGTCCTGCGGCCAGTGCACGCAGTGCCGCGAGGGCACGGGCTGGCTACACAAGATCGTGTCGAGGATCGAGCGCGGCGCGGGCGAGAAGCAGGATCTCGACGTGCTGCTCGACGTCGCGGCCAAGATGGAGGGCCAGACCATCTGCGCCTTCGCCGACGCCGCCGCCTGGCCGGTGCAGGGCCTGCTGCGCCACTTCCGCGGGGATTTCGAGGAGCACGTGCTCCAGCGCCGCTGCCCCTTCCCGTCGAGCTTCGAACTCTGATGGCGAAGATTACCGTCGACGGAATCGCGCTCGAGGTCGCGGACGGCCGCACCTTGCTGCAGGCGCTCGACGACGCCGGCGTGCTGATGAACGGCGTCGAGATCCCGCACTACTGCTGGCACCCGAAGCTCTCGATCGACGGCTCCTGCCGGCTCTGCCAGGTCGAGATCGAGGGCCAGCCGAAGCTCCAGATCGCCTGCAACACTCCCGTCGCCGACGGCATGGTGATCCACACCGAGAGCGAGCGCGTGCGCCGCGCGCGCGAAGGCGTGATGGAGCTCCTGCTCGTCAACCATCCGCTCGACTGCCCGATCTGCGACAAGGCCGGCGAGTGCAAGCTCCAGGACTACGCCTACGAGTACGGTGTCGTCGAGTCGCGCACGCGCGAGCCGCGCCGCGCTCTGAAGAAGGCCGTCGAGCTCGGCCCGACCATCGTCTTCGATCAGGAGCGCTGCATCCTGTGCCGTCGCTGCGTGCGCTTCTGCGACGAGGTCTCGAAGACCGGCGAGCTGCGCGTGCTCGGCCGCGGCGACCGCTCGGTGATCGAGACCTTGCCGGGCTTCCCGCTCGACAACGAGTACTCGATGAACGTGGCCGACATCTGCCCGGTCGGCGCGCTCACCACCCGGGACTTTCGCTTCAAGATCCGCGTCTGGTTCCTCGAGGACGTGCCCGGCGTCTGCACCGGCTGCGCCAATGGCTGCAACGTGCACCTCGGCGTCGCGAACAACCGCGTGTACCGCTACGTGCCGCGCCGCAACGATGCGGTCAACCAGACCTGGATCTGCGACTCGGGCCGCATGTCGTACAAGGAGATCGGCGCGCCCGATCGCCTCCGGACGCCGCTCGTGCGGGGCGAGCTCGGCGTGCCCGAGCCGATGCTGCCCGAGCGCGCGGTGGCCGTCGCGGCCGAGCGGCTGCGCCGGCTGGTCGAGAGCCGCGGCGCCGGCGTGGTGGCGGGCATCGCGTCGGGGCACGCGACCAACGAGGATCTCTTCGTGCTGCGGCGGCTGCTCGAGGCGCTCGGCAGCGACACCGCGGGGCTCGCGGTCGTCGTCGGCGAGGGCGATTCGCTGCTGCTCAAGCCCGAGAAGGCGGCCAACGGCGCGGGCGCGCGCGCGCTCGGCTTCGGCGACGCCGCCTCGGTGGTGGAGCGCATCCGCGGCGGCGGCGTCGCGGGGCTGATCGTGCTCGGCCACGATCTGCTCGACCCGCGCTACCTCGGCGGCGTCGAGGCGCTCGAGCGGCTCGACACCTTGATCGCGCTCGACAGCCACGTCTCCGAGCTGCAGCGCGTGGCGCACGTGCTGCTCCCCTGCCGCGTCGCGGCGGAGAAGTGGGGCACCTTGACGAACCACGCGGGTCGCGTGCAGCGCGTGCAGCCGGCGGTCGAGCCGCACGCCGAGGCCGCCGCCGAGGGCGAGTGGCTGATGCGGCTCGGCGCCGCGCTCGGGCTCCCGGGCTTCGGCGCGCGCTACGACGTGCGCGAGGTCTCGCGCGCGCTCGCGGCCAAGGTGCCGGCCTTCGCGGGCAACGATCTCGACAGCGTAGGCGACGCCGGGCGCCCGCTCGCGGCGGGGGCGTGATGCCCGTCGAGGTGCTGCTGAAGGCGCTCTTCATCCTGCTCGTCGTGGTGGCGGGCCTCGCGCCCGTCATCACCTGGGTCGAGCGCAAGCAGAGCGCCGTGATGCAGGACCGCATCGGCGCGAACCGCGCCGACATCGCCGGGCTCACGGTGCTCGGCCTGCTGCACCCGCTCGCCGACGTGATCAAGCTGTTGACGAAGGAGGACGTGGTTCCGCGCGGCGCGAACCGCTTCATGCATCTGATCGCGCCGGTCATCGCGGCGGTGCCCGCGGTCGTCGCCTTCGCGGTGATCCCCTACGGCGGCATCTACACCTTCGGCGGCTACACCATCTCGCTGGTGGTCGCGAACCCCGACTGGGGGCTCCTCTACATCTTCGCGATCGGCTCGATCGCCACCTACGGCACGGTCATGGCGGGGTGGTCGTCGAACAACAACTGGTCGCTGCTCGGCGGACTTCGCGCCTCGGCGCAGATGATCTCCTACGAGGTCACGATGGGTCTCTCCGTCGTCGGCCTCTTCATGGTGTTCCAGACGCTCCAGCTCCAGGACATGGTGCTCGCGCAGGACACCACCTTCCGCGTCTTCGGCTTCCTCGAGCACCTGTTCCGCGTGCCGGTGCCGTCGGTGCTCGACTGGATCCGCCTGCCGGCCTGGGGCGTCTTCTACCAGCCGCTCGGCTTCCTGATGTTCCTGACCACCATCATGGCCGAGAACAAGCGCCCGCCCTTCGACACGCCGGAAGGCGAGTCCGAGATCATCGCGGGCTTCCACCTCGAGTACTCGGGGATGCGCTTCGGGCTCTTCTACATGTCCGAGTTCATCGAGGTCGTCGTGATCGCGGGTCTGATCGCGACGCTCTTCCTCGGAGGCTGGTCGGTGCCGTGGCTGCCGCAGGCGACGATCATCGGCACCGTCTCGCGCATCTTCAACGTCGAGTTCGCGACGGGCCTGTGCGCGATCCTGCACTTCCTGACCTTCATGCTGAAGGTCGTCGTGATGATCTGGCTCCAGATGGCGATCCGCTGGACCCTGCCGCGCTTCCGCTACGACCAGGTCATGGATCTCTGCTGGAAGATCCTGCTGCCGCTCTCGATCGCGAACATCCTGGTGACGGGCTTCGTGCTGCTGCTCGCGCGAGGGAACGCCGCATGAGCGCCCCGGTCGTGCTCTTCTACGTCTTCGCCGTGCTCGCGGTGGTCTCGGCGCTCGGCATGGTGCTGAACGTCCGCAACACGGTGGCCGCGGCGCTCTCGCTGGTCGTGACCATGGTGGCGCTCTCCGCCATCTACGTGCTGCTCGAGGCGCACCTCGTCGCGGCCATCCAGGTGATCGTCTACGCGGGCGCGATCGTCGTGCTCTTCCTGTTCGTCGTCATGCTGCTGAACCTCCGCACCGACGCCTTCGCGCCGGCGCGCGCGCGTCTCCAGAAGCTCGCGGGCGCGCTGATCGGTGTCGCGCTGCTGGCGCAGATCGTCCACTCTTCCCTGTCGCTGCCCACGCCGCCGCCCGTGCCGCCAGGATTCGGCGGCTACCGCCAGCTCGGCGTAGCTCTCTACACGGACTACGTGCTGCTCGTCGAGGTCGCGTCGCTGCTGCTCACGGCCGCGATCGTCGGCGCGCTGATCCTCGCCAAGCGCAAGATCGACTGAGAGGACCATGATCCCGCTCGAGCACGTGATCCTTCTCTCCGCCGTCCTCTTCGGCATCGGCGTGATCGGCGTCGTGACGCGGCGCAACCTGATCGTGATCCTCATGTCGATCGAGCTGATGTTCAACGCCGTGAACCTGGCCTTCGTCGGCTTCAACCGGCTGTGGCCCGGCGCGCCGGGGCACAACGCGCTCGACGGCCAGGTCTTCGTCCTGATGGTCGTGACGGTCGCGGCGGCCGAGGTCGCGGTCGGGCTCGGCATCGTGATCTCGATGTTCCGCAACCGCGACTCGGTGGACGTCGAGGAAGTGAGCCTGCTCAAGTGGTGAACGAGAACACCGACGCCGCGCTGCGCTGGATCCCGCTGCTGCCGCTCGCCGTCGCGGTGCTGCACGGCGTGATGCTCGGGCTGGTGCGGCGCAGCTTGCCGCGCTGGGCGGTCAACCTGCTCTCGTGCGGCTCGGTCGCTCTCTCCTTCGGGGTCTCGGTCTACGCCTTCTTCCGGCTGGTCTCGCTGAAGGACGACTACCGCTGGCTCACCGACTCGCTCTACACCTGGTTCGGCGCGGGCGTCGGCGACACGCGCTTCTCCGCCGAGATGGGGCTGCGTCTCGACCCGCTCTCGTCGGTCATGACCTTGGTGGTGACGGGCGTCGGCTTCCTGATCCACCTCTACTCGATCGGCTACATGGCCGACGACCACCGCGAGGACCGCGGCTACCAGCGCTTCTTCTGTTACCTGAACCTGTTCACGTTCTCGATGCTGATGCTGGTGATGGCCGACAACCTGGTGCTGCTCTTCCTCGGCTGGGAGGGCGTCGGCCTCTGCTCCTATCTGCTGATCGGCTTCTGGTACAGCGATCGCTGGAACGCCTACTGCGGCTCGAAGGCCTTCATCGTGAACCGCATCGGGGACTTCGGCTTCCTCGTCGGCATCTTCCTGCTCTTCGGCGCCTTCGCGAAGGCGGGCTCGCCCTCGGTCGCCTTCGCCGACCTGCGCGGGAGCTTCGAGCTGATCAAGAACCTGACGATGCCGGCGCCCTTCTGGGGTCCGAGCTGGCGGCTCGTCGACGTGATCGGCCTGTGCTTCTTCGTCGGCGCGGCCGGGAAGTCGGCGCAGATCCCCCTCTATGTCTGGCTGCCCGACGCGATGGCGGGCCCGACGCCCGTCTCCGCGCTGATCCACGCCGCGACCATGGTGACGGCCGGCGTCTACATGGTCTCGCGGCTCTCGTTCCTCTACGACGCCGCGCCGCTCGCGTCGGCGGTGATCGCCTGGACGGGCGCGCTGACGGCGCTCTTCGCCGCCACCATCGCGATCTGCCAGACCGACATCAAGAAGGTGCTCGCCTACTCCACCGTGAGTCAGCTCGGGTACATGTTCATGGCCGCGGGCTGCCACGGCTACACGGCCTCGATCTTCCACCTCGTGACGCACGCCTTCTTCAAGGCGCTGCTCTTCCTCTCCGCGGGCGCGGTGATCCTGGCCATGCACCACGAGCAGGACATCGAGAGGATGGGCGGCCTCGCGCGCCGCATCCGCCAGACCCACCTCGTCTTCCTGGTCGGCGTGATCGCGATCGCCGGCTTCCCACCCTTCTCGGGCTTCTTCTCGAAGGACGAGATCCTCGTCGCGACCTTCGCGTCGCACGTGCCGGGCCACCTGGTGCTCTACGCGATCGGCCTCGCAACGGCCGGCCTCACCTCCTTCTACATGTTCCGGCTCTACTACAAGGTCTTCCACGGCGAGTGCCGCGCGCCCGCCGACGTGCGCGAGCACATCCACGAGCCGCCGGGCATCGTGCTGAACCCGCTCTGGGCGCTGGCCTTCCTCTCTATGGTCGGCGGTCTGATCGGCTTCCCGGTCGCGTACGGGAAGGCGATCGGCGTGAAGGACTCGCACAGCCTCGACAACTGGCTCAACAAGGTTGTCGGCTACATCAGCTACCACGTCCCGCACGAGACCGAGTACGCGATGGCAGCGACCGCGATCGGCGTCGCGACCGTGGGCCTGCTGCTGGCGCGCTTCCTCTACCTCTCGCGGCCGGAGCTGCCGGCGCGCATCGCGGCCTCCGCGGCGGGGCTCCAGCGCCTGCTCGCGAACAAGTACTGGGTCGACGAGCTCTACGACGCGCTGATCGTGCGCCCGCTGCTGCTCGTGTCGGACCGCGTCTTCTACCGCGCGATCGACGCCGGCGTGATCGACGGCGCCTTCGTCAACGGACTCGGCCGAAGCGTGCGCGGCTTCGCGGCGGGCGGACTCAAGTACCTCCAGACGGGCCTCGCGCAGAGCTACGTGTTCTCGATGCTGGTCGGCGCCGCGGTCATTCTCTGGTACCTGGCGCGCTAGCGATGGAAGGGTCGAACCTGCTCACGCTCGTGACCTTCCTGCCGCTCGGCGTGGGACTGCTCCTGCTCGCGAGCGCGGCCATCGCGCGCGTGCTCGGCTCCGAGGGCCTGCCTGCGTGGGCGTGGCGCTGGGCGGGGATCGCCGTCACGCTCGTCACCTTCGCGCTCTCGGTGCGGCTCTGGAGCGGCTTCGACCCGACGGAGCTCGGCTTCCAGTTCGTCGAGTACGCGCCCTGGCTCCCGGACTACGGCATCCAGTACTTCGTCGGCGTCGACGGCATCAGCCTCGTGCTCGTGCTGCTGACCACGTTCTTGATGCCGATCGCGCTCGTCGCCTCGTGGCACGACATCGGCCGCGCGGTCCGCAGCTATGTCTTCTTCATGCTCTTCCTCGAGACGGGCATGCTCGGCGCCTTCGTCTCGCTGAACGTCTTCGCCTTCTACGTGTTCTGGGAGCTGATGCTCGTGCCGATGTACTTCATCATCGGCATCTGGGGCGGACCGCGCCGCATCTACGCCGCGGTGAAGTTCTTCCTGTTCACGATGGTCGGTTCGCTGCTGATGCTGGTGGCGATCCTGGTCGTCTACTACCTGCACTACCAGCAGACCGGCGTGCTGAACCTCGACCTCGTCGCCGCGCCGGGCGGCGGCGCGAGCGGCCTGCTGGCGACGGCGGTGCCGACGGCGGGTGTCTGGTGGAAGACGCAGACCTGGCTCTTCGCCGCCTTCGCGCTCGCCTTCGCGATCAAGGTGCCGATGGTGCCGCTCCACACCTGGCTGCCGGACGCGCACGTCGAGGCGCCGACACCGGGCTCCGTCGTGCTGGCGGCGGTGCTCCTCAAGATGGGCACCTACGGCTTCCTGCGCTTCGCCCTGCCGCTCTTCCCGGCGGCCGCCGTCGAGTGGACGCCGACCATCCTGGCGTTGGCACTCGCCGGCGTCGTCTACGGCTCGTGCGTCGCGATGGTGCAGGCCGACATCAAGAAGCTCGTCGCGTACTCATCCGTCGCGCACCTCGGCTTCGTGATGCTCGGCATGTTCGCGCTGAACGTGCAGGGCGTGTCGGGCTCCGTCCTCCAGATGGTGAACCACGGGCTCTCGACCGGCGCGCTCTTCCTGCTCGTCGGCATGCTCTACGAGCGGCGCCACACGCGCCGCATCGCCGACTTCGGCGGCGTCGCGCGGCCGATGCCGGTCTACGCGGCCTGCTTCGGCGTCGTGGCGATGTCGAGCATCGGCCTGCCGATGCTGAACGGCTTCGTCGGCGAGTTCCTGATCCTGATCGGCATCTTCCTCGCGTTTCCCGCGGTGGCGGTGGTCGCGACCAGCGGCGTCGTGCTCGCGGCCGCGTACATGCTCTGGATGTACCGGCGCGTGATGTTCGGTCCGGTCGACCAGGAGGAGAACCGCGGCCTCATCGACCTCGACCTGCGCGAGAAGCTCGTGATGGTCGCGATGATCGTGCCGATCATCTGGATCGGGCTCTACCCCGAGGCGCTGCTGCGCCGCATCGAGCCGTCGGTGATCGACCTGCTCGAGAAGGTCGAGCGCGGTGCGCACGACGCGGCCATGCGCGACGACTCGCGGCTCGCGCGAGCGACGCTCCCCGAGGTCCCGCTCTCCGCCGAGGTGCCGCAGCCGTGAACTCGCCCGAGCTGAACTTCTCCGTCGTGGGGCCGCTGGTCTGGGTCTCGCTCGGCGCGATGGTCGTGCTGCTCGGCGAGGTGATGCTCTCGCGCGCGGACAGCTTCTTCGGGCGCCCCGTCACGACCTCGCTGGTCGGGTCGCTGCTGGCCGGCACCTCGATCTTCTTCCTCGCGCTCGCCGCCTACATGGCGATGGCACACGCGCTGATGGGCGCCGCCACGCCCTTCGATCCGGCGCACCCGATGTTCGTACTCGACCGCTTCTCCGCGCTCATCAGCGCGCTGATCGCGCTCGCGGCGCTGCTCTCGTGCGCGCTCTCGATCCAGTACCTCGACGAGCTGCGCATCAACCACGGCGAGTTCTACGCGCTGATCCTCTTCTCCGTCGCCGGCATGCTGGTGATGGTCTGCGCCGTCGACATGCTGCCAATTTTTCTGGGCCTCGAGCTGATGAGCATCCCGATCTACGTGCTCGCCGGCTTCGACCGCCGAAAGCTCCGCAGCAACGAGTCGGCGCTCAAGTACTTCCTGATCGGATCGTTCGCGAGCGCGATCCTGCTCTACGGCGTGGCGCTGCTCTACGGCGTCGCCGGCTCGACCTCGTTCGCGGCGATCCGCGCGGCATTCAGCTTCCAGAATCCGCTCGCGGTGGCGGGCCTCGGCCTCGTGCTCGTGGGCTTCGCGTTCAAGATCTCGTCGGTGCCCTTCCACCAGTGGACGCCCGACGTCTACGAGGGCGCGCCGTCCGCGG
>Ga0335082_10000706_pt1 | contig 34715 bp, 39 predicted proteins | sample Lox_Sample_41_FD_206718 | JGI IMG/M metagenome (GOLD analysis project Ga0335082, IMG submission 206718) | Soil microbial communities from Loxahatchee National Wildlife Refuge, Florida, United States - Lox_Sample_4.1 | ecosystem: Environmental > Terrestrial > Soil > Wetlands | place: USA... | reverse complement strand
CTGGGTCGGCGGCCTGGCCGCGGCCGTCGTCATCGGCGCCCTGGCCGGGCTGCTGCCCGCCATCCGCGCCGCCCGCCTGTCACCCACCCAGGCGCTCCTGACCGTCTGAGGTACAGGCGGTGGCAGACTGGTGTCATGCGCCCGACGCGGCGAGGCCCAGCCCTCGTCACCGCGGCACTGATCGCCACGATGCTCGCGGGCTGCACGAGCGGCACCGTCAGCTCCAGCACCGGCAAACCCGGCCCGGCGACCAGGTCCAACGCTGCATCCGTGCTGGACTGCGGCGGGGCCAGCGTTGTCGATCTGGCTGCCCAGTTGCAGGTCGTGCTCGGCGTCGTCGCGCTGCCGGTCAGTCCCCGGTACCCAGCGCTGGGGACCGCCCTGTCCGGCGACGGCAACGGGCCGCTGCGGCTATTTGCGAAGACGGGTCTGTTCTTCAGGCCAGGCACCACGTTCGAGCTCATCGTCCCGGCCCGGTTCGCCAGCCGGCTCCGCATCGGGTGGGGTAACCCGGGTATGCCCAGCCAGGCAGTCCAGGTCAGCAACTGCGCCAGCCCGGACGGCGGCAGCTGGCTGGCCATCGCGGGCGGGTACTGGATCGATCAGCCGGCCTGCGTGCCGATCATCGTCAGGGCAGGCGGCAAGCAGCAGCAGGTGCACATCGGCGTCGGAACGGCCTGCCCCGGCCAGCGACCGCCGCAAGGACCCAGTCAGAGCTAGCCACCCGCGTTACGCAACCCACGAGGGCACGGCCTGGGCCAGTCGGCCCCCCGTTGCACCGCCAGACTCCGGTGCCGTGGCGCGCCTCGGGGTGATGTCCCGAGACCGTGCGCCGGGCACGTCCCGGATGGCCACGTACAGCGTGTCGAGGCGCCATTCCCGCTCCGACCTGTCCTCCACCCGCCCATCATGTACCGGCTAGCTCACCCGCCCATCATGCACCGGCAAGTGCACCCGCATGCCACCTCGCGAATGTCTCGGCTGCCGCGTTGCCAACTATCTATATACTCAGTATAATACTCGTAATATACTGAGCCGCCATCAGGAGGACGAGCATGGTCAGGTTCCGTCCGGGCATGGCCCGGGGCCGGCGGCTGCCGGTCCGCGTATCCGGCCTGGCCATGGCGGTCGGGCTGCTCGTCGCGGCCTGCGGCCCGGCGCGAACGGCCGCCACCGGGGCCGCCCCGGCTCACGGAACGGCCAAGCCGCCGTCGTCCGCCAGCACACCCCCCAGGTCAACGGCGGACTGCGCCTCCGCCGCGACCTGTTATACGCCGCACCAGCTCGAGGTCGCCTACGGCGTCCAGCCGCTCCTCCGGCGCGGGATCGACGGCCGCGGCGAGACCGTGGTGCTGCCGGAACTCGCCGAAACGCAGCTGAACCCGCCCCAGGTTACTGACCTGCGCCGGGACTTTGCCGCCTACGACCGCCTGTTCCACCTGCCGGCGCCGCGCCTGAAGGTGGTGAGTACCTTCCCCGGCCCGGTGCACCCCTGGCTCGCCTTCGGCGAGGAGGTCCTGGACGCCGAAGTGGTCCACGCGATCGCTCCCCGCGCCGCGCTCGCCATCGTCTTGGTCAAAGGGACGTCCCTGGACAACGCCGGCCAGGCGGTGGCGGCCTCGGTCGCCGCCTTGCGGCTGGGCGCCTCGGAGGGCGGCGTCATCTCCCTCAGCCCGGCCGGCCAGATCGGCGGGGAGCACTGCGTCGACGACGCCCAGCTCACCCGGCTGAACGCCGCGCTCCAAGCCGATGCCGACCACCGCGTAACCGTCGTCGCGGCCACGGGCGACACCGGCGCGGCGGGGGAGCCGTGCGCCCTCATCGACGCCCTCGGCGGCAGCATGAGCGGCTTCACCCCGAGAAAGGAAGTCGGCCTCGTCGCCTCCGACCCGCTCGTCCTCAGCGCAGGGGGCACGACCCTCGACGCGAGCCACACGACCGGTGCCTGGACCGGCGAGACCGCCTGGGGGCTTCCCGACGGCAGCCCCGGCAGTGCCTTCCAGGCGTCGGGCGGAGGGTTCAGCCATCTCTTCCGACGGCCCTCCTATCAGAGCGGCGTCCAGGGCATCGGCTCCATGCGCGGCATCCCCGACGTCGCCGCGGACGGCGACCCCGCCACCGGGATAGCGGTCATCACGAGCAATGCCGGCGGGGGCTACACGCTCAGCGGGCACGCCGGCACCAGCGCGAGCGCGCCCCTGTGGGCAGGGATCATGGCGCTGGCCGACCAGTACGCCCAGCGCCACCTCGGCTTCGTCAACCCGGCCATCTACCGGATCGCCCGCAGCTCGCAGTACCACCAGGCCTTTCACGACGTCACCGCCGGTAACAGCAACACGGCCGAGTTTCCCCCCACGACGATCACCGGCTACCGGGCATGCCCGGGCTGGGATCCGGTCACCGGCTGGGGCAGCCCCGACGCCCAGGTCCTCGTCCCGCTGCTCGCCCGGTACGCCTAGCCGGGGTCATGGTTGCTGGCCGCCGATACCTAGATGGGATAGCGGGTGGGTTCGGTGTCGTAGCTGCGCCCGGCCGGGGTGGTCCACCGGAACGTCCCGTCGGGGAGCTGCTCGACCGTCCAGCCGGGCTGCTGCTTGAGCCGGTGGTCGTGCCGGCATTTCGGGCCGCCATTACACAAGCACGTGCGGCCGCCCGCCTCATACGGCATATTGTGCTCGAAGTCGCAGGTCCGGGCCGGTCGGCGGCACACAGGGCTGGTGCAGGTCGCGTGCCGGACCTGGGCCAGGTGCCGCAGCCTGACCCCGGGGTCGTGGCCCCGGGCCTGGTGCCGGTGCTGGCAGTCCCGGGTGTCCAGGGTGTCGATCATCACGATCCAGTCCGGCCCGGGTCCCGGGGTGCGCAGCCGCCAGGTGCCGTATCCGCCGGGCGGGCCGTCCCGGCTGGCCGGGGCGAAGCTGAACCCGGCCGGGCCCGGCGGCGGGCCGGGCCCGGCGCGTTTCCCGTGACCGTTGGGTTCGGGCCGGGCGCAGCCGTGCCCGGCGGCGTGCCCGTGCTCGTCGGTGACGGTCACGCACCAGGTCGTGGCCGGGTTCCGCGCGGCGGCGCGGAGGAGGTCGCGGGCCAGCCACGGGTCGGCCGGGCCGTGCCCGGCCAGCTCGCCGGGCCGGTCCGCCCGCCCGGCCGCGGTGCCCAGCGGCACGGTCAGCGTGACCCGCCCGGCGAACCCGCGCGCCGCGCCCCCAGCCGGCCCGGCGCCGGGGAGGGGGCCCGCGCCGGCAGGCGGTCCGGCGGAGTCCGTGTCCTGGGCGCGGGGCCGGGAATCCGTGCCGAGGACCAGGTCGAGGTAGGCGCGGGCGCGCAGCTCGTCCATGCCGCCCTCCATCCCGGCCTTCTTCAACTCACCTGCCCAGGCGGAGATCCGCTGATCCGCGGCCAGCACCTCATCCGGGGGCAGCTCCCGGCCCATCAGGGCGGCGTTGCCGGAGTCCTCGGCCCACCGTTCCACCCGGGCGGACTTCGCCGCGGTCTGCCGCCGCTGCCGCGCCTTCTCCGGCGCGACCTCCATGACGGCCCGCGCGAGCGCGGAGCGCAGCGAGCCGGGGGTCAGCCGCCCGGCCCGCCCCAGGGACCTTGGCCTCCGCCGCCCGGGCCTCGCCGTCGTCCAGGTGCTGGGTGAGCCGGACGATCAGCTCGGCCTTGCCCCGGGTGATGATCCCGCCGGCCAGCGCGCCCAGCGTGCCGCCGAGCCGGGTGGCCAGGTGCCACGCCACGGTCAGCAGCCAGTCCGCCGCGGCCCGGGACTCAGCCAGCGCCAGGGCCAGCTGGTCCCGGGTGAACTCGTGCACCACGGCGGGCATCCGCCCCGGTTCCGGCTCGAACCCGTCCTCGGGGTTCCGGCGGAACACCTCGGCGATGGCGATGAGCTTGCGGGCCGCGGCGTGGGCCTCGAGCCGGTCCCAGGCGCACACCAGCCCGGCCAGCTCATGATCGGCCACCCCGCCGAACGAGTCACCCGGCCCGGCGCCGTCCACCGCGGCATCGGCAGCTACTGCCAGCTGCGCGCAGCCTGGCATCACATCCCACGCCATCCCGACACCGAACCCAGCCGCCCGGCTATCCGAGGCGCCCGGAAACACCCGCGCCGACCCGGCCTGGCCCGGCCCCCGCCGCCCCGTACTCGCCGCATCCAGGGCGAGCATCTCATCCGAGGCCGCCTCGGCGACCCCGGCCAGTTCCCCGGCGGTCAGCTCATCCTGACCGGGCGGCGGCGCGCATGCCTCCGGGTCCCAGTACTCCTGCGGGTCATCGGACGGGTCGTCATCCTTTGCGCACAGCCGGTCCAGCCACTCCTCCCGCTCCGCGGCGGTCATCGGGTCGCGGCCCAGCCAGGCGGGATCCTCATCCCACCCGGGATCCGCAGCGGCTGGTACCGAAGGCATGAACCACATCCGTTCGGCAGAAGTATTGTCCTTCGAACATGATAACGTATCCAGCATCAGATTACCAGCAAATTTGACTAATTCCGAATAGGTAAGCGAATGTGATGGGTGAGATTCAAGGAACCAAGCGAGGATAAGAGCCCAGATCGGTGTGATCCCGAATCCGGGCGCATTACGTCCGCATCACCGCCGGCAGGCTCTACTGCCAGAACCTATTCGACGTCTTCGCTCTCCTCGGCTTGCTCGGCCTTCCGCATTTCCCGGACGCCGTAGATCACTGTCAGCAGCACGGTTAGGCCTCCGACGGCGGCACCCACGCCGGTTCCCACGCCGGACAACGGCAGCAGGTTCGTGAATATCAGCACCACGCCGAGGCCGATGGCGCCCACGCCGAAAAGGACGGCGGAGGCCGTGGCCACGCGGCTGGCCGCTGCCTTGAGGGCCGCCGAACGGGCGCGTTCCTGTACGGCGGCAAGATTGCGCCTGGCCCATTGATACTCGATGGCGAACACGGCCAGCGCCAGCGCTATTACGACCAGGCCAGGCCCGGGTGCGATCAAGAGCACCACGCCCACGGCGAGAATCACCGTGCCGACCACGGTGACCGCGATCCGGCGGAGCAGCCTAACCGGGTCCTTCACATCTGCAAGCATGCCTCAGGCCGCGGTGCGGTGAGCACAGGCCGTTAGTCCGCGTCGAAACAGGCCAATCGCCCCTCCCTGCCGGGACCGGCCCGCCGAGACGCTGGATCTGTGCCACCAACGGGGGCTACCCCGGGAAGACGGGCCGCCGATGAGTGTCATCTACTACGACGCGTTGCTGCCGGTACGTGAGCCCGGAGCCGGCCTCCGGGACGCGGTGGCCGGTATCCGGCTGCCCTACCGGGTACTCGCGTCGATTCGCGTGCCCGCGGGCCGGATAGTGCTCGCCTTCGTCTCGGACAGTGCCCGGCTCAGCCGCATGTTCGCGGCCAACTGGGCCCGGGCCGGGACGAACCAGGAGCCTGACGCCACGCTGTACGCGCTGGCCCACCCGGCGCACGGCTACGGGCTTGACAGCAGGTGGGACGGGGCGAGGTGGTGGTCGCGGGACGACAAGACGATGGTGGTCTTCGGTTTCGGCTCGTACCGGATGGCCAAGGTGTGCGTCCGGGGCATCTGCTCGGCGGTGAGCAGGGACGACACGTTGTTCATGCACGGATGCGCGTTGTCGGTCGGTGCTGGACGTGACCGGCGGGGCGTGGTGATCACCGGGAGTTCCGGTGCGGGCAAGACCACGCTGGTGGCGGGGCTGCTGCGGCACCCCGAGTATTCGGTGACCGTGCTGAACGACGACTGGGGCGCCATCTCGCTGAGTCGCGGGGAATCGGTCAGCACGGGTGAAAGGATGCTCCACATGAAGACGGCCAGCGTGCTGGCCCTTTGCCCCGGCTTCTTCACCAGCGCGCAGGTCGGCGCGTACTCCCGCGATCTATCGGAGCGGGATCGGGCGGCCCGGATGCTGGTGTCGCCGGAAGCCGTGTACGGGACGGCGTGGAGCAACGCGGGAACGGTGGTTGACCACGTGGCCGTGGTGGTGCGGGAGCCTGCGGACTGGCTGCCGCCTGTCCGGGACAGCGAGGCGGCGGCGGCTCTTCAGAGCCGAGGTGACGTGGGCCTGATCCACCATCACGAGGCGTTCTTCAACGGTTCCCTGATCCTGACGACGCACGATGACGAGTTGCGCGAGCAACGGCGCTACGGGCAGCTTCTTGACCGCACGGCGGTGTCGTGGATAAACAACTGCGGTTCGCCTGACGCCCTGGTGGATACCTTCGTCTCCGCCGTCATGAATATGAGGTAGGTGCTGATAGCCGGAGGATGATGGGGGATGGGCGGCGGGCCGGAGCTGGAGCGGTGTCTCGACGCGCTGTATGTGGCGGTGCGGGACGGCGCGGCGGTTGACCGGCAGGCCGCGTTCGACATCGCCGTGAACGAGCTCGAATACTTTCCGCTGCACGTCGAGGCGCGCGAGCTGGCCGAGGCGAGCGTAACCAGCGGCGATGAGGCCCGGCTGGTGTCGGCGGCGCGGGCGTTCCTGGACGCCTACGGGTACGAGCCGGGGTTCGAGCAGGCGCCGGAGCGGTTCGCGCGGCTGGAGCGGGCGCTCGACGCCGTGCGGGCCGACATGCGGGCGACCGGGCTGGCGGGGAAGGTCAGGCTGGTCCGGCCGGACCAGGCCCCGCGCAACGTAGCCGTCGAGACCTGGGCGGGCGACCGGGGCTGGACGGCCGGGATCCTCCCTTCGGAAGCCGCCAGCGACCTGTCGGCGCTGGTCGCGGTGGCCGAGCAGGCTCGTCAGGCGATTATGGAGTCGCTGCAGTACCAGTCCACGGGGAGAGCGTGGCCTGCCTGCCCCGTGCACGGCCCCGGGACGTCACCCGTGGCGCGTCACGGCACCGGCGTCTGGTGGTGCGACGACGGCGGCGGTCACGTGGCCGCGGAGATCGGCCGCTGGGCGGCGCGCTGCGTTTGACTTCAAGAATCATGCCCGACGCCGGGGACGCCGGTACGGCGGGCCCGGGCGCCGGCCAGCGGCCCCGCGCAGTTGGCGGCCAGGTGCAGCAGGACCGGCGCGGCCAGGCTGCCGGACCGTTCCCGCAGCAGGCAAAGCAGCGCGCCCGCCCCCGCGGTCCCGGCCGCTACGGCGCTGACCGCCGTAATCCGGGCGCCGCGCCCGGCCGCGAGCTGGTTGACCGCCAGCGCCTCGGCGGTCGGCCGGATGTGTCACAGGCCGAACACCGCACTGCCGACGGCGGTGGCCGCGGGCTCGGCCAGCACCCGGCGGGCCGGGTACCCGGCCAGCATGGTTGGGGTGAACGGGGCCCGCATCTCGAACCTGAACCCGCCCACGCTGGCCGCGGTGACCTTCGGGATCGCCCAGTGCGGCCTGGCGTTGCTGCTGCGCGACCGGCTGGCGCGGTTGATGCGCCGCCCCCTGGCCTGGGCCGCGATCGCGCTGGTCAACCTGTCGGCGATGACCCTGTTCCTGTGGCACCAGACCGCGTTCATCACGGTCAGCTCCGTCGGCCTGCTGGTCGGCCGGGCGCCGGGCCTGCTCACCGCGCCGGCGAGCGCCCTGTGGGTAGCCGAACGGCTCGCCTGGCTGCCGGTGTTCGCGATCATGCTGTCGGGCCTGTGGCTGGCGTTCCGCCGGGTGGAGCGCGGCTAGCGCCCAGTGCCATCGACTCGTTACCTTCGTGTCACGGATGGCCAGGAACCGGCCTCGCAGGATCGCGCGTCTGACTCACAGACCTTGACGGCATCGGCTTGGCAGAGGGTGCGGGATGAACGTGATGGTGCGCATCTGCGCCGTGGCCGCGGCTGTCATCGCGACCCTGGCCGGCTGCGGATCGCAGGCCCAGACCAGCGCGGGCCACCCCACCCCCACGCCCACGCCCACGCGCCCGGCCTGCCCGGAGGGAAGCGCGTATCCGCCCGGCACGGCTAATGCGATCGACTACATCGACAGCATCTGGCACGATTCCGTCAGCTATGAGTACTTCCCCAACGTGCGTATCACGACATCGCAGGTCGGTTCGGTGGTCACCCGGATCCAGTGCTCGATGGCAACGTATCCGGACACCCACGCGCCCCCGTCTCATTGGGCGGACGACACCGCCACGGAACTGTCAGCCGGGACGCCGGTGCACGCGGTCAAGGGGTTCTCGCCGCGGTGCCGCCTCATGGCGTACATGGCCGGCCATCCGCGTACCTACGTCGCGGTGAACAACACCAGCCACGGCCCCGTACCCCGGGCCTGCGCCAAGGTAGCTGATTAGTATCAGCCGCTGATGGCGGCCACCGCAGCTACCGCCTGATCGACCTCGTCCAGGGTGTTGTAGAGGTAGAAGCTCAGGCGGCAGCTTCCGGCCGGGGTCAGTTCGAGCGCGTGGTGGGCGAGGGTGGCGCAGTGGCAGCCCGCGCGTGATTCCACCCCGGCCCGGTTCAGGCCCTCGGCCACGGCCACCGGGTCGCGCCCGGCGGCGTTGAACGCGACCAGCGAGGTGCGGCGCGCCGGATCGCGGGGCCCGTAGATCGTGATCCCGGGGATGGCGCCGAGCCCGTCCAGCGCCCTGCTGGTGAGCTGCCGGTTCCACGCCGAGACGCGGCCCATCGCGGACTCGACGGCGCAGCGTTCGATGGGCTTGCCGGTCCCGAAGTAGGCGGGGCGTTCTGGTGATAGGGCCAGGTCCAGCAGGATGCGCACGGCCTGGGCGGAGACGATCGTGCCCAAGATGTTGGGCGTTCCGGCGGCGTACTTCCAGGGCAGGCAGGTGTAGCCGACCCGGTCCGGGAACACGCGCCCTTCGGCGATCATGTCCCCGCCGTACAGGAACGGCAGCGACGACGCCAGCAGGTGCTCCTTGGCGTACAGCACCCCCACGCCGAACGGCGCCAGCAGCTTGTGGAAGGAAAACGCCAGGTAGTCCACGTCCAGCGCCTGCACGTCGACGAACGACCCCGGCACCAGCTGGGCGGCGTCGACCAGCAGGTACGAGCGCCGCTCACCGCCTGGCTGCCGGTACCCGCTGCCGTCGGCCAGCACGCGGACCGCTGGCAGCGGAATGCGGGTGCCGAGGAAGTTCGACGCGCCGGTGCAGCAGACGAGCTTGGTGCGCGCGTCGATCAGCGACGCCAGGTGATCAAGGTCGAGCTCGCCGGTACCCGGATCGAAGCGCGCCAGGCGGTAGTGCACCCGGCGCCCCAGCCGGGGCAGGATCTCCCGGCACATCGCATACCACGGGACGTAGTTGGAGTTGTGCTCCATCATCGTGGTCACCACGTTGTCGCCATCGCGGAACTCGGTCAGCAGCGAGTACATGACCGCGTTGATGGCCTCGGTGGTGTTCCGGTACAGCGCGATAGTGCCCCGGCCCGGTGCGCCCAGGAATCGCGCGATCGTATCGTAGGACTCCTCGAACAGCGCGGTCATTGCCCGGGAGGCGCCGGACTGCCCCCGGTGGACGTTCTCGTATCCGGCGGCGAGCGACTCATAAAGCTCGAGCAGCTCACCCGGCGGCTGGGTGCTCGCCGCGTTATTGGTCACCACGCGGCCAACCCCGGGAAACACGAAGTGCCGGCGGATCGCCTGGACGTCCAGGAAGTCGGGATTGACGGCACGGGTCCGTTCCCGGGACCGTCCCGGGTGGCCGCCGGCCCGGGTGATGCCGTCCAGTTGCATCGGCATGGTTGCCTCCTCTAGCCGCTGATGGCGGCGAGGAGTTCCCGCCGGCTAGGCCCGGGCAGCGGGTACCGCGGAGCATGGGCCCCCAGCCGCATCACCCGCTCGGCCACGCCCGGCCGGGCGAACACCTCGTCAGCCGGGCTGAGCATCAGTGCCACCGACAGGTACTCGCGGGCCAGGTCCTGATCGGCAAGGCTGGCCGCGAACAGTGCCTTGCCGGCCGCCCACCGGGGGTCGTCGGCCTGCCCGGTCGCGCCGACGTCGGCGGCGACCTCGGCCAGGCGGCTGCGGTCGAACCACAGCGTCGTCCGGTACAGCGGCTCCACCACCGCGGCGGTCACCTCGTCAAACCGGCGGACGAGCTTCTCCGGGTCGCCAGCAATGTCGCCGGCGCCGACGTCGCGCAGCACGTCCCGCAAGACACAGGCGTGCAGCAGGCCGATCGAGGCGCCCCGCCCCAGTGACGGGTTGGTGCAGGCCCAGGCGTCGCCGACGGCCACGACGCCGGTGGCGACCGGGACTCCCTCGACCACCAGGCGGCGGTGGCGGTCCTCGAGGCCGGCCATCACGTCGACGCCGGTGATCGGCTCGCCGTCCCGCCAGTGCGCCGCCAGCGGGTAGCGTGCCAGGGCGGCGTCCCAGCGGTCAGGCTGGCGCAGCGCGTGCAGCTGCCGGTCCCGGCTCGCGGTGGTGAGGACCACGCTCCAGGTGCCGTTGTCGCCCGGCAGCGTCAGGACCGACACCGAGTTGTAGTGCTGGAGCATGTTCGTCTCGGCCCGGGGCAGCTCACCGGTCCGCGTCCGGAAGTGCCGGGCGTAGTAGAAGAAGCCGCAGTCCTCCCGCTCCTCGGCCGGCCGCGGGGCGCCGATGGCCTCCAGCCACGACCCCAGCGGCGAGCGCCGGCCGCAGCAGTCGACCACCAGATCGGCGCGCAGCGCCTGGCCGCCGGCCGCCAGCACGCCCCTGATCCGGGCCGCACCGCCCTCGGCGGCGCACGCCCGTGCTGGCGAATCGGCGAGCAGGCCGGTCACGGCGACGCCGCGCCGGATGGTGACGCCGGGCGTGCGGTCGGCCACGGCGGCCGCCGCTGCTTCCAGCACCGGGCGGCGGGCGGTGACGGTCGCGAAGCGCTCGTCCCCGTCGCGCCGCGGGCCGCGCCGCGACTCCGGGAGCATGGCCAGCGTGTCGAGCCGCAGTCCGCCCGCGGCCAGCACCTCGTCGAGGACCTCCGGCAACTCCCGCTCCATCCTGGCCCGCCAGGGCGGCAGCATGACGTGCGGCAGGCGGAACTGGTTGACCCCGCGGCGCTCCCACGCCTCCCACGCCTGCGCTGGCTCCGGCGGCGCGGCCGGGTCGCGCTCCAGGACCGTCACCTGATGACCGTCGCGGGCCAGCAGCATGGCCGTGGACAAACCACACAGGCCCGCGCCCAGCACGAGTATCTTCGCCATTTGTGCACCTCCGGGTATCGACTTCGGTACCCGGTAGCATCGGCCCGCGCGGTGCTCAGTCTCCAGGCCAGATGGCGCTCAATCGCTGCTCAGTTGCTGCTCACCGAGGTGCTGCCCGCCAGGAGCCGGCAACCGCACCTCGCCGATCTCCACCGCCCACAGCACGTCGGTGAGCTGCTCCACCGCCTTGGCCAGGTGGCGCCGGTAGGTGCTGAAGGGCAGGCCGAGTACCTCGGCGGCAGCCTCCTGGGTCGGCGCGCCGCGGACGAAGGTGCGCCGCAGCACGGCCTCGAGCGGCTGGTCGCCGAGGCAGCCGATGGCGTCCTCGATGGTCGCGCGGAGCCGCTCGGCGCCCGCGCCGCCGGACGCCGCCGCCAGCGGCGGGGCCGCCAGCGTCGAGCCCATCAGCGGGCTGGCCGCCAGCCGGTCGGGCCGGCGCAGATCCGGCAGCGCGGACCTGACCGCGGCGGCGAAGCGCGCCTGGTCCAGCGGCGGGGGCCGCAGCACGGACGTCGGCGGCGGCCCGGTGCCGCCCGACTGCTCCCGCTCGCTCATCAGGTCGAGCCAGGTGCCGGCCGGCAGGCGCCGCCAGTCGTTGCCGTAGACGACGTGCACCCGGCCGTCGAACTCGACCTCCAGCTGCCGGGTGAACGCGATGTAGTCGAAGATCGGCCCCCAGGTGGCGTCGTCGACGATCGCGACGAACGACCACGCCAGCGGGCGCGACACCCACTCGATCAGCGACGACACCGGGCCGGCCAGCAGCGCGTACGGGTCGCCCTGGTACCCGCGCCGGCCGGCCATGAACCGCCCGATGTAGATCTGCTCACCAGGGCGGGCCGGGCCCTGCCGCGCCGCGTGGTCCAGTACCGCCCGGATGACCGGATCGCGGTCCTCCATCGCCGAGCCGGCCGGGTGCATGACGTGGAAGACGAAGCCGGCCAGGCCCTGGTCGTCCCGCACCACGCTGAGGCCTTCCGGCTGCTCCGCGAACCACCGTTCGGCCAGCCGGGCGCTGCGCGGGCCCTCGAAGTGCTCGATGAGCGACAGCGCCGGCTCGTGATCCTCCCGGCGGGCGGGGACCACCGCGGCCGAACCCTGCGCCCGCAGCGAGCCGATGACCTCGCTGAACGGGCTCCCGCGGTGGAGGTACAAAAGGTGCTGCGCCAGCATCTGCCGGTCGGGTCCGGCGGGCGAACGCAGGCTGGCGAGCACGTGGTCGTGAACGACGCGGTGCAGCGCGCGGTAGCGCTCGGGCCAGCGGCGCTCGAACTCGGCGTCGAGCACGTCGCGGGCCAGGTCGTGCGGGAAGAGCCCGTTCGGCCCGCGGATGACGAACGGCCGCCGCTCCAGCCACGCCCACACCTCGCCCGCCGCGGCCCCCACCACCTGCCGGAGCAGGTCCTCGGTGGTCAGCCAGGCCATGGCGCATGCGGCCAGCCCTGTCATGTGCGCGTCCGCGGGCGCGCCCCGGAGCAGCGACTCCAGCAGCGCCGCGACCAGGTCCGGGACCTCGGCGAGGCGGTCGGGCACAGTGCCGGTGACGGCGATGTCGGCCAGCAGCGCCATGGCCAGCGGGTGCCCGCGCCCGAGCCGCACCAGCTGCGGCCGGGCGGCCGACGCCACCCCGGCGCGTTCGAGCAGCTCGCCGCTCTCCGCCTCGTCGAGATCGCCGAGGCGGTGTACCCCGACCACCGAGCGCCAGCCGGGATCGCAGCGCCAGGGCGCGGCGGGGGCCTCGCGGCCGGCCAGCACAACCGCGCAGTCGGCCGGCAGCGCGGGCAGGAACGCCTGACGCAGCCAGCCGTCGATGGGGCCGAGCTGCTCGTAGCCGTCGACCAGCAGGACGGCGCCGTCGGGCAGCACGCTCATCGGCTGGCCGGCCGCGGCCGCCATCGCGTACTCGAATCCCTCGGGCGAGGGATCGACCTCACGGGCGTCGAGCAGCAGGACGGTCCGGCCCGCGGCCTGCGCCCGGGTGCGGTATTCCAGCAGCAGGGTGGTCTTGCCGATGCCACGCGGGCCGTGCACCAGCAGCACCCGCCGGGCCGAACGGCCCAGCAGGACGTCGTCGAAGCTGGCCAGCTCGCGTCGGCGGCCCACGAAGGTCCGGCGCCGCGCGTCGTCCAGCAGGTCGCCGAGACGCGTCGCCATCGAAGCCCCCTTCCCGGCCCATGGCGATCCGGTAGACCTATTGAATACCGGAAATTCCTATGCTGCGATCATGAGGGACGAGCACGGGTACTCTTCGGCCTCATTGAGCAGCACTTTCAACCAGAAGGTTGACACGTAACTGGTCTGTGTCGTAGGGTCGTTTCAACCAATGAGTTGAAACGGGGGCCGTGATGACCGCGGACACGCTGTCTCTGGTCTTCGCCGCCCTGGCGCATCCGACCCGGCGCGACATGGTGGCCAGGCTCTCGGCGGACGACGTGACCGTGAGCCAGCTAGCCGAGCCGTACGGGATGTCGCTGCAGGCCGTTTACAAGCACTTGCGGGTGCTGGAGGACGCCGGGCTCGTCACCAGGCCGCCCGGGCCGCAGCCCCGGCCGGTGCGCCTGGAGGTCCAGGCCCTCGACCTGATGGACACCTGGATCGAGCGCCACCGGGCCCGCGTCGAGCAGCGCTACCGGCGCCTGGACGCCGTCCTGAACGACATGAGGGGAGAAGAGGATGAACAAGATCACGGAGACGGTCATCGAGGCCGACCCGAAGCTGCCGGTCATCCGGATGACTCGTGACTTCGCGGCCACACCCGGACAGCTATACCGCGCCCACACCGATCCCGCGTTGTTCGCCCGGTGGGTGGGTCCCGACGCCATGACCACCCGGATCGAGCACTGGGATGCGCGAACCGGCGGTAGCTGGCGGTACGTCTCGGTGCACGACGGCAACGAGTACGCGTTCCACGGCTGCTTCCACGAGGTACGGCCGGACCGTATCGTGCAGACCTTCACGTTCGAGGGCGATCCCGACGGAGTCGCGCTGGAGACGCTGTGGTTCGAGGACCTGGGCGACGGCCGGACCCGGCTGCGGACGCAGTCGCTGACCGACAGCTTCGACAGCCGCGACGCGTGGCTGCGCAGCGGCATGGAGGTCGGTGTCGACGAGGGTTACGCGAAGCTGGACAGGATGCTCGCCGATGGCGCTCTCTGACCGCCCGGCCGAGCGGCACCGGCAAGTGGCCGGGCTATTTACCGAACGGGTCTGCGGTACCCGCTCCTGGGACGCGCCCTCGCCGGTCCCCGGGTGGGCCGCCCGCGACGTGGTTCGCCACCTGACCGGTTGGTTTCCCGCGTTCCTCGCCTCCGGAGCCGGAATCGACCTGCCCCGCGGACCGTCGGTGGACGAGAACCCGGTCGCCGCGTGGCAGGTTCACTGCGACGGCGTGCAGGCGGTGTTGGACGATCCGGAGACGGCACACGCCGAACTCGCCAACCCGCACACCGGCCGCCTGCCCCTGGCCACCGCGATCGACCAGTTCTACACCGCCGACGTGTTCATGCACACCTGGGATCTGGCCCGGGCCACCGGCCAGGACGACCGGCTGGACCCCGCCTTCTGCGCCCAGCTCCTCGGCGGGATGGAGCAGATGGAGCAGGTGATGCGCTCCTCCGGCCAGTTCGGCCCCCGGGTCGAGGTACCCGCCGGCGCGGACACCCAGACCAGGCTGCTGGGCTTCATCGGCCGGGACCCCTTCTGGCCCTGCGGGTCATCGTGACCGCGTGCTGATCCGACGTGAGACGGACCGCGACACCGACGTCATCCGTGCGGTCACGACCGCCGCGTTCGCCCGGGGCCGGTCGCCGGGCCAGCTTCCGCCCGAGGCCCGGCTGATCGACGAGCTGCGGGCCGGCCCCGCCTGGCTGCCGGCACTGTCCCTGGTGGCGGTCACTCCCGCAGGCGAGGCAATCGGCCACGTCCTAGGCACCCGGGGCCACGTCGGCCAGCACCCTGTCATCGCTCTCGGCCCGCTGGCCGTCCGGCCGGACCGCCAGCAAAACGGCGTCGGCAGCGCACTCATGCACGCCGTCTATCAGATCGTCCCGCCCGAGCCGCAATGGCAGCCGCACTTCCAGGTCCGCGTCCTGAGCGCGTACCATCCCCGGCTCCGCGGTACGTTCACCTACCCCGAACCCTTCGACCGCACCTGAGCCGCGCCGTCACCGGACGGCCTGGAAGGGCTTGCCGATCCCGGTTTCGCCGAGCAGGCGCACGCTTTCCAGGTAATAGCCCCAGTTGAAGTTGTAGGTCCCGTAGGCATCGTCGCTCAGCTCGCGCGCATAGTCCTGCCAGAACCGGACGACAGTGCCACCGCCCTTCTCCTCCAGCTCGAACCGGAAGGTGTTGTCAGCCCACGGTTCATGTCCTCCCACGCATTCCCAGACCACCAGGCCGGGCGGGTCGAGCTCGGTGACCCGCATGTCGGGGTTGAAATCACCGTCGAAGGTGAAATCGACGACCGCGCCGATCTCAGCTTGCGCTGACACCTTCGTGGTCCACCAGCCGGACAGCCCTTCGGTGGTCGTCAGGGCGGCGAAGATCTTTCCGGGTGGCGCCGCGATCTCGACCACGTGGTGGATCGTCTTCATCGGTCACTCCTCCGTCGGGACGGGCTTCGCGGTAGCCAGCGCCTGCTCGCGCGTTGGCACCATGTCATGTGCCGTGCGGCCGTGTTCCTGGGCGGCGGCGACGAGCTCGTCCTCGCTGCCGCGCACACTCCAGCCGCAGTCACATACGATCTCCTTCTCCATGTCAGGCTCCTCAGACTGGACTCGTGACGCAGGCTACGCTCGAAGGGTTGCCAGATGGTTGGGAAAGGGCTGGGGTGACATGCGGGTCTACCTGACCGGGTCGCTCTGCCTGGAATCCGGGGAGCATCTGCTGGCCGAGGCGGCGCTACCCGGGCCGCAGGGCCGTCACCTGCTCGGCTTTCTCGCCGCCGAACACATGCGGCCGCTGTCACGAGACGAGCTTGCCAGCGAGATCTGGCCGGCCGGCCTGCCGGCCGCCTGGGAGAGCTCGCTGAAGGCCATCGTCAGCAAGGTCCGGGCCGCGATCAGCCGTGCGGGCCTGCCGGGTGCTGAGCTGATCCGGAACGCGTTCGGCGCCTACCAGTTCCGGCTGCCCCGGCCTGGCTGGGTCGACGTCGACGCCGTGGTTCTGGCCGTTCACCTGGCTGAAGCCGCGTTGAAAGCCGGCGACCTCGATGACGCGGCTGGTCACGCCTTCGTGGCGCGTCTCATCACCGCGCGGCCGTTCCTGCCGGGTGTCGAGGGGATATGGGCGGACGAATGGCGCCGGAAACTGCACGAGCTCCGGATCCGCGCCGTCGAGTGCATGGCCGCTGTCCAGCTTCAGCGCGGCCAGACCTCGGCCGCCATCCAGAGCGCGGAACTCGTGCTCGGGCTCGACGAACTACGCGAGAGCGGCTGGCGGATCCTGATGCGCGCGCACGCCGCGGCGGGCAACGTCGGTACCGCCTTGCGCGCCTTCGAGCGCTGTCGGCTGACCCTCCATGAACAGCTGGGGACCGTGCCGTCTCCGAGTACCCGCTCCGCGCACCGCGAGCTCCTCCGGTAAAAGGCTCGGCCCTCGGCGTCCCAGCACGGCCGCGAGGATCCCGGCCGCGGTCGGCAGCATGGCCAGGATGCCCGCCTGAGGCGTTGTTCGCGCGGAGGCGGTGACATGCCCGCCCTCGACACCACCCGATTCGTCCTCTACTATGCAATGCATGGTAGCTGGCGACGCACAGGTAGCGCAGATGCGGCGCGGGCTGCTTCCCTACTGCGTGCTGGCCATGCTCCGGGACACCGAGCGGTACGGGTTCGAGCTGGTGCAGGCGCTCGGCTCGGTCGACGGCATGGTCACCGGCCAGGGCACGATCTACCCGCTGCTTTCCCGGCTGCGCCGGCAGGGCCTGGTCGGCACCACGTGGCGGGAATCCGCCGCGGGCCCGCCGCGGCGCTACTACCAGCTCACCGAGGCCGGCCGGACGGCGCTGGACGGCTTCACCCACGACTGGACCCAGCTCAGGGACAGCGTGGACACCCTCCTTGGCGCACGAGAGAAGGACAAGCCATGAGAGATGATGACCAACTGGTTGCCGACTACCTCAAGCGCCTGCGCCGCGCCGCGCGGACGATGCCCCGGGCCCGCCGGCGCGAGCTGATCGACGAGATCGCGGCCCATATCGCCGAGGCGCGGGCGACCGGGGAAGTGCCGCTGCAACGCGTGCTCGATGACCTGGGCGACCCGAAGGACATCGCCGCCACGGGCAGCGCCAGGAAGCCTCTCGGCGTACGCGAGATCGCGGCGGTCGTCCTGCTGCTGATCGGCGGGTTCATCTTCCTCGCGGGCTGGGTTGCCGGGCTGGTCCTGCTCTGGGCATCGCCGCGCTGGCGCTGGCCCGACAAGCTGCTCGGCACCCTCGTCTGGCCCTTCGGGTACCTGGGTGCCTTGTACGGCCTCCTCGCTGGCGCGTTCACCAACGCGGCTAACAACGCTGGCGAATTCTGCGGGTACGGCTGCACCAGCACCAGCCCGGGCGGGGGCATGCCGCAGTGGCTGGGGGACCTCATCGTGGTGGCCGTTTTCGTCGCACCGATCGCCGTGGCCGTCTGGCTCGTGCTGCGAGCCCGGCGGGTGCCGGATCAGGCCGAACGCCCGATCTTCGAGCCCGCCCGGACCTAGCCGCATTCGGCGGCGCGCCGCAGCAGCACGGTCCGTTCGGGAATGTTCCTGGTCAGCTCGGCCGCGCGGCGGAACTCCTCAGCCGCCTCACCATCCCGGCCGAGCCGCACCAGCAGGTCACCGCGGACGCTGGGCAGGTGATGGTACCCGGCCAGGGCCGGCTCGGCGGCCAGCCCGTCGACGATCTCAAGACCCCGCTCCGGGCCGAACGCCATGGCCACCGCCACGGCCCGGTTCAGCTCCACCACGGGCGACGGCGCCAAGGCCCCGAGCGCCCGGTACAGCAGCGCGATCTGCTCCCAGTCCGTCTCCGCCGCGTCCCCGGCCCGGGCGTGGCAGGCCGCGATCGCCGCCTGCAGCACGTACGGGCCCGGCGTCCCGCCGAGCTCCTGAGCCCGGAGCAGCGCGGTGAAACCGCGCCTGATCAGCAGCTGGTCCCAGCGGCCGCGGTTCTGCCCGGGCAGCGGCACCGGCAGCCCGTCAGAATCGAGCCGGGCCGCCAGCCGCGATGCCTGGATCTCCATCAGCGCGACCAGGCCGTGGACCTCGGGTTCGTCCGGCATCAGTCCGGCCAGCACGCGGCCGAGGCGCAGCGCTTCGCCGCACAACGAGGGGCGCATCCAGTCGTCCCCGGCCATGGCCGAGTATCCCTCGTTGAACACCAGGTAGAGCACCTCGAGCACCGAGGCGAGCCGCCCAGGCCGTTCGGCCACCGACGGAACCTCGAACGGGACCTGCCTGCTGGCCAGCGTCTGCTTGGCCCGGACGATCCGCTTGGCTATCGTCGGCTCCGCCGCCAGGAACGCGCGGGCGATCTCCTCGGTGGTCAGGCCGCCGAGCAGGCGGAGGGTCAGCGCGATCCTCGCCTCGGTGGACAGCACCGGATGGCAGGAGATGAACATCAGCCGCAGCAGGTCGTCGTCGATCGTGCCCTCGTCCAGGACATCGTCGAACTCGGCGGGGGCGCCGTGCTGCGTGCTTTCCAGCTCGCGGCCGAGCAGGTTCAGCTTGCCGGCCAGCCGTTCGTTCCGGCGGATCCGGTCGATGGCGCGGTGCCGGGCGGTGAGCATGAGCCAGCCGCCGGGGTTGGCCGGGATGCCGCCGGCGGGCCACTGCTCCAAGGCCGCGACGAGGGCGTCCTGCGCCAGTTCCTCGGCCAGCCCGACGTCCCGGAGCAGCCCGGTCAGGCCCGCGATGATCCGGGCCGACTCCAGCCGCCACACCGCCTCGATCGCGCGGTGCGCCGCCTGCGTACTAGCGTCCGCGGTCACTCCGGGCCGAACACCTGCCGGATGTCGCCCTCGCCGTCCCCGACCACCTTCCAGAACCTCCTGGCCAGCTCCAGCGCCTCGTCCTTCGACCGCACCTCGATCAGCGCGAAGCTGACGATCACCTCTTTGGACTCGGTGAACGGCCCGTCGGTCAGCGTGATGTTCCCGCCGGACGCGACCACGTGCGTGCCGCGGTCCAGGCCGCCCGTGGCCAGCAGCACCCCGGCCCTGGTCAGCTCCTCGACGAATCGCCCCATCTCGGCGTAGAGCTGCTCATCCGGCGGGCGGCCGCCGCCGTTGAGCGTCATCAGGAAGCGCATCGAGAAGAACCTCCGGAAGATCTTCCGCCCCCGTGTCCATCTGAGTGTCCATCCGGCCGGTTCCCGTTCGAAGCGTCAGCAGCAGGCCGGACGACAGAGCCGGCCGCCCAGACGGAGGAGACCACCATGAGGAAGATCGTAGCGGGCCTGTTCATCACGCTCGATGGCGTCGTCGAGATGCCCGAGGAGTGGATGGGACCGTACTTCACCCCGGAACTCGGGCAGGCCATCGGGTCGATGATGGCGGCCCAGGACGCCATGCTGCTCGGCCGGGTCACCTACGAGATGTTCGCCGCGCACTGGCCGCAGCAGGCCGGCGAGATGGCCGACACCATGAACGGCACCCCCAAGTTCGTCGTCTCCGGCACCCTGGAGTCCGCGGACTGGCAGAACTCGACCCTGATCCCGGCGGCCAGCGCGTTCGCCGGGATCGCCGAGCTCAAACAGCAGCCCGGCAAGAACATCGGCATGACCGGAAGCGGGACCCTGGTCAGCTCGCTGCTGCGCGAGGGGCTGCTGGACGAACTGCACCTGCTCGTCTTCCCGCTGGTGGCCGGCTCCGGCAAGAGGCTGTTCGGCGCCCCCGGCGCCCCCGGCGCTCAGCTGCCGCTGCAGCTCCTCGACTCCGCGACGTTCGGCAGCGGCGTCATGCACCTCACCTACGCCAAGGCGTGAGGGTCCGGAAGGCTGGCGAGCCCGAACGGGCCGGGCTCGCCGCCTTCCCGGTGTCCGGCTGTGGCCGGGATCCAGGCCTTGTAGCGCAACAGTTACAATGTAGTTATGACAACGCCGCTCTCCATTCGCTTCTCCCCGTCGTTGCTGGCCCGGCTGCGGCAGCGCGCCAATGGCATGACGGGCGCCAGCGTTGCCGGGCTGGCGCAACGGCTTATCGATGAGGGTCTGCGGATGGCTGATCACCCGGGCGTGATCTTCAAGGACGGGCCGTCCGGCCGCAGGGCCGCGCTGGCCAACGGGCCCGATGTCTGGGAGGTCATCAAGTTCCTCCGCGAGGTCGATGAGCGCGGACCCGCCGCGATCGCCGCCGCCGCCGAGGTATTCGCGGTCGACACCAGCCGGATCGCCACGGCGATCAGCTACTACGGGGACTACGTCGGCGAGATCGACGCGGAGATAGCAGACGCCGACGAGGCTTCGGCACGTGCCGAAGCAGCGTGGCGCGTCCAGCAGCAGCTCATCGCGTGAACCGGCGGCCTGACGTCAGGCTCCTGCTGGACGAGATGTTCTCACCCGCCATTGCGGCCGAACTGCGCGAACGCGGTCACGACGTGATCGCGGTAGCGGATCGGCCTGACCTGCGCGCAAAGTCCGACGAGGAGATCTTCGCGTGGGCGAGCGCGGAAAGACGATGGCTGCTCACCGAGAACGTGAAAGACTTCCGGCCGATCATGTTCCGCGCCTTGCCGCCGGGCTGCGGGCTACTGTTCACGAGCAGCCGGGCCTTCCCTAGATCGAGGAAGAATCCGGGTCCGCTGATCGACGCCCTTCACGCGTGGCTGACCGCCGGGCCGCCGGCTCCGCCGGTGACGGAATCCTGGCTTCCCGGCCCACCAGGTGAACCGGCCGCGGGCTGAAATCGTTTCGGAGGTGACGATTGGCCCTTCGACCCGATTAACGTCCCGACCCGACATGCTACTGATCGAGGAGATCGATTCCCCTTTTGTGCCTTTTGCTGACGTGCGAGGGCTGTGAGCCCGGTGGAACCTGACTTGCCCGATGAGGCGGACGAGTCACCTAACGGGAACGCAGATCGCCGAGACGACCAAGATGACGGTGGCGGCCCGGCGAACCGGCCCGGCAACGCCGATGCCGAGCCCCGCAACCGAGAGGAGTACTACGCCGACCTGCGCGCGGCCGTTTCCACCGAGGAGTCCACCACAGCCCGCCGCATCACCGCCGAAGAGAAGGCCGCCGCAGAAAAGTGGAGCAAGCAGACAGCAGAGTCCCGCTGGATCTGGACCGAGTACCAGCGCAAGTGGCCTCCCGAGGAGCACGCTCCGGTCGATCGAGCCGCTGATTCGTCGGCCTCCTGGGTTGGAGACCGCGACAGATCCCTGGACAGCGCCGACAACGGCCGAGTTGAAGCGGCCTGCGACCGAATCGCCGACCGGGAGCAGGAGAAGATCACGCCGGCGATGCGTGCCCTGGAGAGCCAAGATCCGGATCGTCACCTCATCGGCTTCGACGACCGCCTAAAAGGCCGCGACCGTATCAAAGAGAAAATCTATGACACTATGGAGGAGGTCGACTCCTCAGTTGAGGAGGCCGTCTCTATTGTGCCTGACACAATTCGGTATACCCTCCAGTACCGGGACACTCGCTACACTCAAGGGGTCTGGGCTGACATCACGCGTATGAAGGACCAAGGCTTTGAACTGCTTAAGATCAAGAACTCCTGGTCTGGAGACCAATATAAGGGCGTCAATAGCCAATGGATTGAGGCAGACAGTGGCCAGCGATTCGAGGTACAGTTTCATACCCGTATCAGCTACGAGGCGAAGCAGCTTACACACGACGCCTATGAGCGAATCCGCTCTCACCAAGCAGATAAGTTCGAGCAAATAGTGCTGGAAGCCTTCCAGAAGAAGGTTGCTGACGACGTGCCGACTCCGCCCGGTGCCGCTGACATACCCAACTACCCATAAGAGAGGTGCCGATGCCAGATAAGGTCACGTACTACGCTGTCGTGAACGACCTGAGCAGCCGCGAGAAACCCGCGGGAGTGTTCCGGCGCACCTACACGGAGGACGGCGGTCGGTCCGATGAGGCGTTCACTCGGAAACTAATCTGGGAATACAGCACATCACTGATCTCCGCTGAACGTGGCGATCTGCAAAACGAGTTCATTGAGATCACCGAGGACGAAGCGAACCAGATCGTCGCGCGGATCCGCGCCAAGATATCCGGCGCGACCGATCCCTAACGGTGGACGTTTGCAGTGCTCCTGTGACTGTCGTAGCTCCCGCCGTGTCCTCCCCGCCCGCTGCCGGGGTGCCCGCCCGCGGATCATACGGCGTGGATGCCGCGTGGGTGTGGCTCTTCTGGAGTGAGGTGCCGGCCACCGGGTGCCGGGCCGCCCGATCGGCGGCTCCGCGCTCGCCCCTCCCGCCCCGCCGGCTCCGGAGGCCCCTCCCGCCGTGTCGGCCCCGGCGGCCCCTCCCGCCGCGCTGTGGCGTTGCCGGCGACGGCACCGCAACCGCAACGATGTGACATCGATGCGGTTATAACCGCCACGATGTCACATCGTGGCGGTTATGCCCGGGCTGCGTTCCCTTCGGGCCGGACGGGCTGGCCGTCTGCCCGTGCACCACGCGGCGCACCAGCATCGCGGCGCGCGCGGGCACCGCGTCGGCCCCAGATGGCGCGCCGGGAACCACGACAGCGTCATCCCGCATCGTGCCGGTCCGGGGGCCGCCGCCCCGGCCGGCCCGGCGCGGGTCGCCTGAGCCGCAGGCGACGCCAGGGGCGCACGGTCCCCCCGCACGCTCACTCTGAAGGAGCCGCACCCATGCCGCGTAGCAGTTCCAGGGTGTGCTGCAAGCCTTCCGGAAGCATTCTGGCTGGCAGGGACAGGATGCCGGGACGTCGGTCGCCTCCCGGGCGGACGTTCGTGATGCTGGTGATGCGCACGTCCTCCCACGAGGCGCGTGCTGCGCTGATCCCTGGCGGCCTGACGCGGTCAAACCCCGGATCCACTATGTCCTGACGCAGTGAAAGCGCAGTTCCACTGCGTTCCGGTCGGCGCTGCCGCCCGGGCCTGAGCCTCACCACACTTGCAGCACGCGACCGGAACCAACCCAGGCCGCCAGCGATCACCGCACCTCGTAGCGCAGGTGAACCGCCCCCTCGCCCTCGATGCTCTCGACGCACCGCAGATCCACCTCGCCACCGTCGAACAGCCGAACCCCCCGCCCCACCAGCTTCGGCACCACGTGCAGCACGACCTCGTCCACCAGCCCCGCGGCCAGCGCCTGCCGGGCGATGCTGACCCCGCCGGCCAGCAGGACGTCCTTCCCGTCCGCGACCGCCCGCGCCTGCTCCACCGCGGCCGCAATACCGCTGGTCACGAACGTGTAGCTGGTCCCGCCGCTCTTGGGGATCCGGTCCTGACCGCGATGGGTCACGACGAAGACGGGCGCGTGGAACGGCGGGTTCTCGCCCCAGTTCGGGTAGCCGAAGTCAAACATCGTTCGGCCGATTACCTGCGGGCCGAACCGGGCGAAGTTGTCCGCCCACACCCGCGAGTCCACCGAGTCCTCGCCGCCGTCCATGCCCTGTTCCTGGCGCCAGCTGCGCAGCGGGAACTGCCAGCCCAGGATGGCGGTGAAGAGCGCCATGCCATCCGCGTCGGCGGCCTCCGGCCCCGCGATGCCGTCCAGTGACATCGACATTGCCACCACTACCTTGGTCATCTCCGGCTCCTCCCGGTCCGGGGCGCCGCGTGCGCCCCTCTCGGTTGCTAGTCGGAGCCGACCGTCAGGTCTCTACATCCGTCCCCGACTTCCTTCGCGCCGGCCCCCGGCCCAGTGCGGCCAGCCGCCGGTTGACCTCTTTCAGGCCGAACGGTTCGGGTTCCTCCGGTTCCTCTTCGGACCAGTACTCGACCGGGGAATCGAACCGGAACGCCACGCAGACCGGATAGTCCTTACTGTGATCGCGCGGGAGCGTCTTCTCCACCGTGATCTCGTGCTCCCAGTAGGTCCCGAAGTCATAGGTGTACGCGATTTTCCCGCCCGCCGCCGCGGCGTCCCGGATCCGGACCGAATCTTCGTCCTCGGTCTCCTCCAGTCTCGCGGAGGCGCTGAAGCGCTTCGTGCCCACCGTGAACTCGTGCAGGTGGTCGCCGTCCCAGCCGAACAGGATCTGGATCACCACGTGCAGGTCACCCAGGGTCGCCGTGACCGGCACCAGCACCCGCCGCCAGATCGCCGGCCGGAAGCGCAGCAGCGACACCTTGAGCTGGGCCACCTGGTCGATGCTGCGCGGCGCGCCGGATGCGGCGAACTCCGCCACCGCCTGCGCCAGCGGCCCGGCGTCCGGGTGGCCGGTGGCCCGCACCGCGGCCAGGCGCTCGTCCAGGTCCGCCCCTGGAATGCTCTCCCACATGCGGGTGAGCGCCTCGTCCGGGCCCTTGTCCTCCAGTCCCGCCGCGGCGCCCTCGGTCCTGAGCCAGTTCCCGTCCGCGTCCGGGGGCTCCGGGCCCCCGTCCCAGGCGGCCAGCTCGACACGGGCAAACGGGCCGACGTACCGCGCCGACGCGAATTCGCGCCAGGCCGGCAGCGCGTCGTCGCCCAGAAAATCCACTAGGCGGACGGCCACGCTGCGCTGCAGCGGCGACATGCCTTCGGCGGCGGCGAGGATCTCGCGCGCGGCCTGAACAGGCTCGCGCTCGGCCCGCCATGCTCGCGCAACATGATCTTGCTGCCCCTCGTCGCCGAACCGGGCGGCCTCGGCGATCATCTCCCCGGCCGGCAGGCCCGGATCCACCCGGCCGGGCAGCCCGGCCGCCAGATGCCCGGCCGCCCAGCGACCCAGCGGGGTGAGCACGGGTCTGCCGCGATCACCGGCTACCGCGCCAAACCCCGCCAGCAGCGCGATCAGCCCGCCCAGTGGCTGCTCGCTCCACGGACCGCCGTACTGATCGGCCGCTGACACCGACCCCGAGGACCACTTGCCGTACCTGCGAGACACGACGTGCAGCGTCTCGAGCACCGGCCGCCACAGGCGGGCGCCGGCGGGTGCACCGTCCTCGTTCAGCACCGTGAGCAGTGCCAGCGCCAGCAGGCGCACGCTGTCCTCGTCGTGCGGGTGCGACTCTGCCGCGCATACCGCGCGCAGTCCGGCAAGCCACTCGTCTAGCATGGTTCGGTCGTCGGGGGGCCAGTTCTCCAGCGCAGGCCCGGCGGTCACCCCTTCGCCGTCGACGTGCAGTAAGCCGGCCCCGACCGCGACGCACCACGGCCGGTACAGCGCCCGGATGTCGGCCATCGTCCGCAGCCGCGCCGGCACGTCCACGCCGAGGGCCTTGCCCGCGGCGGCCACGTCGGCCTTGCGCAGCACCCGCCCGGGTGTCACCGGACGGCGCCCGGTTCCGATCCAGCGTGCCAGCGCGACCGCCTGGCCCATGACCGCACAGTCCCGCGCGAGCCGCGCTGCGTCGCCGAAACCTCCCGCCGTGCCCACATAGGGACCCTACTCGTTCACCCGAACCGAACGGGCAGGGTCGGGGGCGACCGGAATATCAGCCCGTGGATGTGCGGGTCGTCGGCGTCCGGATCGAGCCGCAGCCCCGGCAGCCGATCGAGCACCGCGTTCAGCAGCACCCGCATTTCCAGCCGGGCCAGGTGCATGCCCAGGCATTTGTGCGCCCCGTCGCCGAACGAGAGGTGCTGCGCCCGCTCCCGGAAGATGTCGAAGGCGTCCGGCCCGGCAAACCGCGCCGGGTCCCGGTTCGCCGCGCCGAGCGAGACCGCTACGAAGCCGCCCGCGGGAATGCGCACGCCGCCCAGCTCCACTTCTTCGGTGGCCGAACGGGCCACGGTCAGCAGCGGCGCCTCCCATCGCAGCGCCTCCTCGATCGCCTGCGGCACCAGGCTCCGGTCGGCCCGGACCGCCTCCAGCTGGTCCGGCTCCGACAGCAACCCGAACAGCAGGTTGCTCGACGACCGGTACGTCGTCTCCGCGCCCGCCGGCAGGAGCAGCAGCAGGAACGGGTAGATCTCCTCGTCGCTGAGCCGGCGCCCGTCCACCTCAGCCGAGATCAGCTGGCTCACCAGGTCGTCGCGGGTACGCCGCCGCCGGTCGGCGATGATCTCGGCGAAGTAGCCGCGCAGCTCACGGCTCGCCGCGAGAGCGCCCTCCCAGTTCCGCATGACCGCGATCAGCTGGGTCGACAGCCGCAGGAAGCGGGGCCAGTCGGCCTCGGGCAAGCCGAGGATCCGGGCGATGACCCGGACCGGGAACGGGAAGGTCAGCTGCGGGACCAGATCGGCCTGGCCGTCACGAGCGAAGGCGTCGATCAGCTCGCTCACGGTGGCGCCGATGATCGCATCTCTCCACTGGTCCAGGACCCGGGTGCGGAAGGCCTTCGCCACCAGGGCGCGGTGGCGCTGGTGCTCGGGCCCGTCCATCTGCAGGATGGTCCGGCCCATGACCTGCCCCATGGTCATCTCGTAACCGGCTGAGGAGAACCGCGCGTTGTCGGTGAGCACCTGCTGCGCCAGCTCGTAGCTGGTGACCGTGAACAGGGACGAGATCCGCGGCGAGTTCTCGTCGTGCCGGTACCGGACGCCGGGGCCCGAGCCCAGCTCGACGTGCAGGACCGGGGTGTCCGCCCGGATCCCGGCGAACATCGGGTAGGGGTCGCGCACGTCCCCGGCGAGCTCGGCGAACTGCCGCATCGGGTCGTAGCCGGCCTCGGGAGCACCATCCTGCTGGGTCACCATGACTACCACGGTAACGTCGACGACATGACCGAGCCGTCGCCAGATCTCGCCGGAGTCCGCGCGCTGGTCACCGGCGGCACCAGCGGCCTTGGCTTCGCCATGAGCCAGGCCCTGGCCGGAGCCGGTGCCCGCGTCGTCCTCACCGGCCGGGCCGGGAACCGCGTCCAGGAGGCCGCCGCCCGGATCGCCGGCGACGCCCGGGTTACCGGGCTCGCGATGGACGTCCGCGACGAGCAATCCGTCACCGCGGGCATCGACCGCGCGCTGACCAGCCTCGGCGGCATCGACGTACTCGTCAACAACGCCGGAATCGGCATGCGCACCGTGAACCCGGACTTCATGACCGAACCCATCGGCTTCTGGCAGGTCAGCCCCGGCCGCTTCCGCGACCTGCTCACCACCAACGTTGTTGGCTATTTCCTGGTCGCGCGGGCCGTCGTGCCGCACATGCTCGAAGGCGGGCACGGCAAGATCGTCAACATCTCGGTCAGCGAGACGACGATGCGGCGTAAGGGCTTCACGCCGTACGGGCCGTCACGTGCCGCCACCGACGCGCTGTCTCACATCATGGCCGCCGACCTGGCCGGTACCGGCATTGACGTGAACCTGCTGCTTCCCGGCGGTGCCACCCGAAGCGGCATGACGCCGGATTCAGCGCCCGAGGCCGTGCAGGCGACCTGGCTCGACCCGGCGATCATGGGGCCGCCGGTTGTCTGGCTCGCTTCCCCGGCCTCGGACGGCTTCACCGACCAGCGCATCGTCGCGACCGAGTTCGCGGGCCGCTAGATCGGGTACCTGGTCGGTTCGGTGTGGTAGCTGCGTCCGGCGGGGGTGGTCCAGCGGAAGGTTCCGTCGGGGTGCTGGTCGACGGTCCAGCCGGGCTGTTGTTTGAGCCGGTGGTCATGCCGGCATTTCGGGCCGCCGTTGCACAAGCACGTGCGGCCGCCCGCCTGGTACGGGGTGTTGTGCTCGAAGTCGCAGCTGGCGGCGGGCCGCCGGCATACGGGGCTGGTGCAGGTGGCGTGCCGGACCTGGGACAGGTGCCGCAGCCTGACCCCGGGGTCGTGGCCGCGGGCCTGGTGCCGGTGCTGGCAGTTGCGGGTGTCCAGGGTGTCGATGACCACGATCCGGTCCGGCCCGCCGCCCGGGACGCGCAGCCGCCAGGTGCCGTACCCGCCGGGCGGCCCGTCCCGGCTGGCCGGGGTGAAGCTGAACCCGGCCGGGCCCGGCGGGCGGGGCCCGGCGCGTTTGGTGTGGCTGCTGGGTTCGGGGCGGGCGCAGCCATGCCCGACGGCGTGGCCGTGCTCGTCGGTGACCGTGACGCACCAGGTCGTGGCCGGGTTCCGCGCGGCGGCGCGGAGGAGGTCGCGGGCCAGCCAGGGGTCGACCGGGCCGTGCCCGGCCAGCTCGCCGGGCCGGTCCGCCCGCCCGGCCGCGGTGCCCAGCGGCACGGTCAGCGTGACCCGGCCGGCGAACCCGCCTGCCGCACCTCCGGCCGGGCCCGTGTCCGGGGCGGGACCTGCGCTGCGGGGCCGGGAATCCGTGCCGAGGACCAGGTCGAGGAACGCGCGGGCGCGCAGCTCGTCCATGCCGCCCTCCAGCCCGGCCTTGCGCAGCTCACCTGCCCAGGCGGAGATCCGCTGATCCGCGGCCAGCACCTCATCGGGCGGCAGCTCCCGCCCCATCAGGGCGGCGTTGCCGGAATCCTCGGCCCACCGCTCCACCCGGGCGAACCTCGCCGCGGTCTGCCGCCGCTGCCGCGCCTTCTCCGGCGCGACCTCCATCACGGCCCGGGCGAGCGCGGAGCGCAGCGAGCCGGGGGTCAGCCGCCCGGCCCGGCCCAGCACCTTCGCCTCCGCCGCCCGGGCCTCGTCACCGTCGAGGTGCTGGGTCAGCCGGACAACCAGCTCGGCCTTGCCCCGGGTGATGATCCCGCCGGCCAGCGCGCCCAGCGTCCCGCCCAGGCGGGTGGCCAGGTGCCACGCCACCGTCAGCAGCCAGTCCGCCGCCGCCCGGGACTCGCCCAGCGCCAGCGCCAGCTGGTCCCGGGTGAACTCGTGCACCACCTGGGGCATCCGCCCCGGCTCCGGCTCGAACCCGTCCTCGGGGTTGCGCCGGAACACCTCCGCGATCGCCACCAGCTTGCGGGCGGCCATGTGGGCCTCGGCCCGGTCGAAGGCGCACACCAGCCCGACCAGCTCATGATCGGCCACCCCGCCGAACGAGTCACCCGAGTCGCCGCCGCCGTCCACCGCGGCGTCGGCGGCCACCGCCAGCTGCGCGCAGCCCGGCATCACGTCCCACGCCATCCCCACGCCGAACCCGGCCGCCCGGCTCGCCGACTCGCCCGGGAACACCCGGGCCGAGCCGGCCTGCCCCGGTCCCCGCCGCCCCGTGCTCGCCGCGTCCAGCGCCAGCATCTCATCGGCGGCCGCCGCGGCGACCCCGGCGAGCTCGTCCGCGGTCAGCTCGTCCTGGCCGGGCGGCGGCGCGCATGCCTCCGGGTCCCGGTACTCCAGCGGGGCGTCAGCCGGGTCGTCGTCCTGCGCGCACAGCCGGTCCAGCCACGCCTCCCGCTCCGCCGCGGTCATCGGGTCGCGGTCCAGCCAGGCGGGGTCCCCGTCCCGCCCGGGGTCCGCGGGGGCTGGTACCGAAGGCATGGACCACATCCGTCCGGCAGGAGTATCGTTCTTCGAACATGATACCGCACATGACCTAGAATTACCAGCTCCAGTGTGACATTCCGAATAGAAATACTAATGTCGTGAATGAGGTTCAAGGGGTCCAGCGGTGCTGAATGTCCAGCGGTGCTGAATGACCCAGATAAGTGATCCTGGACCCCGGGCACAGTGAGGTGCCGTTGCCGATACTGAGATTAGGACGGAAAGCCGAGTGGCACTCCAGCTGATCAACCCCGACGACCTGCCCGCTCCCTCCACCTACACCCACGTCGTCGTCGCGACCGGAACCAGGATGGTGTTCATCGCCGGCCAGGAACCCGAAGACGTTCACGGCAACCTCGTCGGTCCCGGTGACCTGGCCGCCCAGGCCCGCCAGGTATACGCCAACCTCGGCCGCGCCCTAACCGCCGCCGGCGCTCGCCCCGAACAGGTCACCAAGATCACGATCTACGTCGTTCACCACCGGCCCGAGCACCTGCGTGTCATCGAGCGTGCCAGACAGCACCTGTTCGGAGACCACAAGCCGGCCGACACCGTGGTGGGAGTCGAGACGCTAGCCGGGCCCGGGTACCTGATCGAGGTCGACGCGATCGCGGTCACCGACCGCTGAGGCCGCGAAGGCCGCGAAGGCCGCCAGCCAGGCTCATCGCATCCGCGTCACATTTCCCGGCCGCCCGGCGTCATGCGGATAAGGCCCATGACTCAGTAACAGGAAGGTGCCCGATGGCACGCATCGAGGGCGTAGCAGCGTCCCAGGCAGGTCCGATCGTCAAGTTCGTTTACCGGTTCGGCCCCGGGATGATGAAGAAGATGACCGGCCGCGATCCGCGGGCCGGCAACGGTATCGAGCCGATCGAGATCTGGGCGCACCAGCCGAAGATGATGATCGGCATGGGCCGGTTCAACCAGGCGGTCCGCAAGGGCAAGTCCGTCGATGAGCGGATCAGGAACCTGGTCGAGCTGAAGGGCGCTCAGATGATCGGGTGCGAGTACTGCGTCGACCTCGGCTCGCAGATATGCCGCAACTCCGGCTTCTCCGACGCCGAACTCCTCGCCTTGCCCCGCTACCAGTCCAGCGACCTGTTCACCGATCGCGAGAAGGCGGCGCTCGACTACACGGTCGCGGTGATGCGCACCCCGGTCGAGGTCACCGACGAGCTGTTCGCGCGCGTGCATTCGTACTTCGACGATCGCCAGCTGGTGGAGATCACCGCCCTGCTGACGCTGGTGAACCTCGATCGCTTCAACGCCGCGTTCGGGATCGGCGCGGCGGGCTTCAGCGACGGGATGGTCTGCGTCCCGCCGGACCGGCCGGCGACCGTCTCGTAACCGCCCTTCATCGGCCTCCCCAAGCCCGGAGCCTGTCAATCGCCGTTGGCGCGCTGCTGAAGCGACGCTGGAATCCCAGGGTGACCTACAGCGCCGCGAACCCCTCGCGCCAGGACGGCCACGCGGGCGTCCAGTGAAGCTCCTTCCGCGCGCGCTCGCTGGACGCCCCCCGCGCCCACCCCTGCCGCTCCCCGCCAGAAGCCACAGGCGCCGGCACCGGGACCCCCACGGCCCGGCAGAACGCGGGCACCCACCCGCGCGCCGGCGCGGGCACGTCGTCGCACACGTTCACGAACCCGGCCGGCCAGGACAGCGCGTCGGCCGCCGCGCCCGCCGCGTCGTCGACGTGCACGAAGCTGCTCACGTCCCCGTCCGCCGCCAGTTCCCCGCGCGCCGCGGTATCCGCCATCAGCCCGCCCCGCGCATACCAGGTCCCCGGCCCGTACAGCAGCCCATACCGCAGCACCACCCACTCCGGCGTCTCCCGCACCGCCGCCTCCAGCGCGGCCACCCCCCGCACCGTCCGCAACCGGCTCCCGGAAGACCCCAGGTCAAGCGGCACGTCCTCGGTGGCAGGAACCGAACCGGCCGCATAAGCCCAGGCGATGCTCTGCGCCACCATCCGCCGGACCCCCGCCGCCAGCGCCGCGTCCACCAGGTTGCGCGTCCCGGTGACCCGCATCTCGGAGTTGGCCTCGCGGTTCCCGCCCTTCAGGTCGGTGAGCTGGTGCATCACCACGTCGGGCGCGGCCAGCGCCACCGCCCGCCGCACCCCGTCGGCGTCGAACACGTCGCCCCGCACGGCCTTGGCGCCGAGACTCCGCAGCCAGTCGGCGTCGGCGTCCCGCCGCACGAACCCGGTGACCGAATGCCCCCGCTCACGAAGCAACGGCACCACCCGCCGCCCGATGACCCCCGTCGCCCCCGCCAGAAAAACCCGCATCACTAGCTCCGGTCAGCCGGCCGCGGCGCCCGCCGGTCCCGCCGCTGCTCCAGTTCCTCGTCGTCCACGTAGACCAGCATCTCCTGCCCCGGCGCGCACAGCATCACCACCACGAACCGGCTCCACCGGTCCGCGAGGTTGTTGGCCGCCTGGTAGTGGATGACGTCCCCGCCCGGCTCCCAGAACGCCTCGCCGGCCCGGATGACCCGCTCCGGCTCGCCCTCGAGCTCGAAGATCATTTCGCCCTCGAGCATGTAGCCGAAGACGGGCCCGGGATGACGGTGTGGCGGGCTGCCAGGATCCCCCGGTGGCAAATCGAGCCGAACGGTCATGGCCTCCACGCCCTCGGGAACGAACGGGGGCTTTTCCTCCAGCAGCATCGTCAGCACCGTGTTGGTCGATTTCGTCGTCGTCATACCATCCACGCTAGGTGCCGACCGGTCCAATAACGTAGACCACTTAGCCTCAGATTTCCTGTACCACTTCGGCCAGCGCCTCCAGCGCCCCGGACCAGGCGTGCGGCGGGGGAGTGGCGTACCCGATGATCAGCGCGGCGGGCCGGTCCCCGCCGGGTTCCCGCCAGTAGCCGTCGGCGTGCAGCCCCTGCAGGGCGACGCCGGCCCGCCGCCCCCGCGCGATCAGGGCGCGTTCCTGCTCCGCGGACTCGGCCGGCAGCAGCGCGTGCAGGCCGGCCGCCACCCCTTCCAGCGCCGCGACCCGGGCCAGTTCGGCCCGCCGGCGGCGATAGGCCAGCCGCATCCGCCGGATGTGCCGGTCGTACCCGCCCCGCCCGATCAGGTCCGCCATCGCGAGCTGCTGGACCGCCGGCACCGACGCCCCGAGCTCGGCCACCGTCTCGAGCAGCGGAACGCGCAGCGCCGGGGGCACGACCAGCCAGCCGAGCCGCATCCCCGGGGCCAGCGTCTTGCTCGTGCTGCCCGCGAACACCACCCGGTCCGGCGCCAGGGCCTGCATCGCGCCGACCGGCTGCTGGTCGTAGCGGAACTCCCCGTCGTAATCGTCCTCGACGACGAACCCGTCCTCCCGCCGCGCCCAGTCCGCGAACGCCGAACGGTTCCTGGCCCCCAGCACCACCCCCCGCGGGTACTGATGCGCCGGGGTCAGTACGGCCGCCCGCGCTGCCGGCCTGCCCGGGGCCAGCCCATCCGGATCCGCCCCGGCCGGCCCGACCTCCAGCGGCACGGTGGCCAGCCCGGCCGCGTGCAGCACGTCGCGGTGCCGGCCGAGGCCGGGGTCCTCGGTGGCCACGGTCCGCATCCCGAGCCGGTACAGCACCCGGCCCAGCAGCGCCAGGCCCGGCGTGAACCCAGCCGTGATCACCACGGCGCCGGCGTCCGCCCGGACGCCCCGGGCCCGGGTCACGTAACCGGCCACCGCGGCGCGCAACGCCGGCAGGCCGGCGGGCTCGGCGTAGTCCAGGTCCTCGTAGGGTGCGGCGGACAGGGCGCGGCGGACGCTCGAAGCCCAGTCCGTTCGGGGGAATGAACTGAGGTCCGGGCGTCCGGGCCGCAGGTCGACCGCGAGCCGCGCCGCCGCCGGCACGGGGTCGTCCCCGGCGCCCGCCGCCGGCCCGGGGCCCGGCAGGTCCGCCACCCGCGTGCCCGAACCCGTCGTCCCGGTCAGCCATCCCTCCGCGACCAGCTGCGCGTAGGCCTGCACCACCGTCCCCCGGGAGATCCCCAGGTCAGCGGCTAGGCTGCGGCTCCCGGGCAGCCGCACCCCGGGGTGCAGCCGGCCCGACCTGATCGCCTCCCGCAGCGCGGTCTCCAGCGCCCGCCCGACGAACCCGGCCCCCTTGTCCACCCCGAGATGCAGGTCAAGCCCTTCGGTCATGGCCCCAGGCTAGGCCGGCAGCGTCTCGCACTTCCGCACGCTGCCGTCCTCCATGACGTCGCCGCCCTCGCAGCACCACCGCACCCGGACACCGACAGCGTCTCCTCGCTGATGGCGCTCATCGCCGCCAGCGCCTCCAGCGTCGACCGCGTTACCCGGCGGCGCCGGTCACCGACCGCCTTGGTCAGCCAGGAGAACGCCGGCACGGTGATGACGGCGACGATGGTGAGCTGCCAGCTGAGAATGATCATCGCGACGATGGTCGAGACGAAGATGACGACGTTGGCCAGGATCGTCGAGGCCGTGGTGGTGACCACGGTCTGGACGCCTTCCACGCTCGCGCGGCGCCCCGCCGGGGACATACGGTTCAACGGCGTTGAGCTCCAGCAGCATGCACGCGGCCTGCTTGTCGTGACGTTCTGGTACGAGTGGTGGCACAGTGGGTTTAGGCGCTTCCTGTGGTTCCACGCTGACACGCGCCGATGAACCGGGCCCAGGCAGAAATCGTTTCAGGGAGTGGCGCCGGATCCTTGGTCCCTAATCCTGCACTCACCCGTTATGGCACTCACCGTAATGACTTGCTCTCGTCATGTCACATCATCCGCTCCAGGGCTGCAGTGAGGTCTAGTGGGTGTCGACCTGCCCGAAGAAGCGGACGTGCCGCCAGAGGGTCACGCGGATCGCCGAGACGATCAAACCGCAGGTCGCCGAGCCGCCCGCCCCGGCGGCACCCAAGCCGAAACGCGGAGTCGCGAGGAGTGCTACAACGACCTACGCACAGCCGATGCCAGACAACAATCCGTCTCAGCACAGCGGATCGCGGCGGAGGAGCAGGCTGCGGCAGACACGTGGAACGAGAAGGTAACGGAATCCCGCTGGATTTGGGGTGAGTACCAGCGGAAGTGGCCGCCAGAGGAACGAAGGCCGGTCGACACGTCCCGCGATCCGCCAGGTTCCTGGCGCGGCGAAGGCCGCAGGTTCCTGGACGTTGCGGACAACAGCCGCGTTGAAGCAGCATGTGACCTGATAGCCGACCGCGAGCGAGAGAAGATCACGCCCGCGCTACGCGTCATAGAAAGCCAAG
>Ga0335082_10000705_pt1 | contig 34722 bp, 27 predicted proteins | sample Lox_Sample_41_FD_206718 | JGI IMG/M metagenome (GOLD analysis project Ga0335082, IMG submission 206718) | Soil microbial communities from Loxahatchee National Wildlife Refuge, Florida, United States - Lox_Sample_4.1 | ecosystem: Environmental > Terrestrial > Soil > Wetlands | place: USA... | reverse complement strand
TGGGGGTCCGGAGAAGGTCTTCCATGATGGGGACCAGGAAGGCCAGAGTCTTGCCAGTGCCCGTCTGGGCGGTGGCCAGCACATCCTTGCCCTCGAGGGCTTGCGGGATGGCGGCTGCCTGCACCGGGGTGGGCACCGTGAATTGGGCTGCCAAGAGTCGCTCCTGGATGTAGGGCGAGATGGGCAGCTCCGAGAAGTTCTTCATTCTTACTGCTTTCTGTCTGGCGCGCCGCGCACCTATGCGTCAGCGACTTGCCAGTCGTTTTCTAGATACGCTGAAACTGTACGGAAGGGACAAATAGGCGGGAATCTCAGAACAACTTAAAACTCACACCACACGCAACCGTGCTTAAGCGTTAAGACAGTGTAGCACGTTCGACCGGCAGGGCAGGTGGCATTCCTGGTGCAGCTCCAGACCAGGGGGTGACTACTCCCTGTTGTAACGCGCCCTTGCCCAGATAATCAGAACAACCAGACTCACTGCCCATATGATGGCGCGTACTTGCCAGTCGTTCATGAACGACCGCAGGGTGATCGGGGGTCTAAGGTCGAGGTTCGACTCTTGAGTTTCCGTAATAGTCATGCAGCAACCAAAACACCCCAGATGCTGGGAAAACAACTGCTGACCACTTCAACCATGTGTAGGGCCACACTGCCCATCTGACTGCTTCCCACATGTAGTAGGCCCACACACCATAATGCAAGGTAAGAATGAACATACTCAAACCAAAACCCTTGGACGTTCGACGGACAGCGTAGAGCAGGAGGATCACAACTCCAACTTCGAAACCCACGAACGAGAAGGGGCCCATGTGCGGTAAAGTTGGATATTCCTGCCAAGGTCTAGATGGACCGCCGCCGGCGGCGATACCGGCAACCCAAGCTGTGGGCACCGCCGCAAGTGCAAGGAGGACAGCAAGTGGATCGATGACTATCTTAGAAAATGCCAGCGGAGCTCTTCGGAGGCTTAGCAGCAACAGGGCGACGACCAATGTACCCAGTAGGAGCGTTCCACAGTAAACGGCGACGTCCGCCGCCCCGGTGCGCTCCGGCATGTGAAGAAGGTTGTTTATAGCCCGATAAATCTTATCGCTTAACCTCCCTACTCGTGGCTGTTGGAGATAGGACCGGCTTCCAAGCGCAATCGCAAATCCAACGTTTAGAGCAATAAGTGCTTCGCGCAAGATACGCATCCCGCTCGCCCGCGATCTCAATTGTTGACGTTGCCTCATTCTCTTGTGGCGGGTGGTCCCGCTTTCGGAATCTTGGATCTTGACCAATAAGAGACCGTGGGTGCCCCGTTCATCGCGGCGGGGCTTTGGCCGCGATGGGCGGGAAAGGAGGCTGCGTGCACTATAGCTCGGAACCGCAGGCAGTCCCAGCTGGGGAATTCATGAACTGTTTACCTCTTTGGAATCAAGCAGTAATGACTCGCTTGTAACGTCACCTCGGGCCCAGACGCCCGCGGGATGGGGTTGGCCGAAAACCAGCGGCAACCCGCACCCCGGCGGGATTTTCCCCTCATCTAAAAGATGGCGGAGCCAGTTTGTACCGATCCGTAGCGCCCGTAGTCATTGACTCCCCCTCAGCAGCGGGGTACTCTAGCGGCAATGGTAGTGGCTTCTGTCGGACGAGCAGTACCGCCTGCCAGCTTCCCTCAAATCCTCATGTCCGCGAGCAGGCCTCAGCGCACTTGCGCCTGCCGCCTTGGTTGGAGGTTGACCCCGAAAGCTAGATGAAGAAGAACCTGGACATTTTCCCGAAGATCGAGACCCTCTTCGGCACGCGGGACGAGAACCTGCACCTGCTGGAAGACGGCCTGAACGTCACCATCGACCTGAAAGCGGACTCCGTAGAGATCGAAGGCGCAGCCGAGGATGTGGCGCGCGCGGAACGGGTGTTTGCCGACTACGAGCACCTGCAGCGCAACGGCTTTACGTTCAACAACGGCGACCTTGGGTCCTTGCTGCGGGTGGTGACCAGCGATCCGAACACCAGCCTGCGCGGCCTGGCCGAGGCGGGCGCCAAGCGCTCGTTCGGCAAGCGCGTGGTGCAGCCCAAGAGCGTCAACCAGCGCCGCTACATCGAAGCCATCGAGAAGAACGACATGGTCTTCGGCATCGGGCCCGCCGGCACCGGTAAGACTTACCTGGCGGTGGCGATGGCCATCGGAGCGCTGGTCTCGAAGCAGGTGAACCGCATCGTCCTGGCGCGTCCGGCGGTGGAAGCCGGCGAGCGCCTCGGGTTCCTGCCCGGCACGCTGCAGGAAAAGGTGGATCCCTACCTGCGCCCCCTGTACGACGCCCTCTACGACCTGATCGACCAGGAGCGCGTCGACCGCTACCTGGAAAAGAATGTGATCGAGATCGCGCCCATCGCCTTCATGCGCGGTCGCACGCTGAACGACGCCTTCGTCATCGTGGACGAGGCGCAGAACACCACCCCTGAGCAGATGAAGATGGTGCTCACGCGCCTGGGCTTCAACTCCAAGGCGGTGATCACCGGCGACATCACGCAGATCGACCTGCCGGGCTCCAAGCGCAGCGGCTTGCTGGAAGCCATCGACATCCTGAGCCGGGTGGAGGGGATCGCCTTCTCCTACTTCGACGAGAGCGACGTGGTGCGCCACCACTTGGTGCAGCGCATCATCGTGGCCTACGACACGCACAAGAAGATCCAGGAAGCGCAGCTGTCGCTGGAGCTGAGCGACAAGGCCAGCGACGCGAAAAACGGGAAGACGAACGGCAATGGCAAGACCGCGGCGTCCGACGAGCCGCCGCAGGAATATCGCTACGAAGATTAGAGCCGGGTACAATGTTCTACGGGAGGGCGGTGAGTAGCCCTCCCGTTGCTTTTCGCGCGATGATCATGTTCCGCAGACGAGTGGCAGGAGTGACCGCGGCGGCGCTAGACCGATTCGCGGCGCGCGCACGCCGTTGCACCGGCCTGAAGGGCAAGGCAAACGTGCTGATCACCGGCGATGCCGAGCTCCGCCGCCTGAACCGGCGATTCCGCCACCAGGACAAGCCGACCGACGTCCTCTCATTCCCGTCCCTCAACGGCGCGGCCGGCGACATCGCCATCTCCGCTGCGATGGCGGCGCGCAACGCACGCCGACTGGGACACAGCACCGCCGACGAGCTGAAGGTCCTGCTGCTCCACGGGTTCCTCCACCTGGCCGGTTACGATCACGAGACCGATGACGGGGAGATGGCGCGCCAGGAAGCGCGCCTGCGCCGGACCCTCGGGCTGCCCGCCGCCCTGACCGAGCGCACCGCACCCGCCACGCGCCGGAGGCCTCGACCATGAGCCTGAGCTTCATGATCGCGATGGTCGTGCTGTTCGGGATCCTGACGCTGGTCTCCTATGTCGAACGGGTCTACACCGAGATGGGCAAGTTCCTCTCGCGCGAGTTCCAGGACAACATCGAGGCCTTCGAGCAGGGCATCGAGGACCGGCTCGGGGTCAGCCGCGAGCGGGCGCAACTGTCGATGGCAGTGCTGGCCCAGCTCACGACCGCGGCCATCGCGCTGCTGATCGGCTATTCCGTCTTCGAAGATGGCCGCTGGGACACGGCCGAGATCCTGCAGGCGGCCATCAGCATCGTCATCATCGTCATCGTGTTCAACCGGGTGCTGCCCTACGTGTTCTTCACCCGCACCTCGGGTAAATGGCTCTCCCATTTTGTCGTGCCTCTCCGCGTCCTCATCTATCTGGTTTTTCCCGTGACCCTGGTGCTGGGATTCGTGCTCTCCGTAGCGGCGCTGGCCGAGGAGCATCATCCCGAAGAGCTGGAAGACAATGCCGAGGCGGTGGACGCGCTCATCGAAGCCGGACAGGAAGAAGGGATCCTGGAAGAGGGCGACCGCCGCCTGATCCAGTCGGTGGTCGAATTCGGCGACAAGACGGTCCGCGAGGTGATGACGGCGCGGCCCGACATCGTCGCGGTCCCCACCAAGACCACGGTCGAGCAATTCATCGAGCTGCAGCGCACCCGGCCCTACTCCCGCGTGCCGGTCTATGACGGCACCATCGACAACATCAAGGGGATCGCGCTCGCCCACGACGTGCTTCAGGTCAGCGACGCCGAGGCCCGGGTGCAGACGGTTGACAAGCTGATGCGCCCCGTCATCTTCGTTCCCGAGACCATGCACGTCAGCGTGCTCATGCGCGAGCTCCAGAGCCAGAACATGTACATGGCGATCGTGGTCGACGAATACGGAGGCGTGGCCGGCGTGGTCACCATGGAGGACCTGGTCGAGGAGATCGTGGGCGAGATCCGCGATGAGCACGAGGCCAGCTCCGACATCGTGCGCGAGAGCGACACTTCGTACATCGTTCCCGGCAGCCTCGACGTGGACCGCCTCGACGAATTGTTCCATGTAAGGCCGGAAGCGCGCGACGCCAGCACGGTGGCGGGGCTGGTCAGCGAGGTCCTGGGACACATCCCGCAGCGGGGAGAGGTGATCGAGGCCGACGGCTTGCGTTACGAGGTGCTCGATTCCACGGCCCGCCACGTCAAACGCCTGCGCATCAGCACCAAGCAGCCCACCAAGGCGAGGGCCTGATGTCCTTCCGCTCCGGCTTCGTCTCCATCATCGGGCGCCCCAACGCCGGCAAGTCCACCCTGCTGAACGCGCTGGTGGGGGAGAAGGTCGCCATCGTCACGCACAAGCCGCAGACCACGCGCAACCGCATCCAGGGGTTCGTCAACGTGGCGGCGAAGAAGGGAAGGCCGGCGGGCCAGATCATCTTCATCGACACCCCCGGGATCCACAAACCCGACACGCCGCTGAACAAGAGGATGATGCGCGAAGTCTACAGCGCGCTGGAATCGCGCGACCTGATCCTGCTGATCGTCGACGCGACCCAGAAGTTCGGCGCCGGCGACCGCTTCAGCCTCGACCTGCTGAAGAGAGTCGGTGGCCCGGCGTTCCTCCTGCTGAACAAGATCGACATCATCGAGAAAGGGAAGCTGCTGCCCATCATCGCGGAGTGGAGCGGGCAGCACGACTTCAAGGAGATCATCCCCATCGCGGCAAAAAAACGCGACGGCCTGGAGATGCTGGTGGATAACGTGGTCGAGAGCCTGCCGGAAGGGCCGCGCTACTTTCCCAAGGACCAGATCACCGACCAGCCCGAACGCTTCCTGGCCGCGGAGATCGTGCGCGAGAAGGTCCTGTTCGACACCGCCGAGGAGGTCCCGTACGCCACCACGGTCATCGTGGACGGTTTCGAAGAGGAGCCGAAGCTGACCCGCATCGCGGCCACCGTCTATGTCGAGCGCGACGGCCAAAAGAAGATCGTCGTCGGCCGCGGCGGCGAGATGATCAAGCGCATCGGCACCGAGGCCCGCATCGAGATCGAGAAGCTGCTGGGGACCAAGGTGTTCCTGGAGCTGTTCGTGAAGGTGAGGCCGAACTGGCGCGAGTCGCGGCAGTTCCTGGAAGAACTCGACTGGAGGAAGCAGCTGGAGAGCTTGGCAGTTCCGGAAGAACCTGACGCTGAAGAGAAAAGCGATTGAACATCTCAGATTGCAGATTTCAGATGTGAGACTTGCTATGAGTCACTGCCGATTCAAGTCTGAGATCAGAAATCTGAGATCGATTGTCATGCGTGTGTTGGTAATGGATCATTCCTTCACAGCAATGCCCAGCGCCTTCATCTTCCGGTAAAGGTGGCTGCGCTCCAGCCCCAGCACCTCCGCCGCCCGCGACACGTTCCCGTGGTTCTCGTCCAGCTTCTTGAGGATGTAGTCGCGCTCGTAGGCTTCGCGGGCCTGGTGAAGGGTGGAAAAGTCGGCGCGGGCGCGGCGGGTGCCGTCGCGATAGACCAGCGGCGGCAGGTGCTTGCGTTCCAGCTTCTGCGCGGTGGGATGCATGATCACCATGCGTTCGACGACGTTGCGCAACTCGCGCACGTTTCCCGGCCACGCATAGCGCGTCAGCACCTCGATGGCATCGTCGGTGATCTCTTTCGACCGGCGGCTGTAGGCGGCAGAGATGTCTTTCAGGAAATAGCGCGCCAGCAGCGGGATGTCTTCCTTGCGCTCGCGCAGCGGCGGCACGAAGAACGGGATCACGTTCAGCCGGTAAAACAGGTCTTCCCGGAAGTTGCCCTTGGAGATCTCTTCTTCCAAGTCCTTGTTGGTGGAGGCGATCACGCGGGCATCGGCGCTGACCAGTTCGTCGCCGCCGACCGGCGTGAACTTCTGCTCGTCGAGCGTGCGCAGCACTTTCGACTGGGTCTTCAGGCTCATGTCGCCGACCTCGTCGAGGAAGAGCGTGCCTCCGTCCGCCTTCAGGAACTTGCCATCCTTGTCGGTCACCGCGCCCGGGAACGAACCCTTCCGGTGTCCGAACAGCTCGCTCTCGATCAGGTCTTCGGGGATGGCGGCGCAGTTGACTTCGACGAACAGAGCCTCCTTGCGCAGGCTCTGTGCATGGATGGCGATCGCCACCAGCTCCTTGCCGGTGCCGGACTCGCCGTAGATCAGCACCCGTCCGTTGGTGGGGGCCATCAGCCCGATCTGCTGCCGCAGGGCTTTCATGGGTACGCTGGCGCCGGCGATCTCGCCCTTGCTCTGCACCTGCTTCTTCAGGTCTTTGTTCTCGGTGCGCAGGCGGCGAGATTCGAGCGCATTCTTGATGAGGATGAGCGTCTTCTCGATGGAGAGCGGCTTCTCCAGGAAGTCGTATGCCCCCAGCTTGGTGGCGCGTACCGCAGTCTCGATGGTGCCGTGCCCGGAGATCATGATGACCTCCGGCGCATCGTCCAGCTCGCGGATCCTCTGGAGCGCGTCCAGGCCATCCATCCCGGGCAGCCACACGTCGAGCAGCACCACCTCGTACCCGCGGCGATGCAGGTTCTCCAAACAGGCCTCGGCGCTGTCCACGGCCGAGACTTTGTAGCCCTCGTCCTCCAGCACGCCTTTCAGCGACTGGCGGATGCCCGGCTCGTCGTCCACGATGAGGAGGTTGTGCATGCGAGTGCTAGTCTACGCGGGTTCGCGGTCGGCGACCGGCAGCTCCACGATGAACTTGGTGCCCACCGGCGAGTTTTCCTCCACCCGGATCGATCCCTGGTGCTCCTCTACGATGCGGCTGACAATCGCCAGCCCCAGCCCCGTGCCCCGGCGCTTGGTCGAGAAATACGGCAGGAACAACTTCTCTTTGACCTCGCGGGTCACCCCGTGGCCGGTGTCGGCCACCACGATCTCCACCGCATCGCGTGCGTTCAGTAGCGAGGTCGAGATGTGGACCTCGCGGACCAGCGACTCCTGGACCGCCTCGGCGGCGTTGTCCACCAGGTTGGCCAGCGCCCGCTTCATCGAGTCGGGATCGGCCATCACCGGCGGAAGCTCCGGCGCCAGGTGGGTCTCGACCTGCAGGTTGTCCAGGCGCCCGTTGAACATCGCCAGCGTCCCCTCGACGATCTCGTTGACGTTGGCGGCCTTGGGTTGAGAAGCGGGAAAGCGCGCCAGGGTCGAGAACTCGTCCACCAGCTTGCGCACCGTCTCGACCGCCCCCTGGATGGTCTCGGCGCAGCCCTCGATCACGGCCACCGAGGCTTCATCCCGCGTAGTGCCCCGGTCCAGGTGGCGGCGGATCCGTTCCGCCGAGAGCGCGATCGGCGTCAGAGGATTCTTGATCTCGTGGGCGACCCGCCGCGCCACCTCGCGCCACGCCGCCTGCTTCTGCGCCTTCAGCAGATCGGACAGGTCCTCGAAGACCACCACGTAGCCCTGGCGCTGCCCTCGGTGCTGCAAGGAGGCGACGGTGATGGCGACGTTCAGCTTGCCCCGGGGCACGGCGATCTCCATCTGGCTGGTGGTGCTGCCCATGCGGTCGGCCTTGCGCAGAAGGTGTTCCATGTCCGCCGCCGCTTCCCCGGGAAACAGCTCGCGCAGGGTGGAACCCGCGGCAAACGACCGTCCCGCGCCCGTGGGCGACAGGATCCGTTGCAGCGCGTCATTGCTATGCGACACCCGGCGATTCGCATCCAGCGACAGCACGCCCGTGGGAATGCTTTCCAGGATGGTCTCGATCTGGCGCCGACGCTGCTCCAGGGCGACATTGGCGTCGCCCAGCTGCCGGCTGGAAGCTTCGATCTGGGTGCGGCTCGACTCCAGCTCCTCCGCCATGCGGTTGAACGAACTGACCAGCGCGCCCAGTTCATCCGACGCCGGGACCGCCACCCGGTAATCCAATCGCCCTTTCGAGATCTCCTGGGTCGCCTCCGCCAGCGCCTCCACCGGCCGGGTCACCAGCTTGGCCAGGAACAGCGACAGCCAGGTGGCCGCGAACAGCACCATCATGGTCAGCAGCAGCAGGAACCCCATGTAGGTGCGCCGTACCGCCTTGCGCTGCTGGCCCAACTCGTAATATGCAAGCTGGTTCTGCTCCAGCTGTCGGAGCGTGCTGACGTACTTGTCCGGCAGCGGCAGAGCGATCACGATGTGGCCGTTGGTCCCCACCGTCTGCACCCCGACCATGTAGGAACGGCCGGCGATCTCGACCGGCCCACGCGGAGCAGCCGGCAACGGCAACAGGCTCTTTCGCAGGGCGCCCCACGCCAAAGGAGCGTGGTAGCTGGCCACCGCGTCCCCCTCCACCAGCGCCACCGCGAAGCCGCCCTGCAAAGACGGCTCCCGCCTCCGGAAGGTGGCCAGCAGTCCGGCGAAATTCCCCGTCTCGAACGCATGCTCGGTCTCGGGCAATTGCGCGATCGAAGCCGCCTCGGCTTGCGCGTTCTCCGCCGCATAGCCCGACAGCAGCAGCGCGAGCTCCCCGGAATCCTCCCGCATCTGTTCCACCGGCCGCGAGAACCACTTGTCGATCGAGCGGTTCATCAGCCCGTAGGCGAACAGGAACATGACCAGTACCGGGGTGAAGGACAGCACCAGCGCTCCCATCACCATGCGCGTCCGGAACTTGGAGCCGACCTTGCCCTCGCGCCGCTCCGCCCCCAGCTTGAGCAGGTTGCGGACCAGCACGAAGGTGAGCGCCACCAGCAGCAGGAAAATCAGCGCCGACAGCGCGGTCAGGGTCAGAGTCTGCTCGGAGGTGCTGGGCCTCAGGAACCTCAGGTTGAACGCCGTCTGTGAGAACACCAGCGCGAACAGCAAAGTGATCCCGATGGCGAGGCCGGTTAGTGCGGCCCGGCGTCTCGGCTTTTGCTCGCGTCCTGTTTCGCTCGGGGACAAAAGGGTACATTCCCTCCGGTGAGCCGCATCGCGCTCAGGATGTTGGAGGGTACGTCGGGATTATAGTCCGGGCAGCGGCAGTTCAGGCGCGACGCCGCACCCGGACCTTCAGCGACCTGTCCCCCGGCGCTTCATCTTGCCCGGCCGCGTTCTTCGGATCGCCTTCACCTCGGCAGGGCCGCCAGGAGGCAGGAATGCCTGCAGCGGGCAGCCATCGCACTTCGGAGCTTTCTTGAAGCAGTGGTGCTTGGCCACCTGCACCAGGAGCGCGTGGTATTCGTCGAAGAGTCTCGCGCTCCGGTGCACGGTCGTGATGCGGAACTTGTGCCGTCTCCTGCCGGGAAGCACAGCCGCCGGCCGGAAGCCGGCTGCCTGCCACCTGGGCTCAGCCTGCCGCTCCAGGGCGCGCTCGAACAGTTCCCGGATCTCCTCGTATCTTTCGGTTCCCTTGAGCACCCCGTGTCGTTCGAAGACGCGCCGGGTGTAGGCGTCGACCACGAACGATGCGTGCCCTCCGGCATACAACAGGATGGAATCCGCAGTCTCCGGTCCGATCCCCTTCAGCGACAGCAGTTCCTCCCGCAGCTCCCGAGTGGGCCGGCGGAACATCTGCTTCAGAGAGCCCGAATACCGGTCGTCGAGGTACTGCACGAAGAGCTTGATCCGCTCGGCCTTCTGCCGGAAGTAGCCGGCTGGGCGCACCAGCTGCTGAAGCCGGGGCAGGGAGGAGCGACGGATGCCGTCCACGCTGAGCGCGCCCGCCCGCCGCAAGCTGCGCAGCGCGTGCTCCACGTTGATCCATGCCGTGTTCTGAGTGAGATAGGCGCCGGTGATGACCTCGAACGCGGTGTGCGCCGGCCACCAGTCCTGCGGCCCCCATTGGCGTATCAGCGCCCCAAAGTAGTCACGGATGGCCTTTTCGCGGCTCATTGGCGTAGCAGCCTCAGGTGAACCCCCGTAGATACTGAGTACTGAGTACCGAGTACTGATAACTTTCTTTCGCAAGTTACCAATCCAGCAACAATTCTGGATTGACAATTTCTGTCACCCAACATACGATTCGCCCACTCGCGATTGTCGTATCCCCCAGACGTTTTCGGGCGCAGAATGGGCGCGCGCAGTCCAAAATCTAACGGTTGGATGGATAAGGAAACCGGGGTATGTCTCAACGGCTCGGCGATCTTCTGGTTAAAGAGAAGGTCATCACTCCTGAGCAACTCGACCAGGCGCTAAAAGTCCAGAAGGAATCCAACTCCCGGTTGGGCTCCGTCCTGGTCAAGCTGGGCTTTTTGTCCGATGAGGACGTCACCAACTTCCTATCCCGCCAGTATGGCGTGCCGGCGATCAATCTGGCGTATTTCGAGATCGACCCATCGGTGGTCAAGCTCATCCCGCAGGAGACCGCCAAGCGCTACCAGATCCTGCCGCTGAGCCGCGTGGGCGCGTCGCTGACCATCGCCATGGTGGACCCCACCAACGTCTTCGCCATGGACGATATCAAGTTCATGACCGGTTTCAACATCGAGCCGGTGGTGGCGTCGGAGAGCGCCATTTTGGAAGGCATTGAAAAAGCCTACGGCGGCAGCCACGAGGAGGACCTGGAGAAGGTGATGGCCTCGGTCTCCGAGTTCGACGCCGACGTGGAGCTCCAGGCCGAAGAGGAAGAGATGGGGATGGAGCAGCTGGAAAAGGCTGCCGACGAGGCCCCCATCGTCAAGCTGGTGAACCTGATCCTGACCGACGCGGTCAAGCGTGGCGCCAGCGACATCCACATCGAGCCCTACGAGAAAGAGTACCGCGTCCGTTTCCGCATCGACGGCATGCTGCAGACCATCATGAATCCGCCCATCAAGCTGAAGGACGCCATCACCTCGCGCATCAAGATCATGTCCAAGCTGGACATCAGCGAGAAGCGCCTTCCGCAGGACGGCCGCATCATGCTCAAGATGCAGCTGGGGGGCAAGAAAAAGCAGCTCGACTACCGCGTCAGCTGTCTGCCCACCCTGTGGGGCGAGAAGATCGTCCTTCGCCTGCTCGACAAGGAGAACCTGCGCCTGGACATGACCAAGCTGGGCTTCGAGCAGGAATCGCTCGACAAGTTCGAGAAGGCCATTCTGAAGCCTTACGGCATGGTGCTGGTCACCGGGCCCACGGGTTCCGGCAAGACCAATACGCTGTACTCCTCGATCTCGCGCCTGAACACCCCCGACACCAACATCATGACCGCCGAGGACCCGGTCGAGTTCCAGCTGGCCGGCGTCAACCAGGTCCAGATGAAGGAGCAGATCGGGTTGAACTTCGCGGCCGCGCTGCGCTCGTTCCTGCGGCAGGACCCGAACATCATCCTGGTGGGCGAGATTCGCGACTTTGAGACCGCCGAGATCGCCATCAAGGCCGCCCTCACCGGCCACCTGGTGCTTTCCACGCTGCACACCAACGGGGCGCCCGAGACCATCAGCCGCCTGATGAACATGGGCATCGAGCCATTCCTGGTCGCGACCTCGGTGCACATGATCGTGGCCCAGCGCCTGGTGCGCCGCGTCTGCAAGGACTGCGGCGAAGTCCTCGACCTGCCGCCCCAGACGCTCATCGAGGCCGGCTACTCGCCGGAAGAATCCAAGACGGTCAAGCCCAAGAAAGGGAAGGGCTGCGGCACGTGCAACAACAGCGGCTACAAGGGTCGTTGCGGCCTGTACGAAGTCATGGAAGTGGACGACGAGTTGCGCGAGCTGATCCTGGTGGGCGCTTCCGCGGTGGAATTGAAGAAGAAAGCCATCGAGCGCGGCATGATCACGCTGCGCCGCAGCGGCCTGATCAAGGTGATGAACGGCGAGACCACGCTGGAAGAGGTCGCGCGCGAAACCGTGCACTAAGAACCGAGAACCGACGACTGAGAGTTTTCCTATGCCTGTCACGCTGAGCGATCTGCTGAAGAAGATGCTGGAGATGAGCGGTAGCGATCTCCATCTGACCACCAACTCGCCGCCCCAGGTGCGGGTCCACGGTCACCTGACGCCGCTGGACATGCCGCCGCTGACCGCCCCCGAGACCAAGCAGCTGGCCTACAGCGTCCTTACCGACGCCCAGAAGCACCGCTTTGAAGAGAACCTGGAGCTGGACTTCTCCTTCGGCCTGAAGGGGCTGGCCCGCTTCCGCGGCAACTGCTTCAACCAGCGGGGCGCGGTGGGGGCTGTGTTCCGCGTCATCCCGTTCGAGATCAAGTCCTTCCAGCAGCTGGGGCTGCCTCCGGTGGTCGCCAAGTTGTGCGAGAAGCCGCGCGGCCTGGTGCTGGTGACCGGCCCCACCGGCTCCGGCAAGTCCACCACCCTGGCCGCCATGCTCGACAAGATCAACAGCGAGCGCCACGACCACATCATCACCATCGAGGACCCCATCGAGTTCGTCCACCAGCACAAGAACTGCCTGGTGAACCAGCGCGAAGTGCACTCCGACACCAAGTCGTTCACCGACGCGCTGCGCGCCGCCCTGCGCGAAGACCCGGACGTGGTGCTCATCGGCGAGATGCGCGACCTGGAGACCATCGAGTCGGCGCTGCGCATCGCCGAGACCGGCCACCTCACCTTCGGCACCTTGCACACCAACTCGGCGGCGTCGACCATTAACCGCGTGATCGACGTGTTCCCGTCGCACCAGCAGTCGCAGATCCGCGCCCAGTTGTCGCTGGTGCTGGAAGGCATCCTTTGCCAGGCCCTGCTGCCCAAGATCGGCGGGCAGGGACGCGCCATGGCCATGGAGATCATGGTGCCCAACGCCGCGGTCCGCAACCTGGTCCGCGAGGACAAGATTCACCAGATCTATTCCGCCATGCAGTCGGGCCAGGATAAGTTCGGCATGCAGACGTTCAACCAGTCGCTGGCGACTCTCTATTTCCAGAAGCAGATCACCATTGAGACCGCCATGCAGCGCTCCTCGATGTCCGACGAGTTGCAGGAGATGATCAACCGCGGCGCGGGCCTGAACAAGGGCGCCACGGCCGCAGCGCCGATGCGCAGATAGGGTAGCTCCGGGCTTGAGCCCGGGGTGCGCCACACTTGTGGTGTGGCGCATGGGAGTGCACGGCACTTGCGGTGTCGTGCAGGGGGAGGTCGAAGATGCCAGTTTTTACATTCACCGGGAAGGACGCTTCCGGCAACAAGGTCTCGGGCGAGCGGGTGGCGGAGAACAAGCAGGTCCTGGCGGCCAATCTCCGCAAGGAACGCATCCAGAACCCGGTCATCAAGGAGAAGGGGAAGGAATTCGTCATGCCCACCTTCGGGTCGGGCAAGGTGGCGGTCAAGGATGTCGCCATTTTCTTTCGCCAGTTCTCGGTCATGATCGACGCCGGCTTGCCGCTGGTCCAGTGCCTGGAGATCCTGGGCGCGAACCAGGAGAACCCTGCCTTCCAGAAGTGCCTGAACGGCGTCCGGACCACGGTGGAGGGCGGCTCCACGCTGGCCAACGCCATGCGGGCCTATCCCAAGATCTTCGACGACCTGACCACCAACATGATCGAAGCCGGCGAGACCGGCGGTATTCTCGACGTCATCCTGCAGCGCCTGGCGGCCTACGTCGAGAAGGCCGTCAAGCTGAAGGCGGCGGTGAAGTCGGCCATGATCTACCCGGTCTCGGTCATCTCCATCGCGGTGCTGGTGGTGGGCGCGCTGCTGAAATTCGTGGTGCCCATCTTCGCCAACCTGTTCGCCGGCCTGGGGGTCGAGCTGCCGCTGCCCACCAAGATCACCATGGGCCTGAGCGCCTTCGTGGGCAAGTTCTGGTGGTTCATGATCCTGGGCCTGGTCGCGTTTTTCTTCGCGATCAAGCAGATCCGCAAGGACCCGCGCGGCCGCTTCATGCTCGACAAGCTGATGCTCAACCTGCCGGTGATCGGCATGTTGCTGCGCAAGATCGCCGTGGCCCGCTTCACGCGAACCCTGGGCACCCTGATCACCTCCGGCGTGCCCATCCTGGAAGGGCTGTCGATCACGGCGCGCACCTCCGGCAACGCGGTGCTGGAAGAGGCGCTGATGAAGGTCCGCAAGGCCATCGAAGAAGGCCGCACCATCGTGGACCCACTGAAGGAATCGGGCGTGTTCCCCAACATGGTGACCCAGATGATCGGGGTCGGCGAAGCCACCGGCGCCATGGACGCCATGCTGCAGAAGATCGCCGACTTCTACGAAGACGAAGTCGACGCCGCCACCAAGGACATGTTGACCCTGCTGGAACCGATCATGATCGCCTTCCTGGGCGTGGCCGTCGGCGGCATCGTCATTTCGCTGTACATGCCGCTGTTCAGCCTGATCGGTAAGCTGGCCGGCTAAGATATCGGGGCGGGTTGGCCCGCCCCTTCACTCTTGGTTCCCGCTGACCGCTACCGGCTCACCGGCAGGGATTGGCCGACGACCAACGACCAAGGACTGACGACTCTTTCTCTGATGGGGACCGATTTCAACGAACGCTCCTGGCTGGCGTGGCTCGTCAAAGTCCGCATCATCATCATCACTTTCCTGGTCGGCATCGAGCTGGCCATCACCCGCCTTACCCCGACCGCCGTTCCCGAGCGCCTGTTCATCGTCGTCGTCCTGCTGTGGTACACCATCTCCGTCTTCTTCGTAGTCCTGCTGACCCTTTCCACCGACTACCGGCTGCAATCGAAGATCCAGATCCTCACCGACCTGCTCTTTGCCACCGGCATCATCTACGTCACCGGCGGCATCGACACCTCGTTCAACTTCCTGTACCCGCTGGTGATCATCGTGGCCAGCATCCTGCTGTCGAGCACCTGGGCGTACCTGACCGCGGCCCTGTCGTTCATCCTCTTCGGCTCCCTGCTGGAGCTTTCTTACTTCGACCAGATCCACTCCTACTCGGTCACGCACCCGGACCTGAAGTCGCTGCAGATCACCATCGCCATCAACCTGTTCGCCTACACCGCGATCGCGTACCTGTCCAGCAACCTGAGCAACAAGCTGCGGCAGGCCGACATCGAGCTGGCGGACAAGAGCGGGGCGCTGGTCAGCCTGCAGGCCCTGCACGAGAACATCATCAACTCCATGAGCGGCGGCCTCATCACCACCGACCTGGAGGGGCGGGTCACCCTGCTGAACGTCGCCGGCCAGAGGCTGCTGGAACGCCGCGCCGCCGAGGTCTTTGGGACCTCGGTGGCGGACCTGTTCCGCGACCGCCTGCCCCTGGTCGGCTCGACCGCGACTCGCGGCGAGGTGCGCACCGTGACTCCGGCCGGGGCCGAGAAGTTCTTCGCCGTCACCGTATCGGCCCTCAATGTGCCCCAACGCGGCACCCTGGGCTACGTCTATACCTTTGCCGACATGACCGACGTGCGCCGGCTGGAGCGCGAGGTGCGCATGCACGACCGCCTGTCGGCCGTCGGCCGCATGGCGGCCGGTATCGCCCACGAGATCCGCAATCCGCTGGCCTCCATCGCCGGCTCGGTGAAAGTCCTTTCCGTCATCTCGGCGCTGACCGAGGAGCAGCAGGCGCTGGTGGACATCGTCACGCGCGAGTCCGATCGCCTGAACAAGATCATCTCCGACTTCCTCATCTACTCGCGGGAAAAGAACTACCGGTTCGCCGCCCACGACCTGGTCACCCTGCTCGAGGACACGCTCACCTTGCTGGAGAACCGCCACGAGTCGGGCTCGGCGCAGGTGAAGATCGTGCGCCGCTTCTCCGTGCGCGAAGCCCTGGCCACCGTGGACGGCGACCGCATCAAGCAGGTCTTCTGGAACATCTGCGAGAACGCGGTCCGCGCCATGCCTGGCGGCGGCACCCTCACTGTGTCCGTGACCGGCTCCGACTCCGCCTGGGAGATCAGCTTCGCCGACACCGGCCAGGGCCTGAGCTCGCAGCAGATCGAGAAGGTCTTTGAGCCCTTCCAGTCGGGATTCGATGGCGGCACCGGCCTCGGCCTGGCCATCGTGTACCAGATCATGCAGGCGCACGAAGGCAAGGTCACGGTGCAGTCGCGCCCCGGCGCCGGGGCCGAGTTCGTGCTGGAGTTGAAGAGCGCGGCCCCTCAGGCCCATTCTCCGGCGGCGAAGGTGAAGGTGGCGCATGGCTAGCATCCTGGTCTGCGATGACATGCGCGCCATCTGCGGGATGCTGGAGATCGCTCTGCGCAAGGAAGGCCACAAGGTGGAGACCGTCAATAGCGGCGCCGAAGCCAAACGCAAGCTCGATGCCGCCATCTTCGACGTGGTGGTCACCGACATCAAGATGCCCAACGCCGACGGCATCGAGGTGCTGCGTCATGCCCGACGGGTCTCGCCGGACAGCGCCGTCATCCTCATCACCGCCGTGGAAGACTACGAAGCCGCCGTGCAGGCGGTCAAAGCCGGCGCTTTCGACTACATCCACAAAGGCCCGCACCTGATGGACGAAGTCACCGTCTCCATCAGCCAGGCGCTCGACACCATCGCCCTGCGGCGCCAGAACTTCGCCTTCAAGCGCGACGCCGGCGTCCGCAACTCGCTGGACAACATCGTGGGGGCCAGCGCCTCCATGGCCAAACTGAAGGAGACGCTGCGCACCGTCTCCTCGACCGCCAGCACGGTGGTCATCTTCGGCGAGAGCGGGACCGGCAAGGAGCTGGCCGCACGCGCCGTCCATTCCTGCTCGCCGCGCGCCGCCGAGCCCTTCGTCTCCATCAACTGCGGCGCTTTTCCGGAGACCCTGCTGGAGAGCGAGCTCTTCGGCTACGTGAAAGGCGCCTTCACCGGCGCCAGCCAGAACAAGCGCGGCCTGTTCGAGGTGGCCAACGGCGGCACCCTCTTCCTCGACGAGATCAGCGAGATGTCGCTGGCCATGCAGGTGAAGCTGCTCCGCGTCCTGCAGGAACGCCTGGTCCGCCCCATCGGCGGGGCCGGCGAGATCCCCATCGACGTCCGCCTGATCGCCGCCACCAACCGTGACCTCGAGCACCTGGTCTCGGAGGGCAACTTCCGCGAAGACCTCTATTACCGCATCAGCGTCATCCCCATCCGCGTGCCTCCTCTGCGCGACCGCCGCGACGACATCCCCGTCCTGGCGAACCATTTCTTGAAGAAGTACGTGGCCGCGGCAGGGAAGAGCATCACTCGCATCTCGGACCGTTCTCTGGAGCAGCTTCAGCAATACGATTGGCCGGGGAACGTCCGCCAATTGGAGAACACCATCGAGCGGGCGGTGGCCCTGGAAGGTGGTTCGGAGCTTCGGGTCGAGACCCCGCAGGAGCGTCCACGCGCCCGGGCCGCAGCCGCCGCCGGGGCCGACGGCATGCCCCGCTCCTGGAGCGTCCCCTCCGAGGGCGTGGACATGGAAAGCTACATCGCCGAGATGGAGCGCTCGCTGATCACCAGCGCCCTGCAGCAGTCCAACGGGGTCCAGACCAAGGCCGCGGAACTGTTAAAGCTTTCCTATAGGTCTTTCCGCCATCTGGTTAAGAAATATGATATCTAGCTGTCCTACATTGTCATTCCGGGCGAGCCAAGCGGAGTCGAGGGATCTTGGGTTTGCCTAACTTAACTACCAGCTACTAACTACTTCTTTTCTTTCAACTGCTGCTTCCAACCCAGGATGCGCGCCTTGTTGCCCTCGGCTTCCGCCTCCGGGATCATGCCCTTTTTCTGGTAAAGGATGGAGAGGGAAGTGTGGGCCAGGATGTCGTCAGGATCGAGATCGGCGATCCTCTTGGCCACCTCGATGGCTTCGTCGAAGCGCCCACTGTCCTGGTAGGCGCGCGCCAGCCCGTGCAGCGCGTCGGTGAAGGCGGGATCGATCTCGACCGACTTGCGGTACTCGGCGATGGCCTCCTCCTGCTTGCCCTCGGCAAACAGGTCGAGCGCCGCGAAATAGTGGTCTTCAGCCTTGGGATCGGCCATCCGCAGAAATTGTAATTGGTAATTTGAAATTTGTAATTTGGGCGGCCTCCGACACTTTCCAAATCACCGATTACCGATTACAAATTAGACAGTGCGCTACATCCTCCGCTTCCTCTGGAACGCGACCCGCGGGCACCGCCTGGCGCCCTGGCGAAGCCCCTACCTGCGCTGGCGCATCGAGACCTACACCGGCCTCAAGATGAACCAGGTCGGCTTCCTCGAATTCTGGATATTTGCCTGGAAGGAACGCGTGGAACTTCTCCGCTTCCTGAAGTGGACCGCCCAGATGGACCAGTACGCGCGCCCCAAGCCCAAGAACCCCTGAGCAAGTATCAAGTACCAAGCAAGAAAAAAGGCGTAGCATTGTCCGCCATTTGACCTGGTACTTGGTACTAGGTACTTGGTACTAGGTACTCGCGGGCGGCTGCGCTTCCTCGAAAAGCACTCCGACCTCGCTGCCTTTGTCGGCTCCGACGGCGCGGTTGGCCGCCCCGCGGTTGGTCGCGATCTCCAGATATCCCATGCTGCCCAGGATGCCGAAGACCTCGCCCGGCGTGCCCTGCGCGTAGGCGCCCTTCATCTTGGTGATCTCGTGCTTGCCCACCAGGATCTTGAACGGCGGAGGCTCGGGATCGAACAGGTGCGGCACTTCCTTGGGGCTCAGGTTGGTGATCAGGTTGCCGTAGTGGTCCACCTTGAGCACGATGCCCTTCATCAGTTTGTCGCTGATGGGCTTGGGCTTGGGCGCGGCGAAGCGAACGAAATCGGTGATCTCCTCGCCGAACTTCGAGGCTTCCACTCCCTTGCTCAGCCAGCCCGCGACCGCCGCGAACACGTCGCGGCCATGGAACGTCTGGCTCACCGGCTGCAGGTAATAGTGCTCGGCGGTGATGTGCCGCACCGACAGCCGCTCTTCCCGCTCGTACACCAGCGAGAGCACGCCATTATCCGGGGCCAGGAACATGTGTTTCTCGGCCGTGACCAGCAGCGGACGCCGCGTCGTGCCCACCCCCGGGTCCACGATCACCACGTGCACGGTATTGGCGGGGAAGTAGCGGTAGGACTGCACGATGGTCAGCGCGCCGTCCAGGATGTCGTAGGGCTGCACCGCGTTGCAGATGTCCGCGATCCTGACTTCGGGATTGATGGTGTTGATCACGCCCTTCATGGTGCCGACGAAGTGGTCGCTGGTCCCGAAGTCGGTCGTGAAGGTGATCATGCGCTGCAAGGAAGCCAAAGAATGCTCCTGGAAAGACAGGTGTTACGGCGTGTCGGAAAGTATCGCGCCAGCGGCGCAAAGTCAATATTTGCGCGGGTTCTGGGGCGCCCGCGACAAATAACAATGCGCGTTGCCCACCCTTGTCGCGCTTCTTGCGCGACCGGGTGGGATCACTTTCCCTGGTATGCGTCCTGTAGCCGCTTGATGTCGATCTTGTTCATCTGGAGGATCGCTTGCATCACCCGGCCGGACTTCTGGGGATCGGGGTCGCTCATCAGCTTGCCCAGCATCGTGGGGATGATCTGCCACGAGAGCCCGTACTTGTCCTTCAGCCAGCCGCACCGGCTCTTCTGCCCGCCGGCGGAGAGCTTCTCCCACAGCTCATCAACCTCAGCTTGGGTCTCGCAGTTCACGTACAGCGAGATGGCCTCGGTGAACTTGAACAGCGGTCCGCCGTTCAGCGCCATGAAGGTCTGGCCCTCGATCTCGAACGTGACGAGGAACGCGGAGCCCTTGGGCCCCGGCCCCGCGTCTCCGCTGCGGGCGACACTGACCATCCTCGAGTTCTTGAAGATGGAGGTGTAGAAGTTCGCGGCTTCCTCCGCCTGGTTGTCGTACCACAGGAACGTATTGATCTTCTGCATGACGAGCTCCTAATGAGTGTGCCCTGCACCTTCCTATTCCTTATGCGGCAGTGCGATCCCCGGCGCACGATCAGAACAAAAATTGAGCCTGCGCATCCCAGTGCAGGCTCATTCCATCTCGGTCGGTTCCAGGCCTATGCCGCCGTCGCCTTCTTCGGCTGCATCTGCTTCATGAACTCGCGCATCTTGGCAAGGTGGCCGGGCGAGCGCTTCTCGATCCAGGTCTCGTAGCGTTTCGCCGTTGCTTCCAGGTGCGCCAGGAACTGCTGGTTCGCCCACGCGTCGCGGCCTTGTTTGATGAAGGGCTTCACCCGCTCCCAGACCCCGAAGAACTCGCCGGTGGTCTCGAAGAACAGGTCCTCGTGAAGCAGGCCGTAGTTCAGCAGCGCGCAGGTCTGCTCCCAGTAGCTGAACACCATCATGACGTTGGTGCCGGCCTCGGTGCCGGGCGCCGCGATCTTCATGGACTCTTCGAACGTGTTCGCGAAATAGTTCTGGAAGTACCAGTCGCGTGCCTGCCGCAGCCGGGCGTCGCGGCGCTGTTCAAAGACTTGCAGGTGGAGCTGTGCTTGTTCGTGCGTCGGCTTGGTGGTGGTCGTACCCATTTCCATGTCTCCTTATCGGTAGGTTCGAAGCCGGCTTCCGGGACCGCTCAGCGGCTTCATGGGTTAATCGATTGAGGACCGACGAAATCGACACTGCTTTTCCAGCAGGCCCATAGTCTACTCCTGCGGCAGGCCCGGTAGTTCCACAACCGGACGGATTTCCACAGTGCCTTTGCGCGCGCCTGGGATCCGCCCCGCGATGGTGATGGCCTCATCCAGGTCCCGGGCGTCGACCATGAAGAAGCCGCCAAGCTGCTCGCGGGTCTCGGCGAAGGGGCCGTCGGTGACCGTCCGTTTGCCCCCGCGCACCCGTACGCTGGTTGCAGTCGCCACCGGCTGCAGCGGGGACGCTGAGATGAATTGTCCGTTCCTCTGCAGCTGGTGGCAGAGCTCGATCGACTCGCCGTAACAGAGCTCGCGCTCCGGTTCCGTCCAGGCCTGCTCGTCCGCGTAGATCAGCAACAAGTACTTCATGCGCTCGCCTCCGTAGGTATATCGATTGGCCGGGATGGAAATCGACACGTTCTCGGAAGAAAATTTATTATCAGGGGATGGGTGAGGATGTCGCTGCCGCGGTCGAGGCCGTATACCGCGAGGACTGGGGCCGCATCGTGGCTACCCTGATCGGCCTGCTCGGCGACTTCGACCTGGCGGAAGAGTCTGCCCAGGAAGCATTTACCGCCGCTTTGGACCAGTGGACCGCGTCCGGAGTCCCCGAGTTTCCGCGCGCCTGGGTCATCCAGACCGCCCGGCACAAGGCCATCGACCGCATCCGCCGCCAGACCCTGTTCGCCGAGAAGGTCCAGCCGCAGATCGCCTACGAGACTCCCTCACTCCACCAGCCGGACTACGACGCCAGCGACATCCCCGACGAGCGGCTCCGGCTCATCTTCACCTGCTGCCACCCCGCTCTGGCGCAGGATGCCCAGGTGGCGCTCACCCTCAAGACCCTCTGCGGCCTCGAGACCGACGAGATCGCCCGCGCCTTCCTGGTTCCGCCGGCGACCATGGCGCAGCGGATCGTGCGCGCCAAGCGCAAGATCCGCGACGCCCGCATCCCCTACACCGTTCCCCAGGCCAGCGAGCTTGCCGGCCGCCTGGACGCGGTCCTCACCGTCATCTATCTGGTTTTCACCGAAGGCTATGCTGCGACCCGCGGCGAGCGGCTGGTGCGGGGCGACCTGTGCGCGGAAGCCATCCGCATGGGCCGGGTCGTCCGGGCGCTCATGCCGCCGCCTCCGGCGGAAGTGACGGCGCTGCTGGCCCTCATGCTGCTGCACGACGCGCGCCGTGAATCACGCATGGACGAAGCCGGAGACATCATCGTGCTCGAAGAGCAGGACCGCAGCCGCTGGAATCGGCAGCAGATCACCGAAGCATTGCCGCTGGTGGCCGAGGCGCTTGGCGGAGAGCCCGGCCCCTATGCGCTGCAAGCCGCCATTGCCGCCGAACACTGCAAAGCGTCGCGTGCCCAGGATACCGATTGGCGGCAGATCGTTCGCTTCTACGACGCCCTGGAGCAGAGTACGCCGTCCCCCATCGTGTCGTTGAACCGCGCGGTGGCGGTCGCCATGGCCGAGGGTCCGCAGGAAGGGCTCCGCCTCGTCGATTCGATCGCCGGCGAGTTGGAGGATTACCACCTGCTGCATGCCGCCCGCGCCGATCTGCTGCGCCGCCTCGGCTCGCGCGAGGAAGCGGCGAAAAGCTACGTGCGAGCCCTCGCCCGGGTCACCAACGACCGCGAGCGCGAATACCTCCAGCGCCGCTTGCGCGAGGTGCAAGCTCCCGCCCCGTGAAAACCGGAAGGCTACTTGAGCCCCCGATGTTCCAGCAGCGGCCCGATGTCAGGCGGCCCTCCGTAGAACTGCTCGAACATCAACTCCGGATTCATGCTGCGCCCGCGCGACAGGATCTTGGCGCGCAGGAAATCGCCGTTGGCACGTTGCAGGCCGCCATGGGTGTGGAACCACTGCTCGACGTCCCGCGCCAGTACCTCGCTCCAGATGTAGGCGTAATAACCGGCGGCATATCCGCCCGCGAAGGCGTGCGAGAAATACAAAGAGTGGTAGCGGGGCGGGACGGGCGCGTATTCCACGGCGTCCTTTTTCAAAGCGGCGGCCTCAAAAGCCATCACCTTGTCGGCCGCGGGCGCCTGTGACGCCGTGATCTGGTGCCACTGCTGATCGAGCAGCGCCGCCGCGATGTACTCGGTGGTCGAGAATCCCTGGCCGAACTTCTCGGCTGCCAGCACCTTGTCGAGCAGCGCCCGGGGCATCGGCGCGCCGGTCTGGTAATGCTTTGCATAGTGGGCGAACACGATGGGCTCGCGCGCCCACATCTCGTTGTACTGCGAGGGGAACTCCACGAAATCGCGCGGCACGCTGGTGCCGGCCAGCGAAGGATAGTTCACGTCCGAGAACAGGCCATGCAGCGCGTGTCCGAACTCATGGAACATGGTCCGGACCTCGTCGAAGGTCATCAGCGTGGGCTGGCCCTGCGGCGGCTTGGGGATATTGAGATTGTTGACCACCACCGGCTTCAAACCGTACAGCCTGGACTGGTCCACGTAATTGCTCATCCAGGCGCCTCCGCGCTTGTTGTCGCGCGAGAAGTAGTCGGCCAGGAACAGCCCCACCGATGAGCCGTCGGCATTGAAGACTTCGAACACCCGCACATCCTGCTGATAGACCGGGAGGTCGTGCCGCTCCTTGAAGCTGAGGCCGTAGAGTTCGTGGGCGGCGTAGAACAGGCCGTCCTGCATCACGCGGTTTAGCTCGAAGTAAGGCTTGACCTCGGACTGGTCGAAGCCGAAGCGTGCTTTGCGGACCTGTTCGGCGTAGAAGGCCCAGTCCCAGGGCTGGACCGTGAATGACTTGGTGTTGCCGGCCTTGGCCTGCTGGTCGATGAGCTTCTGGATGTCTGCGGCCTCTTTCTTGGCGTTGGCCATGGCGGCCGGCACGAGCCGCGCCAGCATCTGGTTGACGGCCGCGGGCGTGCCCGCGGTCTCGTCGGCAAGCACGTAGTTCGCATAGACCGGATATCCCAGCAGCGCGGCCTTTTCCGAGCGCAGCTTGACGATCTGCGCCACTACCACGTTGTTGTCGTAGGCCCCGCCATCGGCGCGGCCGATCGACGCTTTGTAGATCCTTTCCCGCAGCTCCCGGTTCCTGAGTTGCTCCAGCGCCGGCTGGATGGTGGTGTTCTGCAGCGTGATCACCCACTTGCCGCTGAGTTCGCGGGCCTTGGCTGCCTCCGCGGCGGCGCCGATCTGTTCGGGCGAGAAGCCGTCCAGATCCTTGACGTTGTCCACTACCACCGCGGCTTCCTTGGTGGCCTTGAGCACGTTCTGCTGGAACTTGGTGGTCAGCGACGCGATCTGCTCGTTGAGCTGCTTCAGTCGAGTCTTATCGGCATCCGACAGCTTCGCTCCCGCGCGCACGAACTGGGTGTAAGTGCGCTCCAGCAATTGCATGGACTCTGGGTCCAACTGGAGAGTGGCGCGCTTCTGGTAGACCGCGTCAAGACGCGCGAACAACACCGGGTCGAGCAGGAGGGCGTCGCGGTGCGCCGAGCGTTTCGGGGCCATCTCGGAGGCGATCTTCAGGATCTCGGGATCGCTGTTGGACCCGTTGAGATTGAAGAAGACCGTCGAAACCCGATCCAGCAACTGGCCCGACTTTTCGAATGCGACGACGGTGGTCTCGAAGCTGGGCGGCGTTGGATCGCGGTCGATGGCCTCGATCTCCTTGCGCTGCTCCGCCATGCCGGCCTCGAAGGCGGGCCGGAAATCTGCGTCCTTGACGTGGTCGAACGGAGGCAAGTGATAGGGCAGGGTGCTCTCCCGGGCGAACGGGTTGTCGGCAGAAAGCGTCGCCGCAGCGGCCGGAGCCGTCTGGCCAAGCGCAGGCAGGGTGCAGGCGATGGCGGCGATCGCCAAGATGACATGGCGGCGGACGGAGCTTGTATGCATGACAGGCACTCCAGGGCGGCTGCGCGCCTTTGGGACGGGCGCATCCTGCCGCAAAAGCATTTTAGTGCAGCGGCATTGTAGCGCAGGCGGCGGAATACCCGCGCCGCCCCGCCATCGCTAGTTGATGCTCACCGTCACCGCAACGATGTGGACACTGGCGTTGCTGGTGCCCCGCAGCACGATCTCTTGCGCCGGGGTGCGGTTGAAATAGATGGTGATGCGGGGCAGGGGCAGCCCAGGTTCGACCGTGCCCTGATCGACCGCACCCGCGAACGGTATATGTCCCGATCTGGCAAAAGGTCAGGGGCGCAGGCGGGATTCCATTCGGTTCACGCTATGGCCGTATCCCCAGCTGCCAGAACAGGAACGTATACACGTCCGTCTGCTCCTCCACCTGCTTGGATACCGGCTTGCCCTGGCCGTGGCCGGCCTTGGTCTCGATGCGCAGCAGAATGGGCCGGTCGCCCCCGTTGGCCGCCTGCATGCGCGCCGCCATCTTCTTGGCGTGCATCGGGTCCACCCGCGTGTCGGTGTCGGCGGTCATGAACATCACCGCCGGATACTTCGTCCCGTCCTTCACGTGATGGTAGGGCGAGTAGGCGTACAGCCACTGGAACTGCTTGGGGTCCTCCGACGAGCCGTACTCCGGGATCCAGAGCTTGGCGATCTGGAAGTTCTGGTAGCGGATCATGTCCAGCAGCGGCACCGCGCAGATGACCGCGCGGTACAGGTCCGGACGCTGCGTCATCGCCGCCCCCACCAGCAATCCGCCGTTGGAGCCGCCGGAGATGGCCAGGTGCTCGCGGTCGGTGTACTTCTCCTTGATCAGGTACTCGGCGGCGGCGATGAAATCGTCGAACACATTCTGCTTGTTCTCCAGCATGCCGGCGCGGTGCCACTCTTCGCCGAACTCGGCCCCGCCCCGCAACTGCACGTCGGCGTAGATCCCGCCGTGCTCCAGGAAGATGTACACCGAGCGGTTGAACACCGGAGTGCGGCTGATGTTGAAGCCACCGTATCCGCTCAGCAGCGTCGGCGTGTTGCCGGTCTTCTTGAGGCCCTTCTGGTGGACCAGGAACATCGGGACCTTGGTGCCGTCCTTGGAATTGAACCAGACTTGCTCGACCTCGTACTTCGACGGGTCCACCGGCGCCTCGACCTTGCGCATCAGGGTCGCCGCCGGCGCTGTGCCGCTCTGCGGCACGTTCTTCAGATCGAAGTGATAGATGCTGGGCGGAACGGTATAGGAGTGGAAGCCGAAGAAGGCGTTGGTGGTGTCGTAATCGCCGCCCAGGCCAGTGATGCTGCCGATGGTGGGCATCGGGATCTCCACCGCCGCGCCTCCGGCCAGCGGCAGCACCTTCAGCAGCGAATGTGCGTTCTGCTCGTAGTTGGCGACCATCCGCCCGCCGAAGATGTCGGCCTCGGTGAGCACCGCGTCACTCTCCGGGATGAGCTCCTTCCAGTTCTCGCGCTGCGGCTTGGCCGCCTCGGTCACGAACACCCGGAAACGCGGCGCGCCTTCGTTGGTGTGGATGTACAGCTTGTCCTTGTAGACCTGGCCGTTATAGATGAAGTCCTTCCCGGCGACGACCGTCACCGGAGGCGCATCCGACTTGCGGTCTTTCAGGTAGAGCTCCGTCTTCGCCCAGCCCTGGAACACCGGGATCAGCAGCCAGCGGTCGTCCTCCGACAGGGTCACGCCGGGGACGTCCTGCGGCTTCCGGCCTTCGCCGAAGATCAGAGGGTCCTTCGCCGGGTCGCTGCCCAGCACGTGGAAGAACACCTTGGAGTAATAAACCTCCTCGCCCGCCGGCACCTCGCCCTTCTTGGGATGGCGCGTGTAGTAGAAGCCGGAATCATCTTTCAGCCACGCGATGCTGGAGAAGCGGGTGCGCTCGATGGCCTCCGACAGCTCCTTGCCAGTGGCCGTCTCGACCACCCGCAGCGTGCTCTCTTCCGAGCCGTTCGGACTGGTCCCGTACGTCACGTACTTGCCGTCATGCGACGGATACCACCAGTCGAGGGCGATCAGCGCGTCCTTCGACATCTTGTTGACGTCCACCAAAGCGCGGTCTTCGCCCCTCAGCCCGTTGCGGACGTACAGCACCGGCTGGTTCTGCCCCACGTCGCGGCGCGTATAGAAGATCCAGGGGCCGCCGACCTGCGGCGTGCCCAGGGTGCCGATGGCCATAAGGTCGGCCAGCCGCTGGTGCAGCTTGTCGCGTCCGGGCAGCGGATCGAGCACGCTGCGGGTGTAGGCCAGCTCGTCCTCCACGAATTTCTGCGTCTCGGGATTCTTGCCGTCTTCCAGATACCTGTAGGGATCGACGATGGTGGTGCCCTGGACGACGTCGGTGACCGGCTCCACCTTCGCCTTGGGCGGCGGGGGGAGCTTGCCCCGGTCGGGGCTGCTGGGATTTCCGGCGAACGCCGCGACCGCTAATACCAGTATCAAGGGGAGCACTCGCATGGATCACCTCGGGAATGGGAAAGACTATCAGATTGGACGCAAGCGGAGATTGGATGGAAGTGCGAAGTTACGTTATACTTTCAGCCGAGGGCACCTGTCCTCGCCACTCCTCAGTAGCTCAATGGCAGAGCATCCGGCTGTTAACCGGAGGGTTGTAGGTTCGAGTCCTACCTGAGGAGCCATTTCTTTGTTGAGCAGTCCGTTCGGGAGAGGCCCTTCGACTCGCTCCGCTCGCTCAGGATTTCGCCGGCGGGCTCCCGCTGCGCTCACGCCCCCCAAGCGGCTCAAGTTCGAGTCCTACCTGAGGAGCCATTCTTTTCTGGCCGGTTTTTTCCGCTATTCCCTTTGCCTTCCGGTATCATTCCGCGCACTTTCGAGGAGGGCTTATGCCTCCCACCATGGGGAACGGCAAGATCTGCTACATCGAGATGCCGGCGACCGATGTCGCCCGTTCCGCCGAGTTCTACAAGAAGGTCTTTGGCTGGGAGATACGCAAGCGCGGCGATGGGGCCACGGCCTTCGACGATGGGGTGGGCGAAGTGAGCGGCGCGTTCATTCCCGGCCGGCCGCCGGCCGGCAAGCCCGGCCTCCTGGTCTACATCATGGTCGACAGCGTCAAAGCGACCGTGGACCTGGTCGCGGCCAACGGCGGCGAGGTCGTTCAGCCCATCGGGGCCGATGCCCCGGAGATCACCGCCCGCTTCCGCGACCCCGGCGGCAACGTCATCGGGTTGTACCAGGAACCAGAGAAGCCGTGACTCCAGACGCCGCGGCAGGCGTCTCTTAATCGGCGCTCAGGCTCAAGCCTTGGCTTTTTCCGGAAAGCTCTTGAGGAACTTCCGCACCTTGGGCGCTACGATGAACTGGCAGTAGGGCTGCCCCGGGTTGTTGGCGAAGTAATCCTGGTGGTAGTCCTCGGCCTTGTAGAAGGCGGCCGCCGGCTCGAGCTTGGTGACGATGGGGTCACTCCAGGTGCGCGCCTTGGTCAGTTCTGAGATCATCTGTTCGGCGTCGCGGTGCTGTTCGTCCGTCAGGTAGAAGATCGCCGAGCGGTACTGCGTCCCCACGTCGTTGCCCTGCTGGTTGAGCGTGGTCGGGTCGTGGATGGCGAAGAAGACCTCCAGTAGTTCCTTGTAGCTCACTTCCTGCGGGTCGAAGGTGACGCGCACGGCCTCGGCGTGGCCGGTGGTCCCCATGCAGACCTCGCGATACGCCGGGTTCTTCACCGTCCCGCCCATGTAGCCGGACTCGACCGACTTCACACCCTGCACGCGGACGAAGACGGCCTCCAGGCACCAGAAACATCCGCCGGCAAAGACAGCAGTTTGCAGTTCAGGCATAGGGATTCGATGTCCGCACGCGGCGAAAGTTCCAAATCAAGGAATAGAGGAACCTCGCCACAGGGAGAAATGCTCGCGCTCACTTGCTCTCGCCAGCCTCCTTCGCCGGGGCCGCCGTGCTGATCTCCGGCAGTCCAGCGTCGCGAAGCTGTAGGTTCAATGCCGGTAGCTCCTGGCTTACGAACTGATCCCACTGCGTCATGAGCTTGGCGAGCGCCATGCGCCGTTCCGTGACCGCAGCCACGGCCTGATTGGTCGGCGAGACGTCGGCGTCTTGCACGCTCTCGAGCAGCCCCTTGAGACGCCCGCGGACGCTGGTGAAGCTGTCGGGGATGTTCGTGGGTCGAGTCAATCGTCCTTCCGGCTTGCCCTCCAGCGCTTCGGTCTTCTGATCGGCGGCCGCGATGGCGGACGCCGCCGCAGATTGCCCGCGCTTTTTCAATTCCCCTAGCTGGGCCCGCACGCTCTTCAGCTGCCGAGCCGCCGGAGCGCTCGCCACTAGGTCTTCATAGGCCTGCTGGGACACCTCGAATTGCCTTCGTAGGGCCGGCTGCCCCGTCTTCACTCGTGGGTCCATGCGCACCGTGAGCGGCTGGGTGTAGCTCTGACCGTTTGCCGTGAGCCGCACCGAGTATTGACCCGGCATCACCCAGGGCGAGGTCGGCGCGGGTGCCGTGTTGTGGTAGATGGCTGCGATCGGATACTCGGCTTCTTCTCCTGGAACCGGCGGCAGATGCATGTCCCAGAGGAAGCGGTGCATGCCCGGCTTGCCCGACAGCACCTGCGGTGGACGCAGCCAGTACTTAGGGATCATCAGCGTAGGGTTGTCTTTCGGAGCGGGACCACTGCTGGAGTACCGGCGCACCGGCTTGCCCGAACTGTCCAGAATCTCCAGCGTCACTGGCCCCGCTGAGTCGGCCTTCAGCAAGTAGTCAATGACCGCGCCGTCGGGCGGGTTCTCGCCGGCAGGGAAGTCCGGTGGCAGTGGCGTGTCGGTGTTCATGCTGTAGCGCACGCGGGTGGCGACTTGCGGCGCGAACAGGAATGCCGCGGCGTTCACCACCTTCTCCTCGAGCTGCCGCAGTGGCGTGATGTCGTCCAGGATCCAGAACCCCCGCCCGTGAGTGGCGGCGATCAGGTCATCGTCCTTGATGGCCAGGTCGCGCACCGACGAGGCGGGCATGTTCAGCCGCAGCGACTGCCAGTGGTCCCCGTCGTCGAACGAGACCCAGACCTGGCGCTCGGTGGCCGCGAAGAGCAGCCCCTTGCGTTTCGGGTCTTCGCGGATGGCATTCACGTTCTCGCCGGCCGCGATGCCATTCACGATCGGGATCCAGCTATTCCCGCCATCCCGCGTGCGGTAGATGTAGGGATGCGGATCATCGAGGCGAATGGTGTTGATGGCCGCATAGGCAACCTTGGGATCGAAGTGGCTGGCCTCCAGGACGGACACCTTGGCGAATGGCCCCAGTTCCTTCGGCGTGACGTCGGCCCAGTGCGCTCCGCCGTTGGTGGTGACGTGGATCAGTCCATCGTCGGTTCCCGCCCACAGGACATTGACGTTCAGCGGCGAAGGCGCCAGCGCGTAGATGACTCCGCGTTGCACCGGCTCCGCGGTCTTTTGCTCGCGATACCTGCCGACGCTGGCCGGTACCTCGAAGGTCTTGCGCGTGAGATCGGGGCTGATCTCCTGCCAGATGTTGCCGCCGTCGCGCGTCTTCCATAGCGTGTTCGCCGCAAAATATAGAGTGCGGGGATCGACGGGCGAGAACACCACGGGCTGGGTGCGCAGCATCCGGTATTCGGTGGACCGGAAGGGCTTGGGCAGGATGTTCTGCGCCTGTCCGGTACGGCGGTCATAGCGGGTGAGCTTGCCGCCGTACACGATGTCGGGATCGAGCGGGTCGGGCGCGACGTAGCCGTATTCCTCCGCCGCCACCGGATGCCAGTCGCGGATGGTGACTTCTCCGTCATTGCCCCGGCTGGAGATGCACACCGACCCGCTCTCCTGCTGCCCGCTGCACACCCGGTAGGGGAACGCGTTGTCGGCGCTGACGTGGTAGAGCTGTGCCGTCGGCTGGTTGTACCAGGAGCTCCATGACGCCCCTCCGTTCACCGTGACGATCGCCCCCTGGTCGCCGGGAATGATGATGATGTTGGGGTTGTTGGGATTGATCCAGATGTTCTGGTAGTCGTCGCCGCCGGGCGCGCCCCGGATGCCGGTCCAGGTCTTGCCGCCGTCGCGTGATCTCCAGGTCACGATGCTGGCGCTGTACACGGTATCCGGGTCCTTGGGATCGACGCGCAGCACCGGCAGGTCGCCGCCACCGATGCGGGTGCCGGGCCGCTTGTCATCGGTCGCGACCGTCCAGCTTTCTCCGCCATCGTCGGAGCGATAAACGCCGACGGAGATTCCCGTGTCGTGCATGGACGCGACTGCCGCATACAGCCGCTGCGAGTTGCCGGCCGCAATCGCCAGATTGCTCTGCGTGATGTCCTGCGGCAGGCCCTTGGTGAGCTGGCGCCAGGTGCTGCCGCCGTCGGTGGACTTGAAGATGCCGCCGTTGGTTCCGCTCCAGGCCGCGTTCTCCCACGGGCCTTCGCGAGCTTCCCACAGCGCCGCGTAGACCACCTGCGGGTTCGACGGATCGAGCTCGACATACGACCCGCCCGTGTTCTCATCCTTATAGAGCACCTTCTGGAACGACTTCCCGCCGTCGGTCGAGCGGAAGATGCCGCGCTCTTGGTTCGGTCCATAGGGGTGCCCGAGCACGGCGACGAACAGCCGGTCCGGGTCCTTGGGGTCGACCGAGATCCAGGGGATCTGCTGGCCGTCGTGCAGGCCGAGGTGGGTCCAGGTCTTGCCCGCGTCCATGGATCGGTAGATGCCGTCGCCGGTGGAGAGGTCGGGGCGGTGCAGGCCCTCGCCGCTGCCGACATAGACGATGTTCGGGTCGGAGGGAGCCACCGCGATGGCGCCGATAGAGCCGGTCGGCTGGTCGTCAAAGATCGGCGTCCAGGTGCGGCCGTAATCGTCGGTCTTCCACACCCCGCCGTTGCACACGCCGATGTAGAAGACGTTGGGCTGGGCGGGAACGCCGGAGACGGCGCGCGTCCTTCCGCCGCGGAAGGGGCCGATGCCGCGCCAGCGCAGGCCCTGGAACATCTCCGGGCTGAACGGCTGGGCCAGCGAACATGGAACCAGGATGAGAAGAGGAACAAGGAGAGCGCAGAGCGATCGCCGCGCACGCGACACGTCCATGATGACCCCCGCAAAGCGGGGAAGCATAACCCAGCGGCGGCTCCAGTTCCAACCGGCGGGCTAGGTGACGCGGGCCATGGCGCGCAGAGCGGCTTTGTCCTGGATGATCAGGGTGGAGCCTTCCAGCGTCACCACGTTCCTCTTCTTGAAATTCCCCAGGACACGGCAGGCGGTCTCGCGGGTGGCGCCGATGGTCTGGGCCAGTTCGCGCTGGGTGACCGCCAGGTCGACACGGGTTTCCGGGTCCAGCGTCTCGACGCCGCTGACCAGCAACAGAAAGAAGCGCGCCATGCGCTCGGTGGCCGATTGCGCCAGTCCCATGCTGTGCACCAGGTCCATGACGTCGTGAAGGTTCTCGCTGACCCGCTGCGCCGCGCGGATGGAAGCGTCGGGATGAGTATCCAGGAAGCGGAGGAAGTCTTCGCGGCGCGCGAAATTCACCTGGCAGGGCTCCATGACCTCGGCGGTGAACTGATAGGCCGTTCCCGATACGCAGGACGGCAGCCCCAGGACCTGACCGGGATGGCAGATGGAGACCACCAGGGTGCGGTCTCCGGAACCCACCGTCAGCTTCACCCGCCCCTGGCAGAGGACGTAGACCCCGCGCGCCTCGTCTCCTTCGGCGAACAGCAGGGCCCCGGCGTAGTAGGGGATCGTGATCTTGATGGCCTCGAAGGCAGCCACCGTGGCAGGCGCCAGTTCGCAGAAGAAACCTCTCCCCCGCAACCTGCACGCCTGACAATGCTCGACGACCTGAAGCTGCTTTTGTTGCAACGTGCCCTCCACGGCTGGAACGAGTACGGGACCGGGACCCCAACAGGGTCACTGCAACAATTTTGGTGCGCAACACTACCCGTTAATCGGGCAAATGTAAAGAGTGTCTTGCGGCGAGATAGTTTTTCGGGGGCCGGAGGGCCGCTACTCGTAGCGTAGCGCTTCCACCGGATCCAGTTGCGACGCCTTCCGGGCCGGGTAAAAGCCGAACAGCAGCCCCACCGCGGCGGAGAACACGCTGCCCAGGAGCAGGATCTGCGGGGTCAGTTTGGTGGGGAACTGGAACATGCTCTCCACCAGGACGGAAGAGCCCAGCCCGGCCAGCATCCCGAAGATCGAGCCCAGGATGCTCAGCACCATGGCCTCGCTCAGGAACTGGGACTGCACGTCCCACTCGGTGGCGCCCAGGGCCAGGCGCACGCCGATCTCCCGCGTCCGCTGGGTCACCGACACCAGCATGATGTTCATGATGCCGATGCCGCCCACCAGCAGCGACAAGGAAGAGACGCTCGCCATCAGCAGCATCATCACCCGGCTCTGGGCGATCTGAGCCTGGATCACGTCTTCCGGGCTCCGGATGTTGAAGTCTTCGTCCTGCCCTGGCGGGATGTGGTGCCGCTCCCGCAGCAGGCCGACGATCTCCTTGGTCGCGTCGGGCATGGCTTCGCGCGAGACCGCCGACACGAAGACGTCGTCCAGCCAGAACGTGCCGCTGATCCGCTTCTGCGCCGTGGTGTAGGGGAGCACTACGAAGTCGTCCTGGTCCTGGCCCGTCGCCGACATCCCCTTGGCTTGAAGTACCCCTACAACTTTGCATGGCAGGTCCTTCACCCGAATGGTCTTATCCAGAGGACTCTCGCTGGCAAACAGGTTATCGACGACGGTTTGCCCCAGGATGCACACCGGCGCCGCCAGGTCCACGTCGGAAGCGGTGAAGAACGATCCAAGCCGCACCGGCCACTTGCGGATCTCGGTGAACTCCGGGCTCACGCCGCGATACATGGTGCCCCAGTTCTGGCCCCCGTAGATGACCTGGATGCGGCCGTCCACGTTGGGAGACATGCTCTTGATGGAGGGTACCGTCTCCATGATGGCCTTGGCGTCGGCCATGATCAGGGTCTTGGTGCCGCGCGAGCCCATGCGGATGCCGTTGCGCGAGCGGCTGCCCGCCTCGATCCAGATGAAGTTATCGCCCAGCGAGCGCAGCTGGTCCTCCAGCCGGCTGGTCCCGGCATTGCCGATGGCCACCACGCACACGAAAGCCCCCACCCCGACGGCGATGCCCAGGATGGTCAGCACGCTGCGGATCCAGTTCCGCTTCAGGGCGAGAAAAGCTTCGCGGATGGTGGTACGAAGGAACATCGTGCGGTTGACCCTCTTATCCTAAACCTCCGGCTGGTTCACTGTAAAAACGCGGCCGCGACCACCTGGACCTGTCGCGACACGATTTTCTCTGTCGGCGGCGTTTCCCGCCCCCGCGGTGATTTACTATGAGCGCAACGCGATGTGGGGTCCAGAACGGTTCCACCAACCTTGCGGGGGCATCTTCACATCAGTCGGGGCAGTATGCGTAAACCACTGGCGTATGCAGTTTCTATCGGGATTGCGCTGGGCGGCGGCCCGGCCTGCGCACAGACGCAATTCGCGGTGCCCGAGGCCGCGGCTCGGACCTACGTGGTCCCTGCGGGGACCGTCCTGAGGGTGACCTTGGACGCTTCCTTCAAGCCGACGCACTTGAAGACCGGCAGCGAGATCGACGGCCGGCTCAGCCGCGCCGTCTTCCGCTACGACCGCCAGGTGATCCCGGCCGGCGCCAGGTTCCATGCTGTCGTCGGCGAAGTCGACAGGCGCCGGGCTGAACAGAAGAAGGGCTTCGTCGAGCACCTGCAGACCGTCCGCAGCCTCGGCCTGAACCGCAAGTACGAGTATGACGTCAAGTTCACCTCGGTGGAGGTCCAGCCTGCGAGCGGAGCTGCCATCCCCCTGGAGGTCAAGTACGTGCAGGGCGGTGATGTGGTGGACCTGCACACCAAGGGAGACCAGATCGAGGTCGGCGGCACAACCGCGGGCGATTACGCCAAGCACGCCCCGGGTGTCGGCGCGGTCGAATCCATCAAGCGCGACCAGAAGAAAGCTCGGCAGTATCGCCATCCGGAGCTGACGCTCGAGACCGAGCAGCCCGCATCCTTCTTCCTGCCGGTGGACGCGGCCGGGCCCGTTCCAGCGCCCGTATCGGCCATCCCGGCCGGCTCACATGCGCGGCTGCTTCTTCTGGAGCCGCTGAGCGCGGCCGACAACAAGCAAGGTGACGTGTTCCACGCTCGTGTGCTGGAGCCCATCGTGAGCGATGG
>Ga0335082_10000703_pt1 | contig 34745 bp, 26 predicted proteins | sample Lox_Sample_41_FD_206718 | JGI IMG/M metagenome (GOLD analysis project Ga0335082, IMG submission 206718) | Soil microbial communities from Loxahatchee National Wildlife Refuge, Florida, United States - Lox_Sample_4.1 | ecosystem: Environmental > Terrestrial > Soil > Wetlands | place: USA... | reverse complement strand
GCAGCATCGTTTGCCTGGACATTGCGCAGCAGCAGCAGCGGCGAGCCGGGCAGCCGGACATTGACCATCGGTTCCTGAAAACACGCGCCGAAGCAGCCCACTGGCGCCAACACGACGTTCGTACCGCTGCTCCGAATCTGTTCGGAGAACGAGTGGAACAAGGCTTCCGCGCCGTTGCCGCGCCCGCAGGTTCCCATGCCAACCGCGATGCGGGGAACATTCGGAGCCAGTTTGGCCATGCCGGCCTCGCGGACGGAACTGAACGCGCCAATATCCTGAATGCGGGGCATGATTCAATCTCCATTGCGAACGGACTCGATTTCGCGCTGCAGGGTCCGTTCGGTGACGTGGCCGCAAATGTGGTGATTGACTTCCACAACGGGAGCGAGCGCGCACTGACCGAAGCAGGCTACCGTGCGCACGGTGAACTTGTTGTCAGGCGTCGTCAGGAGAAATTTGTCAGCGTTATTGCCGTTCTCCTCCGACGGGAGGTCCAGCCCGAGGTCGAAGAGCACGCTTTGCAATAAATTGCGCGAGCCTCTGGTGTGGCAGGCCGTGCCGCGGCAGATGCAGACGGAATTCTCTCCCTGCGGCTGGAGGTTGAAGAGGGCGTAAAACGTGGCGACGCTGTAAATCTTCGAAAACGTGATTTCCGTTTTCAACGCGACATACCGGAGCATATCGAGCGGTAGATACTTGTGGGGGTGATGCTCCTGCACGTCTTCCAGAATGCCCAGCAGGGCACCGGGCCGGCCGAGGCGCTTTCGAATCACTTCGTCGATAAAGGTCTGATCTTCAGTGGGGATGGAGGTAAGAGGTAACGTGGCCACAGGCCTCCTTCGGAAGGTCCAAAACTTCTCTTAAGGAAGGATAAGGGTGTAACGAAAAGCAGGCTGGAACAGGAGGCACGGGAGAGGGTGACCGGAGTCACAATAGGGGGAGATTGTGTCCGAAGGGTAATGTGATTTGTACAGTTTCTTACGAACAGATGGGCGAAGCAGTGTTCCCGGTCACGACAATTGGAGCCGTTCTGGTCGCAATCATCCGGCCGGTGCGCTACTATCAGGAGAGACCCATACTCCAGCTCAATTCACGGTATTGAAAGGAAATTTGGATGAACCGGGCATTTCTGGCGACGACCCTGGGGACAATGCTGCTGTTTTCGGGCGCGTGCAAATCCAAAACAGACAATAAGGACGCGCTTCGCGATGGCGTCGTGAAACACATTGCAGGCATGAACGGGCTGAACGTCAACAACATGACCGTGACCGTGACGCAGGCGACGGTCAATGGAGACACGGCCACGGCCAACGTGGATATTCGGGCGAAAAATAGCGAACCGGGTGCACCGCCGATGCAGCTGGTTTATCAGATGCAGAAGCAGGGCAACGAGTGGGTGGTGGTCAAAGGGCAGCCCACGGGCGGAATGCAGCACCCCGCACCAGGGGAGATGCCTCCGCAGGGAAATGGGGCCCTTCCTCCGGGCCATCCCGCAACCGGTGGAACGAGCGGGCAGATGCCGGCCAACCATCCGGACTTCAACTCGATCCTGAACACGGCGCAGCCACCGGCACAACAAGCGCCCGCGCAACAGCCGGGGCAGCAACAGCCACCGGCACAGAAGCCCGCGGGTGGAAACACCGGCAAGCCGTAGAAGCTAAGCGAAACAGAGTTCAAGGCCGAGCGATCGCCCGCTTCGTTTTTTCAGGCGAAGAGATCAAAAGTCCTGTAACTCTTCCGTAGGCAGTGCCACTCGCACCGCGTTCAGCACGGCGAACAAGTCGATGAGTTCCTGGCCGATGGCGCCCCAGATCGGGGGCAAGCAGCCCAGAGCGGCGGCGATCATGCCGATCATGCTGGCGGCCATGCCGCCCAGGGCGGACTGCAGCGCGATGCGGCGCATGCGCCGCCCGATGTGCATCAGCTCATCGATTTTGGCGAGCGCAGCTTCCAGGATCACCGCGTCAGCCGCTTCAGTGGTGATGTCATTCTGCGAACCGAACGCCACACCGACAGTTGCGGCCATGAGGGCTGGGGCGTCGTTGATGCCGTCGCCGACAAACAGGGTGCGCGCCTTCGCGGTTTCTTCCTTAACGATCGCGACCTTCTCCTCGGGGCTTTTTCCCGCATGCACTTCGGTAATGCCCACACTCTCCGCCAGATATTTCACCTCGGATTCGCGGTCGCCGGAGAGGAGGATGATCTTGCCCACGCCGTGTTTCGGTTCCAGGTGCTTGATGAAAGATGCACTCTCCTTGCGCGGAGCGTCATGGAAGCGAATACCCGCCGCATAGCGACCGCCGACGAAGACCAGGCACTCGAGACCGCTCTCAAGCGAGGGGAGGTCCAGCGTTGAGGCGTCGATCTTGCGTCTGCCCGTGATCTGTATGCGCTGGCCGCGGATTGTGCCGCGCAGGCCTTCTCCAGGCCGTTCACTGATCTGATCGACGGGAAGCAGCGGTACCTTTTGCAGCTTGGCTTCGTTAACGATGGCGGCCGCCAGCGGGTGTTTCGAATACTGTTCAAGGCTGGCGGCCAATTGCAGCACGTTTCTGAGTTCGAATTCCGGCGAACAAAAGATGTTGGTCACATGCGGACGGCCATAGGTGAGCGTGCCGGTCTTGTCGAAGATGAGCGTCTGGCATTGTTCGATCTGCTCGAGCACGGCGGGATTTTTGATGATGATGGCGCGGCGAGCGGCCAGCGAAATGGCGCCGATGATGGCGGTCGGGATGGCGAGGAGGAGGGGGCAGGGGGTGGCGATGACCACGACGGAAAGGAAGCGTTCGACGTGGCCGCTGGCAAGCGATGCGAGAATCGCAACCGCGAGCGCCAGAGGCGTATACCATGCGCCGAGTTGATCGCCGAGACGGCGGAGCTTGGGACGCTGCTGCTCCGTCTGGTGCATCACGCGCATGATGCGGGCGTAGCGCGAATCTTCGGCGAGCTTTTCGGCGCGGATAGTGAGCAGAGTTTCGCCGTTGATCGCACCAGAAATGACCGTGGAGCCGGGCGTTTTTGAGATTTCGTAGGGTTCGCCGGTGAGATAAGCCTCATCCATTACGCCGTGGCCTTCGAGAACGGTGCCATCGACAGGGCAGATCTCGTGGGGGAGGACGGTGAGCTCGTCGCCGATGCGGATATCGGAGAGTTTTACGTCGGCGACGCCGTGGGCTTCTTTGCGATGGGCGACGCTCGGGACGCGACGAGCCAGGGCGTCGAGCACGGAGGAGGCGCGGGCGGTGGCGTAGCTTTCGAGGGCTTCGCCGCCCGAAAGCATGAGGACGACGATGGCGGCCACAAGGTACTCGCGCAGCAGGATCGCGGTGATGATGGAGACGCCGGCGAGCAGATCGGAGCCAAATTCGCGGCGCCAGAGTTTCTGGAGGAGCTCCCAGAGCAAGGGGATGCCACCAACGAGAAGGGCGGCGAAAAGAGGCAGGCTGGAGGTGAAAAGGGGGAGATGAAGGGCAAAGCGGAAGGCGAGGTGCAACAGTATTGCAACAAGTGTGAGGACGGCAATCAGCGTTTCCTGGGAGGGAGCGAATCGAGAAGTTCTCGTATCCGCCATGAAGACGATTTATCGCACGTTCGAGATTTGAGGTCAAAGGTGCAACAACGTTGCGACTAGACGGTTTTGTCTTTGGAGTAGCAGAGCTTCTCCAGGTTGCAGGCGGCGCAGTTGGGCTTGCGCGCAAAGCAGACGCGGCGGCCGTGCCAGATGAGCTGGTGGGAGAACTGAATCCACTTGTTCTGGGGGACGACGGCCATGAGATCCTGCTCGATCTTGTTGGGATCTTCGTGGCGGGTGAGGTCGAGGCGATTCGAGAGGCGGATGACGTGTGTGTCCACGACGACGCCGACGGCGATGCCGTAAGCCGTGCCGAGGACGACGTTGCCGGTTTTGCGGGCAACGCCGGGCAACGTGAGGATTTCCTCCATCGTGCGGGGAACCTGACCGCCGAATTTCTCGATGATACCTTTGCTGGCGCCCATGATTGATTTCGTTTTATTGCGAAAGAAGCCGGTGGGGCGAATCTCGTTTTCGAGTTCGGCGGGATTGGCATAGGCGAAATCCTGGGGCGATTTATATTTCTTGTAGAGTTCCCGCGTCACCTGATTGACGCGCACATCGGTGCATTGTGCGGAGAGAATCGTGGAGATGAGCAATTGGAAGGCGTTGTCGTGGGTCAGTTCACAAGTGGCGCCGGGGTAGGCTTCGTCGAGTTTGGCGAGGATGGCGGCGACCCGCTTGGGATCGGTGCCGGCGGCTCTCTTGAGCGCGGACTTTGTCGACGGTTTTTTTGCAGGGTTCTTCTTTTTCGGCTTGGCCTTCCGCTTTCCGGGCATCAGCGTCTCCAGAGAGAATTGCATCGACATCTTAACATCGGTGCTTGAAGCCTACGTTGACATCCTGAGGGGACCCGACGAGGGCTGCCTCAAGATAACAGACAGGTTGAAAGCTACTCGAAGGTATCCATCAAACGGCGGAAGGCGTTGCCGCGGTGACTGTGCTGATTCTTCTCGCCAGCGGCGAGTTCGGCAAAGGACTTATGCAGCGGCGGGAAGAAGAAGACTGGATCGTAACCAAAGCCGCCGGCACCTTGGGGCAACTCGAGGATTTCGCCATCAACTTTGCCGGAGACGACGGCGACGCACTGTCCGCGCCGGGCAGCGGCGATGACGCAAACAAAGCATGCGGCGCGCTCGGATCCAGACTTTCCTTTGAGAGCGCCCAGGAGTTTCGCGATTTTCGCGTCGTTACCCGCGCCGAGGCCGGCGTACCGCGCCGATTGGACTCCGGGAGCGCCGCCCAAGGCCGGAACGACAAGACCCGAGTCGTCGGCGAAAATGAGGTCACCCGAGAACTGCGAATAGTAAAGCGCCTTGCCTGCGGCATTCTCGGCGAAGGTGGGCGCATTCTCGGGGAACTCGGGAATTTGTGCGAAGCCGTCGAGCAGGGCCAGCTGGAGAGCATGGCCGGTGGCGAGGACTCTATATTCCTTGAGTTTGCCGGGATTGCCCGAAGCCAGCACCAGGCGGTGCGGGGCTGGCGCGCCGCTCATCGTTTGCTGCTCAAGAATCGTGTAGGGAGCATGGCGCGCTGCTCTTCACCCAGCCGACGAATTCCGGCGGCCGCCAGCGCCAGCAAATCCTGCATCTCGGCGCCCGTGAAGGGTCTGCCTTCGGCGGTGGCCTGAATCTCCACAAAATCGCCACGGCCGGTCATCACCACATTCATGTCGACTTCGGCCCGCGAATCCTCCTCGTAGCACAAGTCCAGGAGGGAAACATCGTCGACGATGCCGACGCTCGTTGCGGCGACGGAATCGATCAAAGGAGAACTTTTCAAAATACCAGCAGCGACCATCCGCTCCATGGCCAGAGCGAGTGCAACAAATGCGCCGGTGATGGAGGCGGTGCGCGTGCCGCCGTCGGCTTCGATGACGTCGCAGTCGAGGTAGACGGTGCGCTCGCCGAGGGCTTCCTGGTCGGTGATGGCGCGCAGCGACCGGCCGATCAGGCGTTGAATTTCGAGGGTGCGTCCCGACTGCTTACCGCGCGCGGCCTCGCGCGGCGTGCGTTCTTCCGTGGCACGCGGCAACATGCCGTACTCGCTGGTTACCCAGCCCTTGCCGGAACCTTTCAGGAAGGAAGGGACGCCATCGTCCACCGTGGCAGTGCAAATCACACGTGTCTTGCCCAGTTCGATCAGCACGCTGCCTTCCGCCTGGGAAATGAAATCGGGGGTGACCTTCAGGGCCCTGAGTTGATCCGCATTTCGTCCGTCGCTCCGCAATGTGCCGCCTCCTGCGGACAAGCAATCCATGCCTGCCGGCTGCTGCTGGACAAAACACTGGCAAGCTAGTGCCTATGCTACAGCCAAACTCAGCGATTGGTAGCGCCTTTTACCTTTTCGATGGCTTTTTCAATGGGCGCGGTGATGATCGACACGCCAGAGCGCGGCTGGGGAAGGCCGTCGAGGCTCACGACGAACAGCTGAGTAAGATCCAAGTGGCCTGCGAGGGTATCCACCTCCTGCCCATGGATCAGGATCTTCAATTGTTTGGCTTGGGGAACATTGGCGGCGAGCGTCCGGGTGATGGAGTCGACTGCAAGTTGTTCGCTCTCGATACCGGAAGGGATGGAGGTCGCAAGGGCTTCCGAGAAGTCGGCCACAGCCGTCCCATCCGGCAACAGATAGAAGGCCAGGAGAGCGGCGTCGGGCGGCAATGTGCGGGATTCGGGGTCAACCGGACCTGCGAGGAGGGTATTCAGGATTTGCTTCGACCGCAGCACGGGATCGGTGGAAAGCGGCAGTTCGACGACCACGGCTTGTAATTCGCCGGATTGCGACTTCGAGCCCCAGTACATTCTGGCTTTCACTTTGGGGTCGCCACTGGTTACCGGCGCGGGCGGAAGCAGTTCCCGGCGAGCCTGTTCGGCCGTCTTTTCCGTGAGTTCCCTGGCGCGGTCAACCTGACGCCGCAAAGCCGGGAAGTACAAAGCAGCGCCAACCACCGAAACCAGCAGAACCAACACGAGCCAGGTACGCCAAGTCCAATGGCTCATGGCTGTCCCCCCGGTGCGGGGATGGTGCCGGGCATTGCGGGCAAGACATAGGAGGGACGAAAAGCCGCCACACCTGCGGCAATGGCTTCCGCAACTCCGGGGATCATGCGGTCCAGATCGGCGCGCGACTCGACTGAGACACTGGAGACTTCCACCGCGATGGCCGGCGCGGCCGTGGTGCGGAGCTGGCGCACGGGTGCGACCTCGGCAGTAGGCGGAGAACCCCTGAAGCGCTTTGCCAATTCGCCTTGCACCAAGTCGCCGAGCTTGTGGCTTAAACCGGTGAAGGGAGCCTGTGCCCGGTCCCATGAGATCAGGCCGGTAGCGTCAACGGACGGAACAAAATCGGGCATGACATAGGTCCGCACGGTGCCCGACAGCCCGGTCGAGGCAATGTGCAGAGTGACAAAGACCGCTCCACGCTGGGCGTTCGCGCGGGCCGAACGGTCATCGAACGAGGGGTTGTCGTTGCCATCCCGCGTGGCAACGACCTGAAAGCCTTGTGCCTCGAGTGCGCGTTTCACCTGCTCCGCGAACTGTAGAACTACTTCGCTCTCGCGAATACCCTCCGTGCCGCGAGCACCGAGGTCCGTCCCGCCGTGTGCCGGATCCAGCACCACGACGTTCAGCCCTATACGCGGCGCGGTCAACTGGGAAGTCGATACGGGCCCCGTAGCTGTGGGGGACGTGCTGGCCACGTTGCTCTGTGCGCTAGCGGCCGTTGACGCCTTCTCTTGCGTGGTCTGTTGCGCGGCGGTGCCATGCATCATGGCGAGGATCAGCGCGCATCCGAACCCTAGTTTCGAGGTTGTGATTCCCACGGAAAGCAGGATATCAAAAGTTCGCGCTTGTTCGCCGGATGCCGAAGGGAGTGCTTCCGCAAAAGCAAGAGCGCCCGGGAAACGTAGCACCGGGCGCTCAGTCAGCCTGAATGACGGATCAGGCCAATTCTTCGGTTTGCGGTGCGATCTGCGCGGCATACCGTGCCCGGAGATGCTTGCTGGCAAAGTAGGCGACGAACCCTGCGGCGATAATCAGCACGCCAAAGAAGAGCGCGTTCAGCCCGAGGATCGACTCGTGCTGGCTTTCCGCCATAGCGAGGATGAGCAGCGCCAACGGGAACAAGCCGCACGTCACGGCGCCGGCCATTCCGCCCGGCACCCGGAAACCGCGCTGCAGGTTCGGCTCATTGATGCGGAGGGCGACCAGGGTGACGAACTCCAACATGAGAGCGGCACCGTAGAGCATGATGTCGAGCGTAACCAGGCGTTGGAAGCCGAGGACCAGGCAGGGCAGCCAGCAGATGGCGCAGACGATGATGGAGACCCAGGGCGTTTCGTTGTTCCTCGTAACCTTGGCGAAAACCTTGGGAAGCATGCCATCGCGCGCCATGGCCAGGGGCAGGCGCGAGTAGCTAAGCACCAGGGCATTGAACATGCCGAACGCGCTCATCATGCCGCCGAGCGTTACCATGAAGCGCAACCAGGCAAACCCACCGATCGTGCCGCCCAGCGTGCCCGCAATGTTGGCCCACGAACCTTCCTCGTTAAATGAGGAGGCGGGTATGCCGGTGAAGTAGACGGCCAGGAACGGAAGGATATACGTCAGCGAAACGAGGATCACCGCGGCGATCATGGCGCGCGGGTAGGTCTTGCGCGGGCGTTCCACCTCTTGCGCAATAGTGGAGGCATTGTCCCAGCCCATGTAGTTCCACATGGCGACTAGTACGGCACCCAGCAGGCTCACGCTTGCACCGGTCGCCGCGGCGTGGGGCTCCGAATAAGCACCAGTCTTGAGCGGGGAAAGGGCAACGATGATGGCGAAAGGCAATGACAGCAGGAAGAACAGCCAAACGGAGGTCAAGCCGACCACCCGGATGCCGGCGAGGTTAAGCACAACACAGGTCAAAACCACGAAGAGCCCAGCCAGAATGCCGTGATTCAGCGTCACCGCCCCGCCCAGGATCGAATATTCGCCTTCCCCAAACCACGGCACCATCTGTTTCAGGTAGATGGTGAACAGAGTGGGATAGATCGCCATGTCGAAGATACTGGCGGCCAGAGAAAGCCATGCTTCCTGGAAGCCCCAAAAGTCGCCGAGCCCGCGGCGGACCCACGCGTAGTAACCGCCCTCGGCCGGCAGAGCGCTGGAGAGCTCGCCAATCATGAATGCGGTGGGCAAGCACCAGAGCACTGGAAGAAAAAGGAGCACGAGAATCCCACGCCCATAGCCCGCGCCGGAGATGATCGCTTCGGTGCCATACGTGCCGCCCGACACCATGAAGAATGTCGCGGCGACAAGCGGCCAGAGCGTCAGCTTGGCGACTGTCTTTTTTGTTGTGGGAAGTACCTGGGAGGGAACTTGGGCTGGCAGGGATAAAGTACTCAATTCTTTTCTCTCGTCCTCCTAAAGTGACGCTCGCTCTTCGGTCCCTGCAAGCAGTTCACTTTTTGAAGAATACAAGCTCTGTGCAGGCATGCAACAAAAAAATGCATTCCGCTGAATATTTTTTCAGCGCAGAAACTGCCCTGAAGTGCAACCCTGCAGAGGAGATCTGCAGCAGGAAATGGCGCGTGCCGATTCAGCGGCGCGCGCCGCTGCCGGGAGGCGGCTCGCTCCATTTCCGCCCGTGCTACACTCACAGCCTGCACGCGTCTTATACCAGCTCATTCCTTGGGGGAATCGTCCTTATGAAGCTTCGTTCGGTAGTTCTGCTGTGCGTTGTGCTCCTGGCGGGTGTGTCGGCGCTGCCGCAGCAGTCCCCGGCGCCGCGTCCGATTGGCATTGATGACTTGTTCGGGGTTCGCGAGGTCCATGACGCCCAAATCACGGCCGACGGCCGCTCCATCGCGTATACCGTCTCGTCCACATCGCTCAAGGAAGACAAGAGCGAGACGCGCATCTGGATGGTGGCGGCCTCGGGCGGCGAGGCCGTGGCCCTGACCGCGGAGGGAACCTCGTCGTCCAACCCTCGCTGGTCGCCCGACGGGAAGTATCTGGCATTTTTGTCTTCACGGAAGGACGCCGAAGGGAATGAAGGAAAGACGCAGGTTTATCTCCTGAACCGGCTGGGCGGCGAGGCGCAGAAGCTGACTAGTACCATCCAGGATGTGGAGGAGTTTGCCTGGTCGCCGGACGGCTCCAAGTTGGTGCTGGTTCTGCGCGATGCCTCGCCAGAGGAGCTCGAAGAGGCGGCAGCCGGGAAGGATGGCGACGGAGCGGATAAACCCGCGAAGAAATCGAAGGCCCAACGGCCTTGGGTCATCGACCGGCTCTATTTTAAGGAGGACACAGTCGGTTATCTGGAGCGGCGCCGCACGCACCTATATGTGTTCGACATTGCGAAGAAGACCTCGGTGCAGGTGACCTCCGGCGACTACGACGACTCGGGAGCCGTGTGGTCCCCCGACGGCGCGCTGCTCGCATTCGCCAGCAACCGGTCAAAGCCCGACCCAGATGCGACGTACGCCTCGAATATATGGACGGTGGCCGCCGATAACACCGATAAGGGGGCCAGCCCCACACAGGTGACCACCGGTCTGGGCGGGGATCACCATCCGCAGTGGTCTCCGGACGGCAGATGGATTACCTACTCCACTCAGCTTGATCCAAAGCTCATGGAATACGGGACAAAGCACATTGCGGTCTCTCCCGCGTCCGGCGGCGCACCGAAGATTCTCACGACCTCACTGGATCGCAATGCGAGCGATCCGCAGTTCTCCAACGACGGCAAGACCATCTATTTCATCGTGGATGACGATGGAACGCAGAACTTGGCTCAGGTCAATCTGGCCGATGGAAAGATCACGCGACCGATTGGCGGCCGGCTCATGCTCGACTCCTTTTCTGTGGCGCACGACGGCGCCATCGCTGCCACCTATTCGACGACGGACCGTCCGTATGAGCTGTTCACGGCGGTGGGAGGTGGGGCCCCTGCCCGTCTTACGCACGTCAACGACGCATGGCTGGCCCAATTCAAGCTTTCGCCCGGCGAATACGTTTCCTTCAAGTCGAAAGACGGAACCGTTGTGCACGGGTACATGTATAAACCGGTCGACTACGTGCAAGGGAAGAAGTATCCGGCCATTCTCAGGCCCCACGGCGGCCCGGTATGGGCTTACTACTCCGAGTTTCAGGACTTGGCGCAGCTTCTAGCTGCGAACGGCTACGTTGTGCTTTTCCCGAATCCTCGGGGGTCTTCTGGATACGGCCAGGACTATTGCAAGGCCATCTTCGCGGACTGGGGCAACAAGGACTTCCAGGACGACATGGCGTTCGTGGATTATGCAGTCGAGCATGGAATTGCCGACTCGGACAAACTCGGTGTCGGAGGATGGTCCTACGGGGGCATTTCAACCGACTTCATCATTGCGCAGACGAACCGGTTCAAGGCGGCAATTTCGGGCGCCGGCGCGGCCAGCTACACCAGCATGTGGGGCCATGACCAGTATGTAAAGGATTACATCGCCGAACTTGGGTTGCCTTGGGAGCATTCCGAAACGTGGAGCCGCGTGGCGTATATCTCCCGGGTGAAGGACATCCTGACGCCAACGATGTTCGTCGGCGGCAGCGTCGACTGGAACGTGCCTATTCTGGGCGGTGAACAGATGTATCAGTCACTGAAGGCGCTTGGCCGCGACGTACTCCTGGTCGTGTATCCCGACGAGTATCACGAGTTCAAGACGCCTTCGCACGTCAAGGACCTGCACGAGCGCTATCTGGCCTGGTATGCGCATTACGTCAAGGCCGACGGCACGCCAGCCCGGCCGCAGCCGGCGAAATCCGTTCGATCCGGCAACTAGAAACAGAAAGGGCTGGCTCCCGCGGAGCCAGCCCCTCTTCCTGCAGGAATCGTCTCGATCTTACAGCTTCGTCCCGATTACCTCTCCTGACACGATGATTTCCACGCGGCGGTTTGCCTTGCGGCCCGCTGCTGTGCTGTTGTCGGCCACGGGATTTGTCGGGCCGAGTCCCTTCGACGTGATGATGTCGGCCGACAGACCCTGGGTAATCAGGAACTGGCGAACGGCGTCGGCGCGCTGCTGCGAGAGCTTCATATTGAACTCATCGGAGCCGGTCGTATCGGTATAACCCTCGATGGCGAGGTTCAAGCCGGGATGCGCCTGGATGATGCCGGAAAGCTTAGCGAGCTTCAGCTGGGCATCCTGACTCAGATTGTACTTTGCGGTCTCAAACAAGACGTCGGCCATGTTCACGACCAAGCCGCGCGGAGTGTCCGTGGTCTGCAAGACGTCGTTGAGTTGCTTCAGCAGTTGAGCGCGCAGGGCCCGCGTCTGTGCTTCAGCGCGAGCCGCTTCTTCCTTCGCTGCCTGTTCCTTCGCCCTCAGAGCTGCTTGCTCGGCGGCAGCCTTACTTGCCGCGGCATCGGCAGCCGCCTTTTGTTCGGCAGCTTGCGCTGCCGCTTCCGCCTTCATTTGAGCTTCCTTGGCCGCCGTCAGTTCCGCCTGGCGCTTGGCTTCTACGGCGGCGCGCTCTTCGGCTTCCGCTCTCGCCTTGGCCGCGGCAGCCTCCTTTTCCTTCTGGATGCGCTCCGCTTCCTGCCGTTGGGTGCTCAGCAGGCGGGCGTCTTCGGCGAACTGGATGGTCTGGCGCGCGTTGGTCACGATGACCTTTTTGTCCGCTTTTGACGCCAGTGAGTTCTCCGCCATCTGGAGGCTGCTGGTGGCCTTGGAGAAAACTTCCGGTGCATATTTCTCCGCGCCGCGATCCTTGGCGATTTCGACGGCATTGCGTGCCTCGTAAATGTCCAGCGGGACATTCTTGAGGTCCGGAGTCAGCGCCAGGGGGTTACCTGACTTGGCGTACTGGCTGCGCTTCATCAACTTGAAATTGTTGTCGGGGTAGATCTTGCCCTTGGTGTTCTTTTTCGTGTCGTTCTCAAGGACGACGAGTTCGCTGGGCAACTGCACGGCGAAATAGGGTTCCGCGGTGACGATCATCGCGAAGGTCTGCGATTGAGCCACGGCGTTGAGTTTGCCCTCACCGTTCTTATCGATCGGAACCTCGCCTTGGTTCGCCACGGAGCCGTCCGGGCTGACCGTCCACAGCACATAGGTCAGAAACTCCGGCCCGAGGCCGTTGGGTTGCGGCATTCCTTTCACCTTCAACTCGATGTCCGTCCCGGTTTTCTTGGCTTCGATCTTGGCCTCTCCACTGGCGTTCGGCGCCGCTTCCGTGCCGTTAAAGATCACCTTCGTGGATCCACCACCAACCTGGTATCCCACTGCTTTGATTGACCGGCTGACCACATCGGCGTCCGGCACCGTCTTCGATTCTTGGGCCAGAACCACGCCTGCCGCCAGGCACAGGGACACTAAAGGAATCATCAACTGGTAAGAGCGTTTCATCGTTGTTCTCCCGATGAGTTGCGGAGCGACTTGCTGGGCTCGAGTGAGCCTTTGCCAGATTCTACACCAGTTGAATCGGTGCAGACTACGTGGCCAGCAATCCGCTCCGCTCGCCCAGCCGATACGCGGTGTCAGAGGCGCGCCCAAAGCAGCGCTGCTTCGACGCGCCACCGCGTGGGTTATTTGTTGATGTCCTGTTTTGCCTCCAGCTTGGACAACATCGGCTGGAGGAACGGCTTGCTCGCGTCCGGGGCGCCGGCGATTGCCAATTTCATCTCCTTCGACGCTTCCGGAAAGTTGCCGCCGTTCGAGTCGATCCGCGCCTGCGCCAGGTGCGCCAGCCAGTGACCAGGGTCCTTTTTGACGACGATGGGATAAAGTTCGAACGCCCGCGACGGATTGCCGCCGCGCTGCAGACCGCGCGCATAGACGTACAATTGCTGCGTGTTTGCTTTTTCGATCGCGCTATTCAGCACTTTCGCGGCTTCTTCCTTCTTGCCCACGGCCTCGAGAATCCGGGACTTCGTTTCAAGGTTTTCGAAACGCTCCTCATTCTGGATCGAGGTGTCCTCCCACTTCAGGCCCTGCTCCAACTCGTAGCTGTTGTCCAGGCACCACTGGCCGGCCTCGTCGTAGCCAGCCCAGGTGAAGCCGCCCACGCTGCGCAGCTGATTTTGAATGCTCTTGAATGTGGTCGCTTTCACGTCGACGACCACGCGGAAGGGGACCGCAGTTTTATCCCAGCGAAGCGTCGCCAGAGCCGAATCTTCCTTGATGTCGTCGAAGGTGTAGATCAAGGCATCGGCGAGACTCGATGACGCGGGCTTCACGGACACCCGCAGGGCATCCTCTTTTTCGTCATAGCTGAAACTGCCCCACGATGTGGAGTTCTTGCTGAAGATGATGGTCCACTGGTCCCTGTCGGGAATCATGTGGAGTCCGTATTTCCCGGCCGCCAGCGGCTTTCCTTCGATAGTTACATCGTCGGAGAACTGGATGGTGGTGTTTTCATTTGCGCCAGCGCGCCAGACCTTCCCAGGTGGGACCACCTTGCCGAAGATGTCCCGGCCATTCGCCAGCGGACGGTGGTAGTCGATCCTGATTTTCGTGAGCCCGATGGTTTGCTCGACCTCTGCCGGTTGGCTGATCGTCGGCAGAGCGAGTTCCGTCGCCTGCGAGCCGTTCTTGAATTGTGCCGCGGCCGTGCCGGTGAACGCTCCCAATCCGAATAGTGCAATCACACTCCAGCGCCAATTCGACTTCATAGACACACCTCTCCCCGCATCGAAGATGCCCCGTCACAGCACTTAGACGCCGGCACGAATACGGCGTGAGCGCCTCGGTGGGGATCTGCCCACGATCCAGAGAGAAATGATGCGCTGGTTACTTCAGGTTCCTGGCGAAAAAGGCGCTAATGCGTTTGTCGGCGTCCGCGGTGTCGTCGGGCCGGTAGCCATCCTTATTATTGGGGTTCTGGAACGCATGGCCGGCGCCGTCGTAGATCTTGATGTCGGCGGGTTTGCCGTCTTTCTTCATCTCCGCCTCGAAAGCCTGGACCGCCGATGGCGGGATGCCCTTGTCGTCGCCTCCGAAGTTCCCGAGCATCGGCGCGTTGATCCTGGCAACGATGGCAGCATCCGTCGGCAACGGCCCGTAGTTCACCACAAACGCCGCCAGTTTGGGCTGATCTTCGGCCAACTTGATCGACCAACCCCCGCCCATGCACCAGCCTATCGAGCCGATTTTGCCCGCTTCCACGTCCGGGCGTGACGCGAGGTATGCGAACGCCGCTTGCAGGTCGCGCAATCCCCGGTCGTCTGGCAAACCGCGCATCAGGATGTGCGCGTCGTCGGGTGTCTTCGCGCTTTGCCCGCGGTACAGGTCGACCGCCAACGCAACATAACCCTGCGCCGCAAACTTTTCGGCCTGTTGCTTGACCCAGTCATTCAGGCCCCACCATTCGTGAATCACGATGATTGCGGGGTGCTTGCCGGAGCCTTCGGGAGCCGCCAGATATCCGGATACGGCGTCCGTCCCACTCTTGTAGCTGACCGTCCCCGCCTTTATTGTGTCCGCTTTTGCGGTCGATCCTGCGCTCAGGAAACAGAGCGCGCCTGCCAGAACCAGTAATCTGCGCCTCACGCGTCACCTCCAAAAAAACGGGCTCCGGAACTGTAACTCATCCCGGAACCCGAATCCATCCATGCCCGTCGTGGAATGCTATTTGTCTTTTTGCATGTCCTCAATGGTCGCCAAAACGTCGTCGCTGTGGCGCTTCACGTCGACATCCGTCCACACCTTGCGGACTGTTCCGTTGGGATCAATCAGGAACGTGTGCCGCGCCGAAAGCTGCGTGACGCCGAAGTTCATCACCGAATCGTACTTCTGCGACACTTCCTTTTTCGTGTCCGCCAGCAGTTTGAAGGTCAGGCTCTCCTTGGTGCAAAACTCCTGGTGTGACTTTTCATCCTGCATGCTGACGCCGAGAATCACCGCACCCAGCGCGTTGTACTTCTCCAGGTCGCGCTGGAAATTGTGCGCCTCGGTCGTGCACCCGCTGGTCATGTCCTTGGGGTAGAAGTACAGTACGACCCACTTGCCCTTGAAATCGCGCAGGCTGACGGGCTTCCCATCCTGCGCGTTCAGGGTGAAGTCTGGCGCATTGGAACCCACGGCGGGAGCTTTATCGCCCGCCCGCGTCCCGTAAGCAATGAAAGCGACGCATGCCGCGATGACCAGTATCGCGGCCACAACGAAGGTCATGCTCAGTTTCCTCATTTTTCACCTCGGCAGACACTATACAGAGTTTTCCGCGCGGGAGCACCGAGTACGATGCTCTCCGTGGAGCCGGGGCTACATCATTGTCTGCGACGGGTCTGGCCGGGGCAATCTTATTTCTTCGTCAAGGCAGGGACGGGCGGCTGCTGGCTCGCCGCGAATCGCTTGGCTTCCGGGCTGCGCGGTGACCAATCGGCGGGTGGGAAAGAGACGCGCCAGAAATGGGCGGCAGTGGTGCCGGAAAATTCGACGCCGACCTCGGGGAGAGATGTGTTGCCCGGATTGATGTCGGCGACACGGCACTCTATTTCCTCGTTGGTTGCCACATTCTTTATACGCAATGTCTGGCCGATCAGCACGGGCTCCCGCAGCTCGACCAGCGCCCCGTGAGCGTTGACCACCAGCGTCCGCGTCCGTTCGGCGAAGGGTGCACCGGCCGGCCGTTTGCCGCTAACGATCACCGGAACCGCAAGAAGAATTCGCTGGCTGCGACGCTGCTTGGCATTCGGATTCGGTCGCAAAGGTGGCGCGTTCACGTCGAGATCCCTCCCTGCTGTGGCTCTTTACATGCATGAAAGGAGCCAATAGGGAGGGAAGGGAATCCGTTGAATGGTTCATGGCCAGACATTAGAAGATGCTGAGCCCGCCTTTAGCGCACAACACTCTTCCGACGAGGCAGTGCCTTTGCTTCGAATCCGCATGAGCTTGCGGTGTTTGTGCGGGTTGCCGGAAATATGCGGGCGGGTCGCTGCATTCGTGCACCGTTCCACGCATCGGATTTCTGCGAGTGATCCAGTGGCCACTGTCTTGACCGCGAGGGCGCAGTGCCAAAACGGTTGGAAGTGTTCCAACCGCGCTCCTTCTTTGCAGGGACCTCTGCCGCACGCCAGCCCCCTTTGGGTGAGTCTGCAATGAGCCTGCGCCTCAGGATGTTGCTGGTTTTTGCCATCACCCTGCTTGCCGGTGGTGCTGTTGTCTATGGACTCACCCGCGCGTTGTTGCTTTCCAGTTTTCGTGACTTGGAAACGGACCGCATGCGGCAAGACGTTCAGTATGCGCTAGCCGCTTTTCACGAGTTCTATCGTGACCTCGGTGCTACGGCGAACGACTATGCCTACTGGGATCGCATGTACGAGTTTGCAGGAAATCCTGAAGCCCACGAAATCGCTTCCGAGTTTCAAGATCCGGCGATCAATGGCTTGCACGTCAATCTGATCGTCATCGTCGACAATGACGGCCACGCCCTGTTTACGAAAGTCCATGACCCTGAAAATCTCGTGCCAACGTCCGTTCTGGAACGGGCCGTGCGTCAACTTCTTGACCGGCCCGAATTATCTGCCGCGAATATCGCGCGGATGCCTCAAGATGGAGTAGCCACGCTGGCCGGCCACGCCTTTCTGATCGCTGTGCGCCCAATCTTTACCTCGCAGCGCACAGGGAACTCCCGGGGGCTGCTGCTTTGTGCGCGCCATTTTGACAGCGACGAAGTCGCACAAATAGGGGATCTCACTGGCACTTCCATTGGTTGGCTCTCCGTACACAGCGACTTGCCTTCGGACTATCGGGAAGTACTGGCGGAGTTGCGCCGCCAACCGGGAGAGACGGTGGTTCAACCGCTTTCCGCGGACAGCATCGCCGGTTACGCCCTGGTTCCCGACCTGTTTGGTGACTCTCAATTCCTCCTGCGCGTTGACACGGGGCGGCCCATCGCCGCCCGCGGCCGCCTGAGCCAGCGTTATGTATTCGCGGCCTTCTTCTGCAGCCAGATTCTCTCGTCGCTCGTCATTATCTTCTTCCTGCAGAAGTACGTGTTGTCGCGGCTTGGACATCTTGGCCGCCAGGTGGAAAGTATCGGTGAGCGCAAAGCTCTCTCAGAGCGGATCACCGTGACTGGAAACGACGAGCTGAGCTCGCTTGCGCTATCCTTCAACGGCACGCTCGAGGAATTGGAACAGACGCACGCTCACTTCGTGGCGCTTACCGGAAACATCGAACAGATCTTCTGGATCAAGGATGCGCAAACCCACCGCTTCAAGTTCGCAAATCCCGCTTTTGAAAAGATCATCGGCTGTCCCCTGGACATCCTCTTTGAGTCTCCCGAAGCTCTGTGGGAAAGGGTCATTCCCGAGGACCGCGCCGCTCTCGAGTTCGTGATCGGTCTGCAGTACAAGGGGCAGCCCACCGAAATGTACTATCGCATTCTCGCCAAGGATGGCGGATTGCGTTGGCTCTGGGAGCGTTCTTTCCCCTCATTCGACCCCGACGGCGGACTTCGTCAGGTGATCGGATTGACCGAAGACATTACCGAATTCAAACGAAACGAAGAAGCGCTCCTCGACGCCCAGAACGAATTGGAGCAGAGAGTCGCGCAGCGAACGGCGGAACTCGCCGAGCGCGGGCAACTCGTGAAATTGTTGATAGATTCGGTATCGGTGGCTATGTATGGCCTCGATTCCGAGGGATTCATCACCTTCTGCAATCGGGCGGCTCTCAAGATGCTGGGCTATGAACGCGAGGAAGTATTGGGCCAGCACTCCCACACGCTCTTCCACCACTCTCACCCGGACGGAAGTCCGTACGATTTCAGAGAGTGCCCGATCTTCGCGTGCTTTGAGCGCGGCGCCGACGTGCATATTATCGACGAAGTGTTCTGGCGAAAAGACGGCGCCCCCGTCGCGGTGGAATACGATTCCCGGCAGATTTGGCGCGACGACCGCGTGGTGGGCGTGGTGGTTTCGTTTGTCGACGTTACCCACCGCAAGCGCGAGGAAATCGAGCTTCGCCTCAGCCAGAAGCTCGAGGCGGTCGGCCGCCTGGCCGCCGGAATTGCCCACGAGATCAACACTCCAGTGCAGTTCGTCGGAGACAACACCCGTTTCGTTCAAGCCTCCTTTCGCGACCAGTTGCGGCTGATCCACAAATTCAACGAGCTTTTTGACGCGGCTGTTCGTGAAGGCTTTGCGTCCGGCCTGCTCCGGCAGATCAACGACATTCGCGAGGAAACCGACTGGCTGTACCTCGAAAAGGAAATACCCAAGGCGATCGAACAGAGTTTGGACGGGTTACAGCGTGTTTCGACCATCGTGCGCGGCATGAAGGAGTTCTCCCACGTCGACCGCACCAGCGAAAAAGCTCCCGTCGATCTGAACCGCGCTTTGGAGAGCACTCTGATCGTCGCCCGCAACGAGCTGAAATATGTCGCCGAGGTGAAAACAGACTTCGGTAAATTGCCTCCGGTAGTTTGTCACCTGGGGGACCTGAACCAGGTCTTCCTGAACCTGTTGGTGAATGCGGCGCACGCTATAGGGGACATCGTCCGCAGGCATGACACCAAGGGGTTAATCACGGTTCGTACCCGCTGCGGAGCGGAGTGGGCGGAAATCTCTATTTCTGACACCGGCACGGGTATCCCGCAAGACATCCGGGACAGGGTTTTCGATCCCTTCTTCACAACCAAAGGAGTTGGCAAGGGTACTGGCCAGGGGCTTGCCTTGGCCCGCGCCATCGTCGTCGAGAGACACGGCGGCACGCTCACTTTCGACTCCGAAGTGGGCAAAGGCACGACCTTCTATATCCGGCTTCCTTTGATGGGAGCCGCCCTGCGCGAGGAGGCGCTTGTGTCATGAGGAAAATCCTGTTTGTTGACGATGAATCCAGCGTGCTCGACGGCCTGCGCCGTATCCTTCGCCCTCTTCGGACGGAATGGGAAATGGCGTTTGCCACCGGAGGCGAGGCAGCGCTTTCGATGATGGACGGCGCCCACTTCGATGTGATTGTTACCGACATGCGCATGCCCGGCATGGATGGCGCGGAGCTCCTCGAAATCGTTCGCGAGCGCCATCCCGGCGTGCTGCGCATTGTTCTGTCCGGATATACCGAACTGCAGGCATCGCTGCGGGCCGTCCCTGTCGCCCATCAATTTTTGCTCAAGCCGTGTGATCCCGATATGTTGCGCACCGCCATCGCCAGAGCGACAAGCCTAGGCGAGGTCTTGAATAGCCGGATGCTCACCAGCCTGGTGGGAGCGCTGCGCGACCTCCCTTCGCTGCCGCGCGTGTTCACGGAGCTGAAACTCGCGCTCGGTCAGCCCGGCGTTAGCATCGACCGCATCGTGCAGATTGTCGAACAGGATGTGGCCGTCACCGCCAAGCTTCTGCAACTGGTCAACTCCGCCTTCTTCGGATTGGCTCCCGATGTCACGGACTTGAAGACCGCCGTCAGTTGCCTGGGCATCAATGTGCTCCACAATCTGGTTCTGACTCTTCAGGTTTTTCGATCGTTTCAGCCGGACGAGTTCGTCTCTGAAGCGTACCTCGAGAAGTTCCACCAGCATGCCAGACTCACCGCCCGCATCGCGGGGGCCATCGCCCAACAGGAACAGTTGCCTTCGTTCATCGTCCTGGCAGCCCTCCTTCATGACGTCGGCAAGCTGGTCATTGCCGAGCGCACCCCGGAACATTTTGCCCGGGCGATGGCGCAAGCCGAGGTAGAAAACCATCCACTCTTCGAGATCGAGGAGAAGCTCACGCAAATCTCGCATGCCGAAGTCGGTGCTTACCTGCTGAGCGTGTGGGGGTTGCCGTACTCCATCGTGGAAGCCGTGGCGCACCATCACCATCCGCGGCGCGTTCCTTCGAGCGGGCTCGATTCCATCGCCGTGATTTATTTTTCCAATCTGCTGGCGCACGAGATCGAAGCAGCTGAGGCGGGAACTGAACCACCCATCCTTGACCTGGAGTACCTCGAGCGCTGCGGTGCCACCGATCGCCTGGCGGTCTGGAGAAAGCTCGCGCACGACGCCCACTCAAACCCGTTGGCCCTGGTTTCCTAGCTGTCGGCAGCACAGGGCGCTCCAAGTCGGATGTCAAGGCGACGCCGCGGCGGTTATTCATTCGGTCATTGCCCTCATTCGCCGGAGGAGTCCGCATCCGGTCGCGCTAGAATCGTACTTGCCTCAAAACAATGTACCTTACGTCTAACTCGTGTAGAACATGAGTGACTGAACACGAAGCCGATGCCACGGATGCTGCGAACTTCCCATTCCCATTGGTCCCGAAAGAAGCTGGGCATTCTGGCCTCGGCGCTGTTCTTTGCGATGCCCCTGTTTGCTCAGGACAAGAACTCACAGCTGATCGATGCCGCCCGTTCTCAAGACACCTCTGAAGTGAGCCGGCTCCTGAAGGAGGGAGCTGATCCAAACGCCCGAGACAAAAACGGCCGCACTCCCTTGATGGAGGCTGCTTCTGAGGGCTACACGCAATCCGTTCGCGCGCTTGTAGAGAATGGCGCGGACGTCAATGCAGCGGACCGCGTCGGCTGGACCGCCCTATTCTGGGCGGCGTTTTCCCGGCGCACGGAAACTCTTCGCGTCCTTGCGGTCCGCGGCGCCGACGTGAACGCGCGCGACGGCGAGGGACGCACCGCGCTTTTCTGGGCCGCGTCTTCAGGCTATACCGACGTTGCGCTGGCCTTGATCGAGAAGAACGCGCACGTCAATGCGAAGGACAATTACGGCTGGACAGCCTTGATGAGCGCCGTCGACCTCGGCCATCTCGATACAGTAAAACTGCTCCTTCAGCACGGGGCTGACGCCCGCGTCAAAGCAAAGGACGGCACCACTCCCCTCCAGCTTGCCGAAAAATACAACTACATCGAAATATTAGGCTTGCTGCGCAAGGCCGCTCGCGACGCAACGGCGGCTAACCCTGCAAGCCCTTCCGCCTCGCGCAATCCGTCCGTCGGTGCCGCAGGGAATGCTTCTCCCAATCCGTCCACGGCGCCGTCCCAGCCCGCGCAGCTCTCGAAGAGTGAATTGTTGAACCAGAAGCTCCTGCAAGCCGCGGAAGCCGGAGATACGACGGAAGTCCTGACTCTTATTCGCGATGGCGCCGGCGTGAACGCCCGGGGCCCCACGTACGGCAACACTGCGCTCATGGAAGCTGCGGCGCGCGGCCACACGGACACCGTTCGCACGCTGATCGAAAAGGGTGGGGATGTCGACTCCACCGACAATGCCGGCCGGACTGCGCTGATGGAGGCCGCCTTCGAAGGCTACACGGAAACCGTGCGTGTCTTGCTTTCGAAAGGCGCCAGCATCAATTCGCATGATCACGAAGGATGGACGCCCCTCTTCTGGGCTGCGTTTTCCCGGCGCACCGATACGGTTCGCTTCCTGCTGGAGAAGGGCGCGGATCCCAACGCCCAGAACAAGTATCAGGACACGCCTCTCCTTCACGCCTCCTATGGGGGCGACACCGACACTGTGCTCGTGCTGTTGGAACACCAGGTCGATATCAATCACAGGGACGACATGGGCCGCACCGCCCTCATCGAGGCCGTGCGACAGGGCCACGCCGACACGGTTCGCGCCCTGCTCGAACGGGGTGCGGACATCAAGGCGGTTGCCAAGGACGGTAGCACGGCGCCTTCCCTCGCTGAAAAATTGCATCATGCTGACATCCTTGCGCTGCTGAAGAATCCCCCAAAGAAAGGGGAAACTACACCGAAAGTCGCATCTCCTCCGGCGCCGGAGCCAGCGCCCGCAGAGGCGGCTCAGACTACCCCCACCCCTCCGTCGTCGTCTGTTCCGTCTCCCTCTTCCGACCCCCTGGCCGCCGCAACGCAGAACCTCGAGCGCAAGAAACAGTCCAAGGCCTTCTTCCGCATCGGCCTGAGCATGCGCCTGATCGAGGAATACTGGCCCCAGCCCGGACGTGTGGCGGAACGTGCGGCGAGCAGCGTGCTTACCGACCTCACCAACGTCGGTGCTCCTCAGGATTTGATAGAACTGGCGCAGCAGGCCGTGGCGCGCCTGTCCGCTTCGCCCGAGGATCGCAAAGCGACCGTACCTGCGCTTGCCATCGAGTTGCACAACAAGCTCAATCAGTATTGCCTTTCGCTTCCAGACCAGCAGTTTTTTTACTCCGCCGGGGGTTTCACCTACGATGTCAGCCGTTTCGGTCAGGAACTGACCAAGGCGCAAGCCTTCAACGAAGCCACGGAGACGGCGCGGGTCAATTTGCTTCCCATGGCCACCAGCATGGCCACACAATGCCGGTATTTTGTCGATTGCAAAGACGCGGCTGCATCGTTCTTCAGCGAACTCGCGGATGATCTATCCCGAACACCGCTTGGCGCCGGGGAGGGGAAGTCCCTTGTCAAAGTTGCCGACGAAATCGGCGTTTCTCTCGGCTCCGACGAGCAATAAAGAAGCATGTCCCGGTCGCGGTCTTCGTGCGGATTCCTGCCACGTTCGGTGAATTGTGACCTCGTTGACGCAAGTCTTGGAGCCGGCCCGCACCTCCAGTATGCTTGCCGGGCATGGCAGCGGAAGCGACAACGCCGATCATCGAATTCCGCGATGTCTCTTATCGCGTCGACGGTGCGCCCGTGCTCTCCGGCATCACCCTGCAGGTGCGTCGCGGCGAGACGCTCGTACTCCTGGGGCGGAGCGGGTCCGGCAAGACGACGAGCTTGAAGCTGATCAACCGCCTGCTTACACCCACGTCTGGCGAGATTCGTGTCAACGGCGTTTCCAACGCGCAGGTCGATGTGACTCGTCTGCGTCGCGGCATCGGTTACGTGATCCAGGAGGTCGGCCTGTTTCCGCACTTCTCGGTCGAGCGGAATATTGGACTCGTTCCCCGGATCGAACGCTGGCCGGAGGATCGCATCCGCGCGCGCGTGGATGAACTGCTTGAAATTGTCGGTCTCCCGCGAGAAATTGCCAGGCGCTATCCGCACCAGTTGTCGGGAGGGCAGCGGCAGCGGGTGGGCGTGGCGCGGGCGCTGGCTGCCGATCCGGAGACTCTTCTCATGGACGAGCCCTTCGGCTCGCTCGATCCGTTGACACGCGACGACTTGCAGCACGAATTTTTATCGCTGCAACGGCGGTTCCACAAGACCGTGATTTTTGTCACGCACGATCTTCGCGAAGCTCTGCTTGTCGGATCGCGCGTCGCGCTGATTGATGCCGGAAAGCTTCGTGCCGTGCTTTCCCCGCAGGAATTCTTAACGTCCACCGACCCTTTGGCATCGGCGTATGTCCGGGCTTTCGGAGATGGACCGGCGCCCGCTGCGAATCGAGGTGGGTCGTGAACATTGTTCGGTTCATGTTGGAGAATCGCGCTCAGGTTCTGGAACTCACCCTGGAGCATTTACGGCTGGTCGGCCTTTCCACTGCCCTGGCGGTGTTGATCGGCGTACCCGTGGGTATCCTGATTTCCCGTCGCGCGCGACTCGACGCCGTCGTTCTGGCCGGCGCCAACATCGTTCAGACCATCCCTGCTCTCGCGCTCTTCGGATTTCTCCTGCCTGTACCTTGGCTCGGCGAGCGCTCTGATCGTCTCGCCATTCTCGCCCTCACTCTCTACGCGCTCTTGCCGATCATCCGTAACACTTATACCGGAATTCGCGGCGTCGATGCGTCCGTGATTGAGGCGGGGCGCGGAATGGGCCTGACGCAATTCCAGCTCCTTGTTCAGGTGGAGTTGCCGCTGGCAATGAGCGTGATCCTCTCGGGAATCCGTGTGGCCATCGTCATATCCGTGGGACTGGCAACCATCGCCGCGGCGATTGGCGCGGGTGGTTTGGGTGAATTCATCTTTCGTGGACTCGCCATGGTGGATAACCGCGTCATTCTTGCGGGCGCGATTCCAGCCGCTCTCCTGGCCCTCGCCGCGGACCTCGGCATTGGCTGGCTTGAAAGGCGGATGCACCCGCGATGAACCGGGTACCGGCCATCTTGGCGGTATTCCTCGCGGCGGCTTCCGCGTTCCTTTCCTCCTGTTCGCCGCCGCATTCCGACCGCATTGTCGTCGGCTCAAAGAACTTCACCGAGTCCTTCATCCTCGGTGAACTCATCGCTCAACAGATTGAGACTCGCACGAACCTGAAGGTGGAGCGGCGGTTTTATCTCGCTGGAACGTATATCTGCCAGCAGGCCATCTTGTCCGGCCGTATCGATATCTATCCCGAGTACACAGGAACGGCGCTCACCGTCATCCTCAAAGATCCCGTGGGCCGCGACCGCGTCGAGGTGTACCAGCGCGTCCAGCGCGAATACCAGCGGCGATTCGGCCTCACGCTGGCATCGCCCTTCGGCTTCAACAACACCTTCGCCATGGAGATCCGTGGAGAGGATGCGCGTAGGCTCCATCTTCAGACTCTGTCGCAAGCCGCCGCATTCACTCCGCAGTGGCGCGCCGGATTTGGCTACGAGTTCCTGGAACGGCCCGACGGCTACGGAGGCTTGCTAGCGACCTACGGCCTGCGCTTCGCCGAACAGCCACGCGTCATGGACTTGGGACTCCTCGCCCGCGCCCTGAAAGATCGTCAAATTGATTTTGCTGCCGGGAACGCGACCGACGGCCTTATTCCCGCTCTGGACTTGTTTGTCCTCCAGGATGACCGCCACTATTTTCCGCCGTATGAGCCGGTGCCGGTGGTGCGCAAGCAGGTGTTTGAACAACACCCGGAGGTAGCTCGGGCACTCGCGGAACTGGGCGGAAAGATCTCGGATGAGGAGATGCAGCAAATGAACTACGCGGTCGACGGCATGCACCGCGACGCCCGCGACGTCGTGCGGGATTTCCTGCGGGAAAAACAGCTCTTGCCCTGACCAACGGCCGGGAACGTTGGGTCTGAAGATGGTGGAGGCGGGGGGAGTTGAACCCCCGTCCGAAAAGCGCTACGCCACGGAGCCTACATGCTTATCTCAGTTCGTTAGGTTCGCCCGCCGCGCTTGGAACGAGCAAGAAACGCAGCCGGCTAGTCCGATGAGTCTCGCTCGCCCCTTACGGACCGAAAGGAACGAGCCAGCTCACTGTATGACGCTTCTTGCCGGGCCCGTGAGCAAAGCCCGGGGAAGCGTGCGCTTAATTAATTAAGCAGCAAGTGCCAAGTTGTTGTTGGCAGTTCTAGTTTCCATCCTGTTACGGGCGGGTGGCCCCCGGCATGCCTCCGGGACGCGACAGCTTCCGTCGAAACCGTGTCGCCCCCTGTTTTGTATTTTACCACGCGCAAGGCACCCCGCCGGGCCTGCCCCGGAACTCTGCCCCGGTTCGCGGAGATGGTTCTTCTTGGAACATCGTCTGCCGGCCTGTCCTGCTCGATGCGGTCTATCCGATTTATTTAGCGCTGGTTAGCGCAGCTTTCCAGCCTCTCCGTTGGAGCTTGCCGTGCTCGTTTTCCCATCCGGGGCATTATGCAATCTCGACTCTCTTTTCAACTCCGAACACGGCCCCAGTTTCACGTTGCCGTCGTCGCTATCTCGCTCGCCCTGTGGGCCTTTTCTTTCACGGCCCGCGCCCAGAGCCAGGGGGGAACGGGCGACCTGACTCAACTCAAAATCGAAGACTTGATGAATCTGGAGATCACCTCGGCTTCCCGCCAGAAGCAAACCCTGTCCACAACGCCGGCAGCGGTCTTTGTGATCACACAAGAGGACATCCATCGCTCCGGCTCGACCAACATCCCCGACCTGCTGCGCATGGTGCCTGGATTGAATGTTGCGCAGATCAATGCGAACTCCTGGGCGATCAGCTCCCGAGGTCTCAACGACCTTTTCAGTAACGAACTCCTCGTGTTGGTCGACGGACGCACCGTGTATGCGCCGTCGTCCGGCGGAGTTTTTTGGGACACCGTGGATCTTCCACTCGAAGACATCGAACGGATCGAAGTCATCCGCGGGCCGGGTGGCAGCGTATGGGGAACGAACGCCGTCAATGGCGTCATCAACATCGTCACGAAGAGCGCCGAGGCGACACGTGGGGGACTCGTGGTTGCCGGCGGTGGCGGCTTTCATCGCGCTTTTGCCACGGTTCAATATGGCAGTTCGCTCGGCAAGAAATCCGACTATCGCGTCTACGTGAAATACCTCGACGAAGCGAGTCTCCAGTCACCCGAGGGCCGTTCCCTCGGGGACGGCTGGCACAGCTTGCGCGGCGGTTTTCGGCTGGACTCGGCGCTGACTGCGAAGGATGGCGTCACTCTCCAGGGCGACCTCTACACCAGCCGCGAAGGTTCCGCCACCTCGTATCTTCCGTCGATCACTTCGCCGGCGCCTGTGAACTTCTGGGAAGAGATTACCGTCGCCGGAGGCTTCCTGCAAGGCGCATGGTCCCACAAGATCTCCGATCGTTCCGCCACACAGCTCACCATCTCGTTCGATCAGTCCGAGCGCAACGATACCTTGGGTGAGACCCGGCACACTCTCGACGCCGACTTCCAGCACAACTTCCGTCTCGGCCGCTTCCACTCCATGGTTTGGGGGCTCGACTATCGCTATACGGACTACTCGTCGGTGGGCAGTCTATTCGTCTCTTTCAATCCCGCTTCGGCTTCTCACACTCAATACAGCGGATTCATTCAGGACGAAATTACTCTTCTCCCCGACCGTCTGTACTTCACGGTCGGAACCAAACTTGAACATCATTACTACACCGGGCTGGCCGTGATGCCGACGGCCCGCCTGGCCTGGACGCCGTCGACCCACACGACTTTCTGGGCCGCTGTCTCTTTGGCCGAGCGCACCCCAGCCGAGTTGGACACGGTTTTCCGTGGCAACGTCGGCTCTTTTTCAACGCCCGACGGCGCTCTCAATCTGATCTCTGTCTTCGGCAATCCCGATCTCAAAAACGAGGGTCTGCTGGCCTATGAGGCTGGTTACAGGGCCGAACTCTCGAAGCACATTTCCGTCGACTTGGCCGCCTATTACAACCGTTACGACCATCAGATGACCGACGAGCCTGGTGTCCCCTTTGTCGAAACGTCTCCCGTCCCCGTCCACGTCGTGCTCCCGATTGTCTACGGGAATCTGATGCACGGTGAAACGCATGGCGTCGAGTTCTTTGCCGACTGGCGGGCTACGTCCCGTTGGGTTCTCAGTCCAGGCTACGCCTTCGAGCAGATTCATATGCACGTCGAACCTTCAAGCCATGCAACTTCAGCCGGAGATGACGGCACGACCCCCGTCAATGCAGCTCAGTTGCGTTCCCACCTGGTTCTTCCGGCCAGCCTTTCCTGGGATGTCTCGGCCTTTTACTCCGGCAGGCTCGTCGACCTTGCGGTGCCTTCGTACACCCGGCTGGACACTCAACTCAATTGGCAGTGGAAGGAAAACGTCACGCTGAGCGTTGTCGGGCAGAACCTTCTACGAGAGGGCCAATTGCAATTTATCGACGCTCATGGCGTTGCCCGCTCCTCGCTTATGCCGCGAAGCGCTTTTGCAAAGTTCACCTGGCGGTTTTGAAAGGGGAATCTCGGTTGCCGGCTCGCTGCCCATCTACGCTTCTTGGTTCTTCGCGCGGGCCGCACTGCGTCAGGGCTCGCCATCGCCGAAGTCTTCCGATGGCTTGGCGGCTGGCGCTGCTCTGCGGTTTGTCTCTTTCAATGGCCGCCGCACCATCGTCGGCCCAGGCGCAATTGGAGGAATACCGCGTCAAGGCTGCCTTCATCTTCCACTTCACGCAACTCGTTGACTGGCCCGCCGCGGCGCTGGCGAACGACGCCCTCCCGTTCGTCTTGTGCGCGTCGGGCGACCGCAACTTCTCCGAGATCCTTGCAGAGACCGTCCGCGGCAAACGAATTGGCGCTCACTCGATGGAAGTGCGTGCCCTCTCCGATTCGGATTCCGTTGCCGACTGCCATGTGCTCGTGGCCGTCGGAGCAGACAGGAAACGCGTTCTTTCCACCCTTGCCCGTCTGAAGAATGCTCCCGTTCTTACGGTCGGTGAATCGGACGATTTCGTGCGCAGCGGCGGGATGATTGGGTTTGCCCTCCAGGAAAACAAGGTCCGCTTCGATGTCAACCTGGATGCGGCTCAGCACGCCAGTCTCAAACTGAGTTCCCGGCTCCTGGTTCTGGCCAGGAACGTCGTCGGCGACAGCAGGACGAGGTGATCTTTGCGACGTATTTCGATTTCGTTTCAACGCAAGCTGACCCTGCTAGTCATGGCCATCAGTGCCCTGTCCCTGGTGCTCGCCTGCATCGCTTTGGCGTATTACGAGCGGCAGAGTTCCCGCGCCGGGCGAGCCGACGAATTGGCGGTTCTCGCGGACACGCTCGCGAGTAATGTCGCGGCGTCGCTCGCGTTCAACGACCCCGACGCCGCGGGCCGCTTACTGACGGCCCTTCATGCCGACAAGGGAGTGGTGGCCGCTCGCCTCTACGACAACTCGGGGCACGTCTTCGCGAGTTATGCGAGGCCGGGATCGCCCCCCGTTTCCGCGCTGACGGCCGTTCCGTCGGACGGAACGATCTTCAGCCCGGGTTCGATCACCATGACCGCAAGAGTCGCCCTGGGCGACGAACGGCTCGGCTCGATTGTCCTGGTTTCAGATTTGTCTTCCCTCGATCTTAAACTGGTCCGTTACTCTCGCGCTGTGTTCATCGCCCTGTTAGGCTCCATGCTCGTCGCTTTCCTGGCTTCGACGAAACTGTTGCGCATCGCGACGGCTCCCATCCGGCAATTGGCCGACATCGCCGAGAGGATCTGCTTCCGCGACGACTATTCACTGCGCGCCCCGTCCGACCGCAACGACGAAATCGGCATGCTGTTCCGCTCCTTCAACGACATGCTCGACGGCATCCAGCAACGCGACTACGCTTTGCAATCCACCGCGGAAGAGCTTGAGATGCGGGTGGAGATGCGCACCGCCGAATTGCAATCCGAAGTGAGCGAGCGCACGAAGGCGGAAGAGGCACTCTCGAAGGAGCGCCAGGTCCTTCGCGCACTGATCGACAACGTGCCTGATTTCATCTACGTCAAGGACAACGAATGCCGCTTCGTGGTCGCCAATGCGACGCTTGCCCACTCCATGGGGGGTTGTCCTCCCGACGAAGTGATCGGGAAAACCGATTTCGATTTTTATCCCACGGACACCGCCGAGCGGTACCACCAGGACGACTTGCAGGTCCTTTGCACCAAGGAGCCGCTGTTTAACCGCGAAGAACTCAGTTTCGACTCGGATGGAAGGCAGATCTGGCTCCTGACCACAAAGGTTCCTCTGCTCGACGGCTCCGGCAACGCCGCCGGCCTCGCGGGTGTCGGCCGCGATATCACCCACCGCAAGAATCTCGAACTTGAATGGCGCTCCGCCAAGGATGCGGCCGAAACAGCCAATCGCGCCAAAAGCGAGTTTCTCGCGAACATGAGCCACGAAATTCGCACCCCGCTCAACGGCATCATCGGCATGACCGATCTCGCTCTGGACACCGAAATTACCCCCGAGCAGCGTGAATATCTCGAAACCGTCAAGTTCTCCGCGGATTCCTTGCTCACGGTGATCAACGATATTCTGGACTTCTCCAAAGTTGAAGCCGGCAAGATCGAACTGGACTCCGGTGATTTTCAGCTCCGCGAATGCCTCGAGAACACGCTGAAGACCCTTGCATTGCGCGCCGACGAAAAAGGGTTGGAACTGCTGTGCCAGATTTCGCCGGATATCCCGGAAGCGCTGTATGGCGACGCGTCCCGCCTGCGGCAGGTGGTCATCAACCTCATCGGCAATGCCATCAAGTTCACCCACCGGGGAGAGGTGCAGTTATCCGCGGAGCTGCAGTCGCTCCAGGATGGCCAGTGCACCATCCGCTTTAGCGTTTCCGATACGGGCATCGGCATTCCCGCCGAGAAGCAGAAGTCCATCTTCGAACCGTTCGCGCAAGCCGATACCTCCACAACCCGCAACTACGGCGGGACCGGCCTGGGCCTGACAATCTCCTCGCGGCTGATTGAGCTGATGGGCGGTCGCATCTGGCTGGAGAGCACGCCCGGCTTGGGCTCCACTTTCCACTTCACCGTGGTGATGCAGCCGTCGAAGCACGCTCCCGTCGAGCACAACCCCGAATCGCTCGAGATCCTGCGCGGCGTGAGGGTTCTCATCGTGGACGACAACCGCACGAACCTGCGCATCCTGGAAAGCCAGCTGGCGCGCTGGCACGCCCTGCCGGTCATTGTGGATAGCGGGCCCGCCGCGCTCGCTGCGTTGAAAGCTGCCCAGCAAATGGGGGCTCCGTTTCCACTGATCGTTACGGACATGAATATGCCCGGAATGGATGGGTTCACGCTGATCGAGCAGATTCGCCACGAAATTCTTGTTCCATCCTCCACGATCGTGATGCTGACTTCTGCAGGACATCGCGGCGATTCCGAACGCTGCCAGCAGCTCGGAGTTGCGGCTTACCTGTTGAAGCCGGTTCGTCAGCTGGAGCTGAGGCAGGCCCTTTCGCTGGTCCTCGGTGCTCAACGAGAGCACGCGCAACTGCCATTGGTCACGCGCTATTCATTGCAGGGAGTCCGCGACCCAAACGATGTCCTGGCGATCCTGGTGGCCGAAGACAATCCGGTCAACCAACGGCTGATGGTGCGCATGCTGGAGAAACGCGGCCATCGCGTAACGCTGGCAGGCAACGGCGCGGAGGCGCTGGAGGTGGTCGCGCGCGAGGCGTTCGATCTGATTCTGATGGATGTGCAGATGCCGGAAATGGACGGACTGACCGCCACGGCAATGATCCGTCAGCGGGAGGCCGGCACGGACCGGCATCAGCGCATCGTGGCCTTGACGGCGCACGCCATGAAGGGCGACGAGGAGCTTTGCCGCTCCAGCGGCATGGACGACTATCTTTCCAAACCCGTGCAGCCTGCGGAACTCGATCGCATCCTGGAAGAGCATATTGCCAGGCGCCGGGCCGACTCCTCGACGCAGCCGGTGGAATCTCACCAGTAATCACAGCGCCCTTTTCTTTGCGGCCATTCAAAGAGAGAATGGCCGCAGTCGCTCCTGTGGTGTCATTTCCGGAGGCAATTTCCATGAAGTTGAGGCGCAGCATTCTTGTCGTCGTGCTCATTCTGCTGGTCGTGCCCGTCCGTGCGGCACAGTCCTATCCCGTCAAGGTCGACCGCGGCGTCGAAGTGAAAATGCGCGACGGCGTGATTCTTCGCGGCGACATCTTTCGTCCCGACGCGGATGGGAAATTCCCCGTGCTGCTTGAAAGGACGCCGTATCGCCGCTCCCTCTGGGGATACTCGGTGGAATTCGCCCAGCGTGCCGCTTCTCAAGGCTACGTCGTGTTTCTTCAGGACGTGCGCGGCCGCTATACATCCGACGGAGACTGGTATCCGTTCATCCACGAAGCGGAGGACGGTTACGACACCATCGAGTGGGTCGCGGCTCAGCCGTACTCTAACGGCAAGGTCGGCATGTTTGGCGGCTCCTACGTCGGTGCGACGCAGATGCTCGCGGCTATCGCGCACCCGCCTCATCTCGCCGGCATCTGCCCCGTTGTCACAGCCAGCAACTACCACGATGGCTGGACCTACCAGGGCGGCGCGTTCGAGCAATGGTTCAACCAGTCGTGGACCACCGGGCTCGTGCAGGACACCATCCTGCATCAGGTCGAGCGCTTGCCCGGCTGGCAGGAGACGGTGGACGCCCTTCCGCTCACGCGCTACCAGTTTTTCAAGACTGATCCGGCGGCAGCGGTGAACGCGTCGACTCCAGTAGTGGCGCCGTACTACCTCGACTGGCTGGCGCATCCCACGTACGACGAATACTGGAAGCGCGTGTCGATCGAAGAGCATTTCGCTGAGATTCGCGTTCCCGCGCTGCACACCGGCGCGTGGTACGACATTTTTCTGGGCGGCTCCGTGCGCAACTACATGGGCATCAAGGCGAGAGGCGGAAGCGAAGAGGCGCGCAAGGGCCAGCGCCTGCTGGTGATCATCGGCGGACATGCCGGGGGCGGCCGCAAGATCGGCGAGATCGATTTCGGGCCGGAAGCGCTGCGCCGCGAGGAGAACGACGTGACGCTGGCGTGGTACGACTACCTGTTCAAAGGCGAGCAAAACCGGTTCGCGACGGGGAAGCCCGTGGAGATCTTCGTGATGGGCGCGAACCAGTGGCGGCAGGAAGACGACTGGCCCCTGGCGCGAGCCGTATCGACGAAATATTTCCTCCACTCGAACGGGGACGCAAATTCCGCGGCGGGGAACGGCGTGCTGTCCGTGGCGGCGGCGGCGAAGGAACCGGCGGACAAGTTCACGTACGATCCGGCGAATGCCGTGCCCACGGTGGGCGGCCCGCTGTGCTGCAGCGAGCATATTGCGCCGGGCCCGCACGACCAAAGGAAGGTGGAGGAGCGGCCGGATGTACTGGTGTACTCCACGCCGGAGCTGGACAAAGATCTCGAAGTGACCGGGCCGGTGCGACTGGAGTTCTTTGCGTCCTCGTCGGCGGTGGATACCGACTTCACCGCGAAGCTGGTGGACGTGTATCCGGACGGCACAGCGATCAACCTGACCGAAGGCATTGTGCGCGCCCGCTATCGCGATTCACAGGAGAAGGCCACCGCACTGAAGCCCGGTGAAGTGTATCCGCTGACGATCGATCTGTGGGCCACGAGCAATGTGTTCAAGGTTGGGCACCGCATCCGGCTGGAAGTGTCCAGCAGCAATTTCCCGCGCTTCGACCGCAACCTCAACACGGGCGAGCCGGCCGCGAACTCGGAGAAATGGGTCAAGGCAACCAACACGATCCTTCACGACAAGGAGCATCCGAGCGCCCTGGTGCTGCCGGTGATGCCGTAGCCCCCCCTCCGCGGTGCTGTACGGTACGGAACAGGGAACGTACTGAAAGAAGGGAAGTTGAGAGCAGGACGCGTACTGCATTTGCAGGAAACTGCAGAGGATTGCAGAACCCGCGGGAGAATCGGCTCGTCGATCAGCGGAGGCTGAAGGACCTGTTTGCAAGGCGGTTGCCCTCCCCCGCCCGCTCTGAAAATGGAAACAGTAGGAAGGAAAGCACTTAGCCTGGAAAGAACTGCAAATTTTCAGGTGGGAGGCGGTGCGATCGAACAGGGACGGGTTCAGTTTTCAAAGAGCGGAGGGCCGTGAGCGAAGCCCGGAGGCACGTCCAGCGCGCCAGATTAAGAATGAGGTAGTTTACCATACAATAATAGGAAGGTCAAGGGAAATCCGCGCCGGGAAGCGGGCTGAATTCGTCCGGAATTGGAATGGATGCGGCGAGAGCTGTTGAGGGTGAAGCGGAAGCCGCGATTCGCTCATGGCGCGACCTCCGCGAACAGCTCGATCGCTTCTCGCGTTCGAATGGTCGTTACCTATTTCGTTGGGATCGCGGCTCGCGCGAACACCGGCGTTTGCTGCATAGGATCGTACGCAGATCGACGCTGATCTTGCTGATCGCAGATCTTGTCGATGACCTGCACTTCGCTGGGCGTGAAGCGGATTCCAGGAACTGGCCTACGTACCAACTAACGATTCCAAGTGGGACCGGAAGAATGGCGTTACAATCGAGCCCGAGGACACATTGCGACCGTCGGTACTCTTGAGCACATCGGTAGTCATCAGTTTGATTCTGAGCCTTCTTCAAACAGTCGTTGGTCGCCTGGACGAGTTACCGAAACCTGAGGCACCGCAAGCAACAAAAGACGATGCGGAAATGGTTCTCTTCGATTGGAGCGCAACCCCGAATGAGGTTGTTCCATGGCTGAAGAAGAATGAGCAACTGCTGGACCGTGGTGACGGCTGCACTCTGACTGTTCACTGGGCAGCTGCCAACCAAAGGTCAGGACAGCCATCCAGTGCAGTCCACGAGATTGCATCGTTGATTGTGGTGCCTGGGGCCGAAGAGACCCATACGACGGTTCGAGATAGAGTCTCGGGCTCGGGATTGAACATTCGAGTCGGCGTACTTTATTTTCCTGTCGATTCAAACGTCTGGGGACTGAGAATTGCACTGGCATCTGACGGACCTGCAGAAGATGTCTTCAATGAACTGAGTCGAGCTGAAGCATCGACACTTCGCGACAAGCATTGGAAGTCGGTGACAGTGGTGAAACCCATCCGGGTTTCGGACATGGTCTACACCTATTCTTTCTCTTGCGAAAACGGCAGGACCTTCCTTAGGTTCTTAAGGGGCGAAAAGATGCATGGTTCGACCACACCAAGCCGCAATGATTCTAGGTTTTCTCTGAAAAGCCGCTTCTGACTCCTGATTAACGGGGAAACC
>Ga0335082_10000702_pt1 | contig 34748 bp, 35 predicted proteins | sample Lox_Sample_41_FD_206718 | JGI IMG/M metagenome (GOLD analysis project Ga0335082, IMG submission 206718) | Soil microbial communities from Loxahatchee National Wildlife Refuge, Florida, United States - Lox_Sample_4.1 | ecosystem: Environmental > Terrestrial > Soil > Wetlands | place: USA... | reverse complement strand
CAGCGCCACTCGAAGCTGCTCGGCAGTCAGTTGCTGTCGCGACAAGAGCAGCAGTCCCAGGGGGACTCGGTGCGGTGCCGCCGCACGCGTCCCGCTGGAGCGGACGCGCACCAGAGACTCATCAAGTGCGCGCTCCAGACAATGATCCAGGCAGTACCGCGAACCATCGAGAAGGATGTCGGGTAAACCGCCGGAAAGACGCCGCCACAGACTGGGGCGGTGCGCACAGGCGCGCGCCTGCGGGGATCGGACTCCGAGCCTGTCCCAGACGCTCCGCCAGACCAGGCTCAGACCATCGATGTGTAAGCTGGCAGTTCCCATACGGTCTCGTTATCCGGCAGGCGCGACCTCAGTGACGCGCATGCCATAGTTACCGCCCATCACCACCAGTTCCCCGCGCGCCACCACGCGGCCGTCGAGCAGCATGTCGACCGGTTCCTGCACCTGGCGGTCCAACTCCACAACCGAGCCGGGATTGAGATCGAGAACCTCGCGCAGCAGCAATTGCCGGCTGCCAAAGCGCAGGGTGACCGACATCTCCACGTCCATGAGCACGCCGAGATTCACTCTCTCATCGTGAGGAGCCAGGGGCGCAGCGGGTGCGGCAGGCGCCGGCTCCGCTTCGACGGGCGGGGTGGGCGCAGCCGCTGCCGGCGGCGGGGCTTCGACGCGCAGCGTGGCCACTAACGCCGCGCTCAGGTGGATTTCAAGCAGTGGTGCAGTGGGTGAATCGTCTCCCGCACGCAACCACGCAGTCAGCGCCGCCGGCCAGGAGGGCGCCGCCGGAGCCGCTTCCAGCCGCAACTGCACTTCGCCGAGGGATGCCGCGATGGCCGTGGCGGCAAGGCCGCCGGCCTGGCGTAAGAGTTCGAGCACTGCCTCGCGCTGCTCCGCGGTGGCTTCCGCCGCAGGAGCCGCCGGCTCGCTCATGAAGATCTGGGCCAGGCGAACCACCGACGCCGCGGGAAGGCGCAGACTCATTTCCCCGCGCACCGCTCCCGACGAAGTCGCGAGAACCCGGAAATCGTCGTCGGCGGCTGGCGTCAGTCCAGCGGGCGCTTCTGTCAGAAGCGCACAGGGCATCGCCGAGCCGGAAATTTCTCCCAGCACCTGCCCGAGCACATCCGCCCAGGTCTGAAGATACTGTGCCGGCTCGGGAGGGATTGCAGTCGACGATGAACTCATTGGGATTTCTCCTTGGCCTGCGGGTCACTTTCCGGAGGCGCACTCCGCGCCAGCAGCCGGGCCGCACGGTTCGTTCCGCAGCGTGCCGGGGTGGCCGAAAACATCTCCGCCCCGGCGACCACCAGCGATGCCGGTTCGCCCGCCGGGCGCGAGAAGCACAGCACGTCGCCCGGAGCAAGGTCCGCCAGCCGGTTCACCCCAACCCGCACATTGCCCGCTCCCAGTTCCGCCTGCATGGGGCAGTCGAGCAGACGCCGCATCATCCGCTCGCGGACTTCGCCCGAGGAACGCGTCCGCCGGCGGCTCCAGTCGTGTGAGATCTTGCGCAGCAGGGCGTTCGACACCGCGGCCGGAACCGCAAGACTCAATCCGCCGCGAACCTCGGGCATGGTCACTTCAAAACTCAGCGACAGCGTCTTTTCGTCCGGAGACATCAGGCGCTGTGCCTCTCCGGTTTCGAGACGCTCTTCGAAATTGAATTCCAGCGCCAGCGCCTGCCAGGCCACGCCGAGTTCCCGGCAAACGATGCGGGCCACGGCGTCCAGAATCTGTTCCTCGATTTCGGTGATCTCCCGCGCCATCCCCAGACTCTTGCCTTCCCCGCCGAGCAGCAGGTCGATGATCGGGAATGCCACTTTGAGATCGAGTTGCAGCGCTGCATTGAGACCGGTCGGATCCAGACGGCAGGATGCCAGGTAGGTCGTTTCCGGAATGCGCTGCAGAAACTCACGGTAGGTCAGATGTTCGGCGGAGACCAGCGTGGTCGAAAATACAACGCGCAGGTAGGCGCCGAGGGAGTGCGTGAGATTGCGGGCAAACCCCTCGTGCAGCAGCGTGATGGTCTGCAGCTGATCGCGGCTGATCTGCCCGGCACGGCGCACGTCCCAGGGCTCGACGTGCGGCATGGCCGCGGCGCGCGCTTCAACGCGGCCGCCGCCGCGCGCGGCCTGCACCATAGCATCGATTTCTTCCTGGTTGAGAACCTTCTGCATCGCTCCCCCTGTCAGTCGCCGGCAGCGCCCGCTGCTGCCGCCCGCGCCTCGCTTCCTCTGGACATCACTTCCTCCATGCGCGCCCGCAGCCGCACCACGGCCAGCGAATGAATCTGCGAGACGCGCGACTCCCCGATGCCCAGCACCGCTCCGACCTCCTTCATGGTGAGCTCTTCGAAGTAATAGAGGGCGAGCACCTGCTGCTCCTTTTCCGGAAGCTCGGCGATGACGCGGGCCAGCAGGTCTTTCATCTCCGAGCGCAGGCAGCGAAAGAAGGGCGTGTCTTCGGGAGCGTTCGGAAGATAGTCGCACAGGTCTTCTTCTTTGCCGTCCCACGGAGACTCGACGCGCAGGCTGCCCACCTCGAGGCTGTCCAGTTCGCCGAGCAGGTGCTGAAACTCCGTCAGCGTCATGCCCAGTTCGGCGGCCATCTCGGCCTCGTTGGGGGCGCGGCTCAGTTCCAGGCTGAGTTTGCGGTGGGCTTCTTCGATCCGGCGGGCCTTGCGCCTCAGCTCGCGCGGCCCCCAATCCATTTCCCGCAGGCTGTCGAGGATCGCTCCCCGGATGCGGAACTTGGCATACGAGCCGAACTGCACGTGCTTGGTGCCGTCGAACTTGTTGAACGCGTCGATCAATCCGATCACGCCGGCATGCACCAGATCTTCGAGCGGCACGTGGCGCGGCAGGCGCTCGTGGATGCGGCGCGCCAGGTAACGCACCTGCGGCAACTGTTCGAGCAGGATGCGGTCGCGGTCTTCCTTGTCCTGCCAGGAGGTATAAGCTTGCGCGGTATTCTTGCTCATAAATTTCTCACTTCCACGGGCCCTGCAAGGGGTGGGCCGGACCGATCGAACCTGCGCCCTTCGTTCACCGCAGCACTCCCACCGACTGCACTTCGACTACGGGCGGCACCTCCAGCGGAGACAGCACGACCACCTTCGGAAGAAACGGCTCCAGCAGCCGCTTCAGGTGATAACGCGCCGGCGTCGAGCAGAGCAGCACCGGGCTGGCCACGGCGACCTGATCTCCGGCCAGCCGCCGCATGCCATCGAGGATGCGGCGGGCAAACGGGGGCTGCAGGCCGTTGGCGGAAGCAGGCGCGGCCTGGGCGCTGAAGGCGCGCCCCAATTCTTCTTCGAGCGTGTGATCGAGCGTGACTACGCGTAGCGCGCCCTGTTCGGACAACAGCGGCCGTACCAGCGCGCGTCCGAGTGACTGGCGAACCGACTCGACCAGCACCACCGGATTCTTGGTCGTAGGTGCAATGTCGAGCATGGTCTCAAGCACGGCGGGCAAATCGCGGATCGACACTTGTTCCCGCAAGAGCTGCTGCAACACCTTCTGCACTTCGCCGAGACTCAGAATTTTGGGAACCAGTTCCTCGACCAGTTTGGGATGGCTCTCGGCCAGCCGGTCGAGCAGGCGCTTGGTTTCTTGACGGCTGAGCAGTTCGTGCGCATGTTGCCTGACGACTTCCGCCAGATGCGTGGCCAGCACCGATGTCTGGTCGACGACGGCGTATCCGGAAGCCAGCGCCTGGTTCTGCAGCGCGGGTGCAATCCAGACGGCCGCGACTCCGAATGCAGGCTCCTTGGTCGGCGTTCCCGCCAGCGGCCGGGGATTGCCTTCGGAACTGATGGCCATCAGGTGGTCCTGCAGCATTTCCCAGCGCGCCACCTCGACACCGCGCAAGGCAACGACGTACTCGCGCTGCTTGAGCCGGACATTGTCCGTGATGTGCACCGGGGGAACGATGAATCCCAGCTGCTGCGCCAGGTTCTGGCGGAGCGCCTTCACGCGCGCCAGCAGCTGGCCTCCCTGATTCTGGTCCACCAGTGGAACCAGTCCGTATCCGACTTCAAGGCTGAGCTCATCGAGTTTGAGCAGATCCTCGACCGAATCCCTGGCAGCCTTCTTCTCGGGCGCGGGGGCCGCAGAACTTTCGGGAGTGCGCTTCCGGGCGCGCCACGCGAGAAATCCTGTCGCACTGGCGAGCAGCAGGAACGAGAATTTCGGCAGCCCGGGAATCGCCGCCAGCGCCAGCATCACACCCGTCGCGATCTGCAGGGGCCGGCGCGCCAGCAACTGCTTGCTCACATCGACTGACAGTGTCGAGTCCGAGGAGGCGCGGGTCACGACCATGCCTCCAGCCATCGAGACCAGCAGCGACGGAATCATCGTGACCAGCCCGTCGCCCACGGTGAGCACGGTGTAGGTTTTCAGCGCCTCGCGGAACGGAATGTCGAGCTGGAACACCCCAATCAGGAACCCGGCAATGATGTTGATCGCGGTAATGAGAATGGTGGCAATGGCGTCGCGCTGGTTGAAGCGCGCGGCGCCGTCCATGGCGCCGTAGAATTCGGCGTCGCGCGCAATCTGCTCGCGGCGCTGGCGGGCCTGCACTTCGTTGATCAGCCCGGCATTCAGGTCGGCGTCGATCGCCATCTGCTTGCCCGGCATGGCGTCAAGCGTGAACCGCGCCGTGACCTCGGCGGTGCGCACGGCGCCGTGCGCCACCACGATGTACTGGATCGCGATCAACGCGATGAAGATCACGAAGCCGACAACGTAGTTCCCGCCGACGACGAACGAGCCGAACGCTTCGATGACATGGCCGGCGGCCGAAACACCCTCGTTGCCGTGCAACAGTATTCGGCGGCTCGACGCCAGATTCAGCGACAGGCGGAACAGCGTCAGCAGAAGCAACAGGCTGGGGAACACGGAAAACTGTGACGGCCGCAGAATCTGGATCGCGGAAAGCAGGACTAACACGGCCGCGGTAATGCTGACCGCGAGCAGTACATCGACCAGCAGGCTGGGCAGCGGCACCAGCATCACAAAAATCAGGGCCACGGCGGCCACGGGCATGATCCATTCGGAAGCGGAGCTCATCTTGGCGCCGGCGGACGGAGCGACTGCGAGGGGAGCGGCCATGGGTTAGTTCCTTCCTCCGGCGGCTTGCGAAGCGCGCGCCTGCGCGCGCCAGATGGCGGCGAGAATTTCGGCAACCACCAGGTAGAGTTTGGGCGGGATCGCCTGTCCGACTTCGACCGCGCGGTAGAGCGCATGCGCCAGGGGCACGTTTTCCACCAGCGGGACTCCGTGCCACAGCGCCACTTCGCGGATCTGTGCGGCCAGAAGATTGCGCCCTTTGGCGACGACGACGGGCGCGGCCATCTCCATGTTGAATTCAAGCGCGACCGCATACTCCGTGGGATTGGTGATGACCACGGCGGCGCGTTCGACGTCCTTGAGCATGCGACGGCGCCGCGCCTGGCGCTGCAAGCGGCGGATGCGCATCTTGACCATGGGATTGCCTTCGGTTTCCTTGAACTCGTCGCGCAGATCCTGGCGGCTCATCTTTAATTCGTTCTCATGACGCCAGCGCTCCAGCAGGTAATCCGCACCGGACCAGGCCAGCAGGACCAGCGACGCCTTCCATGCCAGTCCAAAGACCTGCGTTGCGGTAAAAGCAAGAAGGCTCGAGCCGCTCCCGTGCAGCAGGGCGGGAAGCTCGATCCAGTCCCGTGCCAGGGCCGTGACCGCCAGATATACAATCGCAGCGGTCGGGAGAAACGACTTCAGCATGCGGCTGACCGCGTTGAGCGAGAACAATTGCGCCAGCCGCGATGCCGGATTCAGTCGGTTCAGGCTAGGCGCCAGCGCCGACGGGGCAAAAGTAAGACCGCCCTGGGCGATGCCGCTCACCGTCGCGGCCAGCCAGCTCAACGCAGCCGCCAGGGCGATGCCCTGGAAGATGCCCAGCTCGCTGCGCCAGACCGCTACCACCTGGCCAGGACGCGCCGCCGCCGCGTTCAGCTGGTGGCGAAGAAGATTGCGCCATGCTCCCGCGAATGCGGGCAACTGCCACGCCAGCAGCATCACCGCGGCCATCGTGCCCACGCCGGCCACCAGATCGCGGCTGCGCGCAACTTGTCCCTGCTCCCGCGCCTTCTGCCGCCGCCGCGGTGTCGCTTTTTCGGTCTTATTCTGATCCGCCATGAACCTTCAGTGCGCCAGGTGCAGCAGGCGCTCTCCCAGGCCGATCGAGTCGGCGAACCGCGCGGAGAAACTGTGCGGCCAATAGGCGATGACTCCGAACAGCACCGCCATGCCGAGCAGGTTCTTCACCGAGAGCCCGATAAAAAGTACGGGCAACTGCGGCGACGCCTTTCCGAGAAATCCCAATGCAACATCCGCCAGCAGCGTGGCCACCAGCGCGGGCGCCGCGATCTGCACTCCAACGAGAAAGATGCCGCCTGCCGCCTGCAGCAGTCCGGTCATCGCGCCATGCGAAGACAACCCTGTTTGCGCCGGGAGATAAGCAAAGCTCTTGACCACAGCCCGCAGCAGCCAGTGATGTACGTCGAGTTGGAGAAAGATCAGCAGCGCTCCCAAACGGTGAAGCTCTCCCAGCACGGGGGTATCCGCCTGGGTCTGCGGATCAAACAGCGTGGCCAGCGAATATCCCATCTGCACGCCGAGGATCTGGCCCGCCATCATGGGCGCTTCCATCATGAAGTTCGCGGCTAGTCCGAGAATGAGTCCGATGACGATTTCGCTCAGCACGATTCCCGTCCACTGCCAGGAGTGAAAATCGAGCTGCACCGGACCGCGCAGCGGATACAACAGCACCGTGATAAGAACCGTCAGCACCGCCTTGAGCCGTACCGGGATGGCGCTGCTCCCCAGGAACGGGCAGAACACCATCAAGCCGGAAACCCGCGCGCCAAGAAAGACCGCGGCTGCCAGCCATTGCTCCAGAGGAAGACCATCCATACAAACTCCCGGGGCTTAACTTCGCCTGCTCGCTGCAACGCGAAAGCAGCTCAGCGCAAGAACGGACGGAAATCGGACAACATCTGCAGTGTGAAGACCGTCAGGCGGTGCGCCATCCAGGGCATGAGCAAAAGCGTCGCCGCAGCCACGGCAAACAGCCGCGGCACCGTCGATACGGTGCTCTCCTGCAGCGAGGTCAGCACCTGCACCACGTTGATCAGGAGGCTGACAACGGTCGCCACAATCAGCAGCGGCGCTCCCATCCACACAGCCGTCTCAATCGTGTGGCGCATGATTTCGACTACGTGCTCCGATCCCATCCCTCTTCTCCCCTCACTTCTCTCCTCAGGTAAAACTCTTCATCAGCGAACCGACCAGCAGGTTCCAGCCATCCACCATGACGAACAACATGATCTTCAGCGGCGTTGAGATCACGACCGGCGGCAGCTGCAGCATGCCGATCGACGTCGTCACGGCCGCAACTACCAGATCGATCACCAGAAACGGCAGAAACAGCGCGGCGCCGATCTGAAATCCAGTCTTCAACTCCGACAGAATGTAGGCCGGGACCACGACCCGCATCGGGACATCCTCAGGACGCGCCGGACGCGGCGCCTGCGCCAGCTCCAGAAACAACGCCAGATCTTTTTCGCGGGCAAACTTCAGCATGAACTGGCGCAACGGGGGCGTGCCCTGCTCGATGGCGGCCCAGGCATCGATCTGTCCGCGCTCGAACGGGACGATGGCAGCGTCATAGATCCGGGCGCCCACCGGCTGCATCAGGAAATACGTCAGCACCAGCGACAATCCGATCAGCGTCTGGTTGCTGGGTGCGGTCTGTACTCCGAGCGCTTGGCGCAGGAAGTGAAACACCACCAGCAGGCGGGCAAACGGAGTGAGCGCCACGATCAGCGCGGGCAGCAGCGTCAGCAGGGTCAGCAGGACGACGATATTCCACGGCACCGTTCCGCTGGTTCCGGCAGGACCAGTCCAGTTCAGTCCGGCCGCATGACGCGGACGCAGGCTGAGCGACCATGCGGACGACGTCTCGAGCGCCAGCAATCCCAGGATCGCCAGAGCCCTTCGTGGCCATTTCGAAGCGCGCCAGTTCAAAGCCCGGCCTCCTCTGCCACCGGCCCGGCAATCGGCCCGCCACTCGGCCCTGCAATCGGAAGGTTCCGAGCGGATCCCCCGGCGGCCGGCGCGTTACTCTCCAACCTCGCCAGCAGCACCAGCGATGCCGAAGTTCCACCCACCAGAAACCTCGACTGCTCATACTCGACCACGGCGACGAAACGCCGGTCGCCCAGCGGCAGGTTCTCGCATAGGCGAAGTTTGCGCGGCTCGCGGCGGGTGATCCGGAGAACTCGCTTCCATGCTCCGCGCGCCTGGCGCATGAAATTCTCGATCGCAGCCGGACGCACCAGCGCATCGATGCCAGAACCCATTGCATCCGCCTTGGCCAGTTCGGTCTTCATGCCAGATCCGTGACCCGCACCGCCATGCGGTTGCCGGCTCCCTCGAGGCCGCCCCAAGCAATGAGGATGCCGTTGATGCGCAGCGGGACGTCGCGGCTCACGGCCCAGTCCGTCGTGACCACCGAACCGGGGCGCAGCGTCAGAAAATCTGCGACCTTGAAATAGGGCACCGCCAGATCCACTGTCAGACGGCAAGGCAGCGCCATCGCCGGCTGCCAGCGTGGATCATCGACTTCTTCCTGTTCCCGCGCCGCAGGTTTCTCTGCCGGGGCCGGAACGGTTGCTGCCGCCATTTCCATCTCTCCTGTGGCCTGCCGTTATCGCTGCACCAGAAATTCCGTGAAGTACACGTCTTCGGCTCCCAACTGCGGCATGCGCTCTACGAGGGCGTGCACTATTTCCTTTTTCAATTTCGCTTTTCCCGCAGCGGTCGTCAGATCGTCGACCCGGGCTTCGCCCAGTACGCCGAGAATCGTGTCGCGCACCTCGGCGATGGGCACCGTTTCTTCCGCGCGCTTGGCATCCTGATTGAGTGCAAGGTCGACCCCGACCCGCAGATACGATCGCTGGTCGGAATCGGCCAGGTTTAGTACGAAGGTCTCGAGGTGCAGCGTCGACCGCACCGGATTTACCTCACTGGCCTGCGCAGGCTCGCTGGCATGGCTCGCCCAGTGCCAGAATCCAATGCCGGAAAGGACGAGCAGGGCCAACACAACAACCGGCATCAAGCTGCGGCGGGGCCGAGCGTTATGGGAGGATTCTTGTTTTTCTTCCGGCACGTCTGAAGAAAAAGCAATCTGAGTTCCGGAGAGAAACACTAAAGGTCGTAGGAGCGGGCGAGGCCGACCACACAGCGTATCGTCCGTGGAATCAACCGTTCGACCCGCGTCCACAACTCGAACCGAGTTGACGCCGACTAAGAAGACGCAATCGGTGTTCTGAATTGGCAATTCCTCATGAAAAAACTCTTCCAATTCGGGAGCGGCTCAGTCCGACGATCCGGGTCCGAACCAAGCCGCTACTCCGGAGCGAGGATTACTGCTTCAGCGCGATCGTGTCCTGTGTAATCTGGTCGAACGTCGTGACGGCTTTGGCATCGGCCTCGTAGCCACGCTGTGCCACGATCAGATTGGCGAACTCGGTGGCAATGTCAACGTTCGACAACTCTAGTGCCTTACCGGATAACGTTCCCCGGCCTCCGGCTCCCGGAGCGCCGACCACCGCCTGCCCCGATGCAAGGGTGGGAGTGAAGTCCGTATTGCCCTGCAGTTGCAACCCGTCGTTGTTGGCGAAGGTAGCGAGGGCGAGTTGACCGAGCGCCTGTGTCTTGCCGTTGCTGAAAGAGCCCGTGATGGTTCCATCGGAGCCGATGCTGAAGTCGACCAGGGATCCGCTGCCTGCGCCGTTCTGATTCGCGGACGATGTGCTGCTCTTCGCCGCCACCTGCGTCAGCAATCCGACTCCATTGTTGTAGAGCTGCCAGGTGAACGGCAGGGCTGCGGCGCCGTCAGCAAATGCAGCCGTGTTGGGCGGACCAATCGTGATTCCTGCAACGTCGGCCGCAGGGGCCGTCAGGTTGCCGTTGCTGTCGAAAGTCAAGTTGCCATTCTGCACGGTGACAGGGTTTCCCGTTCCGCCCAGGTCGGCGGCGGGAATGGTGATCGCGTAGTCCCACGCACCAGGACCCGTGTTCGTGTAGGTAAAGGTCAGCACGTGGCTGGCGCCGAGGGAATCGTAGACCGTGAGCGGTGTCGAGAAGGTGTCGCCTACCTGGGACGCGGCATTCAGGTTCGTGGTGAGTTGAACATTGGAGGTCGCGGTGGGTGGGCTGATCGTCCCGGCTCCCAGTTGCAGCGGGCCCAAGCCACCGCCGGCATTAACAACGCCGTTCACCGCGGGATATCCGAGCACCTGCTGCCCGCTGGGCGTAACGAGGAAGTTGTTGAGTTCGGAGAAATCTCCGGCGCGGGTGTAGCTGACGACGCCGCTAGAATCCTGCACGACAAAAAATCCGGAGCCTTGAATGGCGACGTCGGTGTCCACACCGGTCGCGCTCACGCTGCCTTGCGTAAACAACGACGGCGTCGCCCCGACCTGCGTGCCGGCGCCCACCTGCATCGGATCACCCGCGCCCGTGGTTCCCAGATTCTGATAGAACAAGTCGCTGAACAGAACCACTTTGCTTTTGTATCCGGTGGTGTTCTGGTTAGAAAGATTGTTGGCGATGGTCGACAGCGCGGTCGATTCGGCGGTCAACCCGGAGAGTGGAATGGAAAAGTTCGGCATTAGAAGACTCCTTGAACGTAGGGTATGAGACTTGATCTGGATGGCGCGCTGGCCGCAGGAATAGCGGCTTTGGCCGCGGCCACCGCCGACGAGAGCATGGCGTCGGGGATCTGGACCGCCGCGCGGTTTGAGGATGTCGAATGACTCGAACTGTCCGGGGGAGCGGCAGTTCCTGACTTCACCGGGACGGCCTGCTGCAGAATCTGCTCGATCTGCGTCACCTCACTCAGTTCGCTGAACTGGGCCAGCTGGCCGACGAACTGGGTGGGATCCATGGGATTCAGCGGGCTCTGGTTTTGCAGTTGCGCGACCAGCAATTGCAGGAACATGTTGTTCAGGCCTTGCGGGTTGGGCATTCCATTGCTCGACGTAGTTGAGCCGTCATGCGAAACGGCTTGCGGAGCGGTCTGGCTTATGGCGTTCATCAAGAATCTCCTTACACAAGAATGCTGAGTCCGACCCGGCGTGGCCGGCTCGATTCGACCGTTGTTTCTGTTTCCGCCCCGGATGTCTCCGTGGCCGGGGACGGGGAATGGTTGGCTTTCGGCGGGAACCAACGCGGCTGCGCGTTTCCTCCCGACGACGCATCGCTCGAAAAAGTGAATCCCTGCTGCTGGAAGCTCACCTGCGCGAGCCGCAGATTCTGCTGCTGCAAGGTATGCGCAATACCGGGCAGGTCATTGGTGAGTAGCGCATGCAGATCCCCCTTTTCGCTGCCGATCACCACACCCACATCACTGGCGTGGACAATGGTGCGAACTTCCACGCTGCCGAAGGCCGAGGTGTTCAATCCGATTCTCATCTCGGCCTGCCCCGCCTTGCTGGCGATCTGCGCAAGCTGAACCGGACCGACGCCAGGATTCGTTGTGGGCCGTACCTCCGCTGCAAGATGCGGAAGGCCTGTTGAGTCTCCAGAATCGCCGCCCTTCAGAGTTGACGTTAACGGCGGCTGCTCTTGAGTCGTCGACGCCCGATGCATGGGATCGAAAGCCACAGCCGCGGGCGGAACAAACACTGGTTGAGAAACATTGTTGGAACCCGTGTCAACTGCGGGCGGGTCTTTGTGCTGCGAAGACCCGAAAAGCTTCTCAACGGGATGTGCCAGGGCTTTGCCGGCGGCGGTTTCGGCGCCGCTATCCGGGGTTGGTGCCTGTGCAGGCGTGACACTCGGACTGGTGGGGCTCGAGGACACGCTTGGCGTAGTCGCGGGATCCGCGCTTGCGGACAGGACCGGCACGACGGTCGAGATAACGCCCGCATCTGCGATCGACGGTTGCGGAGAGACAATGCCGGCGGTCGGAGCCGCGCTTGCCGTTACCGTCGGTCGCGTATTCTCCCCTGGATGCGATGCGGTTTCCGCGCCGAAAACGGTCCGCATCTCAGACATCGCGAAGTCGGCAAGAGTCTCTAGAGATGATTGCATTCCGCGAGGTTCTCGCCTCCGCGCGTCGCGCTCGTTGGTATCGGTGTGCGAATGAACATCGCGGACGGGCGCGCTTTCGAAATCTGTTGCCGATCCATTCGAGGGGACGGCAGCAGCTTCGGCGGAAGCTTTAGCAGACGTTTCAGCGGCAGGCGACGACGGTTCGGAGTCCCGCTTCGCACCATCGCCCGAAGAGAATTTGCCTGGGCTCGCACCCATCACGACGGAATTCTGACTTGCAGAATTAGGCTTTGCGGGGTCTGACGGGATGGAGAAGGACGCGGATGTTGCCGGGGTTGTCGGCGATGCCCCTGCTGTCGATGCGATGGCGGCTGAGGCAGGAGTTGCGGTAGCCCGGTTCCAATCGCTGCCAGTTGTGACAACACGACTGGCGGCGGGTGATGCGCTCACTTCTGGCAGGTTGCTCGATGAGAGCTCCCGGCTTTTGTCTGCGACCGCAAAACCTGAAAGGAAATCCGCTGCAGGTTGCATGGGAGCGGGTTGCAACGCCGGTAGCGCATCCGCGGATTGCAGCGGTTGTGCAGGCGGATCTTGCAGCACGGGTCCCGATGGAACACTCGATGCGACTTCGCCGGACAACGATGCGAAGGCCGGCAACTCTGCAGATGCGCCGGTCGCTGCGAGGTCTGCGGCGCCACTCGCTGCGAATTGAGGGCAAGTCGGGACTTCGCACAAATCGTCCGACGCAGATTGCGATGGGACCGCGCCGCTCGATTGCGAAATGCCTGAGGCGCGCGGGTCCTCCGCAGGCACAATGACCTCGGGAGCCGGCAGTGGCAACACCGGGCTCGGTCCAGGCAAAAGTACGAACGAGGAGAAATCAGCAAGAGTGGGAACGGTGTTTTTAGCGGACCTGCCGCTCGGCGTCTTCGGCGCAGCGAGGCTGACCGCACTTGGCGTCGAGTTGAAAGAATCTGGTGACGCAACGGGAGTGGCCGGGCTCTGCGCCAGTGTGTCAGCTTGTGCCTGGCAGATTTCAGCGAAAGTGCCCAGTGGAAACGCTGCTGCCGTCGCACAACCCGGGAAGCCGGAACTTCCCGTGGTGCTGCTAGTCGGAACTGCACTCTCGATGCTCGAAGTCAGGTTCATGCCTTACTCGGTGAGCATGAGTGCATCTGGCGCACCAAACGAAACTGGATGCAGCCAGGAGCCTGCGCAAGAGCGAAACACAGCGGAATCAAGAAAATCGGAATTTTTCCGATGGAGCCTTTCAGATGAGGGGGAGTGTCTTCGGTGGGCAACCACTGCCCAGACCGGCAACTTCTAACCACGCCGCAGATAGGTTTGTCGGAGAAGAAAAAGGTCGTCGAGTTGCCGCTGCTCGCGCCGGGCACGGTCGCGTTCGTACTCGTGGAGTTGTTGGTCGCGCAGGCTTTCGATCGTCTCGCGCTCGCGCCGCGCTTGCTGAAAGATTCGCTGCTGCTGGTCGCGCAGATTCTTGAGACGAGATAGTTCCCGCTCTAAGTCCTGGTGATGGGAACGGAGGTAAATTTCGCTGGCAATGGTCAGCCTTATTTCAGCCGAGGTCGTGCCGGCGGCCAATTCATCGACAGTGCGGACTTGCAGCTGATGCAGGCGCTCGTCGACCTGCTCGATCAGATGCCGAATGCGCGTGACCTGCTGGTTCGCGGCACGCAGGCGCAGTTCCTGCTGGTGCTCGACGCTTTGCCGAAAGTGAAGCACGGCCTGCAGTGCGAAGTGGAATGCCATGAGTCGTCAGCTCGGAAGCGCCAGCAGCTTCGCAATGTTGTCTGACAGAGGGGCAGACTCCGCAGGCTTCTGCATCAGAAACCGGTGCAGTTCGGGGATCAGGGCAAGCGCCTTATCGAGGGTGGGATCGCTTCCCTTCTGATAGGCGCCAATGCGGATCAGGTCCTCGGACGCGGTGTAGGCCGCCAGCAGCCGGCGCAATTCATGCGCCTTCTGCAGATGCGGCGCGGAGCAGACCGCGGGCATCAGCCGGCTGACACTGTCGAGAATCGCAATCGGAGGATAGTGGCTGCGCACGGCCAGCTTGCGGTCGAGCATGATGTGCCCGTCGAGCAATGCGCGGGCGCCATCGACAAGCGGGTCTTGTTCATCATCGCCTTCCATCAGGACGGTGTAGAACGCCGTGATGCTGCCAGCGCCGAATTTGCCAGCTCGTTCGATCAGCCGCGCCAGCATGGCGAAGCAGGAGGGCGTGTAACCCTTTGCCGTAGGGGGCTCGCCGGCCGCGAGTCCAATCTCGCGTTGCGCCATGGCCAGGCGAGTCAGCGAGTCAACCACCAGCAGAACGTTGTTGCCTTGCGCGCAAAAATATTCCGCAGTCGCCGTGGCCGCCAGCGCCGCGCGGATCCGCAACAGCGGAGACTGGTCGGAAGTCGAGACCACAACGACGGAGCGGCGACGCCCATCTTCGCCGAGCCCTTCGAGGAATTCGCGCACTTCGCGTCCGCGCTCACCCACGAGGCCGAGCACGGTGAGGTCAGCTCCCGTATTGCGTGCCATCATGCCGATCAGCGTGCTTTTGCCCACGCCGCTCCCGCCGAAGATCCCGACGCGCTGGCCGCGGCCGCAGGTCAGGAAAGCGTCGATCGCGCGTATGCCGCATCCCAGCGGCTCGCGAATCGATGTGCGCTCAAGCGGGAGGGGAGCAGCGCCGTCCAGAGCGCGGTATTGGCGGGCGCGATAAGGCGTGAGGAAATCGAGAGGCTGGCCGCAGCCGTCGAGCACGCGTCCCACCATGGCATCACTCACCCGCAACCCGGCATGCTCGCCCCAGGTCACGACCCGGTCTCCGTGCCGCACTCCGCGCGGCACATCGAGCGGCATGGAAAGCACGGTCGAGCCGCGAAATCCTACAATCTCTCCCGGCAGTGCGCGCCCGCGCGCATCGAGAATCTGACAGGCTTCCCCCACCGAACAGAATGGCCCTTCCGATTCGATGAGCGATCCGACGACCTGGGTGACTCGTCCCTGCCAGCGAATGGCGGACGAGGAGTCGAGCCGCGCAAGGTAGGGAGCGAGGGACGCTTCGGGATTCATGCAGGCGCTCCCGGACGCGCCGCCAACAGGTCCATCAGTCCGTTTTCGATTTCTTTCAATTGGATGTCGAGGCCGAAGGCGGCGGTTCCCATGGCGGTTTCCAGCACGCATCCGTCGAGCGGTTGCGCCGGATCTTCGACGATTTCGGGAAGGTCCGCGGGATTGAGTTGGATCGACAGGTAGCGCCGCCAGTCCGCCGCGTTTTCAGGATGCACGTGCAGCACGACGCCGGTGGCGCCTTCGATCTTCTCGAGCGCGACGCGCACGACTCCTGCCAGCAACAAGGGATCGACCTGGGCCTCGCGGTGCATGATCTTGCGCGCGATGCTCACGGCCAGTGCCACCACCTCGCCTTCAATTTTTTCGAAATAGGCGGAGCGATCACGGGTGAATTGCGCCAGGGCCTCGACCAGGCTCGCCCGTTCCTTGGCCAACTGCTCATCGTATTCATGGCGAACCTGGGCGAGAGCGTCCGAGCGTCCCTGCTCCCGGGCGCGCGCCTCCCGGGCCGCCACGGCCGCAGCAGCCTGCGCACCGGCATCACGCGCCGCGTCCGAGGTCCAGGCATGAATCCCGCTCGCGCGAGTCGTGGTCTCTGTGACGGTGTCATAGGGAAAGGGATCGAATGGAGCAGAGACAGGCTGGGCGGACGCGGCCGGATCGGGCGCGAGACTAGGCGACGTACTCATCGTCCCCATCCGGCGTCAGGGAAATCTTGCCTTCGGCTTCCAGCTTGCGCGCCACCGCGACTGCTTCGAGCTGGGCCTTGTGGATGTCGCGCGACTTCACTGGCCCGAGCACCTCCATGTCCTCCTTTAGCATTTCGACGGCGCGCGACGACATCGACTTGAAGATGTAGTTTTTCAATTCTTCCGAAGCGCCGCGCAGGGCCGTGGCCAGAGTCTTCTTCTCCATCTGTCCAAGCAGCTCGCGGATGCCGGCCTCGGGCACGGTCAGCAGGTCTTCGAAAGTGAACATCAGGTTGCGGATCGAGATCGCCAGCTTCGGGTCTTCTTTTTCGATTCCTTCCAGAACGGTTTTGGCGACGTTGATGTCGAGCCGGTTCATGACGTCGGCGACGCCGCGCAGTCCGGCATAGGCGCGGCGGCTCTGCTCGCCGAGCGCCTCCAGCCGCTTGTGTAGGACCTGCGAGACGCGCTGTGCCATCTCCGGCGAAAACTGGCGCAGCTGCGCCAGCCGCTTGATGGCCTCGGCGCGCAGTTCCTCGGGCAGGCGCATGACGAGCGTCGATGCCTGCTTGGCGTCGAGGTGGGCGAGGATCAGCGCGACTGTCTGCGGATGTTCTCCCTCGATAAACTTCGCCAGTTGCTGTGGATCGGCCTTGCGCAGAGAGTCAAGCTTGCTCGCCGTCATCTCAGCGGTCAGCGAAACCTGGCGCAGCAACTCCTGCGCTCCGTCTTCGCCAAAAGCCTTGATCAGCAGCTTGTTGGCAAATTCCCGCCCACCCTGTGCCAGATAGTCTCCCGCCATGACCAGGCGTTCGAATTCTTCGAGCACGGCCAGCGTGGTGGATCCATCGATCGAGCCCAGCGCGGCAATTTCGCGAGTGATCAGCTCCACATTGGCCGGGGGCAGGTGGCGATAGATCTGGCTGGCCACATCCTCGCCGAGCATGACCAGCAGGATTGCCGCCTTGCGCGGCCCGGTGGGAGCGGCTTTCGCAGCGGCGGCCGTCACTGGCCCTCCTGCTCGATCCAGCCCTGCACCAGGCGGCTGGCGGATTCAGGCTCGGCCTTCACCTTCTCCGCCAGCGCTTTTCTGAGATGGCTCGCCCGCTTGCCGCCCGATTCTCCGCCGGCGGCCTCGGCAGGCAGTTGCGCTCCCATTTGTCCGGCAACCTGCGGAGCCAGCTTCCCGGCGACGCGGCCGGGCAACTCGCGGAATGCCGCCATCGCCTGCTTCTTCACCGGACGCAGCACGAGCCAGTAAACCACCAGGAATAAGGCCGCCAGACCGAGATAGCGCAGCGTCCAGGTCCAGGGGTCGAGGACGCGCTTCCAGCGTTCGATTTTGCCCGGCGGCGCAAGGGTCTCGGTGGGGGTTTCCTGGAACGAAAGGTTCTCGACCGCCAGAACGTCTCCCCGTTGCGCGTCCACTCCGATCGCAGCCTGCGCCAGTTGCTCGATCTGTTTCATCTCGTCCGCGGTGCGCTTGCGGCGTGTGGCGACGCGCTTGCCGGCTTGTTCGGTGACATCGACCGCGTCGTCGACGAGCACGGCGGCGGCAATGCGGCGCACGCGTCCGGGAGGTTCTACGCTGTGGTGCAGGCTCTTGCTGACGGCGTATGTGGTGGCGTCGGAGCGGGAACTGGACTGCTCGGCACCAGGAGCACCAGCCGCCGGCGGAGTGGCAGAAGGTACGTTGCTGGCCGTTCCGGGGACTCCGGCGGGAGCGGCCCCGGTGGAGCTTTCTTCCGAATGCTCCGTGGTCAGAGTCGCCGTGGTTTTGGGATCGTAGGTTTCCTGCGTATCTTCGCTGGTGCCCAGATCGTATTCGACATGCACGCTGGCCCGCACGTGATCGGGGCCGACAACGGGCTCGAGCGTGTGGATCAATGTCTTGACCAGTTCTTCGTCCAGTCCATAGGGACGCGAGCCCAGCGCATCGCGGTTGCCGAGCAGAGGCGTGTTGCTGTCGGCGTCGACGACGGTGACATTTTCCGGCTTCAGCCGGTCGACCGCGCTCGCAACCAGCTGCGGAATCGCCTGCTGCGCCTGCTCGGACAGCCGCCCGCTGCGCGTCTTGAGGATCACAGCCGCCTTGGCGTCGTGCTGCTGCTCGGTAAACAGCGATTCCTGCGGCAGCACCAGGTGCACCCGCACAGCTTCCACTTCGCTCAGCGTAGCCAGAGTGCGCTCCAGTTCACCTTCGAGCGCGCGCTGGTAGTTCACCTTCTCGGTAAAGTCGGAACCGGCCCAGTTCGGCGTATCGAACAATTCGAAGCCCATCCGCGCGCTGCGAGGCAGCCCGGCGGCCGCGGTTTCGAGACGGCTGGCATCGAGCTTGTCTTCCGGCACCAGCAGGCTGCCGCCGTCAGCCGAGATCTGATGTGGAAGGTTTTTCGCGGCCAGGCGGCTGGCGAGATTCTGCGCTTCTTCGCTGCGCAGTCCGGAGTACAGGGTGACATACTTCGGCTGGCCCAGCAGCACGACGAACACCCACAGAACTCCGGTTACGAGCGCCGCGCCACCAGCCAGCAAGAGCTTCTGGTTGAGCGTCAGCCCTTTGAGGAACTGTGCCAGGCGCTGGACGACGTCGTTCACGGATTGGGGATTCTCGGCCATCGGTCAGTCGCGTTCTCTCGCAGTCTTTGTACGCAGGGCAGGGATCAGAACTGCATGCGCGAGATCTCCTCGTAGGCGGACACGATTTTGTTTCGAACCTGCATCATGAGCTGAAAGCTGAGGTCCGCTTTCTCGACTGCGATCAGAGCGCTGTGTACATCCGCTCCGTTGCCGGAGAGCACTCCGGCGACCCTGGCCTCGGCCTGGCCTTCGAGCTGTTGGATGTCGTCGATCGCGCTGTGCAGCACGTCGCGGAAACCCGCTTCAGACGCAGTCGAGGACCGCAGAGCCGAAGCGTCTGTCTCGACGGGCAAGATGCGCAATGAGGAAAGAGCGTTCATCGCAAGCTCTCCAACGATCAACTCAAAATCTGCAGTGACTGCTGCAGCATGTTCTTCGCCGCCTGCACCGCCGACGCGTTCAACTGGTAAGCCCGCACGGCACTGAGCAGGTCGGTCATCTCCATCACCGGATTCACGTTGGGATAGGTCACGTATCCGGCGGCGTCGGCGTCGGGATGCCCGGGTTCATAGCGGCGCGGCATCGGCGAGGCGTCGGCGACCACGCGATCGACCCGCACGCCTTCCTGCGGACCATGGTGCAGGCTGGCAAGCAACAACGGGAAGCGCGGCGCGGGCTGCGCGCGGAATACGACCAGCTGTCTGCGGTAGGCGCCCCCTTGCGGCGTGCGCGTGGTTTCCGCATTCGCCATGTTGGCCGACACCACTTCGGCGCGCCAGCGTTCAGCAGCCAGCGCCGATCCGCTTACTTCAAGCATGCCAAACAGGTTCATGATGACGTACTCCCTCCAGAATTGATGGCCAGCGAAATCGTGTGGAACTGATCTTTCAGGAGCTGGATCCCCAGGTTGAACTTCATCTGCGCCTCAGCCAGCAGCAGACTCTCGCGCTCGACGCTGACGTTATTGCCGTCGGGGCGCTCGATCAGCCCGTGCACGCGGCGCGCAACCGGCTGAAACGATGCCGTCGATAGATGGCCTTGGTCGTTTCCGGTAGGTTCAACACCGCTGGCTTCGGCGGACGCCCGGCGCAGCTCCGTGCGGAAATCGAGATCGCGCGTCTGATATCCCGGCGTATCGATGTTGGCGAGATTGGTGGCGACCAGCTTATAGCGGGCGACATCAACGTCGAGAAAGCGGCTGAGGGCTTCCGTCATCGCCGTCGAGGTCATGGAATGCATTCCGTCAGTCGTGGACATAGCTGCTCCAACTGGGTAGTCCGTAGTTGCGAACCTTGTTGCGCACGGTGCGCAGGCTGACACCCAGCAGCTCCGCTGCGCGCGAGCGGTTGCCGCCCGTAGCGTCGAGGGTCATCTCGACCAGTTTGCGCTCCATCTCGCCGAGAGAAACTCCGGGCCGGATATAGGGGATTTCGGCGGATCCGGCCGCCGGCGCTGCGGCCCACTCGCAACCTTCAAGCGCGCTCGCGCCGATCTCCGGCCCGGCGGAGAGCGCCACGATGCGCCGTATGCAGTTTGCCAGCTCGCGGACATTACCTGGCCAGGAATGGGCTTCGAGGTGGTTGAGGAGTTCGGAGGAAAGTTTCAGAGACTGGCCCGCGGGCGCGTAGGCCCGCACGAAGAACTCCGCCAACGCGCGCACGTCGCCGGCGCGCTCGCGCAACGGAGGCAGACTCAGCGGAATCACGTTGAGGCGGTAATAAAGGTCGGCGCGGAATTTGCCTTCGCGCACCATGCGGGCCAGCGCACAGTTCGTGGTGGCGATCACGCGCAGGTCGACCTTCACCGTGCGGGTGTCGCCCAGGCGATCAAACTCGCGCTCCTGCAATGCACGCAGCAGCTTGGGCTGCAGGGCGAGCGGCATTTCGCCGACCTCATCGAGCAGGAGCGTGCCACCGTTTGCCAGTTCGAACTTTCCAGGCTTGGCGTTGCTTGCGCCCGTAAAGGCTCCCTTGGTGTGTCCGAACAGTTCGCTTTCCAGCAGGCTTTCGGGAAAGGCCGCACAATTGACCGCGACAAACGGGCGATCACGGCGCGGGCTGCGCCGATGAATCAGGCGCGCGATCAACTCCTTTCCGGTGCCGCTTTCGGCCTCGATCAGGACGTCGGCATCCGTACCCGCGGCCTGGCGTGCGCGCTCCACGGCGCGCAGCCATGCCGGAGAGCGCCCGGCGAGTTCTTTCATGCCTTCGCCCTCGGACCTGGCGCGCGCCAGAATGCGTTCCGCCGCCTGCTCCAACTGCTCGAACGCAACCGGCTTGACCAGGTAGTCGCAGGCTCCGTCTTTCATGGCGGAGACTGCATCCGGAACGCTGGCAAATGCGGTCAGCAGAATCACGGCCGTGTGGGGAACCAGCGCCCGGGCCGAGCGCATCAGGAAAAGCCCATCCTCGCCGGGCATCCGGATGTCAGTCACGATCAGCGGATGCATCCCCGAACGGAAGCGTTCGAGTCCCTCGAAGGCATTCGAGGCGGTTTCGACGGACCAGCCGCGGCGCAGGAAGCGGGCTTCGAGCGCGGCGCGCATGCCGGGATCGTCATCGACTACCAGAACACGATTCATGCGGAGACTTCTCCTGTTTTGGCTGTGGTGAGGGTTTTCTGGTGGAGCGCGGTTCGCGGGTCCAGGGGGAAGGTGACGGTAAACATCGCTCCGCCTTGTTTGTGGTTCTCCGCGCGGATGGTTCCGCCATGCTGCTCGATGATCTTGCGGCACACGGCGAGTCCCAGTCCCGGACTGCCGGAGCGCCGGCTGAAGCCGGGTTCGAAAAGATGTGGCAGGTCCGCCGGGCAGATGCCCGGCCCGGTGTCGGAGACGATCCACGTGATTCCCTCGGGTACGCGTCGCCCTGCCAGTTCGATCCAGCCGCCAGCGGGCACCGCGCGGATGCCATTGAGAACAAGGTTCAGCAGCACTTGCTCGAGACGATGTCGATCCGCAGGGTACAAGACTCCAGAGAGGCCGTTCTGCAGACTCAGCGTGATGCGCGACTGGCGGGCGAGCGGAAGCAGGAACTGGTGCGCCCAGCCGAGCAGGAGACCCAGATCGCAAATTGCACGCTGAGGTTCGGGCAGGCTGTGAAAGTGGAGCACATTGTTCACCGTCGCCGAGAGCGTGCGCAACCCGGCTTGCAGGTGTTCGACCCAGCCATGGCACTCGGGCGCAAGATCGGACTCCGCAAGCAGGCCGGCGAACAGTTCCAGGCTGCCCAGAGGATTCCGGATCTCATGGGCAAGGATGGCCGACATTTCCGCCAGAGCCTGATCCCGCCGCTGGCGCGCCTGCGCTTCTTCCCAGCGCCGCCGCTCGCTGACATCGCGCAAGATGAAGATGGAAGAGCTTCCCGCTATCTCATCGATGCGGGCGTAGCGTGCGGCCAGCCAGAGAGGTTCGCCATCGGCCGGGGAGATCTGGAATTCCCGCTCCTCACCATCGCGTTCGGCAGATTCGAGGAGTTCCCGCACTGCGGTCGGCAACTCGGCCGGCAGTTTGGACAGAAGGGATGCCGGAGCCTCCCCGGCGCTTCGAGTGAGCAACCGCGTGGCTTCGGGATTAGTCCGCGTGATGCGTCCTCCGGCAACGACCAGGACTCCGCAGGGCAGGCCTTCGAGGATACGGTCCAGGTGAGCGCGCATGGAGCGGTTCTCCTCAGAGCTATGCGCCAGATCGCTATTCGACTTCTCCAGTTCGCGGCGCAGTCGCTCCACCTCTGCCCGCAGGATTCCGTACGACGCTTCGAGCGATCCGGCTGCCTCGGCAAAGGAATGGAATGCGCGCAGCAGAAACTGTTCATCCTCTGTCGCGGTGTCTCCGATATTCCGGGCAAGCGCGGCAGCTACGCCCGGCTGTCCGGTCCAGCTCCGCGACATGGGCAAAGAAGGCATCGTGACAAGGCAAGATTTGCACGGCGCGTGCCAACATGGCCGCGCGCGCGTGAGATTCGTCTCAGGATTTTTCCCCTGCTCCATTGGGTTGGCGGCCGGAAAAGTAGAGGTGTTCCCGCTCGATGGTGTTGCCGCCATCCGCCAGGATGGAGGCGCGCTCCATCACGTGTTGCAGCTCGCGCACGTTGCCGCTCCAGGAATGAGCCTCCAGAATTGCGATTGCGTCCGGGCTCAGCCGCGGGCTGGGAATTTCCATAGCGGCAGACATGCAGGCGAGAAAATGCTCTGCTAGAGGAACGACGTCCCCTTGGCGCTCGGCCAATGACGGCAACTCGATCGGAAATGCCGACAGGCGGTAGAACAAGTCCTGCCGGAACGCGCCGCGCGCCGCGCGTTCGGCGAGGTCAACATTGCTGGCCGCCACCACGCGCACGTCGACGCGCGTGACCTCGCAAGTGCCGAGCCGCTGAATCTCTTTGTGTTCGAGAAAGCGCAGTAGCTTGGCCTGCATGCCAAGCGGAAGCTCGCTGATCTCATCGAGAAACAGGGTTCCACCGTGAGCCGCCGGAATTCGTCCCAATTGCGATTGCACCGCGCCGGTAAAGGCGCCGCGCGAGAATCCGAACAGCTCCGACTCCAGCAGCGCTTCCGGAATGGCCGCACAATTCACCACGACAAAAGGCTTGGACGAGCGAGGGCTGAGGGCATGCAGCGCGCGCGCCACCAGTTCCTTGCCCGTTCCCGTTGGTCCCGCGACCAGCACCGTGTTCGATCGCGCGGCGACCAGACGAACCATCCGGTAAACGCGCTGCATTGGCTCGCTTGCGCCAATCATCCCCGGAAGCGGGTGCGTAGGGATGACATCAACTGTCTTTCGCGGCTCTAGTGGCGAGGCGGTACTTGCAGCGCTAGGCTGCGTTTCTGCTGCGGCTCGCCCTTCTTCGTCTGCCTCTGCAGGATCGGAATCGAGCAGAACGATCTGAATCCCGGGAAAGCGCTTGCGGATGATGGCCAGCAATTCCTCGGCGTCGAGGTCAGGAAGACGGCGGTCGAGAAACAACACCTGCCACTGTCCCTTTTCGAGCTTGGCCAGCGCATCAGCGCCACCGAGGGCCTGGTGCACGGGACGGCAACGTCCATTCAGGCGGTGCAGCAATTGCTCGCGGAGAGCCGGGTTCGAGCTGGCAATCAGCGCCGCGCCGGAGGTCGGAAGCGAGGGGAAAACGGGCCGTGCGCTCATCTGGGTCTCTCTCCTTTGCTCGTCCGAGGGCGATGCGAATGGGTCCAGGGAATCTGCAGAAGACAGGTCTGCCTCTTCCCGGTGATGGTTTGTGTCAGGCTTCCACCGAGGCGTTCCGCGGCGGCACGCGTGATCAGCAGGCCAAGTTCCGGGCCTGAGAACGGCGAGTTCTCGGGTAGCGGGCCCTCCATCCAGGAAACATTTACCGACGCGGCGCCATGATCGCTGGCGGCCGCGATCTGCAGTTCGGATTTTTCACGTGCCAGGCTGAGCGCCGAATCCAGAAAGCGGAACAACAACGTCGAAAGTTGACCTTGATCGGCGCGCACGGGATCCATCGCAGGCGCGATGATACTCAAGCGAATCTCCCTAGCCTCGGCCACCGGGGCGAGTTCCGCGGCGGTTTCGTAGAGCAGGCGGTCGAGCGGACAGACTGATTCGGATGGGCGGGAACTCACGGGCAGGTCGGTCAGATCCCGCAGGGCTTCGACCAGGGTTCTCATTCGAGAGACCAGATCAAGTCCTTCCCTCAGAGTGCGGATGTAGTGATCCGCCGGACGCGGACCTGCCAGCGTCAGCTCCATCGAACACTGCAGGCCGGTCAGGGGCTGGTTGAGCGCGTGCAGCAGGTGAGCCAGAGGGCTGCGTCCTTCCGGTACCGCCGGGGCAAGCTGAGGTCGGGCGCTGCTCATGCCCGGACCTCGACCGCGGCTACCTCGGCGGGAGCTCGCAGCGCGTAGCCGACGCCGCGCACGGTGTGAATCAGTTTCGTGGGGTGACCGTCATCCACTTTGCGGCGTAGGTAGTTGATGTACACGTCGACGACGTTGGTCGTCGTGTCGAAGGTAAGATTCCAGACGTGCTCGATGATCATGGATCGGGTGACGTTCCGCTCCACGTTGCGCATCAGGTACTCGAGCAGCGCGAACTCCTTCGTGGTGAGTTCGATCTTCAGGCCCGCGCGTTCGACGATCCGCTGCACGCGATCGAGCTTGAGATCGGCGACCGTCAGCACAGACTCCGACGGCAGGTGGCTGCGCCGGATCAGCGCGCGGATGCGGGCCGTAAGCTCCGTGAAGGAAAATGGCTTCGCGAGATAGTCGTCGGCGCCCGTATCGAGACACTGGACCCGGTCCTCGACCCGTGTACGCTGCGTGAGAATCAAAACCGGGAGGCTGGGCTTCTTCAAACGCAAATGCCGCAAAATGCTGACACCATCGACCTTGGGTAGATTCAAGTCGAGGATGACCAGGTCATATTCGGAACTGGTTGCTGCCAACTGGGCCTGTTCCCCGTCTTTACACAGGTCAACCCTATAATGTTCGCTTTCAAGGCCCTGGCTGACAAATTTGCCCAAGGCTTCATCGTCTTCTGCAATAAGAATTCGCATAAGTGAACCTTCCTTAATCGAACAGCCCAGTCTAGTTAGAAACCGCTCAATTGCAGCCGAATCTGAGCGCGCACAAAGGTATCGGTGGGCAAAAACGGTCCAGCGTTTCAGAACGGGAGTACGGCGGATTTTCTCCGCCTGGCGGCAGGAACCAGCGCGGCTAATTCCTGGCGACCGGTCCCCCGGAGATAATTCATGCTGGAGTTTCTCGACCGGATTGAAGCTTGCGTTTTTGGAAACAACCCGCACTAAAGTCACTGGCCGTGCCGGGCGGAGCCTTGCTGCTCTGCACCGTGGGACTGGCCTACTCCGAATGGTTCACGCTTCCGGTGCCGGCGCTGAGTTTTCTTTATTACTGCGTGTTGGGTGGCGGGGCATTACTGGCCTGGCGTTTTCACTCCAGCCGCACGTTTTTCTCCCTGTTGGTGATCCTTCTGGCGCAGCAAGGTGTGGCTCTCTCCACAGAGCAGGCACCCTATGTTTTGGGGACGATCACGGCGGTATCAGTTCTCGTGCCGGCCAACTTCATTCTGATCGCGATGATGTCGGAGCGCGGCTTCACGCTGGAGTCCAACGCGCCCGTGGGGCTGCTGCTGTTTGTTGAGGCCCTGTCGGTAACCGTGATCTGTGGGGCTGGAGTCCGGGTTCGCCACTTGCCTGAGACGATTGTTCTGCCGCGCTACGCGCTCGTTGTGTTGGCGGCGACCGGCCTCTTGCTCCTCGTACGGTACTGGCTCACACGCAAGACCGTGGAGAGCGCCATGCTCTGGTCTCTCTGCGCGTTGGCCCTCGCTCTGCACAACGCGGGAAGCGCACGCCGCGCAGCGCTCTACTGGGCCGCCTCGGCGTGCATCCTGGCCGTGTCGATCGTCGAGAATTCGTACCTGCTGGCCTATCACGATGAATTGACGACTCTGCCCTCGCGCCGCGCATTCAACGACGCTCTGCTGCGCCTGAGAGATCCTTATTCCATCGCTGTCGTCGATATCGATCACTTCAAACGATTCAACGATACTTACGGACATGACACCGGAGATCAAGTGCTGCGACTGGTGGCGGGAAAACTCGCGCGAGTCACCGGCGGAGGAGAGGCGTACCGATGTGGGGGCGAAGAGTTCATGATCCTTTTCCCCGGCAAGACCAATGCAGATGTGGTTGAACCTCTGGAAGAACTGCGGCGGACGATCGAAGCGGCAGAGTTTCGTATGCGAGGCAACGACCGTCGCCGGGCTCCGCGAGGAGCTGATCGTCGCACCCAACAGGCAGCACGCCGTTCCCGCAAGGGGGATGCGATCCGGAGGCTGTCTGCCGAGAACAACGAGACGGCGCTCTCGGTGACCGTTAGTATTGGAGTCGCGACATCGACCGAGAAGACAAACGCTGCCTCTGTACTAAAGGCCGCCGACAAAGCCCTCTACCGCGCGAAAGAAGGAGGGCGGAATCGCGTGGAGACGGCGGCGTCTCTGAAGCGCCCGCGTGTGAAAGCTGCGGGAATCGCCTGATACAGCATTCAAGATGGAAAGGAATTGAGCGACTAAGACCGCGTGCGGCCCGGGCCGTCGTCCATTGGACGGAAAGTATAACGGCCCGGTTCCGTACGTTTCGCAAGCACCGCAGGCCGTGCGGTCAGCCGGCGGTCGTAGGTGAGATTGGGCGCTTCCGTCCGGTACCAGAACAAACCGGGCACTTCATGCGGATAAATGCGACGCCTTCGGACTTACCGTTCAAGTCCACCGGTTTCGCAACATATCCAGAACCGCCGCAGTTCGGGCAGTCGTCCGGAGCCACACCTTCTCCCCCTCGTGTTAAGGGCATTGTCTCCGAGGTGTAAAGAAATTTTTCGCGAGAGTGTTTTGCGTTACGAATCCCGAACAAACGGGCGTAATCGCTGGGGAGTAACCTTTGGTTTCCACAACTCTGTTGCTGTCCCCGTTACTGCAGCGTTCCGCGAATCACGGTGAGCGATGCTGGCGGCAGCGTGTAGTCCGCGCCCGGATTACCCTGCATTCTTAAGGTTTTAGGCGGCCCATCGGGATTGGCGTGCCCCTTCTTGCGGTCGGGATGCCACTGGTACTGCTCCCTGCCAAACGTAATCATGGTCACGGTACCTGCGAACTGTGAGTCGCGATTTGTTTCAGCATTGTGAAAGGCGATCTTCACGGGATGCGAGTGATCGTGATCCTTGTTGATCAACATCAGGGACCACTGCCCGTCTGGTCGATGCAGAGCATAGGCTGTGACCAGCAAGTGTCCGCGCGTGTCTTTGACGTCGCTTGCGGCGAGGTAGAGAAGGTGCTCGGCATCCTTGGGCTCAGCCCATTCCTGCGTCATCATCTGGGCCGCGAAGAACTGAGACGTTGGCTGCTGGATCTGGTAGTGATCGTTCACCATAAACAGGTGATACGTTCCCCAACTGTTCGGGCAGATGGGGTGCGGAGGCGAGTACGACAGCAGGTGGTAATAATGGGTCGAGTAGCCGCCCGCGCTCAAGAATCCCGCAAACGAATCTGCGAGCCAGAGGGCTCCAAAGATGTCGACCGATGCCTCGCCGCCATGGGCGTTGGTTTCCGTATCAAGGAGTGGCAGGCCGGGCGGAAGTCCGTCGTCACGCCAGACTTTCATGATGTGCGTGATCAGTTCCGGCTCCTGATAGAGGTTCTCCCACGGGGTTTCGCAACCATCGTAGGGATAATGCTCAAACGACATGAAGGCGAGACCGGGCAGGCGCTCGTGCGATTTCAAGTAGTCGACAAAGCGGCCGAGCCACGAGTTGCGTCCGTGCCCGTCGGGCCAGACTTTGATATCTTCCGTGACTCCTTGAAACGCCGGCCCACCGAGTTTGAAGCTCGGGTCAACGCCGTGCAGGGCCGCGGCAAATTGCAGATACAGAGCTCCATAGTCTTCAGGAAGCATGTACTGGCCGTCGGGTTCCTCGCCCATCTCGATATAAGAGACCGGATAGCCCCGCTTCTTTATGTATGTCATCTGCGCTGCGGCGTCTTCGGGTGTGCTGTAGAGCATGGCGACCGGGATGATGGCCGGTAGTCCGCGCGTGATGCCGCTGGTGAAGAAGAGGTCGAAGCCAGGCTGATCGCCGGATTCCATGCGGTCTGGCGCTACATAAAGGTCCGATGGCTCGTGCCATGGGTCGACTGAAGAACACAATGTTAGCGTTTGTTCTTGGTCAGGGGAGTGATGGACTAGATCTTCGAATTGGTTCTTCTCGTTGACAGTTCCCAGATAGACTTCCCGAATCGCGTAGCCGACGCAATTGCGGCGATCGGTGAATCCGTGGGTGTCGCAGGTATTGGAAGAGCGAGTCATCAACACGCGAACGAATTTCGTAGCGACCGGCGTGAGTGCAAGGGTCAGCGCCTGGTCCCCGCCCGTCGAATCGGTGACACCGCCGGAGGGATATGTCTTCCACACTCCCTTGTCCTGCTCATCCATGGCGTCGCCGTCTCCGACCCAGTATTGCACCGTGAAATCCATTGCATGCGGCTCACCCCAGTGGATTCGAATCGTGTTGACATCTTCTTTCTTATCGAGTGCGATCACCACCCACTGCGGATGGAGGGAGTCGTCCTCTTCTGTAAATGTCTTCGTCAGGTAGGGATTGCTCTTCCAATAGGATTCGTTGTCACCGTCGTCGAGGCGCGAATAACCGTCGAATTCGCTTCCGCCATTTCTGGTGAAGCCTCGGTGACGCAGGTTGTATCCATACGAGTGGCGGATCATGTCGCTCGTTGGATTCGCGTCTCCGGTGAAATATCCCTTGCCCGCGGGATCGCTCCATGTCCCTTTCGGATTCCAGTGCCACGCCTGCACGAAGAGATCCGTATTCTGTCTGTAGCTGACGACACCCCAACCGGCCGAGAGAACCTTCTGAACCTGATCCGGCCGGAAGAATACGTCGGTCGCGTTGCTCGGGACGCGATCGACCGTAGAACCCAGCGCACGGATCGGACTGAATTTGTTCACGACATGGCTGGGGGTTACGTCGACGGTTACGGTTTGCGCAGCTGCGCTGAGCGGAAGAATCACTGCGAAGAAGGCCCGACAGAGTTTGTAGGAAATTCCAGGATGACGTCTCATGATTGCCGATCGTTTTGCGCGCAACAGTGACTCATACAACAAACTGCCCTGAGGCCGCCACGATTGTATCCCGGGTTTTCATGGGATGAAACTCTGAGTTCGCTCGCACCAATTGAGGGATGGGCGGCGCCTTGTAATTGCGCGTTCTTACAGGCATGATCCTTCTGACTGCGGAAGGCATCCAGATGCTCCTTAGAGTCTTCAAAGACAAAGTTTCTCTGGGCCATGCAGCGGCCGATCAAGCTGCAGATGCAATTCGTCGAGCAATCTCAGAGCGCGGCCAGGCGCGCATCATCGCTGCCACCGCAGCTTCGCAGCTGGAGTTTCTTGACGCGCTCACCAAAACACCCGGTATCGACTGGAAGAAGGTCGAAGCCTTTCACCTCGACGAGTACATCGGGTTGCCCATCACGCATCCGGGAAGTTTCCGCAAGATGCTGATGGAGCAACTGGTGGTGAAGACCGGGATTACACGCTATCACTTGCTCGACGGAGATGCCACCGATCCTGCGACGGTGGTTCGCGAAGTCGGGAAGGAGCTTGCCTCGGCACCCATCGACATCGCATTTCTCGGAATCGGGGAGAACGGACACATCGCTTTCAACGACCCGCCCGCGGATTTCAACACAGAGGATCCCTACATCATCGTGGCGTTGGATGAAGCCTGCCGCCGGCAACAGGTCGGCGAGGCGTGGTTCGCCGAGATCTCAAAGGTCCCGACGCATGCTCTCTCGATGTCGGCGCGGCAGATTCTCAAAGCGAAAGAAATCCTCGCGGTGGTCCCCGACAAGCGCAAGGCGCAGGCCGTAAAAGCCTGCTTCGAGGGAGAGATCAGTCCGATGGCGCCTGCTTCGATTCTGCGGCGCCATTCCAACGCAACCATTTATCTCGATACGCCCTCGGCGTCGCTGCTGGGACCGGAGTTGCAAAGTGCCCTGGTGCGCGATTCTCAGGCAACAGTCACCGCCTGATATGGCTACTCCCGATGCGCGGGAGCTACCTCGATGTGCGTGGAGTCATCCTGCGCCAGCTTCCGGCCCGGATCGACCACCAGCCAGCACATCGCACCGACGGCGCACAGAATCGCGGCCGTAAGGAAAGACGCGTTCCAGCCTAACCGGGCCGCTATCCATGGAGTCAGGTAAGCCGTCAGCGCGGCTCCGATCTGATTGCCGGTGTTCATGAATCCTGAGACGACTCCGGAAGATGCGCCGGCGATGTCAGCCGTCACCGACCAGAACGAACTCTGTGAAAGATAGAGCGCGCCCGCGCCTCCGGCCAGCACAACGCTGGCTAGTCGTGCGCTCTCCACGCGCGCGCCGAACGCAAGGAATACGCCGGCGAGAGCGATCGCAAATGCGGCAAGGCCGCAGCGTCCGAGGCGCGGGTGCCCGCTGCGCATGAGCCGATCATTGATCATGCCTCCCAAGAGGCATCCGGCGAGCATGGCGAGGAACGGCAGCATGGAATAGAACGCGCTGGCCTTCAAATCGAGCCCGCGCACTTTTGCGAGATACCGATAGAACCATGCAAAGAAGATCCAGGCCACATAGCCGTAACAGAAGTAGCTCGTGGTAACGGCCCAGACTTCCTTACTGATCAGTACGCGCCCCACGGAAACGGGAGCGGCACGCCGTGTTCCCGCGGGGAGCGTGAGCCCGGATTCAATCAAGTTAAGTTCCGATGGGGAGACTCGAGGATGCTGGCCGGGCGTGTCGCGAGAGGCAATAAACCAGATGGCCGCCGCAAAGAATCCAATCACAGCGCAGGTCCAGAACGAACTACGCCATCCGTACCGAACCATCAGATATGTAATAAACGGAGGAGTCAGGCCCGCGCCCGCGCCGACACCGGCGAAGATCCAGCCATTGGCGATCCCGCGCTCACCGACAGGAATCCAGCGCGAGAGAAACTGATTCGCAGACGGATAGATCACGGCTTCTCCCGCACCAAGAAGAAAGCGAACTGCCATGAAAAGAGACAGGGCGCCGGAAATCTGCGCAGGCACAATTGCGGTGAGTGCCGTGAAAATCCCCCACCAAATCACCCCGCCAGTGAGCACGCGCCGAGGGCCGAACCGGTCGGCGAGAAAGCCTCCGACCGTTTGAAAGAGGCCGTACCCAATCAGCATCGCGCTGATCACGCCCCCCAGTTGGACGTCAGTCAGATGATAAGCATCACCAATGGGGACCTGAGCGATTGAGAAATTGACGCGGTCCAGGTAGGAGACCGCGCTGAGCATGAAAAGGAGCAACACCAGAAACCAGCGCACGCGAGTTGTTTTCGCCGGAGGCATCACTCGGATCGTTTCGTGAAGTTATGCCGCGTGGTCACGCAAAATGCGTGAGAGTTGTTCGGCGACGATCTTGTCTTCTCCCGGTTGCAGCATGAACGAACACATCACCAGGCCCGGCCGGTCCTCGCCCCCGCCAATCACAATGGCAGGCTTCGAACTTCGCAACAGCTTCGAAACCTCGTGCGGAGTAGTCGAGATCTTCGTATCCCACGTGATCTGCATGTGGGGCACGTGGTTGGCAATGTCGGGCGTAAAGAACGATGTGGTGACCCCGGGAATCTTTGTCAGTTCGTGCGAGATCAGATCAAGCCGTCCCTGCCACTCTCTCGCCAGCGCCTCGTGATCTTCCTTCAGATACAGTTCCAGGGCCTTCACCATGCCGATGATCTCTTCCTTGCCGACCTTCTGGCTGCGGCCCAGCGTATCTTCGTGCGGGCTGTTGTTCAGCAAGGCATTCGCGACGAGTTCCTGGCGACCGATCAGGAGACCGGCGCACTGCGGTCCGCGCATGGCTTTGCCTCCGCTGAATGTAACCAAGTCGTACCCCATGTTCGTATAGTCCCAGAGATGTGATACGGGAGGCGTGTCGGCCGCAGCGTCGTTCATGCAAGGCAGGTTGTATTGCTTGGCGAGCTTGGGCCATTCATCGACCTTGATCTGACCAGCGGCGTTAGCGAAGTTGGTGAAGTGCATCATCGCGGTGTGGTCGTTGACGGCCTGACGAAGCTCATCGCGGGTTTCGATTTCGATCAGCTTCGCGCCCGTCGACCGAAGTTGATGATCAAACGGGTTGCGATGCGATTTCTGAATGATCACTTCCGACTTCATCCCTGTAAGGTCGGGCAACTGGCGAATCCGCGCTTCGTCGTTGCCTGTGAGAATGCCCGCCAGTCCGGACTGAATCGCAGCCGCGGCACCCGAGGTCACCAGCGCCGTATAGCCCTCGGGAAGCTTGAGCATCTCGGCGATGCGCTTGCCAGCTGCCACTTCGAGGTCAGGGATACTCACAAAGTGCCGGCCGGCCATGGCCATCACAGCTTCCAACTCCGGTCGGAGAACCGATCCGCCCAGCATCGTCATCGTACCCTCGCAATTGATGACCGTGGTGACGCCGAGTTCGTCGTAGGGATTGCCAGTCTGGCCGAATCCGCTGACTGTAATCTTGTGGCTCGCTCCCGCCGCCGTCGCAAACATTTTGCGTGGAGAAAAGATCGACGCCGCGATGGTGGCGGCCGTACCCAAGAATCCACGGCGGTTCCACGTCGATTTGAATTGCATGAGCTTCTCCTTTGCCTATTTGCGAGCTACGGCCGCAATGCAATTGATCTCGACCAGCGAATCTCCAGGCAAAGCTGCGACCGCAACCGTGGTGCGCGCCGGCCCGCCGTGCGGGAAATATGTCGCGAACGCTTTGTGCATTCCATCCCAGTGCTCGATCTTCACCAGAAACACATTCGCCTGCAGAATTGTGTCGGTGGTTCCACCGCCGATTTCGACCATCTTCTTGATCTTGTCCATGACGATGGTCGTGTGGGATTCGATGGTCCATTCCTTCTGATCGCGCGAATCGTGCGCGCCCACGCCGGAAACGTAGATCAGGCCGTTGTGCACGATGACAGGCATGATCACGTCTTTTTCGCTTCCCGGCTTCCCTTCGGCATTCAGTTTGCGGATTTCGCTGGATTGTCCGGAAGATTGGGCGCTTCCGCGCGTCGGCAATGCGGCGATGCCCAGCGCGGAAAACACCGAGGCAAAGCGCAATGCGAACGTCCTGCGAGTGGAGGTGAGATTCATGGAACGCTCCCTTCAAATCGAATTTGAGACCAGTGCAGAACAAAACAGAAGACGTCGTTTTCGACAGCAATCTTCGCGATGCCGAGAACACTATCGCGAACCGCGATCGGGGAATTGAGTAAGATCGGCAAGCATACGGATGCGCGCCGACTCATCGCTCTAGAGTGAAAGCTTTGCAAGTCTTCCGTCTCCATGCTTGCTCTTGTCGGCTTGCGTGCGAGATACGGGCGCCCCTGTCGGCTGGTGCCCGAGTTCACGCGAAATTTGGAGCCCGGCAGTCTGAATCAGAGGCGCAAGCTGTCGGAGGCGCATCACTGGCATCCGCACGACCGGCGCAGTGATGCTGAGACTCGAATGGACACCGCCAGTGTGATCCCAGATGGGCGCGGCCACGCAGCGAATGTGCATTTCGTGCTCTTCGAGATCGCAGGCGTATCCGTTCTTGCGCACGCGGTACAGCTCGGTCTTGAGTTCCTGGAGATTGCCGACGGTATTGGGCGTGAGACGCTTTATGACGAGATCAGGCAGGATTCTCTCCTGCTCGTCTTCCGGCATGTTGGCCAGCATCACTTTGCCGACAGCAGTGCAGTACAGCGGCACCGCTGCACCGATGCGCGAGTGGATCCGGAGCGGTTCCGGAGAATCCAGCTTCTCGACATAGACCGCCGAGAGTCCGTGGCGCACCGTCAGGTGAATCGTCTCGCGAGTTTGATGGTTGAGCTCGCGCAGGTAAGGCAGGCTAATACGGCGGATGTCGAGTTGCCCGACCGCAGCCTGCCCGATCGCGAAGCAGGCGATGCCCAGGTGATAGGTGCCCTCGAGATCACAGCTCAAGAATCCGGCGGTCACAAGATTTGCCAGGAAGCGGTGAACCGTGCTCACGGGAAGCCGCGAGAAGCCCGCGACCTGCTTTGCGGTGAGACCGCGTGAGTGCTCGCTGAACAGATGCAGCAGCCGCAGCCCGCGCTGAAGGGCGGTGATGTCGTAGGTACGCTTTGGACGAGCTGGCATGAGTGTCGCTGGCTTCTCCAAAAATGAAAGTGCAGATTATCTGATGAAAATTGCTTTTCTGCAACTGGTGTTTGGTTGGAGGCCTTGGCTAGAGCCGCCCGAACTTCTTCACCGCCTCCACGATCGATTTCGTTTGCTCGATGACCGCATACATCGAGTGCTCTTTGTAGTCCATCTGTTGCGCCAGCGTCAGTACGGCCTGCGCCTGGGCTCTCGGCACCACGACGACACCATCGCTGTCGGCCACGACGATGTCGCCGGGATTCACAGGCACTCCATTGCAGACGACGGGAATCTGCGCTTCGGCAAACCGATAGTGACGAACAGATGTTGAGGGGACGATTCCAGTGGCGAACACGGGGAAGCCGATCTTTCGAAGATAAGCCACGTCGCGGACGCCGCCATCAATCACGGCGCCCGAATACCCACGGGCTGCCATCGCCGTGCCCATGAGTCCGCCCATTCCAGCGATGTCCTCTCCATTTTCGACGACCATCACGTAAACCGAGTCGGCAGACCCTTCGTCGATCGCCTGCAACATGCCTGACAGCGCGTTGGGGTC
>Ga0335082_10000701_pt1 | contig 34786 bp, 60 predicted proteins | sample Lox_Sample_41_FD_206718 | JGI IMG/M metagenome (GOLD analysis project Ga0335082, IMG submission 206718) | Soil microbial communities from Loxahatchee National Wildlife Refuge, Florida, United States - Lox_Sample_4.1 | ecosystem: Environmental > Terrestrial > Soil > Wetlands | place: USA... | reverse complement strand
GGGCAAAGGCCCTGGAAAGAAGTGGCCAGAGTTATGCCTGAATTGATGCAATTGCGAATGCATGAGAAAGAGAAAAAGAAAACTGAAGAAGATTAAATATAATTTGTAGGAATTAAGAATTATTAATCTCTACAAATAATCTATAACTATTCCGGGGCCTTGGATGATAAACATGGACGACTTCAAACAGCAGGTCGCCTCAAGTGTAGCGAAGCTGGCACCGCCTGCAGGGGTGTCGATGTGGATTACACTTGGCAACCACTTGGACGACTGGATAAAATTGGCTACTCTTGCATACATTATTGTGCAGATGACGGCACTGGTGGTCACGAAGTATATGCAATGGACTGGGCAATTGAAGGGGAAGGACAGTGAGTGAGGCATTTGACAAGTGTTGGGCACTGACACTCGGCAACGAGGGTGGGTTTACAGTGGACAATGGTGGACCAACCCGTTGGGGAACGACCGAAGCCGTGGCCCGCAAGTGGGGATACACAGGGAATATGAAGGATTTCCCCGAAGCCACAGCCAAAGAGATTGCCCAAGCCAACTATTGGACGCCCTTTGGCTGTGATTTCTATCCCTTGCCCATTGCTTTTCAGGTCTTCGACACGGCCTACAACGGCGGGCATCCGATTCAATGGCTGCAGGATATTATGCAAACTCAAACCACAGGCTCGGCGTTGGGTTCCGTGCTCTCGACGGCTAACTGTTGGGAGGTGGTTGCAAAGTTCAATGCCAAGCGTTTGCAATATCTTGCAAGCTTGAAGCAGCCACAATACGCAAACGGTAGGATGAACCGAATTGCCGCTAATATCTTGCAAGGAGGTAGCCTTACATGATCCCACAAACCGAGGTGCCGAATGAGGAAACGCCGATGGCCCAAATCCCAGCCGCAACACAAACCCCCGCAGCAGCTCCCTCTTCTGGATATAAAAGTAGCGAATTTGCAGTCACTGTTGCTTCTGCTGCTGCTATTGCTAGCGGTCTCGTTCCTGCCCATTATCAGCCTCTTCTCCTTGCTTTGGCTGGCGTGTACACTTCAGCCAGGACTCTGCTGAAGGTGGTGCATGCGCTTGGGTATGCAAAGCAAGTCCCGGATCTTCCCGCCCTTCCTACAAACGAGGTGACGAAATGAAACGAATCCTGATTCTTGGCTTGGCACTGGCTCTTAGTGCGTGCTCGACTGCCCAGCAGCAAACGTCACAGCAAGATGCAGCCAAAGCCCAACAGATCATTGCTAATGGCTGCCTGATTGTGCAACCGACACTCGAAAGTGTGCAGGTGATTGATCCGGCATTGACCCCGTTCGTGGTTGCCAATGGCGCGTTTTGTGCGGCAGTCTCGAATGTGAATGTCACGTCGCTGTCTGCGATGGTTGGCACCACGATCCCGCAGGCCGAGAAGCTCGTTCAGTCTAGCACTCTGATCCCCGCAGACCAAAAGCCCATTATCATCGGCTCGCTGACTGCGTTTCAGGTGGCTCTTTCCAGCGCCCTTGTGGTATTTAATCAAGCTCCAGTGACGCCTGTTGCACCCGCCCCGGCTTCGGCGACATCTGGAGTGTGACATGGGTCAGATCGTCATGCAGTTTGCTGGTAGTGACAGTCTGACCTCCAAGATCATCCAATGGTTCGGGCATGGCCGGTATGCGCATGTGGACTCGGTGATGCCCGATGGCTTGCTGTTGGGGGCGCGCAATGACGTGATGGCGGGGTATCCGGCTGGCGTGCAATTGCGGGGGCCGGATTATCAGGTAGGTTACACCCTCAAACGCGTGACGATCCCGTGTACGGATGCGCAGCAGTCTGACTATTATCAGTTTGTGCTGGATCAGGTGGGGAAACCCTACGATAGTCGGGCCATTGCGGCATTCGCGGCGGGAACGGATTGGACAACCAAGGGTGCATGGTTCTGTTCGGAGCTATGCACCGCCGCTCTTCAGCATTGTGGGTGGCTGAAGGAGCTGAGCGAACCTCCGAGTAAGATCGACCCGGATAGTCTTCTTCTTGTTATCAGTGCTTTTGTGGAGGTGTGACATGCCGTTGAAGAAAGGAACTTCAAAGAAAACCGTGTCGGAGAACATTCGCACGGAGATGAAGGCAGGAAAGCCACAAAAGCAGGCTGTGGCGATTGCTATGGAGACGAAGCGCAGAAGCGCGAAAAAGAAGAAATAATTTGTAGGAATTAAAGTAGATTAATCCCTACAAGAAAATGCCCACAGGTAATTAAGCTGTGGGCATTTGTTTAAGCAGATGGGGCTAATGGGTGGGGGCACCGGGCGCGTACTCACTATATGTGCAATAGCCCTCCCCATCGTCGGGTGTCTCGACCTCGGCGGGCGGATACCCCGCCACATCCTCTAAATTACGCGGGTCCGAGACGAACCGCATGGTTTTCACGGTCTTCGCTGTCAACACAATCCCCTGCTCTGCAAACCTCTCGAATGCCATTGCGGGCAGGTTCTCTATTGTTTCGGCTGCGACTGCGCAGGAGAGGAATTGGTTGTCGAGAGTTCTCACATATACGTAGAAAGAGCGCATTAAAGATCCTTAAAAAGTTCTTCCAACTCTTTAACCTCAGCTTTTCTTTTGTAATGGGTTTCGATTCTAGGATCGTCTCTGTTATCCCATTGTTCACGTGATGTAGCCCATCTACAATTTTCCTTATAATACCCCTTTGAGCCGTCTATCCGGTCTAACGTCATGCCATCGGGTTTCTTTCCCATGTCTTTTACAAACTGCTCATAAAATTCCCAACGAGCGCAGTAAGTGATTCCCTTGTCCTTGTAGTATTTTGCATGGTCTCGGCTAGGATTATTGCAGCGGGTTTTCATCCCGGCCCATGCCCAATACGTAGGAGAGCCTGTATCTCCATGTGTTCTATTTTTCTGCGAGACCAATTCTTTCCTTGCGCACCCACAACTAGAAGTACGACCTGATGTAACATTATAAGTGGTCGTCGTTATAGTTTGACCGCAATCGCATAAAGCAGTACAACTCAAACCACTTTGTGCGATTATAAGCAGTCTGTTAAATTTTTGCCCAATTCGCTTAGCCACAGTCGCCCCAACTAGTTTCACTACTAACAACCCCAACCGGGATAATAAGAGGTTCTGCATACGGTAAGGGTATTTGAGCGTGGTCAACGATTTGTTGCAATCTTTCCTGCTTGTATTGTGTAGGAAACTCACCAACGAGCGAATCGTGCACCTGGATCAATATTTGCACATCTGGGATGTGATCTTCTATTGATCCCCACGCACGATTAATCAAACATGCAACAGTAGATTGCGGAATCCACGCCACTGCTTGATTAAATATAGTTCCTTCAATACGGTCAAAAAAATAATTGCGATACCCAAATACGTTTTCCACGTAGCGTCGGCCTTGTACTTGAGCCTTGATATCATCTTGCCACTTTTTAATAGCGGGTGCAAGCCCAAAATACCACTTCTGGATGCGTTCCGTTTCGTGAACAAGGAGGCCAATGCGTGGGGCAATCCCGTCAGCAGTTCCGAGGTAGTTAGTACCATGGCACAGGGATTTAAACTGTGCATACTCCCGTGGATGAGAGTTTTTGGTCATGGTGTTATCTCGGAAATACTCCCGCATGACCTCCACATACGGTTTGCGCCCATTTTTAAAGTGGTCTTTCATCCATTGGCAGTCACTCTCCCAGGTCACGATCCGAAGATCGGCCGAGTCCAAGTCAATGTCAAACATGGTCATGCCCTGGTCGGGGATGAACAGTTTACGAATATTGGGCAACACCAACCCGTCATCCTCAAGCTCACCGCCCTTGGGGATGTTTTGCATATTCATCCCTGTGTTGAAGGCGTTTTTGCTTGATGCGAATCGATAAGTTTCCGTCCCACACACATTGAATGTGCATCGCATCCGACCGTCCACATCAAGCCCAGCCTGCACAAATGTGGAGTGGAACACACCCAAAGACCGCAACTCTGCAATCTTTCTTGTGACGGGGAGAAGGATGGGCTCTCGTTGGGCGATCTTGTGGAGGGCTTCATCATTACAGGTGGTGCTGCCGGTTTTGCGGTTCTTGATTTCACGTTGGCCCATCTGACGGTAGAAGAAATCAGCCATCTGGGCAGGGGACTTGATGTTGATTGTTTGGCCGAGGACGTCTTGCATCCACTGCTCGCGGTCGGCAACCTCTTTCATGAGGTCAAAGGAAAGTTGCGCGCGAAGCTTGTGATCCACGCGCACACCGCGAATCATCGCCCGCAGAACACGTTGCCTCAGTGATTGCTGGAAGGCGTCCACACTGTTAAGACCCATGCTGTTGCTAACATTGCTGAGCACGTGATGAATAGCAAGAGTCCGAGCAGCGTCAGTGCAATTGTACCGCCAGTACTGGATTTCTCCCTCACCATCTTGACCCTCTTCCCAATTGGTGCGGTCGTCTTTCCAGTACAGGTGGTCTTCACAGTACATGGAGGAGAGGAACGCTAGGTTTTTCGGTAGATTGCTGAAACATGAGTGCTGCTGAATCATGGTGTCTACCACATTGGGGCACAAGAAGTGCCAATGGCGGTAGATGTATTGGGCATCGTAGTTCCAGTTTTGGCCGATGACGATGACCCGTGACATCAATCGACACATCCACCACACAAGCTGCGCTTCTTCATCCTCTTCCCAATAGCCCTCTGGCTTGTTGGTTTTCATGAGGGGTACGCACAATGCTTGTGTAGGGGACCATGCGAATGCAATAGAAGAAATGTGACCGGCGCGGGTTTCGATATCCACGCCTAATTTCATCTTGTAGCCATTGTCCCGTTCGAATTTGATGGCTTTGTCGTAGAGTGCCCGCAGTTCTTCATATGCCTGCCCATAGGTCGGATTAGCTATGAACTGATAATCAGGGCGATCGATGCCTGGGGAATGGGATTGCCTCTTCACCCTCTTCAAGTCATGCACAATGATCCCGCGTTGACTCCATTGCACATTGACGATACTGAAGGGCAGTGTCGGGATGACCTTCAATCCGGGGATGAGGTCCGATTCCATCACGGAAGAGCGCCAATTGAATGACGACCATTCACCCGTGAGCGCCCACAATGCGAGGTTGCCACTCGTGCAAACGACGTTAGGGGACACCCGTTTGATTTCCTCTCGCAACGCCTCTACGGCATCCACTACCTGTGGCATCACCCATTTGCCCTTGTAGAGAACGTGACGGGGAGTGATGTCCTTTTTCTTCTCGGCAATGAGGGTTGACAGGCCAAGAATGCGATCCTTGATAACATAGGTTAACGCACAGGTTTCCCGTGGGAGCCCTGCCTCTTGCATCATTTTTGTAAACTCGAATCCGGCACCCCCAATGAAGGGTTCGCCACGCCGGAGGTCTGCTTCGTGGGGGTATTCGCCTACCACCAGCACTTTCGCGTCGAGGGAGCCTGAAGCTTGGATGGGCATTGTCTAGTCCTATTTTGGCTGTTTTTTGCATGCGGCACGGCTCGAAACGAGTGCGCGCATGATGGTTTGTCGGGCTGAGTTTACAACAAAATATTCGTTAGCGTGAACAGGTTTTACCGTGGCCGCTCCCCATACGAGCATGCCGGGCTGCCACACGACAGGGGGTTTGATCTTTGGGGGGATCATGTCAGCCTCCCATTGCCTTGAGTTCGTTAGCAAGAGTTTGGCCCAAAGATGCACTGGCTGCGGCATCGGCATCGAGGGCTTTGATGCGATTCAAGCATAACGCATAGTATTCTGGATTCATCTCAATGCCCACAGCTTTAACCTTGAATTGGTGTGCCGCAGGAAAGATTGTCCCAGACCCCGCGAACGAATCGAGGACAGTATCGCCCGGTCTGACGCTTCGTTTAAGCAGGTCAAGATAAAGAGCAACCGGCTTTTGCGCACCGTGGGACATGTTTGCGTCGGCCATTGTTGTAATAACATCGGGATAGATTCCGGTTGTAGGCTTCTTTCCTTTGATTGCATACAGAATCATCTCCCATTGTCTGCGCGGGCCATGCTCGGGGTGGGGCACACGACCGCTGTTTGGTTTGGTGCAAATGAATGGTGTACGGGTAACCCACCATCCAGCCTGGGTCATCATGCGTTTAAGTTCGTGGAAATTGTCGAAATCACAGAAGACATACGCATGAGCCTGACTCTTCGCAACCCGAAACGCAAGCCCGCACCATTCGTCCATGAGGGACTTCCAGTGATCGTAGTCATCCTTGTAATGATGTTCAATTCCTCCGAGTTTTCCGGCAGCGTCCCCGAATGAGTCCGCTCCCATCCCATACGGAGGGTCTGTGAGAATAACATCAAACTGACCTGCCTCCGTACTGCGCATCCAAGACAAACAATTGGTGTTGTGGAGTTCATGAACGCTCTGGGTGAAGGTTTTGCCGACCTCTGCAGCGAGGGCTACATTTCGTTGAGATTCTTCTTGGCGCTTGATGATCTTGAAGGCCTCGTCGGCGGTTTTGGCCTTTGCCACCTCTGGGTTGTGGAGGAATTTGGCTACAACTAAATCTTTCCGAACAGCCGCCTGATAACCACCATCGGAACGACCTTTAGTTTCCAGGGCTGTGTCGGCGACTGTATGTACACGCCCTTCGGCTTGTGCCTGACGAGAGCGTAAAGAGTGGAGCTTCGCCATTGCCGCAGCATTCTCCTGCCATGTAAGGTCTTTGCGATGGAGATTTTCTTCCAACTCTGCCTCTTCGGCTTGCAGCGGCGTAAGCTGGCCCAGGGTAACATATGGAATCTCCCCATCCGGCACGATGGTGCCATTGAATTTCAATTGCCCGCCCAACATGCGCATATCGCGGATAGCACGCCACCGACGCTCACCCGCAACGAGGACCATCCCATCGGGAGTCTCACGCAACACAATGGGATGCATGAGGCCACGGGCTGTGATGGCTTCAGACAGTTCCGCCATTGCCTGCGGGTCGAATTCTTTGCGTTGCCTGTCGGGGGTGACAATGATCTTCGATTCGTGGATTGTCTGCATTTGATTTGTTCAAGTAAAACCGCCCCAGCGAAGGGGCGGACAGGTGGGAGGGGCAACTATACCTGTTTGTTTAAGTGGAGATGGTTAGATCTCACCCCCTCATGACTGTTAGCCCAGCTTGGTGACCATCTTGATTTCGGCGTAGCTGATGCTCGGATCGTTCTTGTCCGGGCGATGGCTCACGCTGACCTTTGCCATCAAACCGGGGAGCATGGCAAACGCAAACGGTTCGCCGGGGGTATTCTTGCCGACAGCTTCACGGAGACGGCCAAGGGCCACGTTTTTGCCTTGGGCCATGTCCAAACCGCCCGTAGGCGTGGTTTCGAGGAAGACGGCTTGCTTCACCGTCACCACATCCCGACCGGTTGCGGCTTTTGCACCTGCATCTTCAATGAGCCATTGCACGTCGAGGACAATGCGGGTTTCAGTGCCACCGTTAAACTGGACTTGCTTCGGGGTGATCTTGTCGATGATTGCTGCGAATTCGCCCGGGGGACACGGGATGATCTTGGTATCGTTGGCTTCGGTAATCGAGGATTGGAGGAACGAGTCTGCGTCGAACATGGTATAGGTATCCAAATGGTAAGGTCTAGGTCTGTGTTACCGGTTCGTTGCGCCGGTAGAACAATCATACGTCATACAATGGCGGTTTAGTAGTCAGTTTTGTCGTTTTCCTCCGTTTTGTTTGTAGGAATTAATGTAGGTTAATTCCTATGAATAAATCATATCCACAATCCCCAGATAAAGCCGAAAAATAGAATCATGCAAATGACTGAAAGGTCCATCACAGTACCCCTCCGCGAGAAGTCCACTTCTTGATAATCTGCCCAAAGTCAGCCGGGAGCTTCTCTGCAATGGGCAAGTTTCGGGTTTTCACATCGGCAAGCGCACTGCCTGTATTCCATGAGAAGTTAGACCCGCTCCGTTCTGTGAGAATAACGTCCGAAAACATCGGCGGGAGCTTCGGCGCTAGTGCCTTGCCCAACGTCGACACCATCAGTTTAATCCCACCCAATATGGCATCTTGTTCACGCTCAACGTGAGCAAGCAACACAAAATGACAACGGCAATGATCTGTCCAGAGACGCACAATTTTTTCCACTTGATCTTGCGCCAGGCCCCAATCAGATTGCGACCGAACGGGCTTACCTCCGACAACAAGCGACATTGCTGATCGTGCCAATCCAGCCATCCCGTCAACAACGAGAGCACGACTAGTCCCCCAAGTGTCCACACAACCAAATCTGTTACCAGTTCTATCATCAGGAAAGTCATTCAGAGCCTCCAAAAGTTTGATGAATTGATTGTGCTTCGAGCGGTTGGGGTCTTGGAGTTTGGCCAATGTGTCCAACTGCATCGTGTTGATTTTGTTTGCTGCGTCCATCAGTTCGAGGAATGAGGCTTTGGGGGCCTCCATGTTGTGCCAATGGACGTTTGAGGGGATTTCTTTGCCCTTGTCGGTCCAATAGGCCAGCAAAGATTCAAGACCAGGCTCCAACCCCAAATAAAAGACTTCGACTCCGGCGTCTGCCAATGTGCCGATGGCGTAGGTTTTGCCTGTACCAGCCGGACCCATGAGCATTACGTTTGTGCCTGCCAATACGCTTTTCTTTTCCTCAGTCATTTCCTATCCTTCGTTAAGCGAAATGTTTGCGATAAATGCGTTCCATGCACTCAACTTGCTTATCCGACAAAACTGAGGGCAGCTTTCCGTTCTGCGTCAGTGCAAGAATTGAGGTTAGAAACTCATTTTCCCAACCATTCACATCGGTCGTATCCACCAGACCAGCAAGTTTCTCTAGCATTTTGTTTGTGCTAATCATTTGCTATCCTTCGTTGGTAGTATTCCATATGCCTCTCGAATTCCCATCGTACAACATCCGGGCATGACAACAGCAAAGCACTGTACTCGGGTTCCCATGCTAGCAACAGGCTGCCAGCCACGGTGAATTGCGACGGTCCGGGATGCAAACGGCAGTGTCCGCCCTGAATTTGCCACGGACGGCTTTCGCCACCATCGTCAGTGGTAGGGCATCTAGCCCATACTTCTCCACAAGTTGGGCAGAAATATGCATAGCTATTAGGTGGTTGACGTTCTGCATGTATGATGTTTGCAGGTCGGCAAAATGACCCAAGGAAACGGCCTTCGACGTAGACGGATTGTTCATACACTCTGTGGCTCCGTCCAGTGCTTATCGCAATCAGGGCAGTATATTTCATACCAATAACTATCTTGGCTTCGGTCCCAATTGCCGGTATCCGATTTCGCCGTTTTTAGCTTTCGAGGATGCTCGCAATCCATTTGCAATTGTTTGTACTGAGCATTCCAGTATTCGAGTTTTTTCTTAATTCGCAAACTTTTGCTGTAAATGGACGCCATCACATCATCCCCCTCAATTCATCACCCAACACTACACCATCATCCGTAGCCTGTCCCCTCAGCCCCGCCGCTGGTGGCAAACTCGGATGCCTCACATGCCCCCACGAGGCCTCAAATTCGGCAACACTCAACTCCGATCTTTGCAAAGGATCCCACACACGCTGCTCGAACTTCGCTGGCAACCATTCTTCAGGATTAGAGGACTTACACACGCTGACAAATGAACACCCGCCGTAGTCCGTGCACGCACCATCAAGGGAATAGTCCCAATAGCCCTCTTCCCAGCATCGGATCATTCGCTGGATATCGCGGGTAACTTGTCGCTCCCAACGATCAATTTCGTAATCAGAACGATAAGTTGCAACTTCCAGAGTATCGTACTTTGTTTTGAGGATTGAGACTCCGCGTACAATCGTGCCAGCTGTTTTGATGCCCTGCCTACGCGCGGCCCAGGAATAACCAGTAAACTGACTCCGCATTTCCCATTGACGCCCCCACGTAGCTCCAAGCGAAGAAGTGGTCTTCTCGTCATAAATCCACACCCCCGCGCCGAAGCGCTCTGCAATCATGTCCGAACGGCCTGTGTAAAGGATGGGGTCTCCTGTCACCGGGTGTCTGATTTCAAGCGGCTCTGCAAAAGAAAATTCGATCCCTCTACGACCCGACGCGAGCGTAATGGGAGTGGCCCCGTCAGCTCCAAGAGGGTAGTTAAACAAATAGAATTCAAACGCCCCACACATTCGTTCAAGGGACTTTGCTGAGTCATCAGGGCAGTTGAAGTCGCCATAATGTGCAATAAGGGCAGAAAGTCCTGCAGCCTCTGCGTCAGCAGCGCTTCGCCCCTCGCAGTAGAAGGCTGTTCGAGCCGCCTCAATAGCGCTTGCAAACGCTCCCCCGGCAACGAGGTGGACGGACTGCTGGAGGGGCTTCCAATGATCGACATATTGGTATTTGAACTTGGCTGGGCAGGAACGAAACGTGGACAGAATTGTCGAATCCACAGTATGTGGAAAGAGGGGCCTCAGTTGGGGTTCCATCACGCACTCTCCGACAGCTTCTTTTCGAGCATTGCTACATGAGCACGCGCCCCAACCAACTGCATTTCCACATCAGTCTTACGTCGTTTTTCCAGTTCAACTTCAACGTCAAAATCATCGGGAACAGTCACCTGAAAAGTCTGCGAATAGAGGCAGACAGTTCCGGGTAGGGGGGTGCTGAAGGATTGCAGCTTGTAATTGGTGCCGCCGTTAACGTAGTCACGTTCGGCATGCACATACGCAGTCACGGTTACAATCATTTTGAGCCTCTTCTATCAAACGGTTGGAAAGGTTACAGGCCAAGTTCGCCTAGCAAATCATCACTGTTAATCGGCTGAGCCTTTGCTTTCGCATCAGCCTTTTTGGCCTTCGATTTTGTGCTGGTTTCCTGCGCGTTGACACGCTCTTTGCGAATCGCGGCGATGGCTTCTCGCATTTCATCGAGGGTGAGCCCTTCGGGGGTTGCGGCCTTTGCGCGCCAATATTGGATCTTTTCTGCAATGATGTCAGACATGGTTAACGCCTCCCTGCGGATTGTTCACGAACATATTTCTCCCTGGCTTCATCTTCTGCAATTTGCTTGTCCAGTTCATTGGAATCTTCATAGGCAAGCATTTCCATATAAAGCTCTCTTGCGATGGTGTGATCCACTAGACCGACTTCAGTCTTGACATTCGACCACAGTTCCACCGGCACCAGAATGTAATCCACGCCAGCAAAGGTCACTCGTTTTTTCAGGTGTGCCACACAAACCTCCATTTGTTTGTAGGAATTAATGTATTTTAATTCCTACTAGAAAATAGTCAACTCAGTTTAATCCGGCTCGCTAAACTCCGGTTTGGGCTTAAACCTCCGCGTATGCAAGAGGCGTTCGCATTTGCTGCAGTGATAATCGAAAATCCATTCTGTACCGAATTCATGGTCGAAGGAGCAATCGTCAACTATGACAGGGACTTCGGAATCACAATCAGGGCAGAAAAAGGTCGTCACGCTAGTTTCCTGAGCAAAGGAACAGCCTTGTGGTTGGTCGAGTGCATGCAACGTAGAGGCACTGGAAAGCTTCCTTGCGATTGCGATTGTAGAGAATGTCATTCACATCTACAAACACGGTTTCGTAGGTTGAGCCTTGAGAGCGATGTGCCGTGATTGCATTGGCATAACGAATGTCGTGAAAAAGCTCTTTGTGTTCCCAAAACTTCTTCCACAGCTTTGGATTCGACCGGGCTTCGTGTGCCATTGCCTGACAATCATTGTCAAAAGACTGTTTCGATGACGGATGAATCACCAGGAGTCGAACGACACGGTTATCTTCTGTCCGAGCTTTGAGTTCAAATGCGTGATACTTTGGCTCCAGCGGATGAACACATCCCGCAACTGACTCAACGATAGCTTCGTCGTCAGTACCCATGAGGTAGTCGTCTCCACGCTCGCAGGGTCCGGCTGCCACAACACGGTCCCCCGGCAGGAAGAATCCATTGACAGCATCAGCTCCATAAATTCCTGCTCTAGCGATGGAATTATATTCTGCAACTCTGACATTTCGCCAGGAGATAACCTTTGCGGTTGTACCGTCAGCGAAATCACCAGCTTGTGCGGCGGCAAAGATTCGCTCTTTGAATTCACGCTGAGAAAGCTTCCAGACTCCTGTGTGTCCATCGTTATCGCTTCGGATCTTGATTGACGGGGCCAAGGAATTGATCTGTTCCCGTACCGTGGTCGCGAATGTGAGGATTTGGTTATCGTGGCGCATCACACGGGTGAGGTTGGCCCCCGCCATGCCCGTGAGTGCCATCGACGCGGGCTCCCCCACGGGAGGCAATTGTGCCAAGTCCCCCATAAACACTACCTTCAACCCCCACCGCTCTGCTGTCACCCGCAGAATGTCAAACAAATTCCTGTTCACCATCGAAGCTTCATCAACCACAATAACATCAAGATTGCTAAGGTCAGGAGTCTTACCTGCCACAACCTGTTTGAGTTCCCCAGACTTATCCACACGTAGGCCAAGCAAAGAGTAAATAGTACACGCATCGCCAGTCACCTGTTTGAGGACTTTCGCTGCCTTGTTCGTAGGAGCAGTGTAAGCGAAAGCCGAAGCCGAAGAACGGCAGCGCGCAACAACTTCGCGTAAGGTAAAAGTCTTTCCTGTACCTGCATAACCCGTAAAGCAAAAATACCACTGGAATGTGGAGGGATCTTCGATGAAGTCAATGAGGCGCTGGACTGCGATCTTTTGCTCGGGATTGAGTTCGATTGGTTTGTGGATGGCAATCGGGGGCGTCGAGTCATTGCTGCTGCCATCTTCCCACGGTGGGAGAGTGCTATCTGTCATATGAGCCTTCAAGTTTGTCTGTGCGTGCCAGCACGCGTTAGGGGTTGAGGGTGTTACCACTTCGGGATAACGTCTGGAACATGACAATAGGTGATTTCAAGCCCAAGCATCTTCGCAATCCTATGCTCCCACTTCGCTCCCTCACTGTTTTGCCAATCCGGAAGCATGCGCATGCTGTCGCAAAGGGGGATTTGGCCTACGCAGATGCGCATGCAGTATTGCCAGAGCCGTTCGCTCTCGATACCACCCCACTCTTCGATGGTTTCCTCACTAGGAAGGGTGATGGAGAAGGGGCTGAATGTTTCGTATCCACATTCTCGCAACATCCTTTCCTCATGATCGAATGCATCCCGATTGAGGTTTGGCTTGCCGCTGATGGGGCCACTGATGAAGACTCGGGTCACGGCATCACCTCCAGAAGATATTTGCGAACAGCCGATTCGATGAGTTCGGATTGCTTCCCATGCGGGACTTTGCCTTCGGCTTCACTCCACAAATGTAGCTTCATTCGGGCAACAAGGTCTTCGGGAAGGCTAATGTTAATTTGAACACTGCGAATGGTCTTGGTAGGGCGACCACGGCTCGTTTTGACTTCACTGTTGTGCATCTGGATACCATCCATTCTCGTTAGAGCCTGCAGGCTTCGAATAGTTTTTGTGAGCAGCCCATGTGGCGATGTGAGGGGTTTCGTGTTCGGTGAGGTAGAGATTTTCGTCTCGCCAATTCTCCGTGTCGATACAGCTCGCACACACATCCGCCAACTGTTCTACGATCTTGGTGAAGTGTGGAAGGCCTTCAAGCATCGTATGATCAGATGCTGGCACGTATTTGAAGGAATGTTGCTGCCATTTGTGCTGCTGATGCTGAAAGTAGCCCTGAAAATGGCGATGACGGGAGCCACAGCAGGAACAGACTTGCTCGTAGAACATAGCAATAGCGGCAATGGGCTTCCAATCGACCTTCACCTCTGCTTTTTGGATTCTTTTTATCTCGGCTCTGTGACCGCTACGCTGGAAATGCTCAGCGGCACCCAACTTTTCTTTCCGGGCCTTGAGTTTTTGTGACTCTTTGTAATCGTTACTTTCTACGATTAGTGAATCGAGGTCTGCAAAATCGTCATCTGACATGGTGAGCCTCCAAGGATCAGTTTGCCTTCATGGCGAGCCATGCCGCCAGACGGGTCATTGCGGAATGCTTCTTGTAGGTTTCTTTGTCAGTCTCGGGCGGGAGACCGGGGAGGGTGTCGAGGAATGCGTGGACTTGAGCCAGTTCATTCTCGGCTGCGGTGCGCCCCTCTTGAGCGTATTTGTACTTGCTCTCTTGTGACCTCACCTCTTTCTCAAGCGCTTCGATACGCGCGTTTGCAGCCTTGAGAAGCGTGGATACTGCCGGTTTCTTCGTTGCCATTTGAGCCTCGTATGTAGTGTGGAGAAGTCCACAGCCATACTATGACGCATTGTAGGGCCATATTCCAATGAGACTTTTCTCTCGATTCGGAGTTTTCCATAGGAATTAATAATTATTAATTCCTACAAACAAAAGAAAAACGGTAGCTAACCGGGGGATTAGCTACCGTCACTGCAAGGCACAACCGTGGAGGCTCAATTACACGGTCTATTGCAGGTACATTTGAGGGGACCGGCGGGAATCGAACCCGCTCCATAGGCGTGAAGAGCCTTGTGTGCTTGCCAATTACACCACGATCCCACAACCTTTTGGCTTATGCCAGTTCGTCAAGCAGTGCATCCGTGTCAACTGCTTCCTTTTCCTTCTTCTTCTTCTTGGCTTCAAGTTCGGCCACAATCGGAGCGATCTTCGGATTTTGGCGAAGAGCCAGCTTCTCGGCATTCGATTTCGTCTTCAGATATTCCTTGATTGCCTGCGGGGACTTGCCAGTCTGCTGGATGAGGGCACGGGCCAGCACGCTAGTACCGGCGAGGCCCGACGATTCACGTTTGGCTGTCCATTCACCTTCGTTCAGACGGTCAATGACTTCTTCCACCGCAAGAACCATGTCCTCGATGTCCTTCAGGCCGGCGACTTCATCACCCACCTTCTGCTCGATGCCATGAGCAGCGAACTTGGCGAAGAGTTCAGCATTGGGGGCGATGGTGAACGAGCGGACTTCGCCATTGCGGAAGTCAAAGCGCGTGGTCACGTTGCCTTCAGCATCGAGCGTGCTCGATTTCAGAAGTTGGCGCTTGCCCGGAAACTTCACAACCGAACCGTCATCCATTACCACTTCTTCATATTGCGTACCCTTTGCTGCCACGGCTTCGCCTTCCACCGTTTCGACCGTATCCACTGCTTTCTTCGCCTTTGCCATTTGCCACTCCGTCAGGATTGTTGGGGGCGGCACCGCGTTTTGCGTGCCGTTGATAGAACTATACAGGGAACCCCATAACAATGCAATGGTCCGAGAGTGATTACTTGCGTTTGCGAATGGCGGCGAGTTTTTCCATGTTGGTGGTCAATGATGAATCCGGTGCGATGACTCCACGGGTTTCCACGGCATCAAATCCGGGTTGCAGTCCCAATGCTTCCCTCATGCGCACGCGATCTAGTGCGTCCTCCGATCGGAAGAACACAAGAGCACTCCCGGCGCATCGCAACGACACATCCGTACATAGGGCCGTCAAATCTGGCCGCTCCGTGGAATTGCGCAAGGCTTTGAAGTAGGCATACACACGGCCACGCATGGAAGTGGCGATGTTTGGGGAGGCGAACTGGATGACGTATTCTTCGGAGCCAGAAGACAGAGCGGCATGGGCGCGAAGGAGGCACTGTTCGTACTCGCTGCCAAAGCCTTTAAGAGTGGTTGGTAGTGGCATCATTTCTCCTATAAAGTACTGAGAGGATACCATGACACGCCGGGAGTTTACCGGGTTAACGGCTAGTCACGGCGTGCGGTGGGATTCGTTGGGAGAACGTGTCAGGGACGTTGAAATTGCCGCATCTCCCGCTCGGGCCATGGTTGATAGTTGTCCACTACGCTGCCATCTCGCGGGCCATAATAATAGCCGCCATTGCCACCTTGGGAAGAGCCTTGGGCCTTTGATTGCGAGGATTGCATGCCCATCATGCCGGGGCTGGCTGCACCTGTGCTCATGCCGCCGTGTGGACCGCCGATGGTTCCGGCATGGGCAGAAAGGGCGAAGGACAGGAGAATGATTGCGAGGATGGTTTTCATGGTTGCCGCCTGTGTTTGAGAATTGATTTGAGCGCCCTGGTTCTCCGAAGGCTGATTGCGTTTTCACCCTCGATTTGTGAGAGGGTTGAGATTGCGTAGGCTAGAGCTTCGCGCTGGTCTTCGCTCAATGCCGCTTGCGGTGCTGTCGAGCGGGCGGCTCTTGCCAGCCACGCCTCTAGAGGGGAAATGTCGTTTTGCCCTTCCCATTCATAGAAGGCTTCTCTTTCCAATTCTTCGTTCATTCTTCAATCCTCCAATTGGTGATATTTGTAGGAATTAATGTAGATTACTCCCTACAAATAATTCCTATCTAATGCCAATGCTGAACCAGCCAACATGCACCGACAATCGCAAACACGAGAGTTAGCAAATAGTTCACGGGGCATAACCCCGCAGCGTCATCCATGCGTGATATGTGTAGAACCACGGCTCGGTGCGCAAATGCCGCCTACGTTGCGCCAAATATTCGAGATATTGTTCGGTTGTGTTCACTCGACAAATGATGCATCCATCGCACCCCCTCGCAGCGCATATCAATCTATTCCTATTCATTTTCGACACCCTCCCCTCACGGGGTATTGATATTTTAGCAGCCTAGCCTGCCTACCGACAACACAGTTTTGTCATCGGTAGGCAAGTCTTCGCCATCATGCCACCACTTCGGCTTTGGCTTTGCGGGCGCGCTTGGGGGCTGGCATTGCCAATTGCGGGGTGACCATCGGTTCGCCCGTTTCGACGTTCGCCACCTGCTCAACCGGTTCCGCTCCGAGTTCGCCCAACAATGCATCCGTGTCCACGTCTCCAGCCTTCGCTGCCTGCAGTTCCGCAATGATCGCCACAACCCGTGGATTGCGTTTGAGTGCCGCGCGCTGTTCCTTCGTTTTGGCGGAGAGGAATTGATCCACGTAATCCTTGTCACGCCCGGTCATTTGCATAAGAGCGCGAATCAACAGATTGTTCGTGCCACCCGTCGATTTGCCCTCGCCACCATCGCCGCGTTGTTTGTTCCACGTGCCATTAGGCGATGTGAGACGTTCGTACACCTCACGCACGGCAGCGTATTTGTCGTCAATCGATGCCGATGCGCCGGTTTCGGTGTTACGGGCGATTGCCCCCGCGTCAACGAGCTTTTGTTTGATGCCATGCATCATTGCCATGCGTTGGATTTCGGGTGACAACGTGGCCGTGTCAATGGCAAGGTCTTTGCCGTTTGCAAACGTGACCGTTACGGTCGTGCCGAAAATGTCAACGGACATTGCATTGCGTTTGGTGGTGTTCATGAGTGAGCCTCAATGGTTGATGGTTTAAAACGATGGGCAATGGCCTCATCAGGCTACGCATCACGTAGCGACCGCCTCTCGGCGGTTTCGGCCTATTAATCGAATTGTTTGAATTCGGCTAGAGGGACAATGAAAACGGCTTCGCAATCCTCGCGATCCATCTCCTCATGTGCCTCCTCAACCGTGTCGTAATTTGCGACCCATTCGAGACCGGTGGACGTTTGAATGAACATTGCAAACATTTGAATCTCCTATCATTTGAACCCAGCCAAATTGCCGGGTTAACAACATCATACATAAAAAAGCTGGGTTGTGCAATGTCAATCGAATGGAATTTGGACAATTTTTTTGTAGAGTTTTTTGTCCGCCGTTTGAAAATCCTTTGCAGCCTCTTCTGAGGAAAAAGCATGAACCGGTTCGTCATAGTAATTGGCAATGGAACCTACATCCTCGATATAGGACCAATCCTCGTATTCGGCCATCACAACCCAAATATGCGACATAGCAATCTCCTTAACTGGATAGTGCAAGGTCAATCTAGGTATTTTTTCGCGAGTCGTTCGAGGGATTCGTCGCAATACTCCCAAAAATTGGACAATGAACTGAGAATTTGACCAAGCAACAGGAGAAGGTAGATACCTAACATGACGCCAAGAGCAATGGTGATAATCATGACAACCTCCCTAAGATAGGTCTAAAATCCACCCGGCACACGTGGCAGCATGTTTGCACGAAGCCGAATAATATTTAAAAGCTTCTTCGCTCAGAGAGAAAAATCGTTCCTCTCCCCCGTACGTCACGCGATGTACACCTGTGTGTTCGTTTTGTTCCCAATAGACAGCATATTGATTCGGGATGGTCATTGAAGCGATTCGTTTCATATCCATGGCAAACCTCCTATTTTGAGAGAACGACAACAATCACGGTAGCGAACCCCGCAGCCATCGCATAGCACGCCAACATGGCGAGCACGTCCCCAATGCGTGCGCGACGTTCGCGAGTGCGCTGCATGGCCCATGAATAGGTGTAGTTATTGCGCCAATTGTCCATGTTAGAGCCCTCGCATCGCGGCACGAATGCCCGTAACGGTATAGCGCGCGCCATCGGGCGTATGGGTAATGTTTTCATCGTGCAAACGCGTCAGGATGTGTTTTGCAACCCTCTCACGCCCGCATCGACGGTCATATTTGAGAAATGTCGTCATGATGCTATACAAACCTTCGTCATTGTTGAGCCACAACGAAACATTCCATTGTGCCCACGAACGATATCCATTGAATGTTGCCATCCTGAGCCTCCATTGAGCAATTGTTTATAGGAATCACAACGATTTAACCAACGCATCGCGTGCGTCGATCAATTGTTGTATTTCCTTTTTAACCTTGAGCTTTTCGGCCAACGTGCGAGCGTTCGTCAACCTATCTTTTGCATCATAGATTTTGGCGTTCATTGCAGCCACGTTTGCAAACTCATTCTCACTAATCACTTTCAGGTCCATGTCATTTCCCCATTTGTTTATAGGAATTAATCTACATTAATTCCTACTAGAAAACCAATCGGGATTGTCAATCGCCTGAGCAATCCCGATTGGGTCTCGGCATGTTACAGATAAATCCATACCGAAAATGCCCACCATCTATGGTGAGATGGCGACCCTACCCAAACATTAAGCCATCGTATCCCGCCATGGCTATGCCATTCATATCCAAAATAGCTAGAACGTTGCTTTCTCATAAGGGTAATTTTCATTGTTACTTTCCCTCTCGTTTTAGCACCACACAATCGAATCGTACCCAACACTCCGCACGAATCCGCCATTGCACCATTCGTCATAGTGCCATGCGAATAGCGTCAGCCATCGCGATGGGCGGGGGTGGTAGGCGAATACGCCATAGTCGGAGTAGAACATGGCGGGCCTCAGTCAATGGCGTAAGGTTCGGCGAGATACGCGTACACCTCATCCAATGTCACATCCCCGCAGTTTTCCCAAATCTCACGTGCCTCATTGATGAACGCGTCAGCCTCATCACCCTGCATGAATGCGTATTCGCCAATTGCCACGGTGCCGAATGATGTATCTACGTCAATTTCAACATCGGACATGCGAGCATATGCGGCACGCACCATATCGGATAGGTTCATATTAGCCTCTCATTTGTTTGGTCTCATCAGCGCACGCCTAACGTGCGGACCCCGCTAGGGGGTTTCGACCTGTCAATGCTCTTCCACTACGCAGCCAATCGTCCGCATCCCCGCCTGTTCGAACGTTTGACCATTAGCGAAACGATACGCAGATTGCCATGCCATGATTTTGCAGAATGCCGCGTCAATTCGCGTTGCATTGCCGAAATCATCAATGATCGTGAACCAATCCGGCGATGGTGGGAAGTAGCTGTAGTGAGAGAGGATCATGTTTAGCTCCGGTTAGTGCTGCGTTGTTCGATGTATGTATCGTAGCGTAGACACTCAGCTGACTCCAATTGATTTTGCCTATCAAACGAACTCAGCAATGTTAACGGCTTAAGACCGCAAACCGTGCGACACGAACGAACAGGCCTGAGCCGACATGCTATACATATTAGTAGGCACGCAATGGGGCGAATGAGAGAGCGTATGAGAGCTAGGCAGGGCCATATGTCCGTGTGCATGCCACCCTCCCATCCGCCATCCCCTCGCTCAGTCACGCGATTGTAGTGGTATCCAATTGGTATGCAACTAGTTGCACAGACCATTGGCCTAGAGTGGTCCTATAGTGGTATTACTATGATGGCGACCATCCCATAGCCATTGCCTATCGATTGATAATTGGACGTTATGTTAAATAGACGCAGGCTATCGGATGGCTATGGGGCGATAGGATCGAGCTATGAACTATGGCGATTGGTGGGCGATAAGGGCCCCCACCCCGGGGGAAAATCTCCGCTGAGTAAAATTTGCGTAATGCACCCTTCCCAAATTTTTTAAAATTTTTCAAAGAGTACTCGATTCCATCCTCTGAGTTCATCTCCCACTATTTATTTGTCGGAATTAAAAATTCTTAATTTCTACAAATAATTCCCGAATATTACAATTTGTAATGAAATCCTTTAAGCATTTGATCCGACCCCATTTCTTTTGAAAGTCTGTTTTCGGCCCCTGTCAAGCCGTATGTGCTATAGTTGCAGTCATCTACCCACGCGCAGGGGAATAGCATGACCACAGACAGCAGCAACACTCTCAAGAAGCTCACGTACACTCATGAGGCGATGATTGACCTCATCCTCCAGGAGCCCACGGTTTCATATAAGGAACTGGCGGAGATTTTTGGCTTCTCAGAGGGCTGGATTCAGCGTGTCGTCGGCTCGGATGCTTTCAAAGCTCGCCTGTCTGAACGCAAAGCCGCTCTCATCGACCCGGTGATTGCCCGCTCGCTCAACGAGCGTCTTCGAGGCGTGACTGTCAAAGCAATTGACCTCATCAGCGAAAAACTGTCCTCGGAAGAGGCCGGGGCAGCGTATGCTTTGGATGCCCTCGGGATTGCTACGAGTGCCATCTCGAAGGTGCGAAATGGTTGAAAAGGCCTCGACGGAGATGCAGGAGCTAGCGCAACAACTCATAGACGGACCTCACCCATCCGAGGTATCCCCTGTTGTTGTGGCCCCTCTTGCTTGCTCCGTCCCCTATACCCCCGAAAGAATGGTGCAGTTGATGGTTGACCATCCCGATTGGGGGCACAAAGAACTTGCTGCGGCTTTCGGGCGGCTACCTTCATGGACTTCCGCCGTATTGGCGAGCGATGCCTTTCAACAGGCTCTCGACATGCGACGCCATGAGGTAGCTGACCCATCCCTTTCGGCGACAATGGAAGAGAGGTTCAAAGGGCTGGCGATTCGAGCGGCCACTGTCTTGCAAGAGAAGCTCAACGGTCAGGGCGTGTCGGATCTTGTGGTGCTGAAGGCAGCGGAGTTGGGGATCAAGGCTCTTGGGCTTGGGCAGAAGGCTCCCGAGGCTCCGCAATTGCCGTCGAATCAGAATTCTTCTGAGTCTGTAGCGGAGAAGCTCCTGGCTGCAATGGATGCCCGTGATCGTGCCCGCACCGTGGATGTGGAAACTGTTGAGGTGAGGGATGAGTGAGACTATCCCTTTTAAGCCTAAACTTAGGTGGGTGAATTGGAGTATCACTATCCAGCAATCTAATGACTGGGATTTACGCTTCCAAATCCATGATCTAGACGATCCAGAAACACCTGAACAAGCGCGAAGAATTGCCGCAACTCTGCAGCGTATGATCGATCACCTACAGGATTTTGCTGATGGCAAATGCTCAGCAAACTGAACTCAAGCGCACTCCCCTGACGGCAAGGCTCATCGAGGCTTTTGCCGTTAATTACTTGTATAAGGGATTCGATGAAGCCAAGCCAACACCTCAATTCCACCGTGATGGTTGGGCACTATACGCTTCGGACGCTCTACAAGCTAGTGTTATCGCCCCACGGGGACACGCCAAATCCTCAGCTTTCACACACGTCTTCATCCTCGCATCGGTACTCTTCAGAGACGAGAGCTATGTCATTCTGGTGTCAACGAATGAGGAGCTGGCGATTGAGCACCTTGGAGACATCACCCGAGAGCTTGTCGAAAACGAAGAGCTAATTCATGACTTCCAAATCAAAGGATTCATCACCAATTCCAAGACCGAAATCATTGTCGAATTCCTCGATGGCCACCAGTTTCGAATACTCGCTCGTGGCAGCGGGCAAAAGATGCGAGGCCGCAAGTGGCGAGGCATGCGCCCTGGACTTATTGTCTGCGATGATCTTGAAGATGATGAACAGGTCGAAAACAAAGAACGTCGTGACAAGTTCCGTAGATGGTTCAACCGAGCGGTATTGCCAGCGCTGCGGCGGGGTGGTAAGGCTAGAGTACACGGTACGATTCTGCACGAGGACAGCCTGCTGAGCCGGTTCAAGAAACAGCCGGGGGCATGGAAGGTTCTCTTTTACTCTGCACACAAGGGTTTTGATGACTTCACGAACATCCTGTGGCCGGAGCAATTCACAGAAGAAGCCTTGCGTGGTATCCGCCAGCGCTATATTGATGACTTCGATGCCCCTGGCTACTCCCAAGAGTATTTGAACGACCCCTATGACAACACTGACACCTACCTCAAAAAAGACTGGTTCATCCCCATGTCTGACGAGGATTTCGACAGAGATATGCGTGTTTGCGTGGGGGTGGACTTCGCTATTAGCAAGTCTGACAAGGCTAACCGAACTTCCTTCACCACTGCTGGTCAAGATTCTGATAACGTTCTCAACTTCTTTCATCAGTGGGTAGGGCGGTGGGCCACAGATGAAATCATTGACAACATGATTGCCCTGCAAGAACGCTTCGAACCAGAGTGTTTCTTCGTTGAAGATGGCGTCATCTGGAAGGCCATTGAACCCATCCTCAACCTGGAAATGAAGGCTCGCAATGTGTTCCTCAATTGCGTTCCCCTACCTTCCACCAAAGACAAGGCCATGCGCGGTCGGTCATTCCAAAAGCGTATGAAGGCTGGTGCCTGTCGATTCGACAAGGAAGCCGATTGGTACGCCCCCTACGAACATGAATGCCTACGTTTCACTGGTTATAGTGAAGCCGTTCTCGATGACCAATTCGACTCTAGTGCTATCCTGTCGCGAGGCTTTGACACGCTCCCACTGTTGGATGAAGAGTCCTTCATGACAGAAGAAGAATTGTACTACGCACACGTTGAGGACCGCAGTGGGCAAGATGGCCGATCAACAATCACTGGATACTGACAATGGAAATGATAGCCGATGCAGAGGCTGTGGCGATTGTGCCCACACCCGAGATAAAGAAAAAGTTCAAGATAAAGGATATTGTTCGGGATCCGAATCTTGCCAGGCATCTCAACCAAGATGAACGCAATGCCATTGGCATGTGGGTGGTCAATGGTTACGTGCGGGACTTGTCTTCCCGTATCGTGTGGACACAGCGCAATGCTGAGGCAATCAAACTGGCCCTGCAGTATAAGGAAGACAAGACTTTTCCTTGGACCGGTGCGAGTAATGTCAAATTCCCTCTTGTGACCATCGCCGCGTTGCAGTTCCTGGCTCGCATCAGCATCCTCACCAAAGGTCGCCGCATCGCCCGATACGAATACATTGGTGCCGATCCCGATGGCAAAAAGTTGGCCCGTGCGAACCGTATCAGCCTCCACACGAGCCTCCAATTGGTGGACGAGGACGTGGCATGGCTCGACTCGGACGAACAGTGCAAATTCGGTGCGGCGCTGGTCGGATCGGCATTCAAGAAGACATACTTCGATCCCGTGCAAGGCACGAACATCAGCGAATACGTCCCGGCGCAGTATTTTGTGTTTGATTATCACTGCAAGCATGTGGACAAGACTCTTCGAGCCACGCATTGCATTGGCATGAACGCCAATAAGATCCGCGAACGCGTTGCTCGTGGCTTGTTTATTGAGGAAGAAAACCCCCAAACGCCTGGTCCGGAGAGCATCGCCAACCTTCTCCGCGTGACCGCTGATGAAATCTCTGGCCTGTGGAATCAAGGTGCATCGGAGGAATATCGTGTCCTCGAGCAACATTGTTGGTTTGACTTTGATGGAGATGGGTACGCTGAACCTTATATTATCAGCGTCAGGGAAGACACAGGACACGTCTATCGTATCGTTGCGCGTTTTTTCGATGACGGCGACGTGCATCGTGTTAATGATCTGGCTGTGCGACAGTATGAAGGGCTGGCACTGAAGGCCAGTGATCCCAAGGATAAGTCGAAGTATGAGCGCTTGGCTCAGGAAATGGAGGATGCAAGTGACAACAAAATCGTCAGAATCGATCCCGTTAAATACTTTACCAAGTACACCTTCATACCCTCCCCTGATGGAGGTGCCTACGGTCTCGGTTTGGGGGCGCTTCTCGGACCCGTCAACGCCGCTGTCGACACTCTCATCAACCAGCTTATTGATGCTGGCACAATGTCCAATACCGGTGGCGGCTTCCTTGGGCGTGGTGTGAAGTTGAAGGGCGGCAAGACCACCTTCGATCCCTTCGAATGGAAACCTGTAGACTCTACCGGCGATGATCTCCGCAAGAACATTATGCCCCTTCCCACGAAGGAGCCCTCTGCCGTTCTCTTCCAACTCCTAGGCATCCTCATCACCTATGGGGAGAAGATTGGCTCGGCCACTGACATTATGACTGGCGTCAGCCCTGGCCAAAACACTCCTGCTGAAACCTCGCGGAACACCGTCGAACAAGGCATGATGCTCTTCAGCGGCATCTACGCCCGCATGTACCGTGCGTTCCGTGAGGAATTGCAGAAGTTCTATGAACTCAACCGGCTTTACCTCCACACTTCCCCCGTATTCTGGGAACTCACTGAGGGTCCGGATGCTATCATTGCTCCCGATGACTACACGGCAGGACGGTTCCGAGTGTTCCCGGCAGCCGATGCCTCCACGGTGAGCGGGCAACAAAGGAAACAGAAGGCTGCGGAGTTGGTGCAATTCGCCATGACACCGTTTGGAGCGCAATTGGACAAGACGTATGTCACCAGACAGTGGCTGGAGGCTGGTGAATACGATGTGGATGCAGTATTCCCCGACCCGAATGGCCCGAGGGCAATCAAACCGCCGCCCAACCCCAAACTGGCGATTGAGCAGGCCAAATTGGCGCAAGACCAACAGCAGCATCAGGACAACATGATGCTGGCGGTGGCGAAATTGAAGAGTGAGATTGCATTGAACAATGCCAAGATCGCGGAGCTTCAGGCCAAAGCGGAGATGGAACTGGCAAAGGCCGATGGTGTGGACAAGGAACAGTTGATTGCCCTGTTGAATGCGCAGATCGGTGCGGCAAAGGCCGACAATGAGCATCTGATGAAGTCGGCGGACCTTCTGTTGAAGGCTCACGCAACGCGGAATGACATGGAACAGGGCCATCACGATCGGATTTTGGACGTGCATGACCGTCTGGAAGCCCAACGGACACAGGCAGAGGCTGCCGCACAAGAAGGAGTGATGAATGCTAACCCAACATGACCGTGAAGAATGGTGGCGGCACCCGATGACGCAAGAGTTTTTGCGGCAATTGACGGCCACCAGAGAGGAAACGAAGGAGCGTTGGGCCACACAAGGCTTCTTCGACCCCGAGGATGCTGAAAAGACCAATCGTTTGAATTCTTACGCCCTGGCCGGGATTGATGTGCTTGGTCAGGTTATTGATCTGGTCGAAGAGAATCGACCGCAACCCGCTAAGTCGGAGGATTGAATGGAAGAATATCCGGATAATTTTGTTGACGTCCTCAAGCACAACCTTGCCGAAGAACTGGCGGAAACATACGTCCCAGAGTATCTAGATTTTGGCTGGCGCGCTCAAAAAGGCCCCCAAGAATCCAACAAGAGTGGCTTTAGAGCCGTGGGTCATCGAGTGCTTCTGCAGCAAGATGAGGTAGAAGAAAAGACCGAATCCGGCCTCGTTCTCGTCAAGAAGACTGTAGATGCCGAGAAACAGCGCGTGGTCATCTGCACTGTGCTGGAAATCGGCCATGACTGCTGGAGCGACAAGTCCACGGACTATTGCGAGGTAGGGGACAAGGTTCTCATCGGAACGTACACGGGGAAATTTCACACCTCCCCTGTGGATGGCAAGGAATATCGGTTCGTGATGGACACTGACATTATTAGCCCTCTACCGAAGGATGCCAAGTGAGCTACCAAGTCAACTTCCGCCTCTTCGTCCCCAACTGTGAGTATTGGGAATCCGAACGAGTGCTCAAACTTCAAAAGGATTTGCATGAAGCGTGTGTGAAGGTGGTTGAAGAGTCGGGGGTGAAGGACAAGCAGGTTGGGCTGTCGGCTGGAGAGGTCGTGTACCTTTCCAAATAAGAGGTTTCTCATGGAAAAGTATCATGTTTGGAAAAGCCAGGGTAAATGGTATCTTTCTCTCTTCCCTAGAACCCACCACGCGCACAAAGCCATTTGTGGAGCTGTATTCAGGTTCAACAGTATCCCGGAAATGATTGCTGTGTGCCGTGGTAAATGATTTATTTGTCCAAATTAATCTACATTAATTCCTACTAACAATTGGATAGGAGCTTTCAGATGGCAGAGCGTACTCAAGAAGAAATCGCGGCGGAACTGACCGAGGTCGAATCGGCATTGGTTGCCAAAGAAACAGGGGAAGAGGTTATTCAATCCCCCGATCCCGAAACCTTGGCTATTGAAAAAGAAGCGGGCCGTCACGGTTGGGTGCCCAAATCCATGTACAAGGGCGATCCAGCCAAGTGGAAGCCCGCCCAAGAGTATCTCGACGCCGGTTTGCGCTACAACAAAAACATCAAGGCCGAACTCGAAGACCTGAAAACGAAGTACGCCCACCTCGAAAAGACTGGCCAGGCCTTTGCCAAGTATCACGAAGAGGCGATGGCACGGAAGGATCAAGAGCTGAAGGATGCCATCGCCGAGACCACCCGTAAACTGCGGGAAGCCGTGCGTGATGGTGACGACAATCTCGCAGACACTCTTGAGGCCCGCAAGGAACTCCTGCAAGAAGAGCGTGCCAATCTCAAGAAGCAAGAAGCGCCTGTTGAGCCCACCGCTACCAACGTTCAGATGCCCTCCGAGGTCAACCCTGTGGTCAAGGATTGGATCGAAGATGGCAACGAATGGTTCAACACCGATCCTGAGCTTCGCAACTACGCCCTTGAAGTCGGCAAGCAGCTCCGAGCCCAGGGTGAGAAGGCAATGGGCCGCAAGATGCTCGACCTCGTTGCGGCTCAGGTCCGGGAAGACTTCCCCCGTCGCTTCAAGAAACAGCAAACGTCTCGCCAATCCCAAGTGGAAACCTCTGACACCACCGGTGCCTCGGGCTCTTCCTACAGTGTCCACGACCTTCCTGCTGAAGACCTTGCCTTGATGAAGGAATTCATTGCAAAAGGGTGGACCACGAAGGAACGCTTCCTCAAAAACTACTTTGAGGGCGGCAAGAAAGTCCACAAAACCTCACGATAGTCTTTTACTATTGCTTCCCATTTTCTAATTCCTTGAGGTAAACTCCATGTCAATTGAGCAGAAAAAAACCGCAGCCTTCGCCAGCGTCCCCGAAACCGACCGTAGCCGACTCATTGCGGCACGTCGCCACGGGCAGACAGTCTCCCGCGACACCGCCACGCGCGAACGCGAATCGGACCTCGGCGGCTTGCGGATGCAACTCACTGTCCACGGCGAAATCCCCGGCTACCATCTGTATTGGGCCAATGACGAGGATGGCTACGTGGAAAGCCTTCTTATGGATGGATTTGATTTCGTCACGCAAGACGAGCTGTACAAGAAAGAGGCCAAGGTGGTCCCTGACCTGGACATTTCCTCGTGTGTGAGCAAGTTTGTGAAGGGCACTCGATCAGACGGTGCGGCTCTCCGTGCGTACCTGATGAAGATCCCCGAAGAACAGTGGAAAGAACGCGAGAATCGTCGGCATATGGCTGCCGACAAGCGGGATAGAGAGATTCACCGCAAGGCAACCGATCCCAATCGTGCGGACGGTTTCTACAAGCCTGATAGCGTAAACACCACCATCGATACGGGGTATCGCAAGGAATACGGGGTCAAGAACCTGTAAGACTTTGCCTCCAATTCGTCATGGTGGAAACCCTCCAGTTAAACGAAAGGAGCCATCATGGCGAACACGAAAGCACCGCGCGGGTTTGTGCCTGTGCGTTATCGCGACGGCAGCCCCTGGAACGGGGCTACCAATATGTATCACATCCCGTCCACCGACACGAACCAGTACAATCCTGGTGATGTGGTGCTGACGGCTGCAACGGGTGCGGATGCCAACGGTATCCCCGACGTGGTGAAGAACACCTCCGGCACCGGCGTCGTGCGCGGCGTGGTTGTGGGCTGTCTGCTGGCTAACCCCCGCCAACCGTCGATTCAGGGCACCAACCTCGACCTGACGGTTCAAAATATCCCGGCCACGAAGACCCGTGATTACTACGTGCTGGTGGTGGATGATCCTGCAGTCATCTATCAAATCCAGGATGACGGCATCACCACGGCGAACCTCGTTGCTGCGAGCGTGGGCCTCAACGCCTCGTTCACGGTCACGAACCCCACGGCACCGCAGCAAAACTCTGCCACGGTTCTCTTGTCGTCCTCGTTCGCAGTCACGGCTGGTCTGACGGTCAAGATCTTCGGCCTCTCGCAGCTCCCCAACAACTCTTTTGGTGCGTATGCCACTTGGGATGTCATGATTAATCAACATGAATTCCAGGGCAATACGGCTGGCATCTAAGCCATCACCATTTAACATTCAAGGAGAGATGCTATGCCTGGCATTATCAATACTGGTTCCTATCCCAAGGGGCTGTGGGAAGGTGTCAAATCGTGGTGGGATTCGGCAGCAGCCGATGCCCCGCAATACGCCCCGCTCATGTTCTCGAAGGTCGAATCCTCGAAGAACTATGAAGAGTATGTGCAAAGCGTTGGCCTCGGCCTGGCTGTGTTCAAGCCGGAAGGTCAACCGATCACGTATGATTCGATGCAACAGGGCTTCGTGACCCGTGGTACGAACGTGGCCTATGGTCTCGGGGTTATCACCACGCACGAAGAAATCAAGGACAACCTCTACGTCAAACTGACGAAGAATCGTGTTGAGAAGCTCCGTCGTGCGTTTGCTGAGACGAAGAACATCAACGCAACGAACATCTTCAACCGTGCCTTCAACTCGTCCTACACGGGCGGTGATGGCGTGAGCCTCCTGAACGCCGCGCACCCGAATTTCACGGCGGGAACGTGGCAGAACAAGCTCACTATCGATGCACAGCTCTCGCAGGCTGCGGTCGAAGACATGCTCATTCTGATGATGCAAGCCACTGATGACCGTGGCTACATTGAGCCGTTGGCTGGTGACAAGCTGATTGTCCACCCGAATAACAAGTTCAATGCCGATCGCATCCTCAAGACGCCGAAGCAAGTCGGTACGAACAACAACGATATCAACCCCATCAATACGGAAGGTTTGCTGATGGGCGGTGTCGTGTCGAATCCGTACCTGACGGCCGCCGATCCGTGGTTCATTACCACGGGCTGCCAAGATGGCATGATCTGGCAAGAGCGGGAAGAGTTGGAAATCTGGGAAGACAATGAAGCCGACACACGCAATTACAAGGTGGGGGCTTACGAACGTTACGTGTTCCTGTGGGGCAACCCGCGCGGCCTCTACGGTTCGAACGCCGCGTAAACGAAGCTGAACTTCCCATCGCGGGATTTGTTTGTAGGAATTAATAATTATTACTTCCTATGAATAAATCCCGCTTTTCACTGAATTGACGGAGATTTACTATGGCAACGGCAGGCAGCACCAACCGCAACTCCCAAACCACGCGCATGCCCCTCGGCGTCACGAACGCTGCGCAGTGGCAAACCATGAGCAATGCGGGGCTTTTGGATCCGACGTGGGCACACACCTACGCCAATGATTTCGACCAGTATGTGTCGGGTGATTGGACGCTTTCGGGCACGGGCACCCCGGCAGCGGCACTGGCAGCTGGCGATGGAGGCATCCTCAATCTTTCGACCACCGCTGGCGCATCGGATTCCGCTTTCCTCATCAAGAATCCTACGGCATTCAAGGTTAGCACGGCCAACAAGCAAACGTTCTTTAAGTTTGCAGGCACCGTGTCCCGCACTGACGGGGCGTTTTACTGTGGCCTGACCTCTACGGCAGTGGCTGAGGCCAGCATCGTCAACGGCATTGTCCTGTACAAGGCAGCGGCGGGCACCACGTTTGTGCTCGATGTGATTGCGGCATCGACGCACACCAGTGTGGCATTGCCCGCTTCGTGTGTAATTGCGGCCTCCACCTACATTGAATTGGGTATTGCCGTTGATGCTCTCGGCAACGTGGCAGCCTTCTGGAACCCGACCACGGGCAACAACCAGATTAACGGTGGCGTTGTTGGCTCGACCGCCCCTCGTGGTGCCGTGGCCCTCCTGCAAGTCCCTACGCTGCCCACGGTCACGCTGTCTCCTATCGTCAGCTACACCAACGGTTCGGCGAATGCTGTCACGGTCGGAGTTGACTATCTTGTTGCCTCGACCGAACGCTAAGGAGTTGTCATGGCTAACGTTCTGACAACGCAAACGATTGTCGACGGGCCGCGCAATCTTGTGGTGAAGGTCACAGGCACTCTTGATACCTCTGACCTTGCACTGACGACGATTGTCACCCCGTCTGCAACGTTTCGAGCCCCGCCACTGGTGCAGTTGATGCACATTGACTACTCGATGACGGACCAGTTGGAGATTCAGCTTCAGTGGAAGGGCACGCCAAACACCCCGCTGATGCCTCTGGCTGGCCGCGGCCGCATGAGCTTCGTGGACTTTGGGGGATTGCCTGACAATGCCACCAGCCCTACTGGCGATATCCAAATGTTGACCACGGGTTGGGCCTCTGGTATCCAGGTTTTCACTCTTGTATTGGAGATGGTCAAAATTGGCCTGACAAATGCAGGAGTACGATAATCATGGGTACGCGGGTAACGGCAGTTGGACGCGCTACCGGCATTACAAACGTTCGAACAGACTTGTGGAATGTGGGCGGGACTTATGTTTTTCCGCCTGCCCCTACCCAAATGTCTGTCGTATCGACAAGCGCGAATGATTCTGCTGCTGGTACTGGCGTCAGGGGGGTTATTATCCTGTATCTTGACGACCAGTACAATCAGCAGTTAACGCAGGTCACCCTAAACGGTACGACTCCTGTACTGACAACGCCCACCAATATTCTGAGAATCAACAAGGTGTTCTCAGCTTCTGTGGGCAGCGGGGGGTCGGCGGCTGGTAACATCACCGTAACCAATGGGGGAAACACCTACGCCAGAATCGATGCCACATACACAGCATCCAGACAAGCTATAGGCACTGTGCCCTCCAATATGTTTGGATACCTCACTGGCTGTGTGTTCAGCGGATGCTCCACAACGGTGGGGGAATTCATCGAATTCGATTTGCGAGTTTCCGCCCTTGCTAACACCCTACTTCCGGGTATTTTTGTGACCGTGGCTACATACGGCATAAGCAATGGAGCGATGGAGCAAACATTCGATCCCCCACAACTAGTCCCTGCAACGGCTGATGTGAAAATAACCTGCGCCAGAACAACTGGATCAGGCACGGTAACGGCTGCGGGGAGCTTTAGTGGGTTCCTCACAGGGACGCTTATCACTTAACAGGATGCCATCATGCACAAAAAGATTGCCACCACAACGGCCAAAAGACAGCCAAAGCCAGCGTCCTCGAAGTTGACGGCCAAAGCTGGGGCCAAAAAGATGGCCGAGTTGATGACCCGCAAAGTCTCTCACACACAGGCCATGCGAGAGCAAAAGCAGAAGAAAGCAAAATATCGGTAACTGGAGAGCCTTGCCATGCCTACCTACAGCGGCACTTATACATTTGGAATGACAGCGCTGCAGACAGTGCAGGCGGCGCTGAGGCTAACGGGGGCCTTTGACGAGTATGAGACCATTCCTGATACGGACACTGCCAATGTCTTGCAGGCATTGGAAATCCTGGTGAAGGAGATGGCACAGGATGGCTTGCCCTTGTGGTGTGTGAAAGACGTTTCGTTCCCCACTGTCATAGGGCAAGCCACCTACAATCTGTCGACCATCACGGGCACGACACTCCCGCTGCGGATTCTTGACCAATACATTGTGGATCAAGCGGGGAACAGTGTCACTCTCATCATGACCTCTCGGTATGATTGGGACACCTTGGGGCAGAAGTTTCAGCCGGGTATCCCCAATCAGGTCTGGTATGACCCACAGCTGAACAACGGTACACTCACCCTGTACGATGTGCCGATTGACGCCACGCACACCATTCACGTTGTGGTGCAATTGCAGATGATGGATGTGGGATCGTTGACCAACAATCTGTACTTTCCACAGGAAGCCTACCGCATGCTCAAGTGGTGTCTGGCGGATGAAATCTGCCTCGAATACCGCACACCAGCCGATGAGCGTCGTGAAATCAATGAGAAGGCCACTGGCTACCGTGACAAGTTCTTCAACGCAGAATTTGGTCAAGAGCAAACCAGCGTTTTCTTCACGCCTAGCGAACGTCAGAGGATGTGATGGCAACAGCACAATCCAACAATGAAATTAGCATTTCGTGGGGGCATCCCATCGGTACGCGGGATGGCACGCTGACGACAGATGCCAAAATGGTTAATTGTTTCATGGAGAAGGAAGAGGGCGAAGGGGTTGCGGTCGTCAAACGCCCTGGCACCTCCTATGCCTCAACCATCACAGGCACTGCGCAAGGGTTTTTCAAATTCAACGGTGCACCTTATTTTATTGTGAATGACACTGCCTATGGGTTGCATCCAGTAGGCCAAAACAGTCCCATTGCCATCCCCAGTGTCTCGAACCCCCATCAGTTCTTCACGTCAATTGACAGTCAAGCCGCAACGGTAAACTCAGTAGTCCAAAATCAGGAAGGGGAATTGTGGACGTTTAACGGATCAACGTTCACTAAGGTCACAGATTCGAATTACGTTAGCAACGTTCCTGTCTTTGGGATTGCCTATCTTGATGGCGTTTACTATGCCATGACCCTTTCGGGAAAACTCATTGGCAGCGCCATCAACGATCCGACAACGTGGCCAGCACTGGACTTTGTTCAGGCTGATATTGAATTTGGGCAGGGAGTGACGGTCTCCCGCCATTTGAACTATATTCTGGCCTTTTACCAAAGCGGCCTGCAGGTTTACTACGACGCCAATGCTGCCCCCAACGGCTCTGGCATTACTCTGAATCCCGTTCTCAGTGCCTCTTTCCGCACTGGCGCATACAACGCCGCAACGGTGAGCGAGATCAATGATGTGACGTATTTTGTGGGCTCCACTCCTCTGTACGGTCGTTCAGTGCAAGCCCTCAATGGCCTGAATATGCAGAAGATCAGTGACCAATACATTGAGCGAATTCTCAATAACACAGCGCTTGATCTCAATTCCCTGAACATTTGGTCTTTCGGTATTCAGATTGCAGGGCACTCTTTCTATGTGCTCAACATATCGCAAATCAACCTGACGCTTGTGTATGACATTACCACGGGGATTTGGGGCACTTGGTCTAGCGTGGTGGGTGGAGTGGAGCAGCATTTTGTTGGCCGAGGCTATCTTTCGGCATTCGGGGCGCAAGGTGCATTTGGTGACTACACACAGGACACCACCACCGGCCAAGTGATGAGCATCAGCCCCTCTCTTTACACCGATGCCACAGGCAACATCAACATGACCTGTGTCACTCCCAACTACGATTGGGGTACACTTAATTGGAAACGATTTGCGGTCATGCAACAGATTGCGGACACACAAACCGCCGGGACAATGGTGAATGTGAGCTACAGTGATGACGATTATCAAACATTCAGCACTCCACGACAAATCGACATGTCCACGGTGCGCAAACAAATGCGAAACTGTGGTTCAAGCCGTCGCAGGGCATGGATGCTGCAGTACACTGGCAACACACCGATGCGATTGAATGAAATGAAGGTTCTGACGGCAGGGTTGCCCCGGTAAAACAATTATTTGTAGGAAGTAATCTACTTTAATTCCTATGGAAAATTCCATGAAAATTGCAATTGAGCCTTTCACCCTCGACCTCGCGGCGGAAATCACACCCCTTGGTCAAGAGTGTTGGGATGAATGCTCGGAAATCAAGCAAGACACCTGTGCCTACCATGGCCAGCGTGGGCTGCCGATTGACCCGCACAATGAGCGGTATCTTGAAATGCAGGCTGGTGGTTTCCTCGTTGCCATGACATTGCGAGATGGTGAGGGGGTTTTGCAGGGCTACGCTTTGCTCATCACCTATCACAGCCTCCATCTTCGAAAAGAATTGTGCGGCAATGTTGACACTTTCTACGTGCGACCAGCCCATCGCCAGTGCATGCCCCGCTTCATGTCGAGCATCGAGGAAGAATTCCGCACCCGTGGCGTCAGTGTCGTGGGCTGGCCAGTAACCCGCACGGGGCTGCTCTTCAAAATCCTCGAAAAGCGTGGCTACATCGCCGATGATGTGGTCATGGAACTCAAGCTCAAAGACCTTCCGAAGGGAGAGTAATCATGTGCGTAATCGCCGGAGCAGTTGGGGCAAGTGTTGCGGGAGCAGCAACATCGTCGCTCGTTAGTTCGGCTGTGGGTGGTGGTGGCGGAGCACAACAAGCCGCGAATGCCGCTGATCCCTTTGCATCGCAACGCCCGCAGTATCAAACCATGCTCTCGAATCTCATCAACAACCCCTCTTCGGTGACCAGCACGCCGGGGTATCAGTTCCAGATGGATCAGGCTCTGAAGGGTGTGGAAGGCTCGGCTGCGGCACAAGGCATGCTCAACAGTGGGAATGTGCTGTCCGCTCTCACCACACAGGCTGGCAACCAAGCCTCCACGCAGTACTACAACCAAGCAGAGCTGTTGGCCCAATTGGCTGGCGCAAACATTGGCTCCCCTGGCACGGCGGGCCAAATCCTGCAAGGCCAAAACGTCTCGAATC
>Ga0335082_10000699_pt1 | contig 34827 bp, 30 predicted proteins | sample Lox_Sample_41_FD_206718 | JGI IMG/M metagenome (GOLD analysis project Ga0335082, IMG submission 206718) | Soil microbial communities from Loxahatchee National Wildlife Refuge, Florida, United States - Lox_Sample_4.1 | ecosystem: Environmental > Terrestrial > Soil > Wetlands | place: USA... | reverse complement strand
CCGGCTCGCCACCAGCACCAGCACCTCCTCGAACAGCTGGGTCGATTGCAGCTGCGCGTGACCCGCGCTGCGCGGCCGCAGGGCGAAGGCGAAGTCGAGCCGGTTGCGCACCAGCCGCGCGTTGAGGTCCTCTTGTGGCGCATACACGACGCGCAGCTCCACCTGCGGGTGGTGGGCGCGGAAGCGCGCCAGGAACGCCGCTAGCCGCAGGCGCGGGAAGCCGAGGTAGACGCCGACCCGCACCCGCCCGTGCACCGCGCCGCTGGCGTTGACCAGCACATCGACCGTCCGCTGCAGCGCCGCATGCGATTCGCGCAGGTGGTCGGAGAGCAGCCGCCCTCCGCGGGTCAACACCAGGCGCCGGCCGACACGGTCGAACAGCTTGGTCCCCAGCGCGTCCTCCAACCCCGAGACGCTCTGGCTCACCGCCGAGGGCGTACGCCCGAGATACGCGGCCGCGCCGCCCACGCCGCCGTGCTCCACCACCGCCGCGAAGGCGTGCAGCTTGTTGAGATCTACATTGTGTAGCCTCATCGAATGGACGTGTTTAGAACGTTTAACTTGGCTAATCAACCAAAGTGCGCGATGCTCGCCCGACGAGGAGGCGGCCGATGGAGTCACACCGTGCCCTGCTGCAGCAGACCGACCCCGACGTGTTTGCCGCGATCGCCGGCGAGGAGCGGCGTGAACGGCGCGGCGTCGAGCTGATTCCGTCGGAGAATTACACCTATCCCGAGGTCCTCGCCGCGTTGGGCTCGGTGCTGACCAACAAGTACGCCGAGGGGTATCCGGGCCGGCGCTACTACGGCGGGCAGGAGTATACCGACGCCGTCGAGGAGCTGGCGTGCGCGCGGGCGCGAGCGCTGTTCCGCTGCGAGCACGCCAACGTCCAACCGCTCTCCGGGTCGCCGATGAACCAGGCGGCGTACTTCGCCTTCCTCGAGCCCGGCGACACCGTGCTGGCGATGAATCTCTCGCATGGCGGCCATCTCACGCACGGCGCGCCGGTGTCGCACATGGGGCGCGTCTTCCGGTTCGTCCGCTACCGGACCCGGCCCGATCAGGCGGGGCGGATCGACTTCGACGAGGTCCGCCGCCTGGCGCGAGAGGCGCGGCCGAAGATCGTGCTGTGTGGGTACACGTCGTACCCGCGCGACTACGACTACGCCGCCTTCCGAACGATCGCCGACGATGTGGGCGCGCTGGCGATGGCGGACGTCTCGCACGTCGGCGGCCTGATCGCGGGCGGCGCGCTGCGCAACCCGTTCGACCACGGCTTCGACGTGGTCACGACCACGACCCACAAGACGCTGCGCGGGCCACGCGCCGGCATGGTGTTGTGCCGCGCGGCACACGCCGTGGTGATCGACAAGTCGGTGTTCCCCGGCTTACAGGGCGGCCCGCACATGAACACCATCGCGGCGGTCGCGGTGACGTTGAAGAAGGCCCAGGAGCCGGCGTTCGCGGCCTACGCCGCACAGGTGCTGCGCAATGCGCGTGCCCTCGCCAGCGTGCTGCTGGCGCGCGGCTGCACGCTGGTGACCGGCGGGACCGACAACCACATGCTGGTGCTCGACACGATGGCGAGCGCCGGCATCGACGGGCGCGACGCCGAGCGGCGCCTCGACGCCGTCGGCCTCACGGTCAACAAGCAGGTCGTCCCCGACGACCCCAATCCACCCCTGCGCCCGAGCGGCATCCGTCTCGGCACCCCGGCGGCGACCACACGCGGCATGGGGGAGGCCGAGATGGAGCGCCTCGGCGGCTGGATTGCGGACACGCTGCGCGACGGCACGGATCCGGCCGCGGTCGCGCGCCGCCGCCGCGAGGTGGCGGAGCTGTGTGAGGGGTTTCCGGTGCCGGGGGTGGGGTGAAGATCCAGAGAGGAAGGAGAAAGGAGGAAGGAGGAAGGTAAGAATCCCAGCCCCGACCTTCCTCCTTTCCCCTTCCCCTTTCCTCCGTCTTTTTCCCGGGCGGCCCGCCCCTACGAGCTGACGCGCAGCGAGAGGGCCACGCCGGAGCCGCCGCGGGCGAGGCCGCAGACGAGCGCGCGGCGAAGCCGGGCGGGGACGCCGCGCGGGGCGCAGAAGCGGAACGGCGCGTCCGGCTCCGGCGAGCGCAGGTTGCAGAGCGGCGGAATGGTCTGCTCGCGCAGTGCCAGGCAAGCGGCTGCGACGGTGAGCGCGCCGGCGGCGCCGAACTCACCGATCGCGCCCTTGATCGAGGTCACGCCCACGTCGGCGGCGGGCGCCGCGAGCAGGCGCGCGAACAGCGCGAGCTCGCAGCGGTCGAGCCGCCGCGACGAATTGGCGCCGCCGACGAGGAGGTCCACGGCCTCGCCGTCGAGTAGCGTCTGCAACGCGGGCAGCGCGGCGTCGGCGCGGGCCGGCCAATCGTAGCGCGGCGCGTCGACCGAGAAGCTCCGCGCGCCGTCGATCGTCGCGTAGATCGTCGCACCGCGGGCCCGCGCTCGCGCCACGCTCTCCAGCACCAGGATGGCCGTCCCCTCGCCGAGCACGATGCCGGTGCGCCCGGTGTCGTACGGGCTCGCCCACTCCCGGCCGCCGCGTTGGCCGGCGAGCGCGCGGGCGCGGTGGTAGCCCTCGACCAAGATCGGGGTGACCTGGTCGCCGCCGCCGGCGAGGACGACGTCGGCCCGCCCGCTGCGCACGACGTCGCAGCCCTGTGCCACGGCGTGCTCGCCCGACACCTCGGCCTGGGCGAGGGTGAGGTTCACGCCGGTGAAACCAAACTCCATGGCGACGTAGCCTGCGGCGGCGTTCATGACCAGATTGGGAAACACCATCGGGCTCGCCGCCGCTGGGCCGCGCGTGAAGATGCGCTGCAGGTGGTCCATCGAGTCCTCGATGTCACCGAGCGCGGTGCCGAACACGACGCCGACGCGCTCGCCCGGCAGGGCATCGGGCGCGATGCCGGCATCGGTGAGCGCCAGCCGACTCGCCGCGACCGCCATGCGCGAGAGGCGGTCCATGCGGCGGAACTGCTGCGAGGTGATCAGCTCCTTGGCCGCGAAGTCGCGCACCGCCGCAGTGACGCGCGGCAACCCAGAGGCCCGCGCCAATCCTTCGATCGGGGCGATGCCCGAGCGCCCCTCGCGCAGCGCCGACCAGAAGGCGTCGCGCCCGATGCCGATTGAGCTGACGATGCCGATGCCGGTGACGGCGACAGGGACGCGCATGTGTCAGACCTGCAGGCCTGGGAGGGCGAGGCTCCCGCCGAGCCGCCCCCACACGGCTCGCCGGGAGGCTCGCCCTCCCGAGGTGGTACCGAGGTTAAAGCGCATCGCCGCCTCGCAGCACCAGGGTCGTGTTGTTGCCGCCGAAGCCGTACGAGTTGGACAGCACGGTCCGCAGCGCCGCGGGCCGGCTGGTGCGCGGTACGTAGTCGAGATCGCACTCGGGATCGGGCTCGCCGAGCGTCGCGGTCGGCGGCACGAAGCCGCCGCGCAACGCGAGCAGCGAGGCGAGTGCCTCGATGGCGCCGCCGGCGGCGAGGCAGTGGCCGACCTGCGACTTGGTCGACGAGACCGGGATGCGATAGGCGTGCGCGCCGAGCACCTGCTTGATGGCGCGCGTCTCGACCACGTCGTTCTGCGGGGTGCCGGTGCCGTGCGCGTTGATGTAGTCGAGCGCCTCGGGCGGCACGCCGCCCTCCTCGAGCGCGCGCCGCATGGCGAGCACGGCGCCGGCGCCGTCGGGGCGCGGCTGGGTGACGTGGTGCGCGTCGGTGCTGACGCCATAGCTGACCAGCTCGCCGAGGATGGACGCGCCGCGCCGCACGGCTGCCTCCCACGGCTCGAGCACGAACATGGCGGCGCCCTCGCCGAGGGTGATGCCGGCGCGGCGGCGGTCGAACGGCCGGCAGGGCTCGCGGTCGAGCGCCTGCAGCGAGTTGAAGCCCGAGTACGCCATGCGCGACAGCGAATCCGCGCCGCCGCACAGCACGGCCGGGGCGCGGCCGGCGCGGATCCAGTCGGCGCCGAGGCCGAGCGCATTGGCGCCCGAGGAGCAGGCCGTGGAGATGGTGACGCGCGGGCCGCGGCTGGCGATGGCGCGGGCGACCAGATCGGTCCCGGCGCTCACCGGTGTCTCCAGAAAGGTGCGCAGCGCGGCGCGGCCGGCGCGCTCGCCGAACTCGGCGCGATAGCCTTCCTCGCCGCACGCCATGCCGCCGGTGGTGGTGCCGACCAGCACGCCCACCTCGGTGCCTAGTCCGAAGCTGGCCATGCGCCACGCTTCATCGGCCGCGATCAGCGCCAACAGCGCCGTGCGTGCGGCGCCGCGCGCCAGCGAGCGCGGCACCGACGCCGGCGCGGCGAGCGCTTGGACCTCGGCGGCGAGCGTGGTGCGAAACCCGTCGGTCGGGAAGAGGGTCAGCTCGCCGATGCCGCAGCGCCCGTCGCGCAGCGCCGCGGCGAACCGCTCCACGCCGGTGCCGAGGGCGTTGATGGACCCATAGCCGGTGATCGCGACGCGGGTGACCGGTGACCGGTGGGTGGGATGCGACGCCGAGTGGAGGGAGGGGCTCATGGTCGTGGCGGTTCTGATCGAAGTATGGCAGGTCGGGCCGAGCCGGAGTACCCGTCCCGCGTCAGGTCATGGTCAAGCCACCGTCGACCACCAGCGTGGCTCCGCTGACGTATGACGCCGCGGGGCTGGCCAGGAAGCGAATCGCGGCGGCGACCTCATCGGGCTCGCCGAAGCGGCCGAGCGCGATCGCATGCTCGTGGCGGGCGCGCTCGGTGGGCGGCAGCTCGGCGATGAGGCGGGTTTCCACCAGGCCGGGGCAGACGGCGTTGACCGTGATACCGTAGCGGCCGACCTCGCGCGCGAGCGATTTGCTGAAGCTCAGCAGGCCGCCCTTGGCGGCGGCGTAGTTGGCGGCACCGTCCTTGCCGAGCAGCGCGGCGGGCGAGATGACGTTGATGATGCGGCCCCATTTGCGCTTGATCATCGGGCGCAGGGCCTGGCGGGCGCAGAGGAACGCGCCGCGCAGGTTGACCGCGACCACCTCGTCCCAGGCATCGGGCGACATCAGCATGACGAAGCCGTCGTGAGTGATCGCGGCGTTGTTGACCACGATGTCGACGCCGTCCCAGCGCGCCCGCAGCCGCTCGAACATGGCTTGGACCTGCGTGCTGTCGCTGACGTCGGCGCGGATGACGTCGACCTCCGCCCCGGCGGCGCGCAGGGCGCGGGCGACCGAGTCGGCTTCCGCCGCGGAGTGCGCGTAGTTGATGGCCACCGCGGCGCCCGCCGCGGCGAGGGCCTCGGCCGTCGCCCGTCCGATGCCGCGTGTCGCGCCGGTGACGAGCGCGCGCTTGCCGTCGAGCCGCAGCGGATCACCGCTCATCGCAGCAACCGCCACAACTGGCCCTTGATCTTCCGCTCGCGCAGCTTCTGCAGCACCTGGACGTTGGTCTTGATGCCCAAGCCGGGGACGATCCAGTTCGAATGGCACCGCGCATACGCTTCGATGCGCTCGATCAGCCGGTCTTCCAGCGCCGGCGAGATGTAGAACTTCGGGTACAGGAGGTTGTCGTCGGGATCGATCTGCCCGTCGCGCAGCGCGATGTCCACCATACCGGTTCCGGGGAGGACCCGGATGCCGGTGAGCGCGATCACCGCCGTCGGCTGGAGCTCGTCCATCAGCGCGATCGTCTCGCCGACCGTCTGCTCGGTCTCGCCCGGGCCGCCGAAGATCAAGCTGTGGCAGAACTTCAGGTCGTGCTGGTGGCAGAGCGCCGAGGCGCGGCGCAGGTCGGCGACTTCGAACTCCTTCTTGAGGCTGGCGATCATCGCCGGCGATCCCGAGTCGGTCCCGAACTCGATGGCGCGGCAGCCCGAGCGCGCCATCAGCGCGCACAGCTCCGCGTCGATGAACTTGGGATTCAGATAGCCCGACCACTCGATGTCGAGCCCGCGCGCGGCGATCGTCTCGCAGATCTCCTTGGCGTGCCGGATCGGCATGTTGAAGATGTTGTCGACGAAGAACCAGTGGCGAATGCCTTGCGCGGCGCGCATCTCCGCCATCTCGTCCACCACCGCGGCCGGTGTCCGCATTCGCACCTTCGAGCCTTCGATGAGCGGATAGCTGCAGAACACGCACTCGAAGTAACAGCCCCGCTTGGTCTGGATGTTGAGGGCGCCGCCGCGCTCGTAATATCCCTGCAGGTCGAAGCCGTGGCGCATCGGGACGCCGGCGAGGTCGAGCCGCTTGATCCGACCGGTCGCCGTCACGCACACGCCGCCGTTGACCGGTTCACAGCAGAACTCCGGCGTCGAGGTCAGCGGGGCGCCGTCTGTCAAGCGGTCGAGCAGCCAGGGGAACGCCAGCTCGCCCTCGCCGACGACGCCGATGTCGGCGTCGAGGTACTCCATGATCGGGCCCGGCATCACCGTGAACCCGGCGCCGCCGAGCACGATCGGTGCGTCGGTCAACGCGCGCACCGCCTCCACCAGCGCCTTGTAGTCGTCGATGTACGAGGTGTTCTGCGGGTAGGACGACGAGTCGAGGTTGCGCAGCGAGATGCCGACGACCTCGGGCGCGCCGTCGCGGATTTTGTCGGCGAGCGCGGGGCGCGGCGCGTCGAGGAAACACAGGTCGAGGGTGTCGACGGCGTGTCCGCGCTCGGCGGCGACCGCCGCCATGTACGCGGCGCCGAGTGGAAACACCGGGTCGGGCAGCTTCTCCGTGTTGGCGGAGATCAGCAGGACGCGCATGGTGCACCGCTGCGAGCGAAGACCTTCGAGTAGCACAGCCCCCCGCGCTTGTCCTGCTCCCGCGGGGCTGGGCCGGACCGGTTCACGCCCCTACGCATGCGCTCGACTCACGATCATCGCCGCGGCGCTCCCCGAGTAGCACAGCGAGCTGACCAGCGCCGCCTCCACGCCGGGCGCTCGGAGCCGCTCGACGGCGAGGGCGGCGCCGAACGCGCCGCTGGCCGCGAAGGCCTCGCCGTGCGCTTGCTTGGGCGCGCAGATCCGCGCGTCGCAGTCGCCGAGCACCGCGTGCAGCGCCGCCCGTTCGACGTCGTCGAGCGGGGTGCCGTGGGCGCTGGCGAGCACGGCGCCGATCTCGCGCGGTGCCCGCGCGCTCGCCGCCAGCGCCCGGCGCAGGACCGCTGCGATCCCGTCGCTGCACGGCGTGCGCATGGTCAGCGACGGCTCGAAGCCCAGCGCGCAGCTCTCGGCGCGCGCCAGCACCAGTGCGCCGCGGGCGCGGGCGTGATCCTCGGCTTCCAACACCGCGACCGCGGCGCCTTCCGACGGCCACACGCCGGGCACGCAATCGCGGAAGGGCCGCGACGCCTGCGCGTCTTTCAGCAGCCGCATGTCGCGCAGCGCCTGCACGAGCGCCGGCCCGTTCGCGTCCGCCCCACCGGCCAGCACCACATCGGCTTTGCCCATCTGGATGAGGTCGTGGCCGTAGGCGATGGCGCCGAGCCCGGCGGCCTGGCCCATGTGCGAAGTGACGTTGGGACCGTGGATGCCGAGCGCGATCGAGACCTCACCGGCGGCGGCGCTCGAGACCGTGGCGGCGAACACGCGCGGGCTCGCCGCCGCCGCGCCGTGCTCGATCACCTTCTCGTAGAACTCCGCGTCGCTGAGCAGGCAGCCGAGACCGGTGCCGAAGGAGAGGCCGACGCGTTCCGCGTCGGCCAGGGGCAGCGCCACCCCGGCGTCGCCGACGGCGCGGAACGCGGCGGCGAGGAACAGCCGGCAGAGACGGTCGAGCCGCCCGACCCGTGCGGCGGTGGCCGGTGGCAGGCCATCGAGCGGTACCGACTCGATCCGCACGCCGCCGTCGGCGGTGCTGGCGGCGCGTTCGCCGGCGGCGACCCGGCGTGCGAGCTCCGCGACCGAGTGGCCGAGCGGCGAGACCACACCGAAGCCGGTGATGGCAACCGGACCCATGCGCGAGGCCCCGGTGCTCACCGCCGCCGCATGACGATCGCCGCGTTGTTGCCGGCGAAGGCGGAGGAGGTGGACAGCGCGACGTGCACCGGATGCCGCCGCGCGGAGCCCCGTACCACGTCGAGCGGGCAGGCCGGGTCGAGCTGCTCGCAACCGGCGGTGGGCGGGATGACGCCGGCGCGCAAGACCGCGGCGCACACGATTGCCTCGAAGCTCCCGGCAGCACCGAGTGTGTGGCCGATCGCTCCCTTGATCGAGTGGAGCGGGATGCGCGGCGCCGCCTCGCCGAACACGGCGGTGATCGCCGCCACCTCCATGGCGTCGTTGTACGGTGTGCCCGTCCCGTGCGCGCTGATGAAGTCGACCTGATGCGGGGCCAGGTCCGCGTCGCGCAGCGCGGCGGCCATGGCGCGCGCGGCGCCGGCGCCGTCACGCGCCGGCGCGGTCATGTGCACCGCGTCGCTCGACAGCCCGGAGCCCGCGACGTCGACGTCCGCGGCGGCGCCGCGCGCCTGCGCGTGCGCGACCGACTCGATCACCAGCATGGCCGCTCCCTCGCCGATCGCCAGCCCGTTGCGGCGGACATCGAACGGGCGCACCGCGTCCGCCGTCGTCGCCCGCAGGCTGTTGAAGCCGGCGACGACGAAGTGGCACAGGACCTCCGCCCCACCGACGACGAACGCGTCGCCGTGGCCGCACCGGATCAGCTCCAGCGCCAGGCCGACCGCTTGCGTGCCGGAGGCGCAGGCAATCGAGGGACTGATGACCGGCCCGCGCACGTCGAGCGCGCGCGCCAGGCGCGTCGCCGTCGCCGCATACGGGACGTGCAGGAGCTGGCGGGCGTCGAACGCCGCGCCGCCGTGCCGGCTGCGCAGATAGGCCTCGCCGGCCGGCATACCGCCGAGCGTGGTCGCGGCGATTACGCCGACGCGGGTGCGGTCGGTCGACGCCAGATCGAGCCGGGCGTCGCGCAGGGCTTCGCGCGCGGCGCTGAGCGCGAATTGGCCGACGCGGTCGAGCCGCGCCGTCTCGGTGGGGTCGAGGAATGCGGCGGCGTCGAAATCCGTCACCTCGCCCGCCAGCGTGCTGGCAAGCCCGGCGGTGTCGAAGGCGCGAATCGGTGCGAGCGCGCTGCGTCCGGCGAGCAGACCCTGCCAGAGCGCCGGCACGCCCGAGCCCAGCGCGGAGACGGCGCCACAGCCGGTGACGACGGCGCGGCGAGAGGGAGAATCGATCATGAACGTTGCCCGACAGGCTTAGCCGAGAGCCGCCGCAAGCGGCAAGGTGCGCTGGCGATTGCGCAACCCGGCTGCGGCGGGGCAGACTCGCCCTCCGACATGGCCGCCCCGGAGCTGGACATCCGTGCCTATCGCGAGGGCGACGAGGCGGCCGTGGTGGCGCTGTGGACGCGCGTGTTTGCCGAGACCCGCCCCTGGAATCAACCGGCGGCGTACATCCGGCGCAAGCTGGCCGTGCAGCGCGAGCTGTTCCTGGTCGGTGCGCTGGACGGCCGGATCGTCGCCACGGTGCTGGCCGGCTATGACGGCGTGCGCGGCTGGGTGTATCACCTGGCGGTCGTACCCGAGCAGCGCCGGCACGGCTTCGGGCGCGCGATGATGGTCGCCGCCGAACAGCGCCTGCGGAGGCTCGGCTGCGAGAAGATCAACCTCCAGATCGTGCGCGCCAACGCCGAGGCGGTGCGTTTCTACGAGCGCATCGGGTTCGCGGTCGAGGATCGTATCAGCATGGGCAAGCGGCTCGGCTGAGGATCGGCGGTGGTGGTCCGATCCTACCGGCCGGACGACTTCGCGGAGGTGGTGGCGATGTGGCGGGCGAGCCGCCGCGCCGCCTTTTCCTACGTCGCGGTGCATCTGACGTACACGCTCGAGGACGACCAGCGCTACTTCCGCGAGGTGATCGCGGTGCGGTACACGGTCTGGCTGGCCGAGCTCGACGGGCGCATCGTCGCCTTCATGGCGCTGCGCGGCGACGTGCTCGAGCAGCTCTTCGTCGCCGTCGACCGCCAGCGCCAGCGGATCGGCACACGGCTGCTGGCGATGGCCAAGCAGCTCTCGCCGGGCGGGCTGCGCCTCTTCACCTTTCAGCGCAACGACGGCGCCCGCCGGTTCTACGAGCGCCACGGGTTCCGCGCCGTCCGGCTCGGCGTCAGCCCGGCGCCGGAAAGCGAGCCGGACGTCGAGTACTGCTGGGTGCCCGAGGGCGCGCAGCGGGCCGGGGAGCCGCCGTGAGGTCCGGCGGCTCCCCGCGTTCCCGGGTCAGATCTGCAGGGTGCCGGTGCGGATGAGGTAGGCGAGCCGCTCGCGCTGCTCGGGCTCGAGCAGCGTGTGGATGCGGCCGAGCGCCTTGACGACGGCGTCGCGCAGATGCTCGGCGGTGGCGACGCGAATGGCACCCGCGTCGTTGGCGCGCTGCGCGTCGAACTGCGCCGGCGCGACGGCGTCGGCCAGCGCCGCGGTGGCGCGCCGGCCGTCGACCTCGGCCTGGGCGCGCTCGGTTTTCAGGTCGCTCAGAATGCGCGCCAGCTCGGTGACCTGCTGCTCGTCGAGGTCGAGCTTGTAGGCGAGAAAGCGCAGCGGGCGGCGGACGCCGAAGGCGCCGGAGCCGAGCTCGCTGTCGTGCGGCGCCGCGGCGTACTCGCGCCAGCGGTGATGGCGGCCGCGCCAGCCGTACGCATCGTGCGCGTCGGCGTAGGCGCCGCAACTGCCGCCGCCTCGGTGGGTCTTCCACCAGTACAGCATGCCTGGATGCATCGTCGTTTCCTCCTCTCGCGGGGGCTGATCGCTCCCAGCGGGGCTATCGGCGTGGGCACCATGCCACACGCAGAGTTACGATAGAGCACGCCCCATCGTTCGTCTAGCGGCCCGTCGAGAACCTCCGCGTGCCCGTCCCACCCGTACTCGTACGCGTTCCACGTACTCGTACGCGACTGCCCCGTCGTCCGTGTACGAGTACGTGTACGGGTGGACGAGATGAGTGCGGGCCGGCTGTGCCGGCCGAAACCCGCGTTCGCGCTCCACACCCGTGTCGACGGTGGCGGGCGTGCGGCGTTGCCGGCCGGCGCGCGGGCGGAGTATGGAGAACGATGCTCAAGGCGGTGTTCTGGGACAACGACGGCGTCCTCGTCGACACCGAGGAGCTGTTCTACGACACGACGCGCGCCGTCCTGTCGAGTGCCGGCTTCGAGCTCACGCCCGAGCAGTTCACCGCGTACGCGCTGCGGCAAGGGCGCAGCGTCTTCGAGCTGCTTGAGGAGACCATCGACGAGAGCGAGGTCGAGCGCCTGCGCAGCGAGCGCAACGCGCGCTATGCCGAGCGCCTGGCCGCCGGTGTGGCACCGATCGACGGCATCGAAGCCGTCCTGGCGTCGCTCGCCGGCCGGGTCACGCTGGCGGTGGTCACGAGCTCGAACCCGGAGCATCTCGAGATCATGCACCGGCACACCGGCTTGCTGCGCTACTTCGACTTCGTCCTGACCAACCGCGATTACGCGCACACCAAGCCGCACCCGGCGCCGTACCTCACCGCCCTGGCCCGATCCGGCCTCGTGCCCGAGGAGTGCATCGTCATCGAGGATTCGGAGCGCGGCCTCGCGGCGGCGCAGGCCGCGGGGCTGCGCTGTGTCGTCGTGCCGCGCGGCCTCACGCGCGGCGGCGCCTTCCGCGGCGCGTACCGGGTGCTCGACGACACGCGCGAGATCGGACCGGTTCTCGGTAGCCTGCTCGAGTGAACGGACGCCCTTCGACGGGCTCGGGGAGCTGTGCCCGCCAATTGGCGCGGCGCGTCGAGCCCCCTCACTGGAGGGCGGCGCGCCGTCGCCGCCGGGGTCGCCAAGAACCTATGGCATGAGAATCTTCACCCACCCCCGCCGCCCCGGCGCCGACAGCGCGGCGCCCTCCAGTGAGGGCAAGACCGCTGGCGCGCCGGTTCCGCTGCCGCCTACGGCACACGCACGCGCAGCGCTCCTGGCAGGACACGCACGTCGTAGCGGTCAGCCGACCCATGCTCCTCGCCGTCGATCTGGGCGGCCATGGGTTGGGCGAGTGCGATGGCGGCGTGCTCGATGCGGCGCAGACCCGCCGGTGGCGCGATCGATGCCCCGCGCTGGTGGCGCAGATGGCGGCGCCAGGCGGTGACGAAGGCGCGCACGTAGTCGGACGGACTGGTGAAGAGGTGCAGGTCGAGCCGGCCGTCGGCGCTGTGGTCGGCGCCGTCGAAGCGGAACTCACCGGCATAGAGCGCGGTGTTGAGGACCAGCAGATTGTAGACCGGCCCGTCGTGCGGCGCGCCGTCGAGCCGCAATCGGCCGGCGACGCTGCGCTGGCGGGCTAGGCTGACCGCGCAGCTGAACAGGTAGAGCGGATAGCCGCCCAGCCGCGGGCCGAGGTGCCACCGCCGGCGCCAGCGGTTGCGGGCGGAAAGGATCGCCGCGTCCATGCCGACGGCGAAGGAGCCACAGAAGAGATGGGCGTCGGCCTGGCCGAGGTCGATGCGCCGCTCGGTGCCGGCGAGAATGGCGACCACCGCGCGCTCCACGGCCTCCGGCCCGCGCTGTCGGAACGCCAGCAACCCGAGCGAGCGCGCGATGTTGTTGGCGGTGCCGAGCGGCAGGATCGCGAGGGCGGGGGCCGGCGACGGACCGCCGGCGACCAGTGCGGCGGCGACGTCGCGTACGGTGCCGTCGCCGCCGGCCGCGACCACGATCGACGGCCGCTCGGCGGCGATGCACGCGGCGATGCGTGCGGCGTCGCCGCCGTCGCCGGCGGTGTCGAGGCGAGTCACCGGCCGGCCGCTGCGCAGCCGCGCGAGCGCCGTCGCCCATAGCGCCGCGCACGGCCCCTGCAGCGTGTGCGGATTCACCACCACCGCCAAGCCCCGGCTGTTCTCGTCCACGGTCATTCACGCGTCGTCGATGACGGCGCCCCCATCAATGTGCCATAGAGCGAGGGATGCGCCGAACCGCCCCCATCGACACCGCGCGACTGCACCTGCGCCCGTACCGCGCGAACGATCTGGCTGCCCTGCACCGCGTGTGGACCGATCCGCTGGTGCGGCGCTACCTGTGGGACGACGAAGTCATCACGCGCGCGGCGGCCGAGGCGGTGATGCGCGCCAGCATCGCCTGCACCGCGCAGCATGGGTTCGGACACTGGGCGGTCTGTCCGATTGGGCAGCACGATCTGATCGGCTTCTGCGGCTTCCGCTTCCTCGGCGACCGCGCGGACGTCGAGCTGCTGTACGGGCTGGCGCCGACCCATTGGGGCCGCGGGCTGGCGACCGAGGCGGCACGCGCCATGTTGTGGCACGGCTTCGAGACGGTCGGGTTCACGCGCGTGCTGGCGATCACCGAGGTCGCCAACACCGCCTCGGTGGCGGTTCTGCAGCGCCTCGGCATGCACGTGCAGCAGCGCTTCGCGGCGCGCGGGCTCGCGAGCGTCCGCTACGTGATGACCCGCGCCGCGTTTCGGCGGACGCACGCCGAGGCGCCGCGCGCCGCCGAGCCGCGTCGGCGCGCGGACAGAGCGTTGGGGCGCGACGCCGCGCGCCGGCACGCGTGAGGGGAGAGCGATGCCTGCCGCGTCGAGGATCCGCATCGTCTTCGAGCAGGAACCGCCGCCGTCGGAGCGCTACTTCATCGAGCGCGGCGTCGATCAGCACAACGTCGGCGTCACCAACCAGCCCGACTACTATCCGCTCGCCTTCGTGCTGAAGAACGAGGTCGGCGAGGTGTTGGGGGGTCTGATCGGGGATGTCTGGGGCGGCTGGTTGCATGTCGCGTATCTCTCCGTCGCGCGGCCGTTTCGCCAGCGCGGTTGGGCGCGCCGCCTCATGCAGCACGCCGAGCGCTACGCGATCAGCCGCGGGGCGCACGATGCGTACCTGGAGACCTTCAGCTTCCAGGCCCGTCCGTTCTACGAAAAACTCGGCTACGAGGTGTTCGGACAGCTCGACGACTTTCCGCCCGGCCACACCAAGTACTTCCTGCGCAAGACGCTGGCCCACCGCCGCGCGCCGCGCGCCCGTCGGCCGGCGCGGCGCCGCGCGCCGTGATCGCGTTGTCGTCGCCCTGAGTGTTTCCAATATGATCACCGAACGGACGGATGAGCGCGGGGATCTCGTTGTCCTAGCCGTCCTCGCGCTCGTCAAGCTGGTGTTCCACCTCGTCACCAGCCACGGCTATGGGATCTTCCGCGACGAGATGTATTACATCGCCTGCTCAGAGCACCTCGGGCTCGGCTACGTCGACCATCCGCCGCTGTCGATCCTGCTGCTCTGGCTGGCGCGGCGGACGCTCGGCGACTCGCTGCCGGCCATCCGCTGCCTCGCCGGTGTCGCCGGGGCGGCAAGCGTCTTCGTCGCCGGCCTGATCGCGCGCGAGCTCGGCGGCCGGCGCGGCGCCCAGGTGTTGGCGGCGCTGACGGTGTTCTTCGCGCCGTTCTTTCTGGCCGTGAACCACTTCTTCTCGATGAACGCGTTCGACGTCCTGTTCTGGGCGGTGCTCGAGCTCATCGCGGTGCGCATCCTCCTGCGCGACGAGCCGCGCGGGTGGATCTGGTTCGGCGCCGTCGCCGGGCTCGGTCTGCAGAACAAGTACAGCGTGGCCTTTCTCGTCGTCGGGCTCATCGTCGGCCTGGCCGTCAGCCCGCAGCGCCGCCAGCTCTGGTCGGCATGGCTCTGGCTCGGCGGCGCGCTCGCGCTGCTGATCGTCCTCCCGCATCTGTGGTGGGAGCAGCAGCACGGGTGGGTATCGCTGGAGTTCATGCGCAACGCGACCAGCGAGAAGAACATGCCGGTGACGCCGCTGTCGTTCTTCGCCGGACAGATCCTCTTGCTCCAGCCCTTCGCGCTGCCCATCTGGCTGCTCGGCCTCGCGGCGCTGCTCGGCGCGCCCGCGCTGCGCCGGGTGCGGGCGCTCGGCGTCGCCTACCTGGTCGTCTTCGCCATTTTGGTGCTGCAACGCGGCAAGGTCTACTACCTGGCGCCGATCTATCCGGTGCTGTTCGCGGCCGGCGCGGTCACCCTCGAGCGCTGGTGTGCGCGCCCAGCGCTGCGCTGGGTCCTCCCGGCCGTGACCGGTGTCTATGTGCTGGCGGGGATTGCCTCGTTGCCGCTGGCGGTTCCGGTGTTGAGCGAAGAGCGGTTCCTGGCGTACCAGGGCAGGCTCGGAATCGCGCCGCCTCAGATGGAGCGCAACCAGCCGGCGGCGATGCCGCAGGTGTTCGCCGACATGCACGGGTGGACGGAGCTGGTCGACACCGTGGCGCGCGTCTACGAACAGCTCCCGGCCGACCAGCGCGCGCGCGCCGTCGTCTTGGCGGGGAACTACGGCGAGGCGGGTGCCGTCGACTTCCTCGCCCGGGCGCGCGGCCTACCGCACGCGATCAGCGTCCACAACAGCTACTGGCTGTGGGGACCCGGCGACCTGCGCCGCGACGACGTGGTCATCGCCGTCGGGGCACCGCGCGAACGGTTGCTCGAGGCGTTCGAGGACGTGCAACTGGTCGACACCGTGCGCTGTCAGTACTGCATGCCGTTCGAAAACAACCTGCCCGTGTACCTCGCGCGCGGCCTGAAGGCACCGGTCGACGAGCTCTGGCAGCGCCTCAAGCGCTTCGTCTGAGGTCACGGTCCGGTGATCAGCTGCGCGAGCTGTTCGAGCTCGCGCGAGTTCAGGTCGGAGACCGCCCAGTACTGCAGGCCGCCGTGGTTCCAGTGCACGACATGGTAGCCCTGCGAGGAGATCTCGACCGGGCTCGCCCTGGCGGATGACCTGTGCCTCGGGCCCCGGCGTGGCCGCGTCGGGGAGCTCGGCGGGATCGTCCGGCGCGCCCACCTCGGCCGAGTAGCCGCGGTGTTGGCGCAGCCAGGTGAAGCAGGTGTTGCGCACGATGGTGAGCAGCCAGGCGCGGGCATCGCCGCCGCGGTAGCCGTCGAAGGATCGGAAGGCGCGCAGATACGCTTCTTGGACGACGTCGTCGGCGTCGTGCTCGTTGCGCGTCAACCAGCGCGCCAGGTTGTAGCTCGCGGCCAGGTGGGGCATGAGCAGGAGCTCGAACCGTGCTGCTCCGTCGGGATCTCGTTTTTCCGTCAACTGGCCTCCGGCTCCACTGAACTCCAGTCGCGGTACCCTGCGGAGGCTGAGCATAGTCCGATCGTTCGGTCCGGGCCTGCGGTCCGTCCCGATCATAACTAGACTCCGCGCCGCCCGAGTTTATTCCCGAAGGCCATCGGAAGTCCCGCGCGGGCACGTCCCAATGGGAAGTGGGGGCTGGCGTCTCGCCCCGCCGCGGGCGCCTTGCGCCGCTCGCACCACCGTGAGAAGAGCCCGGCGTGGCCGAACCGTTCAACCCGTTCGCGCCGCGGACGCGCGAGGAGCGAGAAGCCGAGCTGGCGGTCCTGCGCCGGACGGCACCGGTCTCGCGCACGCCGGCGGGCCCGTGGTTCGTGGCGCACACGGCCGGGGTGGTCGCGGGGCTCAAGGACGTGACGAGCTTCGTCGGGACCTTCGGCGGCGCGGCGCGCGCCGACGTGCCGGTGGACGAAGAGATCATCCCCGCCATCCCCGAGCCGCGTCACGGACGCATTCGCCGCATCATCAATGCGGTGCTGGCGCCGGGGAAGGTGCTGGCGGTGGAGCCGTTCGTCCGCGACCTGTGCGCACAGCTCATCGACGCCGTGGTCGCGGCGGGAGCGGTCGATCTCGTCCCCGCCTATGCCGATCCGATCCCGACCACCGTGATCGCGCACGTTCTCGGCGTGCCGATCGCCGATCGGCCGCGCTTCCGGGAATGGTCGGACGAGGTCGTCGCGGCGGTCGGGCCCGGCACCGACCGGGGACCGACGATGGCCCAGCGCCATCCCGCCTTCGCCGCGTACCTCGACGAGCAGATCGCCCGCCGGCGCGCGCTCGCCGACCCGCCCGACGATCTCCTCACGCGCCTGCTCTTCACGGAGGTCGAGGGTGAGCGCTTGTCGGCGGCCGCGGTGCGCACGCAGGTGATGTTCCTGCTCGTCGCGGGCAACGAGACGACGCGCAACTTGATCGGCAATCTACTGTACACGCTGGCGCGCGATCCGGAGCTGTACCGGGCCGTGCGCGCCGACCGCCGCCTGATCGGGCTCGCGGTCGAAGAGTCGCTCCGCTACGACTCTCCCGTGCAAGTGCTCGCCCGCACCTGCACGCGCGACACCGCCATCGACGGCGTTCCCATCGCTGCCGGCGAGGTGGTCATCTTCGGCGTTGGGTCGGCGAACCGCGACGAGCGCTGCTGGGCCGATCCCGGCTGCTTCCGTCTCGACCGCGCCGGTGCGCGCGAGCACGTCGCCTTCGGCGACGGGCCGCATTTCTGTCCCGGCGCGGCGCTGGCGCGCCTCGAGGCCGCCGTAGCGCTCGAGGTCTTCTGCGACCGCGTCGCCCGCTTCAGCCTCGCCCCGGGCTACCAGTTCGATCCGCAGCCCGTCTTCTGGGCCCACGGCCCGCGCTCGCTACCGGTTCAGGTCGGCTAGCTCGACATCCTGGCGTCAGCGGCGCAGCCCGTGCTCGGCGAGCCGCTCTTCCAGCAGCGGCATGCGGTCATGGCCCCAGAAGCGCTCGCCGCGGAAGACGAAGATGGGGACGCCGAAGATTTCGTCGGCGTGCGCGGCCGCGATGCACGCCTCGAGCGCGGCGGGGCCGTCGCCGGCGAGATAGGCGCGGTAGTCGGCGGCGGAGTGACCGAGCTCGGCGATCAGGGCGGCGACCTGGTCCGGCAGATCGATCTCGAGCTCGCGGCGAAAGAAGCGCGCGTAGACCTGCTCGGTGTAGGGGCGGAAGAAACCGGCGCGCTGGGCGAACAGGCCGCCGATCAGCGCCGGGCTCGAATCGTAGATCTTCAGCGGTCCCTTGATCGGGAAGCCACCGCGGCGATTCGCCCAGCGGCGCGCGTCCATGTACGAGTACTGCGCCTTCCACTCCGAGTACTGGCTGCGCTCGCCCTTGCCCTTGAGGCGCAGCGAGAACGGGATCCAGCGCAGCTCGATCGCGTAGCGCTCGGGCAGCGCGAACCCCGGCTCGACGGCGAGATACGCGAACGGGCTCTTGTAATCGAAGTAGAGCTTCAGCTCCTCGCGCGCGCCCATATGCTCTCCCTGCGGCCCTCTGCGTCCTTCGGAACCTCGGCGTTCATCCGGCCCTGTCGTCACGCCGGTCCTCTTTGACGAGCCGCGAGCGGCGGCGCGCGTTGCGGAACTGGCGCCGCCCGAGATGGAGCAGGGTGTGCCAGTCGTACTTCGGCCACTCGAGCAGGGCCTCCATGATGGTGATCGTCTTACGGCCGTCGCCGCGCCAGTCGCTGACCACGGACGGCTTGTAGATCTTCGGACCGCGGTAGAGTGCGCTGCGGTCGAGGACCTCGTTGTGGCCCAGGTACTCGATCACGATCGGTAGGCCGACGCGCTCGGCCAGGCGGCGCTCGGCATCGGCGTTGCGCGCCGACTGGGGGTCGGCGACCTCCACCAGCAGATGGAGCGTGCGGCGGCGGATGAGGAGGAAGAAGATGCGGGTGCCGAGGCCGTCGGCGAAGTCGTATGCTGCGTCGAGCACGTCGTAGTGCGATGCCCGCCCGCCGCCCAGCTCGATCAGGTCGTCGAATCGCCCCAACACCTCGGCGGCGGGGCCGGCGTGGCCGCAGCCGCACGGCTCGGTGGCGACGCGCACCAGATCGCCGGTGAAGTAGCGGACCAGCGGCATGACCTCGTGCACCAGGCTGGTGATCGTCATCACGCCGGGCCGGTCCGGCGGCACCGGCTGGTGGGTCTGCGGATCGAGGATCTCGGTTTCGAGCAGCTCGCTGCACAGGTGCAGCCGGCCGCGTGGACAGCCGACGCCCATCAGCATGGTCTCGTTCGAGCCGTAGATCTCCACCACGCGCGCGTCCCAGTCGTGCTCGATCGCGCGCCGCAGCGCGGGCGGCAGCACGGCGCCGCCGCAGAAGATCACGCGCACGCTGCCGAACGCCGCGTGCGGGTCGAGGCCTTCATGCTGCGCGAGATCGTGCAGGAGGATGGGCTCGAGCGGGAGGCTGGCGACCGCGGTGACGGAGAGGCGCCGGATGAAGTCGACGGCGCGGTCGAACGGAACGTCCCAGCTCATCGTTCCGGCGGCGATGTGGCAGGCGCCGGCGCGGCGCAGCGCTTCCTCGAAGACGAACGACACCGGCGCGAAGAGTGGGAAGCGGTTGAGCAGGATGGTGTCCTGCGACAGCTCCGGCACCATGCGGTGGACGATCGCCGCCATGGCGCGCAGCTCGCTCAGGCCGCACCAGGTGGAGATCGGCTCGCCGGTGGTCCCGCTGGTCTCGTGGTAGTGCCAGGCGCGGTGCGGTGGGACGGCGAGCATGCCGAACGGCGTCGCGTCGCGCAGGTCGGACTTGAACGTCAGCGGCAGGCGGGCGAGATCGGCGCGGCTGTGGACCGCATGCCCCTCGAGGCGGCGCGAGTAGAACGCGCTGCGGCGGGCGCGGGCGATCGCGTCGCGCAGCACCTCGTCGCGGTCGGTCGCGGAACCTGCCGCAGCCGCCGTGTCGCTGCGATCCATCAGCCGTTCCTTAGCCGCCTTTGCCGGACGGGGGAAGAAGCACCGTTGCGGCGCCGCCCGTGGGAGGGCGAGGCGCCCGCCGAGCCGTCTCGGCGCCCACCGGCGGCTCGCCGGGAGGCTCGCCCTCCCCAGGGGATCCGCCCGCGTCCGGCAGCAGCGCCGGGAGCACGAGGATCGTCCCGGCCAGACACAGCAGCAGGCCGATGGCCATGAGGCGGCCGAGCGTGGAGAGCGGGGGATAGGTCGAGAAGGCGAGGAAGCCGAACCCGGCGACGGTGGTGAGCGAGGTCATGGTGATGGCGCGGCCGACGGTGCGGACGGCGGCGGCGATGCTGCCGCGCTGGCGAACGGCGGCGGCCAGGTAAACGCCGTTGTCGACTCCGATGCCGACGATCAGCGGCGGGATGATCAGGTTGATCGGGTCGATCGGGACGCCGGTCGCCCACATGCCGGCGAACAGCGCGACGACCACCACCAGTACCGGCGCCAGCACCGCGAGCGACGTCCGCACGTCGCGGACGATGGCAAGCAGCAGCACCAGGTTGCCGAGGAACGCCAGGACGAGAAACAGCGCCAGCTCGTGGCGCAGGACACGTCCGAGCTCGAACTCGAGCAGCGGGCGCGCGGCGATGATCACCGGCAGGTCGCCGAGGGTCGCGCGCAGCCCCTCCGCCACGGCCGGCCACTCGACGTTCTCGCCCGGCGTGACGTAGGCGGTGACGATGGACGCGTCGCCGCGCTGGCGCACGAAGCGGCCGATGACGAAGCCGAGCGGCTGCAGCGCCGGGTCGCCGAGCCGCACCACCGCGTCGCGCGGCGCGGCGAAGGCGTCGAGGAAGCCGCTGAAGCGCTCGACCTTGAAGCCCTGCCGCTCGAGGCTGCCGCGCAGGTGCTCGACCGCGGCGGCGCGTGGCAGCGCCTCGTAGCGCGCCAGCCGCGCGCGCTGCGTCTGCTCGGACGGCAGCACGGCGTCGACGCTCTGCACGGTCTGCAGGAGGCCGCGATCCCGTTCGCCGCGCAGCACGGCGGCGACGCGCTCGCCGTCGACCAGCGCCGCCTCGAGGCTGGCGCGCCGCACCAGGACGGCGCCGCTGCTGCCCTCGCCGGTGAACCGCGCGGCGATCTCGTCCTGCACGCGCAACGCCGCCGAGTCGGCCGGGCGCAGCTTGTTCAGGCTCGGGTCGAGCTGGACCCGCAGCGCCGCGACGCCGAGCAGCCCGGCAGCGATCAGCAGCCCCACCCGCACGGCGCGCGCGCGGCGGCGCGCGGCGTCTGCCCAGCTCGCCAGGCGCCCGGTCTCGAGTGCACGCAGGTCGCCGCTGCGCCCGCTGCCGAGCGCGAAGCCGAGCGCCGGGTAGAGGGTGAAGAACTGCAGGGTGGTCAGCGCCATGCCCACCGCGGTGAGGAGTCCGAGCTGGCGGACGGCGCTCAATGCCGAGAGCCCGATGACCGCGAAGGCGCCGGCGGTGGTGGCCGAGGCCACGACGTTGGCGCGACCCAGCCCGGCGAGCGTGGCGGTGACGGCGGCGCGCACGTCGCCGCCGCTGCGGCGGCGCTCGTCGAGCAGGCGGCTGTAGAAATAGATGCCGGAGTCGATCGACAGGCCGTACAAGATGGCGGCGAAGCTGAACGAGAGCGCGTTGAGCTGATCGTAGATCAGCAGGGAGAGCGCGAAGGTGGCGAGGGTGGTGACGACGAGCGGGTAGGTGACGAACGGCAGGATGCGCAGGTTGCCGTAGGCCAGGTAGAAGAGCGCCAGCACGCCGAACAACGCCAGCACGGTGTAGCGCGCGATGTCCCTGCGGATCGTGCCGGCGTCTTCGAGGGCGAACGCGTAGCTGCCGGCGACGCGGACGCGCACCCCGCCCGCGGCGACGGCGTGCCTCGTCTCCTCCACCGCGGCCTGAACCTGATCGACCAGGCGCTGGGCGAAGACGACGTCGAACGGCGATCCCTTCGGGCGCACGAAGACGAGCAGCGCACCGCCGTCGTGGGCGGTGAAGTAGCCGGCGTCGAACGCCGGGGTGACGCCGGTATAGGCGTCGGCGAGATGTTGGGCGGCGAGGCGGCGGATGCCGAGCGGGTCGTCGACCAGCGCGCGCGCGGCGCTGAGGTCGAACGGCGCGCTCAGCACCACGCGGTCGGCGGCCACCGCCGCGTCGATCCCTTCCGGCGTCAGCCGCTCGGCGAGCTCCGTATACGCGTCGTCCGGCAGGTAGTTGAACAGATACGTGCCGAACATCCCGTCGAGCATCTGATCCGTGTCGAGGCGAGCGTGCACGTCGGTCACCGTGTCGAGCGCGGCGAGGCGCGGGGCGAGCGCGTCGACGAAGCCGCGCAGCTCGGGCAGCGGCGCGCCGTCGACCAGCAACAGCAGCTCGTCGAGCTGCCCGAAGTCGCCGACGAACGCCTTGAAGTCGTCGAACGCAGGCGTGCCGCGCGGCAGCATGCTGAGCACGTCGATGTCGAGATGCAGGCGGGTGAGCGACAGCGCCGAGACGACGGCCAGCAGCGCCGAGGCGGCGATGATGGCGCGGTGGTGGCGTTCGATCGCAGCGACCCAGGTGGCGTAAGAGAGGCGCATAGAGGTGATGAGATTCCTCACCACGGAGGCACGGAGACGCGGAGAGATCCAGCCCGAGCTGGTTGCGATGTGCGTCTCCGCACGTCGATCGGCAAGCGTCTGCGAGGAGCCATCGATCTTTAGACTCGAACCGCTTGTCCTCCGTGTCTCCGTGTCTCCGTTTGAAAGTTCCTTCCTTTAGTTCGCCCTGTCCGCCGGCGCCGGCGCGAAGAGATCGTCCGACAAGCTCGGGTTGACCTCGTAGCGGTCGATGGTGATGTCGACGGACTGCTGGCGCTGTGGGTAGTCGAGGGTGATGCGGAACGGCAGCGTCGTGCCGCCGGCGGCGCGGTAGTCGGTGTAGGCGATGTGCATGCGCGGCGCGTCGCCGTCGTAGCTGGTCTCCTCGGCGATGCCGTCCGCGCCGATCAGATAGGTGCGGCGCAGCGCGCCGGCGACGTGACAGCTCACCCACACCGTGTCGCCGGCGGCTGGGGCGGGCGTGCACTCGCCGGGAAACGCGTACGGGCCGCGCAGGAACGCCTCAGCGAGATCCTGGCGCGAAAACGGCGCGAATGCTCCCGCGCGCTCGCGTTGCTGGGCGTCGGCGAGCGGCAGCGTCATCCAGGTCTGCTCGCCGACGTTCAGATAGTCGAAGACGGTGAAGCCGAACGGCAGCATGAGGCGCATGCGGAAGCGGTCGGGCTTGGCGACCAGGAGCACGCCGTCGGTGTGGCGTTCCTCCTCGCCCACCCGGGTGACGGAGCTGAAGCGGGCGCGCAGGGTTTGGACCTGGTCCTCGCGGGCGCGCACCGCGGCAAGGCGGGCGTCGGGGCTGGACGGCAGCCGCGCGGCGGGAGCCTGGGCGGCGCGCGGACAGCCGCTCAATGCCAGCAGGAGGAGTAACGCGGCGCGTATGCCGGGTGGTGAGCTGGGGCGGGTCCTGCGCCCGGCTCCGCTCCACGCGATGGCTTCCCGCATCACGGCGCCGGCGGGGGGACCGCGTCGAACAGGCTGTCCGGCAGATCCTGGTTGCGCTGCACGTCCGACATCGCGATGTCGAGGCGGTCGCCGAGGGCGTCGTCGAGCTGCACCGAGGCGAGCGCGAAATCGGGCTCGACGAAGCGCAGGCGGATGGTGCGGAAGAGACGCTGCCAGGCCGGGACGGTGGGGGTGAGCGTCACGGTGACGGCGCCGTCGGCCGGTGTCGCGGTGACCTCGAAGTGGCCGCGCAGCGCATCCGCCGAGCCGGCGAACATGGCGCCGAGCTCGGTGAACATGGCGGCCATGGGGGTCATTGCGAGCTGCTGCTTGTCGCTCTCGGTCATGCCCGGGATACGGATGTCGCGCCCGTTGATGAGGATCGTGGCCGGGCGGGGCGTCTCGATCTCCAGGCGCATGCGGTCGGGCCGCTTGAAGGCGAAGCGGCCGGTGGAGACCAGGGGCTCGTCGAGCAGCGAGAGATGCTTGATCTGGGTGAAGCGGGCGCTGATCGTCTGCGTGCCGGCCTGCGCCTTGTCGATGGCGGCGAGGCAGGCATCGGTGGACGCGCAGGTCGCCCCCGCGAGGTGGGGCGCGAGGACGATCGCGGCGAGCAACCAGCGCCGGATCCGTTTCATCCCCTCACCCCTTTGGGGAGAGAGGGGCGATTTGCAAGCCAGGTGGGCGAGCCGGCCGATCGATCACGTAGGATTGCGGAAACGGCCCCGCCCCGCGCTGCGACGCGCTCAGCACGAACGGATCCCCTGCATTCACCGTTCGCCCTGATCCCGCCGAAGGGCGCAGCCGGATCCTACGGCAGCCGATCAGGCCGCGGCGCCGGCGCGGGCGGAGAGGATGAAGGCGGCCAGCGCGTTGACCGAGGCGAAGGCTTCTTTCCCGACCTCTTCGTCGGGGATGGTCACGTGGAACATCTCTTCCACGAGCACGACCAGCTCCAGGGCGTCGATCGAATCCAGGCCGAGACCCTCGACGAAGATCGGCGCGTCGTCCTCGATGTCCTCCGGGCGTTTGTCCTCCAGCTTGAGGCCCTCGACCAGCAGGACCTTCAAGCGGCGGGTCAGCTCTGCGCGTTCCATGGGTCGGTTCCTTACGGGAGCGCGGGTGAGGCCGCAAGCCGGCCCGGCATCGGTCCGCGGCGTGACTGTAACGCATCCATGCCCGGGAGCGGAGCGGGGATCGCCCGCCGGGCCGGGTGCCGCCGCTCAGAACGCCTGCTGCGATCCGAAGAGGAACTGCACGTCGCTGATCTGACTCGACTTGTCGACGCGGGTGGCGATCTCGAAATAGGCCGCGGCGGGGAAGAAGCCGAGGAAGTCGTAGACCATCGCCACGCCCACGCCGACGCCGCAGGCCCAGGCGCCGACGTCGTAGATGCGGCCGGCGGAGTTGCTCACCTGCCCGGCGTCGACCAGCACTTTCGCCTCCAGGCGGCGCAGGACGAGCGCGTCGAGAAAGTTGAGGTCGAGCTCGGGGAACAGATCGCGGCGCAGCTCGGTCCGCACCACGGCGATGTTGCGCGCCAGTTGCTTCTCGGCGCCGATGCCGCGGATCGAGCGCGAGCCGCCGAGGCTGTACAGGCCCTGGTTGGGCACTACGCTGTCGTTGAGGGGCTCGCTGAAGCCGTTGAAGAGCTGGCCGGCGAGGATGGTGCGCGGGCTCCACAGCGCGGTGGTCGCCGACGCCGTGTATCCCCAGTCGACGTAGTCGAAGTCGCCGCCCAGACCGCGATCGTACCAGTCGGTGTACAGGCGCAGACGGCGCTGATCGGTGGGGTTCTCCGGCCAAAAGACGTTGGTGTAGTCATAGCGGAGCCCGAGGCCGCCGAGCTGGCCGCTGGTGCGTACAGTGGGGTTCGCGTCGTTCTTGAAGCCCGAGTCGAGCGCTGCGAAGGTGTAGAACCCGTACAAGTTGTTGCGGAAGCGCGTCGGGTCGATCGGTTCGCCCCAATGCGCGCGAGCGCCGGCGGCGAAGCCGATGCCGCGGTTGGTGTAGAAGCCCGCGACGGCGAGGTCCTTGTGGTAGTCGTAGCGGGCCCGCGCGACGGCCAAGGCCGAGATGCCGAACTCGGTGGAGCTGACCTCGACGTCGGCCGAGTCGAGCACCACCTGCAGGCGCGGCGGCCAGGCGTTGTTGGAGCGGTCGTCGTCGATCAGCGCGCGGTCGGGGTCGATGACCGTCTGGTACACGCGGCTCGACGTCGTGGTGGAGACGATGGCGACGTCGCCGCCGCTCTTCCAGCGCAGATCCACGTCGGCTCCGGCCAGCGTGTGCATACGGATCGTCACCGGCTCGGCGAACGGCCGCGAGCTGATGCGCCGGACGGTGACGGTGCTGCGGACCTGCCCGTCTTCAGGCCGGTTGAAGTCGGTCGCCGCGACGACGTAGTCGATCGCGGGGTAGGGCGCGGTCCATTCCTCGAGGCGCGCCGTCACCTCGGGGTCGCCGGATTGCGCTGCCGCACAGTCGCGCAGGGGCATGGGGCGCTGCAGGCAGGCATCGAGCAGGGCGTCGAATGCCGCCGGCCCGAGCTGCTCGCGGAGCTTGCCGAGGACGACGCGTCCCGGCGGGCGGCTCAGGTTGGAGGTCATCACTTCCACATGCAGCGGGTCCGCCTCCTTGCTGCGCGGGAAGAAGGAGTCGACGAACGGGATCTTCGGTGCGTTCTCGAAGCGGTCGACGATGGCGAAGGCGTCGAACAGGTCGATCCAGTCGTAGACGCTGCGGCGCTGCTCGGCGGCCCGGTTCATGAAGCGGTCGGCGAGCTCGTACGAAACGCCCTCGCTCACCCAGGGGTAGTCTGCGGCGGGCTCGCGCGCGGCGAGTTGCGGGCGCAGGATCTCGGCGTACACCGCCTGCGCGAGCTGCAGCTCGTGAAAGGGCCGCAGTAGCTCGTAGACCTTCAGGATGCGATCCGACACCACGACGTCGCCCTCGCCCTGCGCCGTGAGGTCGAGCCGCATCGGCGCCTCGACGACGACCAGCTCCGCCGGCGGCGGCGGCAGTGCCGCGGGGCGCAGCGCGATGACGTTGCGCAGCGTCGCCAGCAGGATCTCGGTGGGGCTCGGCTCCGGGCTGACGCGGAACGCCAGACGCGACGGGGGCGGCTGCAGCAGCACGATGTGCGTGCCATCGACGGTGGTCTCGCTGCGCAGCAGCCGCGGCGCGGCGATCAGCGAGAGGTAGTGGACCGACGGTACGACCGCGTGCGCCGGTGCGGTGCCGGGCGGGACGTAACGGCCGTTGAGCACCATCTCCAGGCCGGATGCGGAGGCGAGGGTGACGTCGAAGTCGGCCAGCGCCGGCGGGGTGTCCATCGCCCACTGCCCGCTCGGATCGAGCGTTGCCAAGTAGGGGTACCAGCCTCCGATCAAGGTGAGCTGGTCGTCGAACTCCCCGAAGCTGCCGAAGCGCTGCGGGACGTCGGTGCGGAAGCGCAGCGTCAGGCGCCGGGTCGCTCCGGGTGCGAGGTCGGCGATCGGGACGCGCACCACCGTCCCCGCCGGCAGCCCCGGGTGCGGCACCGGCGCGGTGGAGGTCAGTGCCCCGCCGTCGCGGACCTCGAGCAGCTCCATGCCTCCGGGGTCGAACTCCTCTTCCGGGTAGATGTACGGGCGGTTGAAGTCGTTCACCCCCGGATCCGGGGTCGAGAAGCGGTTGGGGTAGAGGAAGAACACCACCTCGCGCAGCGTGCTGGGCGAGTGGTTGGTGAAGGTGACGGCGAGCGTCCCGTCGATCTGCGGCTTGCCGGGCTCGATCGTCGCCTGCAGCCGGTACTGCGGGCGGAGCAGGAACGGCCCGGCGAGGGCGGGGCGGGCCAGGACGATCGGCAGCAGCGCCGCGGCGGCGAGCGCGCCGCTACTGGCGCGGGAACTTCTGCTCATCCACCGGCACGTGCTCGAGGGCGTTCGGGCCCGGCTGGCGCACGGTGCCCTGTCCGGACGAGCCGGTGGTGATCAACAACGTCACGCCGCGGTCGAACGAGTTGTCGAGCAGCGCCTCGGGGCGGGTGTCGACCACCGAGAGCAGCGAGCTGGTGTTCTCGAACGTCACGCTGCTGATCACCTCGCCCGTAGTCGGATCGCGCAGATCGAGGCGCACCTTGACGCGATCGGCGGTCAGCGGTGGCGAGTGGCCGTCGGTCCACTCGAGGATGGTCGGGCTGATCAGGTACGCCGCCTTGGCGCTGCGCGCGGCGGCGAGCGCTTCCGCATCGTCGGTGGTCGGCACCAAGGCAACGTCGGCGTGGGTCTGCTGGAGGACCTCGATCACGCGTGCCGAGATGGTGCGGCTGGCGGCTTCGCCGGCCGTCCCGGGTGGCGCCAGCATGACGCGGATGCGGTCGGCGGGCGAGTAGTCGAGGGCACGCGCCCGGCCGGGCTGGGTCGAGACGGTACCGCGACCGCAGCCGGCGGCGACGGCGAGGGCGGCGACGCCGATCGCCACGAGTGGCCGGGACATGCGGCACCTGCTACGGGCGGGGTCGCCTGGTGTCAAGCGACTCGCCCGGCGGCGAGCATCCGATCGTCGTCGCCGCCCCTGTGGCGGCGGGGCGGACAACGCACAACGGACAACGATGAACCTCATCCTCCTCTTCGACGACGACTTCATCGACCGGCAACGCGTCCGGCTGACCGGGCGCCGGTTGGCGTACGTGCGCCGCGTCCATCGCGCCGCCGCGGGGGACACCTTGCGCGTCGGCCGTCTCAACGGCGGGGTCGGGACCGGTGTGGTGACGGCGCTCGACGACCGCGAGCTGATCATGGCGGTCGAGCTCGACCGCGATCCGCCGCCGGCAATCCCCGTCACCCTGTTGCTGGCGCTACCGCGCCCGAAGGTGGTGCGCCGCGTGTTGCAGTGCGCCGCGGCGATGGGCGTCCAGCGCATCGTGTTGATCAACACCTGGCGGGTCGAGAAGAGCTTCTGGGCGAGCCCTGCGCTGACCGATGGCGCCCTGCGCGAGCAGCTGCTGCTCGGACTGGAGCAGGGCGGCGACACGCGGCTGCCGAGCGTCGAGCGACGGCCGCGCTTCAAGCCCTTCGTGGAAGACGAAGTGCCGGCGCTGATCGCCGGTACGCGCGCGCTGGTCGCGCACCCGCCGGCGGCGATGCCGTGTCCGCGCGCGGTCACCGCGGCGCTGACCGTCGCGGTCGGTCCGGAGGGCGGCTTCATTCCCTACGAGGTCGACCTGCTCTGCGCCCACGGGTTCGCCGCGGTGTCGCTCGGACCCCGGCCGCTGCGCGTCGAGCACGCCCTCCCGGCGATCCTGGGCCGCCTGCTGCCTTGAGCGCGGGCCGATTGGAACCGCGCGGCGGTCCGGGCTAAGACACCGCCATGATCATCGTCATGAAGGCCGACATCCTGCCCGAGTCGCCCGAGGTCGAGCAGGTCATCAAGCTGGCGGAGCGCTATCCGAACGTGCGCGCCGAGGTGCGCAAGATCCAGGGCGCGACGCGGGTCTTGACCGAGGTCTACCTGCTCGGGTCGACGGCGCAGATCCCGCAGGAGCCGTTCGAGGAGTTCCCGGCGGTCGAGAAGACCATCCGCATCCGCGAGCGGTACCGCGCCATCGGCCGCCACGACGGCGCCGAGGCATTCGGCTTCGTGTACAACGGCGTGCGCTTCAGCCAGGACACCTTCCACATCTTCGCCGGCCTCTGCGCCGTCGACTCGCGCGCCAACGTCGAGGCGATGTTTCGCGCCCTCAAGGAGGCGGGGGTGCACACCACCCGGGCCGGCGCGTACAAGCCGCGCACCAGCCCCTACGACTTCCAGGGTCACGGCAAGGCGTGCCTCCCGTATCTGTTCGAGCTCGCCGGGAAGTACGAGATGAAGGTGATTGCCATGGAGATCACCCACGAGGCGCAGCTCGACGAGATCCGCGAGGCGCTGCAGCGCGCCGGCAACCCGACCGGCGTGATGATCCAGATCGGCACGCGCAACGTCCAGAACTTCGAGCTGCTCAAGGTGGTCGGCTCTCAGCAGGACTTCCCGGTGCTGTTCAAGCGCGGCATGGGCATCACGCTCGACGAGTCGCTCAACGCCTGCGAGTACATCGCCTCGAGCGGCAACAACCACATCGTGCTCTGTCTGCGCGGGATGAAGACCAACTTCGGCGATCCGCACCGCAACTTCGTCGACTTCGCGCACGTGCCGGTGGTGCGCCGCCTCACCCGCCTGCCGGTGTGCATCGACCCGTCCCACTCGGTAGGCAAGAAGTCGGTGGCGCCCGACGGCCTGCTCGACATCCACCACGTCACCGCCCAGGGCGTCGTCGCCGGCGCCAACATGGTCCTGGTCGACTTCCACCCGAAGCCCGAGGAAGCGCTGTGCGACGGCCCGCAAGCGCTGCTGTTGAACGAGCTCGAGCTGTTCGTGCGCGACGCCGAGCTGGTGCGCAAGACGTACCTCGAGCGCGTCAAGCTCGGCGCGGCGCTCGCGCACGGGTGAGCGCGCGGCCATCATGCGCGAGGTGCACGTCCCGCGGGCCGAGCTCGACCCCCTCGCGCCGATGCCGGTGCTGTTCGACGCGCTGGTGGCCGAGGACGAGGGGACGTGCGTGTTCGTCAAGACGCTGACCCTCGACGACCCAGGTGTGGCGCTGCAGCGCACCAGCCCGCGCTGGCCGCACCATCTGCCGGGCGAGCTGGTGATCGGGCTCACCGGACAGGCCGCGTGCATTGCGCTGCGCCGCTTGGGCCTCATCGACGCGGGCTGGCGTGGCCACGGCGTGCGCATCGTCGACGCGCGCTTTCCCGCCCCGGTGCTGCTCGGCGAGCAGTTCTACACCCGCGTCGAGATCCTGCGCACGCGCCGCCTGCGCGGCAGCCTGCACGTCCGCCTGCGCTATCGGATGTGGAAGCACGACGCCGACGGCGCCGAGATCGAAACCTTCCACAGCCAGCAAGACGCCATCTTCTTCCCCGGTTAGCTGTGGAATGCGGGAGCTTGCTCCCGCTTTGGGCGTGGGGGGAGTTGGGAGGAGAACGGCGAGGACGGGCTCACTTGGCCCCGAGCTCGGCGCGCCAGGCGGCCTCCAGATCGGCCAGCCGATCGAGCACCGCGACGTGTCGCGCGGTGTCGTGGCGGACGGCTTCACGCGTGGCGTCGGCCTGCGCACCGAGGGCCTGGCGGGCGCGCAGGATGACGTCGGCGAGCAGGCGCCGGGCGCGCAAAGCGAGGGCGCGGCGGATGCAGAAGCGCACCGCGAACAGATACGCGGCCAGCAGCAACGCGGCGTTGAGGAGGAAGTCGACGCCGACATACGCACCCGTCCAGAAGCCCCAGCCCACCTCGTACACGACCCAGGCCGCGAGCGCGTAGACCGGCAGATCGAAGAGGAGATGGAAGAAGCGCAGCCAGCTCCGCTCGGCGGCAGCGGGGAGGTCGCGGTCGACCAGGCGCGCCCACGCTGTCTCGACCGCACCGGCGGCGGCGGCGCGGGCGCTCTCCGGTCCCGGCAGCCCGAGCGCGGCGGGGTCGCCGGCGAGGCGCGCGGCGCGTACGCGCGCCGGCGACAGGGCTTCGGCATACCAGGCGGCGAAGTCGTTGCTGTCGGGCACCAGCGCGGTGCTGTCGGCCAGGCGATGGTCGCGCAGCGTGCGCTGCACGTGATCGGCGGCGAGCGCGCCGGCCGCCGCCCCGACGGCGAGCAGCGGGTTGCGTGCTCCAATCGCCGCTCCGGCGCCGAGGCCGAGCGAGGTGACGCCGCCGGTGCGCAACGCCCAGCCGCCCGGGCCGTCCCAGCGTTTGGCCGCTTCGCTCCACAGCAGGGCCGAGACATCGGCGCGGCGCAGGCTCAGGCGTTCGCCCACCTCGGCGGCGCAGCGCGCGCCGAGCCGGTCGAGCCCGCTCGCCGCGTCGCCGGGCAGAGCGCCGAAGTCCTCGGCGGTCTCGGCCCGCACGGCGGTGAACAGCGTCCCGAGCGCCGCGGCGGTGCCGAGGGCGTTGAGGCGGCGCACGCCGGTGATGGCGTTCTCGCGCACCAGATCGTGCAGCGCCTGGCAGAACGCCACCCAGCCCTCGGCGTGCGGCTGGCTCTGCGCGGCGCGCGCGCTCAGGCTGAGAAGCGGCGCCAGCGGTGCGTGCCAGCGGGTCACGGCGAGCTGGCGGACCTGCACCAGCAGCGCGTCGCGCGCCGCCGGCGTCAGCTCATCGATGCGGTTGAGGACGAACAGCAACTGCCGGCGGCCGGCGAACGCATCGACGAACGACACCGACACCTCTTCGAGGACCGACTGGTGGTGGAGCACCACCACCAGCACGTCGCTGCGCTCGGCCAGCGCCGTCACCACGGCGCGGTGTTGCTCGTCGATGCTGTTCATGTCGGGCGCGTCGATCAGCACCTGGGCCGTCCAGGGCCCGTTCGCCGCGTCGTAGCGCACCACCAGCGGGCCGCCCTCGCTGTCGCGCCCCTCGGGGCGGTCGACCTCGGCGTCGACCAGCTCCGCGACGTCGGCGTCATGCGGCGCATACACGACGGGGCGGCGCGTCGTCGGCCGGTCGACGCCTTCTTGCGCGATGCGCCGGCCCGCCAGCGCGTTCAGCAGGGTCGACTTGCCGGCGCCGGTGGCGCCGACCAGGGTGATCACCGCGGCGCGCTGGACGCGGGCGATCTGTCGGTCGAGGTCGGCCAGCAAGCGGTCGAGCTCGGCACGCCGCCCCGCCACCCCGCGCAACCCGGCGGCCACCGCGAGATCCTCGTGCAGCCGGGCGCGGAGCTGATCGAGCCGGGCGCGCAGGTCAGTCGAGTCGTTCATCTAATTTCAACGCGGAGGCGCGAAGGCGCGGAGATTGACGGAGAAAGAGCGACAGAAGAATTTCTCATCTCAAGTCCGACCCTGCCAGAATATCCTCTCCGCGCCTTCGCGTCTGCGCGTTGAGATCTTTCTGCTCATACCCCACGCAGCTCCGTCTGCAGCGTCTGGAGTTGGCGGGCCAGGGCGGTGTCGTGCTCGGCGGTGGCCCGCAGCTGCGGCGCGGTGGTGGGGAGCGCAGCGTCGGTGAGCGAATGGGCGAGCTGGCGGCCGCGCACCTCGGTCCAGCGCCGCCGCGCTTCGGCCATGATGCCGCTGCCGAGCACGTGAGCGTATTTCTCGAAGAGGAACGTCCCGAGCGCGCCGCCGCCGGCGGCGGCGATGTCGGAACCGAGGCCGCCGGTGTTGACGATCACCGCCGCGGCGAGGGCCAGCGGTACCAGCGTGGCAATGTCCGCGGCCGCCTGAATGTCGAGGTCGAAGCCGCGGTCCTCGATCGCTTTCTCCACCAGCTGCTCGCAGGCGCGCTGGAACTCGGCGACGTCGGCCGGTGCCATGCGCAGCGCGCCTTCGGCGCGCGCCCGGGCGTCGTCGCGGCGCGGCTCGTCGAGCTCTCGATCGAGCAACGCGACGACCTCCGGGCCGGCGGAGTGGCGCGCTGGATGGCGCGCCTCGCCGCCGAGGTCGCGTACCAGATCCTCCCAGAACTGCGGCCAGCCCTTGACCAGCTCGTCGCGCTCGATGGCGGCCAGGCTGACCGCCGCGGCGTCGGGGCCGGAGCGGCGGCCGCGCAGGCGCGCCGGGATGCTCTCGATGCCGAGGCGGATGTGGCGCAGCGTCGTGCGCCAGCCGCGGCTGAGCGGGTTGCTGCGCCTGTCGAGCACGGTGCGAAAGGCATCGACGAACGGGCGCGCCGGCATGGCGGCGGCCGCGATGCGCATGCCGGTCTCGAAGGCGCGCGACTCGGCGGCGGCGAGCACGGCGGTCGCGCGCAGCACGTCGCCGGCCAGCGCCGCGCTGGTATCGCGCAAGGCCTCGCGCAGGCGGCCGAGGGCCGCATCGAAGGCGCGCGCCTTGACCTGCGCGATCTGCTCGAGGTCGAACAGGATGTCGCGCAGCCGGCGCTCGGGCGCGCCGCCGGCCGGCGCCTCGAGCCCGAGCTGCACCGGGTCGAGCGGCGCGCGCTGCTCCTGCACCGCCAGGCTATGCGGCGCCCAGAACGCGGCCAGCGGCGGCGTGCCGACGTCGGCCGCGAGCTTCGCGGCGTGGGCGCGCGCCACCTCGGCGTCGATCGCCTCATTGTAGACCAGCATCCAGGGGCGGCCGTGCTGCAGCCAGCGCTCGAGAAAGCGCACCACCGCCTTGTTCTGGTACGAATGACGCGTGACGATGGCGATGACCAGGTCGGCGACGGCCAGCAGCGACTCGCTCGCCAGGCGGTTGTCCTCGAGGATGCTGTCGAAGTCCGGGGTGTCGATCAGCATCAGCATGGCGGGGAGATGGAGCTCCTCGGCGACCAGCAGCTCGGCCGGATCGGCACCCGGCTGCAGCGGCGTGTCGGGGGCGAGGTCGGCGCCGAACGGGCGCAGCCGGAACCGCGCCAGGGTCGGCTCGGCGCGCAGCTGACCGAGCAGGATCGGGTGCACGGCGCCGACCAGGCGCCGGGTGGCGCCGCCGGTGGGCACCGACGGACTGAGCGCGCGCCCGACCAGCGCGTTGAAGAGCGCCGACTTGCCAGAATTGTTGGGGCCGACGATGCCCGCCACCAGGTAGGCGTCGCCGCCGGCCGACCGCGGCAGCAGATCGCGCTCGAGCAGGTCGACCGCCAGCGCCGCGGCCGGGAAGCGCGCGCGGATGGGCACCAGCGCGTCGCGCGTGCGCCGCAGGGCGGCCGACCGATCGCCGGTCATGCAGAGAGCCCGTCCACGAGCCCCCGAGGAAACCACAGATGCACACGGATGAACACCGATGCGCGCCGAGGTGGGGTGGGCTGGCGATTCCATCTGGTGTATGGCGGGTCCCTATGAACGAACTCGAAGAGGGGCGCACCTTGCGCCTCGATTTCAGCAAGCTGCGGCGGGCGACGGCGGCGTGTCCGGACATCCTGCCCGTGGCGGTGCAGAACATCGATACGGGCGAGGTCATTCTGGTCGCGTACGCCAACCAGGCAGCCCTGCAGGCGGCCGTCGCGACGCGCTCGGCGGTGTTCTGGAGCACGTCGCGCAACGAGCTGTGGGAGAAGGGCAAGACCTCCGGCGAGACCTTCGAGCTGGTGGAAGTGCGGGTCAACTGTGAGCAGAACTCGCTGCTCTACCGCGTGCGCCCGCGCCGCGGGGGCATCTGTCACACCAAGAATCGGCGCGGGAGGCCGCGCGACTGCTATTACCGGCGTCTCGATTTCGCCACCGGCGAGCTCGAGCACCTCGATCCGTAGACCACGCTGCGCGGCCGCCGGCCGCAAGTGTGGTATCGTCCCGCGCATGCGTGCGCTGCTCTTCGACGGCACCGCGGCGCGGGTCGCCGACCTGCCGCGTCCGGCCGCCGACGCCGCGACCGCGGTGGTGCGGGTTCACCTCGCCGGCATCTGCAACACCGACCTCGAGCTCATCAAGGGCTACATGGGGTTTCGCGGCGTGCTCGGGCACGAGTTCGTGGGAACGGTGGCGGACGGCCCCGCGGCGTGGAGCGGGCGGCGGGTGGTGGGCGAGATCAACTTCGCGTGCGGGCAGTGTGCGACCTGTTTGCGCGGCCTCGGGCGGCACTGTCCGACCCGGCGCGTGATGGGGATCCTGAACGCCGACGGGGCCTTCGCCGAGTACGTCGCCGTGCCGCTGGCCAACCTGCACGCGGTGCCGGACGAGGTGGCGGATGCCACCGCGGTCTTCACCGAGCCGCTGGCCGCGGCATTCGAGATCCTGGAGCAGGTGCGCGTCGAGCCCGGCATGGAGTGCACCGTGCTCGGCGACGGCAAGCTCGGCC
>Ga0335082_10000698_pt1 | contig 34830 bp, 33 predicted proteins | sample Lox_Sample_41_FD_206718 | JGI IMG/M metagenome (GOLD analysis project Ga0335082, IMG submission 206718) | Soil microbial communities from Loxahatchee National Wildlife Refuge, Florida, United States - Lox_Sample_4.1 | ecosystem: Environmental > Terrestrial > Soil > Wetlands | place: USA... | reverse complement strand
CGCGCTGTACACCCTCACGAAGGGCAATCCTTTCGGGCGTGTGAGCGCAACGCTCGAAGACGTGCGAATGAGCATGGAAAACGCGAAGACCCGCGCCCCCGACTATGCGGCGCAACAGCCCTAGAGCACGCGCGGTCAGATTCGCTCGAGCACGACGACAGGGATCTTGCGCGTCGTCTTCGCCTCGTAATCGTTGAAGCCCGGCATCACCGCGGCTTGCGCGCGGAAGCGTCGCTCCCGCTCGGGCTCCTCGGTCACGCGCGCCCGAGCCTCGAAGGTCTCGTTGGGGAGCTCGACGGTCACGATCGGGTTGGCGACGAGATTGTGGAACCAGTCGGGGTTCGTGGGCGCGCCGGCCTTCGATGCGATGATCACGATGTCGTCGCCGTCCACCGTGTACGCCAGCGGGTTGGTGCGTTTCTGACCGCTCTTGGCGCCGGTCGTGGTGAGAAGCAGCAACGGCGCGTTCTCGAACATACCCGTGACCTTGCCGCCGTTGGCGCGGAACTCGTCGATGATCTTGGCGTTGAAGTCGTTCACGTTGGCCATACAGAACGAAACTAGCGTCGGAGGCGTGACCAATATTCCCGCCGGCGTCGATCTCACCGATCTCGACCTCTACGCCGCCGGCTTCCCGCACGAGGTGTTCACGGAGCTGCGTCGCACTGCGCCCGTCGCGTGGCATCCGCCGACGGTGCACACGCCCGACGGTGAGGGCTTCTGGTCGGTGCACACGCACGCACACTGCATGACGGTGGTGCACGATCCGCGCGCGTACTCGTCGGAGACGGGCGGAACACGGCCCTACGGCGGCACCACGCTCAACGACCTGCCGGTCGCCGGTCAGATGCTCAACATGATGGACGACCCGCGGCACCAACGCGTGCGGCTCCTCGTGAGCAAAGGGCTCACGCCGCGCACGATCGCGCGGCTCGAGGACGAGCTGCGCGGGCGCGCCGGGCGGCTGATCGATACCGCGCTCGCGAAGGGCGAAATCGACTTCGTCCCCGATATCGCCGGCGAGTTGCCGATGCAGGCGATCTGCATCCTCATGGGCATCCCGGAAGCGGACCGCCACCAGTTGTTCACCTGGATCGAGCACGTGTTCGACTTCAAAGATCGCGAAGCCTTCGAGACGACCGACGAGGTGGCGTCGGCCGCGGCCGCGATGTTCGAGTACGGCACGCGACTGGTCGCGTCGAAGCGCGCCGAGCCCGCCGACGACATGCTCTCGATCGTCTGCCATGCGACACTCGAGGGTGAGGATCCGCCACAGCTCACCGACGCCGAGATCCAATTCTTCTTCTCGCTGCTGTGGGCTGCGGGTGCCGACACGACGCGCAACGCGATCGCGGGTGCCGTCGTGGCGCTCACCGACTTCCCCGACGAGCTCGCGCGTCTCCGTGACGACCGCAGCCTCATGCCGACCGCCGTCGAGGAGATCGTGCGCTGGACGCATCCCGCCGCGTACAACCGCCGTACCGCGACGCGTGAGATCGAGCTCGGCGGCCGCATGATCGCGCCGGGCGACAAGGTGGTGTTCTGGGAAGCGTCGGCGAACCGCGACGACACGGTGTTCGCCGATCCTTTCCGCTTCGATGTGGCGCGCGATCCCAATCCGCATCTCGGATTCGGCCACGGCATACACCATTGTCTGGGCGCGAACCTGGCGCGGCTCGAGATACGCGTCGTACTCGACGAGTTGTTCGCGCGCACCGGCCGCATCGAACGCACGGGTCCGGTCGAGTGGACGCGTAGCAACAAGCACACCGGAATCCGGCACGTGCCCGTCCGGCTGGTGGCGCGCTGAGAATCGCTACGGGTGCTTCGGCGGCGTCGTGGTGGTCGTCGTCGCCGGCGCGAGCGGATCGACCTTTGCAAACGCGACCATCTTCTCGTAGATGTCGTAGACGCGCTGACCGTAGAGCGCGCCAGTGGCCCACGTGCCCCAGAGGTCCCACCACGTCTGGACCTGCCCGCGGAAGCCGAGCTTCAGCGTGCCGGGCAGCAGGATCTTGTCCTTGTAGGTCTTGCCGGGGAATGTCGGGTCGACATAGATCCGCAGCAACTGCAGCTGCGCGCGTACGCCGGTGCGAGCGTCGAGGAAGTTGAAGCCGTGCGGGCACGTGTCACACCAGCCGATGCCTGCGAAATTGTTGTCGGTGGCCGCGCTGCCCGGGTTCGCGAAGCCGCCCGTCTCGAGGATCGACTGCGCGAAGGCCACGTCGCCCCGCACGCCGGTCTTGGCGCCCTCGTCGAGGTATATCTGCGCGAGGTCGAGGATCGGCACGGTGATGTTCGTCTTGTACCCGTTCGCGACGATGTAGTCGGCCATCTGCTGCGCGGTGAGCTGGCTCGGCCCGAGAATCGGGCTGAGGGCGCTGGTGGCGAAGAGATGGAACACCGCGATCCCCTGCGTCGCGTCTGCGATCTTCTTCTTCGCGTCTGCGAGCTGCGCCTGAATATGGTCGGCGTTGTAGCGCGCGTCGTGGAGCTCCTGCGCCGATCTCTGCGCGAGGCCGGTCATCGTGGTGAGCTCGTCGGCGATCTGCTGCTTCAGCGCGAGGTACTCGTCGAGCGTGGCCCGCATCGAGTTGCCGTACGACTCGATCACGTGGAGCTGGCTCGCCACTTCGACCGCGGAGTTCGCGTTGAGCACGGTCGAGACCGCGGCCATGAGATCGCCGCTGCCCGCGTGGATGTACGCCTGTACCGCGGCGTCACGCAGCAGGCCGCGTGTCGTTTCGAGCTGCTCCTCCGTCTGCTTCTGTTGCTTGCGCAAGACCAGGAGCTGCTTTTGGATGCGCGCGTCGTTGATCTTGGCTTCGCGCAGTCGCCGGCGGGCACGCCCGACACCGCCCCGGGCGACCTTGAGCTCGGCCTTGCCCTGCTGCAGCTCCTGCATCTGCTGGTAGCCGTAGTTCGACGGGAGGATGAAGGGCGTGGGCGGCGTGGGGAGGCCGCCCGGGATCGTGGTGGTCGGCGTGCTCGAGCCGGTCGGGGGCGCGGTCGTGGGCGGCGCCGCCGTGACCGCGCCCGCGGCGACTGGCGCCACGACGACGGCAACGACGGCCGCGACGAACACACTGCGCGCCGACGTAACCCCGAACATCCTTATCCCGGTCGGCACATGGATCCCAGATCTTCAGGACTGGGCCCCTACTCCCGGACAAATTGGACGCGCGGTTCGCATCCGTCTGTCAATTTCGGGCACTTCGGACAGACCGTCCGGCGCGCCCCTCCGGCCTCACCAACCACACACGCGGACTCGCGCGCGTGTGGTCCCGCGCGAAGTGTGCCCGCGCGATCAGCTCCGCGGCACCTGGCTCCAGGGCATGTCCTTGTCGGCCCGCGGCTCGCCGGGCAGCCCGAGCACGCGCTCGCCGAGGATGTTCTTCATGATGTTCGTCGTGCCGCCTTCGATCGAGTTGGCCTGCACGCGCAGGAACGCCTTCTGCGGGTTCGAGAGATCCATCGCGGTGCGCGGGCGGTCCATCGGGTAGCCGGTCGGGTACAGCATTCCCTCGGCCCCCATGAGGTCCATCGTGAAGCTCATGATGCGCTGGTTGAGGCCCGCCATCGCGAGCTTGCCGACCGAGCCCTCGGGACCGGGCGTGCCTTTCGCCCGAGTATGCGACGCGCGCATGTTCGTCAACCGATTGACTTCCGCTTCGATCCACAGCTGCGTGAGTGCGTCGCGCGCGACCGGATCGTGCGACAACGTGTGCTTCCACTGGTTCACCGCAACCGCGATCACGCCGGCGCCACGCGGCGAGACTTGGCCGCCGATCGACACCCGTTCGTTCATCAACGTCGTGAGCGACACGTGCCAGCCTTCGCCGACGTCGCCGAGGCGTTCCGTGTCGGGGATGCGCACGTCGGTCAGGTAGACCTCGTTGAATTCGGCCTCCCCCGTGGCCTGGATCAACGGCCGCACCTCCACGCCGCGCGCCTCCATGTCGATCACGAACATCGTGAGGCCCTTGTGCTTCACCTGCTCGGGATCGGTGCGCGCCAAGATGATCCCGTATCGGGAGACGTGCGCGAGCGTGGTCCACACCTTCTGGCCGTTCAGCACCCACTCGTCGCCGTCGCGCACGGCACGCGTGCTCAAGCCCGCGACGTCGGAACCCGCCCCCGGCTCCGAGAACAGCTGGCACCAGATCTCCTCGCCCGCGAACAGCGGCCGCAGGTAGCGCTCCTTCTGCGCAGTGCTGCCGTGCGTGACGATCGTCGGCGCGCACATGCCTGCGCCGATCGGGTTGCGCGCGTACGCAATCGGCGCGCCCGCGCTGAACAACTTCATATTGATGACGTTCTGCAGCTTGGGTGACAACCCGAGGCCGCCGAAGCCCTCGGGGAACTGCACCCAGGCGAGGCCGAGGTCGTACTGCGCGCCCAGGAACTCGGCCGACGGCGTGCTCTTCGGATCGAGCTTGGTGAGCAGCTGATCGCAGAGCTCGCTGACTCGGGCTTCGTCGTTGGCGGCCATCGGCACGGCGCTCCTCGGTCTCGGCGGGTCAACTTGACCGGTCGGTCAAGTGTACGACCGAGCCGTGACGGGGAGCCAAACGCGGTGCGACCCGCGGCTACTTGTCGTCGTTCGTGATCGTGGCCACGGCGCTCGCATGCGAGATCACGTACGGCAGCGACGGCGTCGCGAGGTGCACACCGATCGTCTCGTTCGCTTCCTTCGTCTTGTCGCCGTAGACCGGGATCGAGATGTAGCCGACGGTCGCCGTCTTGCCGGTTGCGGCGGCAGGCGTGAACGTCACGACCCCGCCCGTGTTCTTGTAGTCGATGCCGGTCTTGAACGCGGAGCCGCCCTTCGCGCTGCCGCCCGACAGCGTGTAGTGCACGGTCACCGTTTGCGTCGAGTTCCCCGACAGTGTCACGGGCACTTTCAAGTTGTGCACACCGGAATTGCCTTCGGCCATCGTCGCGTTCCCGACCGAGATCGTGCGTTTCGGTCCGGTGATCGTGCACCGCGCCTGGAGATCGCTCCATCCCGCGGCAACCATGTAGCCCGACACCACGCCGCCCGGGTCGCCCCAGAGCTGGCAGATGTCGGCGATCTCGGCGCCGTTCGGCGGCACGTCCTGGTCGTACCAGGTGAGCGGCGGGCCCCAATCGCTCACCAACCCGACGTCGGGGTCGGTGATCGACTCGATCAGCTCGTGCGACGCGACCGACGTCAGGCCGGCGAGTGTCGCGTCCTGGCACGCCGACGTGCCCTGGTCGGGCAGCACGACATAGCGAATGTTCTGGCTGTTCGACACGAACGTGTTGTGGTACGCGCACGTGTTGGTCGCGGTGTCGATGGAGCCCATCGTGATGTCGGTGACCTCCGACGGGAAGAACACCACGTACAGCGTGTTCGCGTCGGGTGCCGGCAGCGAGCTGCCGATCGCGGAAGCGAGGTCGGGCTCGATGTCGGTCGCGTCGTCGAGCGTGCCGCTGTTGCCGTGCGCGGGGGTGATCTGCGTCATCCCGTTCCACGTGCCGCGCCCGATGATCTCGCCGTTCACGCTGTATTCCGACAGCGTGTCGAGATAGCTCGAGTTCGTCACCTGCGTGAAGAAGTCGGCAACGCTCGGTGCCGACGACGCGGTGATCGGCGCGGCGTACGTGCCCGATCCCCACTCGACGCCGTACACCTTCACGTTCTTCATGACGTCGCCGCCGAAATCCGTGAGGTTGGGCAGCCCCTCGGGCCGGATGCCCGACGCGCCGAGGTGCGGCTGGTACGCGCCGCGCATCCCCCGAGCGAGATGCGTCGACGCGCTCGCCGCGCCGGGCGTAGAGGCCGCGACGGTCAGGCCTGTCGACCCCACGAGCAGGACGCTCGCAACAAAAGTGGAGAACCGCTTCATCGAAACCCCTTCGTGGTGCGCCCCTCGCACCTGGAACATCTCTTCGTGTATCGGCCCCCCTCAGCCCCGACATGCTGTGAAGTCCGTCGCTGTAGCTCCGGTCCGCGAAGATGCACGGATGCGGCGAGTGACACTGGTCACAATCGCGGGTGCGGCGGCCACGCTGACCGGCGTCGTGATCTGGCGCGTGCGGCGCGCGGGCGGGGGTTTCGTGCACACCTCGGTCGCACAGCGCAACGCCCGGCTGGTCACCATCGGGGCGCGCACCGGGGCCCGGCACGCAGCGCATGTCGTGCGCACGGCGGCCGCGCCGGCCGAACGCCGGGCCGCCCTCGATGCCGAGCACCAGCTGCGCACCGCGGCCGACGTGACGGCGGCGCTGGGCGAGCTGAAGGGCGCGCTCATGAAGCTCGGTCAGATGGCGAGCTACCTCGACGAGAGCCTGCCCGAGCCAATGCGCGCCGCGCTCGCAGAACTGCAACAGGACGCGCCGCCGATGGCGCCCGAGCTCTGCGCGCAGGTCGTGCGCGCCGAGCTGGGCGACACTCCGGAGCGGGTGTTCGCGGCGTGGGATCCGGTGCCACTCGCCGCGGCGTCGATCGGGCAGGTGCACCGGGCCACAACGCGCTCCGGCCTCGAGGTCGCGGTCAAGGTGCAGTATCCCGGGGTCGACGACGCGATCCGCGCCGACCTCGTGAACACCGACGTCCTGTTCCGCGTCCTGTCTCTGCTCTTTCCCGGGCTCGACCCGAAACCGTTGGTCGCCGAGCTGCGCGCCCGGCTCGTCGAAGAGCTCGATTACACGCTCGAAGCCGCGAACCAGCGCCTGTTCGCGGGCTGGTACGACCAACATCCGTTCATTCACGTCCCCGCCGTCATCGACGAGCTGTCGACGACGCGCGTGCTCACGACCGAGCTCGCGACCGGATCCCGGTTCGCCGAAGTCGAGGGATGGTCGCAGACGGAACGGAACGAGGCAGCCGAGGCCATCTTCCGGTTCGTGTTCCACGGGATCTACCGGCTGCACGCGTTCAACGGTGATCCGCATCCCGGCAACTACCTGTTCGGCGGCAACGGCCGAGTGACCTTCCTCGACTTCGGACTGGTGAAGCGATACACCCCCGACGAAGTTGCGCTGTTCGAGGAGCTCATCAAGGCGATGTGCATCGAGCACGACATCCCGCGCTTCCGGCGTGCGCTCGAGGAGCATCATGTGCTGCGCAAGTCGGATGCGATCACCGACGGCGACGTGCGTTCGTATTACGGACACTTTTACGAGTTCGTGCTCGACGACTGCGAGATCGCGTTCACGCCGGAGTACGCGTCGGAGACGGTGCGTCAGATGTTCGACGCGACGAATCCGTACGCGCACGTGGCGAAATCGTCGAACGTGCCGCCCGCATTCGTGATCTCGCAGCGCATCAATCTCGGATTGCACGCAGTGCTCGGCCGGTTGCGGGCGCGCGCGAACTGGCGGCGGATCGCGAACGAGATCTGGCCGTTCGTGAACGGTCCACCGTCGACGCGTTTGGGCGAAGCCGAAGCCGAATGGCTCGAAGGCAAGACGGAGCAAGCGGGCTGATGCGCGTCGATCGGCTCGTGTTCACCGCGCGCGCGACGTGCGAGGTCGAAACGATCGAGCTCGACGAGCAGCTCGGCAGCCAAGAGGTGCTGATCCGCAATCGGACGGGTCTCGTGTCGCCCGGAACCGAGCTCGCGATCTTCACCGGCGAGCATCGCGGGTTCGAACGCCCCGATCATTGGGCGAAGTATCCGTGGTGGCCGGGATATTGCAGCGTCGGAGAGGTGATCGCGACGGGCCGCAACGTCACTGCGGTCGCCGTCGGTGATCGCGTGGTGCACGAGGGCACGCACGCCACCTTCGCGCGCCAGCACGCGGCGACCGTGGTCCGCGTGCCGGACGATCTGGCCGACGAGCGAGCGGTGTTCTTCAAGCTGCTCGGCATCGCGGCGACGCCGCAGTTCGTCGCGCCCGTCGCCTTCGGCGAGCGCGCCGTCGTGGTCGGGCTCGGCATGGTCGGGAACCTCGCCGCGCAGCTCTGCCGCGAGGGCGGTGCGCGCTCGGTGCACGGCGCCGATCGCTCACCCGGCCGGCTGACGGTGGCGCTCGCGTGCGGCATCAACACGTGGGACGTGTCGTCGCGATCGCTCGCGGAGCACGCGACGGCCGAGCCGCCCGAGTACGTGATCGAAGCGGTCGGGCTGGGCGCGACGGTGCGCGACGCGATCCGGCTCGCGGCTGCGCGTGGTCGCGTCATCATCCTGTCGAGCCCGCGCGAGAAGGTGGAGATCGATCCCTACTTCGACATACACCATCCGTCGAAGCAGATCATCGGTACGCACGAATCGGCGCGGTCACGTGCTGAGCGCCGTCCCTACGACGCGTTTCTCCTCGACCTGCTGGCGTCGGAGCGCGTGCGTGTGGATCCGTTCGTCACGCATCGCATCTCGTTCGGAGCGAGCGCGCAGGACGCCTACGTGGGCCTGCGCGACGACCCCGACCATTGGATGGGCGTCTTGCTCAGCTACGAGAGCCGGTCGAGCGTCCAGTAGAACTCTCCGCCGCGCTGCAAACGCTCGTGCAGGCGCCAGGGCGCATCCATCGCGGGTTGCTGGGTCGCGTACTCGAGGAACGCGCGCCATTTCGCGTCGAAGTCGGGTGACACCGGCGGGCACGCAGGTGTTGCAACCCAGCCTTGCCCGTGCAGGATGCGCATTCGTGCGTCGAGCACGCGCGGGATGTACGCGTACGGGAGATCGGCGTACCAGAGCCACGCGCGGTCCTCGACACGCTCGCGCGCCGCGAGCGCGGTGGCATGCGTCGCTTGGTGGTCGGCATGCAACAAGCCGAGCGGCGCGACGATGCACGACGGATCGGCATCGGCGACGGCGCCCAGCAGCGCGTCCAGCGCCCCCGGCGGAACGGCGATCGGATCGGCCCGCTCGACGTGTGAGTGCTGGCAGAAGTCGAGCCACACCGGACGCGCCCCTACCGCCGCCATCGCCCGTTCGTCTTCGGCCCGGCGGATCGCCATCGTGTCGTCACCCGGCCGGAAACCACATTGCGCGTCGTGCTCGTTGAGCGGGCTCGTGTAGGCAGCGGGTGACGCGGCAAAGAGCGTCACCACCGTTGCGCCGGGATGTGCGAGCAACAGCGCGCCGCAAGAGATCACCGCGTCGTCGAGATGCGGCGAGATCACGAGCAACCGATCGAGATGCTCGTCGGTTTCGAAACCCCACACGAGTGTCGAGGCTAGACGCGGATCGCGTCACGCTGCGGCGCATGCGCGAACTCGAACATCCCGTCCGCGAAGTCGACCTCGGCCCGAAATCCGATCGCCGACGCGGCGAGATCGGGCGACGCGAACACGTGCCGCACGTCGCCCAACCGGGATTCGTGGACGACTCGAGGTTGCGGTGCATCCGGTCCGAAGGCGGCGCAGAGCGCGACAGCCATGTCGAAGACGGTCCGCGGGGTACCACTCGCGACGTTGAGCGCGCCGTTGTAGGCGTCGGCAACCGTGAGCGCACACAGGTTCGCGTTCGCGACGTCGCGAACATGCACAAAGTCGCGCAGCTGCCCGCCGTCCTCGAACACCATTGGGGCCTCGCCACGCGCGAGCGCACTGCGAAAGAGGCTTGCGACGCCCGCATAGGGCGTGTCGCGAGGCATGCGAGGCCCGTAGACGTTGTGGTAGCGAAGCGCGGTGACCGGCACCCGGCACTCGCGCGCGAACGATCGACACAAGTGCTCCTGGTGGAGCTTCGTCGCGGCGTAGACATTTCGAGGGTCGACAGGTGCGGTCTCGGGCACAGACCTGGGCGTGAGGCGCGAGCCACACTTCGGGCACGGCGGCTCGTAGTCGCGTCGCTCGAGCGCGTCGGGCGCGCGCGGCGCAGGTGCGACGACGCCGTGCGTGTCGCACGCGTAGCGACCCTCGCCGTACACCACCATGCTGCTCGCGAGCACGAAGCGACCGTGAAAGTCCGCTCGATGCAACGCACGAAGCAAGGATGCGGTTCCGAGATCGTTGTCGTATGCGTACGCGACCACGTCGTCGAAGTCGACGCCCAGACCAACGCGCGCCGCCTGGTGCGAGACCGCATCGACGCCGTGCACCAGCGGCACCAGCGCGTCGAAGTCGGTGACGTCGACGGCGTGGTACTCGGCCCCCGCATTGACCCAGGGCGGCGCTCCCGCGTGCGCGGCGGGATTCAGCGAGTCGACGACGACGACATCGTGGCCGTGGTCGACGAGGGCGTCGACCAGGTGCGAACCGACGAACCCGTACCCGCCGGTGACGAGCACGCGCACTACGCACGCTCCAACGGCAGCCGCATCGTGAACGTCGCGCCGTCATGTTCGTTCCTCACGTCGAGCACGCCGCGGTGCGCCTCGACGAAGCCACGTGCGATCGCCAGCCCGAGCCCGGCACCGGCACCGGCACCGGGCGAGCGGGCCCGGTCGCGTTGGAACGCGACGTCGAAGACGCGCGGCAGATCCTCTTCGGGGACGCCACCGCCCGAGTCGTGGACCGCGACATAGGCGAATGACGGCACGTCCTCGTCGAGACCGGCCTCCACGACGATGGAGCCGTCGCTCGGCGTGTGGCGTACGGCATTCTCGAGCAGGTTGCGCAGCGCACGGAGTACCTCCGGCGCCGAAACGTCGAGCGCGGGCGGCGGACCGACGAGCCGGCCCTCGAGCGACACACCCTTCGCGGCCGCGACGGGGGCGGTACCCGCGAGCGCGTCGGAGACGAGATCACCGAGCGAGACCCGCTCGAAATGCAGCCGGAGCGACCCGGCTTGCGTGCGGCTGAGCTCGAACAAATCGTCGACGAGCAGCGCGAGACCGTCGACCTCCTCGCGCAACGTGCAGAGGTACCGTTCGATGGTCTCCCGGTCGTCGACCACACCGTCCTCCAACGCTTCGACGATCGCGCGCATGCCGGCGAGCGGCGTGCGCAGATCGTGCGACACCCACGCCACGAGCTCACGCCGCGACGCTTCGAGCGCGTGTTGTCGTGTGCTCGCTTCGGCGAGACGCGCGCGGGTTGCCGCGAGCTCCGCGGCCAGATCCGCCAGCTCCGTCGGCGCGAACCGGTCGAGCTGCTCTCCGGCGACGGCTCGCTCGGCGTCGAGCTGCCGCGCCGCCTCGACGAGGGACCGGCTCGCGCGGGCGATCCGCGAACCGAGCCACAACGCAACAACGATCGCCACCGTGCCCGCCGAGACGAGCACGACGAGGAGGGCAGTGAGGTCGTGTTGCGAAATGAACATCGCACGCGACGCGGCGTACGCGCCGAGGGTCACCGCGGCAACCGTGCTGCATGTCAACGCGACGAGCTGCGCCGCGATTGATCGCCGCCGCAACACGCGCAGCGCGGCCGCGCCCGCGGCGAGAACGAGAATCGTGACGACCGCGGCGATCACTGCGAGCTCGACGGCGTCGGTTGCGCTCATGGATCCCACCGGTAACCGACACCCCAGACGGTGACGAGATGGCGCGGCGCGCCGGGGTCGACCTCGACCTTCTCGCGAACTCTTCGCACATGCACGGTGACGGTCGACGTGTCTCCGTACGTATAACCCCACACGAACTCGAGGAGCTCCTCGCGCGTGAACGCACGGCGCGGGCGCGACGCGACAAACGCGAGCAGATCGAACTCCCGCGCGGTGAATACGAGCGTCTCGCCCCCGCGTGTGGCTTCACGCGCGGCGAGGTCGACGACGAGATCACCGGCGACGATCTTGACGGGCTCCGTCGCCGGCATCACGACCGCACCCGCGCTGCGGCGCAGCACGGCCTTGACTCTCGCCGTCAGCTCACGCGGCGAGAACGGTTTCGACACGTAGTCGTCGGCACCGAGCTCGAGCCCGGTGACGCGATCGTCCTCGTCGCCCCGCGCGGTCAGCATGATCACGGGAACCGGCGCACGGGCGCGCAGGCGCCGGCACACCTCGATGCCGTCGATGCGCGGGAGCATCAGGTCGAGCACGACGAGGTCGGGCCAGGCGATGTCGGCCTGTTCCAGCGCGGCCTCGCCGTCGGCGACCGCGTCGACGGCAAGACCCTCGCGTTCGAGGTATCGCACGACAACCTCGCGCACCGTCGGGTCATCCTCGACCACCAGCACGTGCGCCGCGCCATTCACCACTGGGACCATATCGTCACGGCCAGCAGCATCGTGCACGCGATCTGCCACGTCAGCCACGTGCGCATCACCCGTGTCGCGCGGAGATCTTCGACCACCGCGCCGGCCGCGAGCATCGCCCACGGCACGAACGGCAACCAGATCCGCTCGACCTCACCCTTCGACATCCCGCTGAGATCGGCCAGCGCGACCACGGCAAGCCCGCCGCCCACGAGGAGCCACGTGCGTGGGTCGCGCAACCGGGCGAGACCGACCGCGACCGCAGGTCCGGTTGCCAGCGCGAAGACCGCGAGATCGGCGACGAGGAAGTAGCGGTACGGACGTTGACTCGCGGCTCCGATCCAGTAGAGGTGCCGCGTCGCGGCGAATCCCGCGAACCAGGAGAACCCGGCGGCGGCGAAGGCGACGAACCACGGGATCACACCGAGTATCGACACCACGAGCGGGCGCACCGTCCGGCGGGCGCGACACACGGCGATCGGAATGAGCGCGAGCGGAGCCAGCCCGTACGACAAGAAGAGCGTCAAGCCGAACAGCAATCCGCCCGCGAGTGCGAGCCCGTCGGCTCGACGGCCGATCCGCCCGCTGGCGACGACGACGAGCGCGACGGCCGTCGCCGACACGCCGGCGAAGAACGCGTCGGCGGTCTGCCACCAGATCACGGCTGGTACGAGCGCGAGAAACGGCGCGGCCGCCCGCGCGCGCGCTTCGCCGGCTACTTCGCGCATCGCGACGAGCGCGGCGATGCCCGACGCGACGCCACCGGCCAGCATGAGCACCGCATTCGATTCCGGTGTGGCCAGATGCGCGCGCAGCATGACCCACTCGATCACGACCAGCCCGGGCGGGTGCCCGATCGTGTGTTGGTTGTAGCTCGGAAGCCGGTCGACGAAGTGCGCGAGAAACTGCGGCAACGAATGCACGCGTGTCGATGCCGTCTGGAGATAGTCGAAGTGGCGCCCGTCGAGCGGGTCGGTGAGCGCACGCGGCCCGTCGATCCACGCCATCGCAACGGCCCAAACCGCGTTCGTCGCGGCGACCGTCGCGAGCACCGCGCGCCACGAGAGACGACGCGCGAGGTCGGGGCCGTACCGCAACGCCAACCCGGCGACGACGAGCGCGGGCAGCATGCGCCGGCCCGGATGCCAGTGCCACGGGCTCCAAAACGGTGGCGCCCGGAGCAGCAAGTCGTGATGCGTCGAGACGAGAACGCGTCCCCACACGAACGCGACGACCACGAGCGTGGCCCAGATCGCCAACGCGGCCGCCGTCACGCGCCGAGTCGAGACGCGCACGGGCACGCGCTGGTCGAGCATTGCGATCGACGCTAGCGACGGTATGCCGGCCGATCGCGGTGCTCGTCGTGGAGTTTCGCGAATCGTAAGGCGCTCGCCCGCATTCGTGGGTGCCCCGGTCGTTACGTTGCAAGCGATGCCCGACGTCATCTTGCCCGCCCTCGACGAGGCGGCCGCGATCCCGGGTGTGCTCGCGAGTCTCCCGCGTGGCTACGACGCGATCGTCGTCGACAACGGCTCGACCGACGGCACGGCCGACGTCGCGCGCGCCGCGGGCGCGCGCGTCATCGTGGAGCCTATTCGGGGTTTCGGCGCCGCGTGCTATGCCGGGCTCGTCGCGGCAACGGCCGACATCGTGTGCTTCATGGACTGCGACGGGTCGTTCCACGGGGCGGATGTACCGCGTGTTGCCGAACCCGTTGCCCGCGGCGAGGCCGACCTCGTGCTCGGCGCGCGGATCGCGACGCCGGGCGCGTGGCCTGCACACGCGCGGCTCGCGAATCGTGCCCTCGCACTGGAGCTGCGGCGACGAACGCGCATCCGGCTGCGCGATCTCGGCCCGATGCGCGCGGCGCGCCGCGAAGCCCTGCTCGGCCTCGACATCGCCGACCGGCGTTTCGGTTGGCCACTCGAGATGGTGCTGAAGGCGACGCGCGCCGGCTGGCGCGTGTCGGAGGTACCGGTGCGCTACGAGCCGAGGATCGGCCGGTCGAAAGTGACGGGAACCATCGGCGGGACCGCGCGCGCGGCACGCGACATGGCGCGACTCTTGCGATGACACCGACCACGATCATCGTCATCGCAAAGGCGCCGGTACCGGGCCGCGTCAAGACGCGCTTGTGCCCTCCCTGCACATCCGACGAAGCCGCAACACTTGCCGCGGCCGCGCTCGACGACACGCTCGACGTCGTCGCCGCGACGCCGGCAGTCGCGCGCGTGCTCGCGCTCGACGGCGCACGGGGCCCTTGGATCCCTCCCGGCTTCGTCATCGTGCCGCAGATGGGCGCGGGCCTCGACGAACGGCTCGCCAACGCGTTTGCCGCGGTGAGCGGCCCGGCGTTGCTCATCGGCATGGACACGCCTCAAGTCGACCGCGGCCTGTTGACGAGCGCGATGCAAACGCTGCACCAGCCGGACGTCGACGCGGTGCTCGGACCCGCCGACGACGGGGGCTACTGGGCGATCGGCCTCCGCGAGGCCGATCCCCGAGTGTTCATCGGCGTACCCATGAGCACCGCGGCGACGGGCGCCGCACAGCTCGCGCGGCTCCGGAGCCTGGGCCGGTGCGTCGCGATGCTTCCCTCACTTCGCGACGTCGATACCTTCGCCGATGCGCGCGCGGTCGCCGCGATCGCGCCGACGAGGCGCTTCGCGCGTGCGCTCGCCGCTTTGCCGCACGGCGAGGAGATCGCGGTCGGATGACGCCGGTCGCCGTGAGCCCCGTCCACGACGAACGGGTCGCGGCGCGGCTCGGCCTCGCGCTCGGCGTCACCTTCACGATCTGCTTCCTCACGGGCTTGTACTCGCACCTCGCGCAGCATCCGGCATGGGGGTTCGTGCTGCCGGCGCGGCCTGTCGGGCTGTATCGCCTCACCCAGGGCGTCCACGTGGCAACTGGGATCGCGTCGATCCCGTTGTTGTTCGCCAAGCTCTGGTCGGTCTACCCGCAGCTCTTCCAATGGCCGCCGGTTCGCAGCGTCGCGCACGCGGTCGAACGCCTCCTCGTCTTCCCGCTCGTCGCCGGCGCGATCTTCCTGCTGTTCACGGGGCTCGCCAACATCCACCTTTGGTATCCCTGGCACTTCGACTTTCCGCGCATGCACTACCGCGCCGCGTGGATCACGATCGGCGCGCTGGCCGTGCACGTCGGCGCGAAATGGACGACGACCCGGCACGCGTTGCGCCGCGACTCAACTCCGGCGGACGTGACCGAGCCGGCCGCGGCCGCGGTCGACCGCCGGCAGTTCCTCTGGACGGCCTTCGGCGCGAGCGCGCTCGTGACCGTGTTCGGCATCGGGGAGACGTTCCGCCCGTTGACGCGGCTCGCGCTGCTCTCACCGCGGCGCCCCGATACCGGCACGCAAGGCTTTCCCGTGAACGCGACGGCCCAGGATTCGGGCGTGATTTCGCTCGCGCAATCGCCCGACTATCGGCTCGTCGTGTCCGGAAACGTTGCCCGTGAGCTCTCGTTCACCCTCGACGAACTGCGCGCGCTCCCGCAACACTCCGCGACGTTGCCGATCTCGTGCGTCGAAGGCTGGAGCGTCTCGAAGCGTTGGACGGGCGTTCGTATGCGCGACCTCCTCGCGATGGCGGGGGCCGCGTCGCACGCGAGCGCGCGTGTCGAGTCGTTCCAGCCGTCCGGCAGCTACCGGACGGCCGACGTCGATCACTTCCAGGCGCACGACCCCGACACACTGCTCGCCTTGCAGGTCGACGGCGAACCGCTCGCGCTCGATCACGGATTCCCGTGCCGGCTGATCGCGCCGAACCGGCCCGGCGTGATGCAGACGAAGTGGGTGAAAGCGGTGGTCGTCCGGTGAACGACCGGTCAACATCGTGGCGGCCGGGATTGATCGTCGGTTTGGCCATCGGGCTGCCCCTGATGGCCGTCGGCATCGCCGACTTCGCCACGCACTTCGACAGCGCCGAATTTCGCAGCTTCGCGCGCTTCTACGTCGGCGGCGACATCCTGCACGACGCGATCGTGGCGCCCGTGGCCGCGCTCGTCGGCCTTTTCGTGTTGCGACGTGTTCCCACGATCACACGCGCTCCACTGCGCGCCGCACTGTTCGCGACCGCGATCACGATCGCCGTCGCGTGGCCCGCGCTGCGCGGGTACGGGCGGGCGCGAGTCCCGCACAATGCGAGCGTGCAACCGCTCGACTACACGACCGCAGTCGCGACCGTCGTCGCCGTCGCGTGGGCGGCGTCGGCCCTGTGGCTCGGGGTGGCCGTCGTTCGCCGGCGCCGGCGCAGCCGAGAGGGCTCTCAGCCGGTTCTCAGCAACGACTCGTAGGTCACACGCGTGGAGCACCGACCCGCCGCGGGTGTCGCCGTCGACGTGCGCGGGCTCTCGTTCGCGTACCCGACGCCCGACGGCCCGCTCACCGTGCTCGACGACGTCAGCTTCTCGCTCCCGGCGGGCGGCGTCGCCGCGATCACCGGTCCGTCCGGCTCGGGGAAGACGACGTTGCTGTCGTTGCTCGGCGGCCTCGATCGCGTACCGCGGGGCATCGTGCAAGTCGCCGACCACGAGCTGGGCGCGCTCTCGCGCGCCGAGATCGCGGCGTACCGGCGTGACGTCGTGGGATTCGTGTTCCAAGACTTCGGGCTGCTCGGTCAGCTCACGGCGCTCGAGAACGTCGAGCTGGCGCTGATGTTCGGCGGGGGATCGCGCCGGCGGCGCCGCGAGCGCGCTCGCGGCCTGCTCTCGAGCGTCGGGCTCGCACACCGCCTCGGGCACCGTCCGCGTGCACTCAGCGGTGGGGAGAAACAACGCGTCGCGATCGCGCGCGCGCTCGCGAACGAGCCGCGACTCGTCCTGGCCGACGAGCCGACCGGCAATCTCGATGCGGTCTCGACCGCGACCGTTCTCGACGTGTTGTTGCGCATCCCGACCGAACGCGGTGCAACCGTCGTGGTGTGCACACACGATCAGGCGATCGCGGCGCGTGCCGCAACGCGTCTCCACATCGACGAGGGCCGTCTGGTGGTCGCGTGACGTGGCGTGACGCGATCGCCCTCGCGCGCCGAAGTGTCGGCCGCCGCGGCGGACGAGCGCTGCTCACCGTCCTGGCCGTGGCGCTGGGCGCCGCGCTCTTGTCGTCGCTGCTGATCGCGAGCACCGCCGCGAAGCAGCGCGTGCTCGACCAGGTCAGCGAGGGCGGGCCGCTGGCCGGGATCAAAGTCGTTCCGGCCGCGCCCAACCCGGGGTCGCTCGACAGCGACAACCCGTCGCCGGGCGCACCGCGTCCGCTCGACGACGCGGCCCGCGCCCGCATCGCGCAACTCGACAACGTCGTGTCGGTTGTGCCCGTCGTTGCGACACCGGTGCTCATCGTGCCACCTGACACCCTGCCGAGCGGCGCCGCACTCACGCCGCGCGATCGCGGTCCGATCTTCGACAGCGAGGTCGGTGTCGACCTCGCGCGGGCGTCGTCCCTGCCGATCTCGCTGCTCGACGGGCGGCTCCCGATCGCCGATGCGACGACCGAAGTCGCCGTAACGCTGGACTTCTTGAGCCGCATCGGCGTCGACAAAGCCAACGCGGGGCGGGTGCTCGGTACCGAGCTCATGCTCGGCGCGCCACGCGCGTTCGGCACCGGACCCGGCCGACACTTCCGAGCACTGTGGAGTCGCGTCGTCGTGGTCGGTGTCGTCGCGCAGGAAGCCGGTGACGGGCTCCTCATCGCACCGATCGCCCTCGCGCAGACGACGCGCGAGTGGACGCTGCGCGGCTCGGTGATCGACGACCTCGGCGCCAAGCCGTCGCCGTACACCGCGCTGTTCGTGGTCGCGCACGGCCTCGAGCACGTACCCGACGTGCGATCCGAGATCGCGAGCGTCGGCTTCTCGACGAGCGCGCCCGAGACGCTGATCGCACAGGTTCAGCGCTATTTGCACGTGGTCGAGCTGGTGCTGGGCGGGATCGGCATCATCGCGCTCGCGATCGCGGCGCTCGGGATCTCGAACGCGATGCTCGCCGCAATTCGCGAGCGACGCCGGGAAATCGGCGTGCTGAAAGCGCTCGGCGCCGCGGACCGGGATGTCCGCCGCGTCTTTCTGGTGGAGGCCGGCGCGCTGGGCTTCGTCGGCGGCACGATCGGCGCGATGGCCGGGTACGGCGTCGCGAGCGTGCTCGCCGCGGTCGTCAACAATTATCTGGCAAGTCAAGGCCTCCAGACGGTTTCCCTCGGACTTCCCGGCGCCCTCCTCGTTGCGGTGATCGGCGGCGCGACGCTGCTCGCGCTGGGAGCCGGGATACTTCCGGCGCGCCGCGCGTCTCGGATGCCGGCCCGGCAAGCCATCGGGGACGATTGATGGCGACGGGTCGCGCCGCGCGCGCGTGGGCCGGCGCGCTTGCCGGTCTCGTCTTCTTGACGGGGTGCGCGCACTCCCACGGAAACGCCACGGGGGCCGGGCATGCTTCAGGTTCGATACCCGCGCGTCCGGCACTTCTCGTGCTCGGCGGCGCCGACACCGAGGGCGAGGCACTCCCCGACCGGCTGCGCACCGCGTGGCCGTATCTCGTGTACCGCGAGGCGATGCCGCGCGGCGCCGTGATGGTGAACGGCGCATTCGAGCACGCCACCGCGGCCGAGGCACTCGGCGAGCAAGCACCGCTCGACCGGGAGCTCGCACCGCGGTTCGTCGCGATGTGGATCGGCGTCGACGACCTGCGCGCCCGTACACCGGTTCGTACGTTCGAGCGTTCTCTCACGGAGCTCATCCACATCGTGAAGGCCGACGGCGCGCAGCACGTGCTCGTAGCCGACATTCCCGACGCGTACGGCAACGCCGCCGCGACGTACGACGCCGCGATCCGCGCCACTGTCCGGTCGACCGGCGCCGTGCTCGTCGAACTAGAACCGGTTGCAGTGCACTTCGTCGAGGCCGACCACCTTCCACCGGTCGCCGACACCGCGACGCATCGCGAGATCGCCACCAGGTTTGAGCGCGCCCTGCGCTCCACGCCATGATGACCCGCCGCGACACTTGGGAGGCGCAGGTCATGACCGACATCGGACGCGTCACCGCGCTGCTCGAAGAGGCCGCGGAGACGCATCACCGCGTGTACCGCATCACCGACGGCACCGATGCCGACTGGGCATCGTGGTATGCCGACTGGCTGTTGCGTCTGTCGGAGCTCCCCGAGATTCTCGGCGTGGCACCCGTGCGGAGCGAGCTCGTTTACCTGCTGGTCGGCCTCGACAAGCAGTACGCCGCCGAGAAGCCGTCGCGAGATTGGCCGGAGTTCTACGCGCGGGCCTTCATCGAACATTGGGCAACCGGGAGCCGCGCGTGAACCTTGTTCGCATCGCGACGTGGGCCGACGTCGCCGATCACGTACCGACCGCCGCGCAGGTCGAGGGCATCGACCTCGTGATCATTCGGCGCGGCGACGACCATTCGGTGCTCTACGGCCGTTGTCTGCACCGCGGTGCGCTGCTCGCCGACGGCGAGATCAAAGGCGACGACCTGATCTGCGGATTGCACGGTTGGGACTACCGCATCAGTACCGGCGTGAGCGCGTACAACAACGCCGAGGTGCTCGAGAAATTCACCTCGGTGCTCGACGGCGACGGCTTGTTCGTCGACCGCGACGAGGTGATCGGCTGGAAGATCCGCCACCCGCAGCCCTACTCCCCCGACGTGTACCAAGGTCTGTTCACCGATCCGCACGGCGTGCCCGAAGAGCCGTACGTCATGCGTATCCACGAGCTCGCGGCAAACGGGCTCGCGAAGGTCGGCCATCACGGCTTCGTCGCGGCAATGGGCGTGCCGCGCCAGCAGCTTCCGGGTTGGGACGCCATCCAATTCGTCACCGCGCAGCTCGCGACGTTGCCGTTGCTCGACGACCATCCCGTCGGCACCGAGGTCTGCATCGGGCCGAACGCGTCGAAGCCCCTGTGGCTCGACATGCCACTGCTCGTATCGGACATGTCCTTCGGCGCGCTCTCGCAGGAAGCGAAAACCGCACTGGCGCGCGGCGCGCAACTCGCCGGGACCGGTATCTGCTCGGGTGAAGGCGGCATGCTGCCCGAGGAACAGGCCGAGAACTCCCGCTACTTCTACGAGCTCGCGTCGGCGCGCTTCGGTTGGACCTGGGACGTCCTCACGAAGGTGCAGGCGTTCCACTTCAAGCTCGGGCAAGGCGCCAAGACCGGCACGGGCGGACACCTGCCCGGCGCGAAGGTGAAGGGTCGCATTGCCGAGGTACGGGGGCTGGCCGAGGGAACGCCCGCCGTGTCGCCGGCAACGTTTCCCGACTTCCACAGCGTGGGCGATTTCCGTCGCTTCGCCGACGAGGTGCGCGACCGCAGCGGCGGAATCCCGATCGGCGTGAAGCTCTCCGCGCAGCACATCGAGGCCGACATCGACGCCGCGCTCGAGATCGGCGTCGACTACATCATTCTCGACGGTCGGGGCGGCGGCACCGGAGCCGCGCCGCTGCTCTTCCGCGACAACATCTCGGTGCCGACGATTCCCGCGCTGGCGCGAGCGCGCCGGCATCTCGACCGGCGCCGGCGGCGCGACGTCACGCTGGTGATCACGGGTGGCCTCCGGGACGCGGCCGACTTTGCGAAGGCGCTCGCGCTCGGCGCCGACGCGGTGGCGATCGCGAACAGCGCGATCCAGGCCATCGGCTGCCTGGGTATGCGCGCGTGCCATACGAACAACTGTCCCGTCGGGATCGCAACGCAAAAGCCGCATCTGCGGGCGCGCCTGCCCGTCGACGAAGCATCGCAGCGCCTGAACCGGTTCCTGGGCGCCACGATCGAGCTGATGCAGGTGTTGGCGCGCGCGTGCGGGCACGATCATCTCTCGCACTTCGCGTTGGCCGACCTCACGACGTTCGACCACGACATCGCCGCGCTCACGGGCATCGAGTTCGGCGGCGTGCGTTGAGCGCATCGGGCGACGACACGGTCTGGCATCGCGTCGCCGAGCTCGACGCGCTGGGCGACGGCCGCGTGATGACGGTCACGGCGGGGCGCACGTCGGTCGCGCTCACCCATTTCAACGGAACATACGGCGCGCTCGACAATCACTGCCCGCACCAGGGCGGTCCACTCGGCGAGGGCTCGATCGAGAAGTCTTGGTTGCGGTGCCCGTGGCACGGTTACGACTACGACCCGATCACCGGGCACCCACCGCCGGGCTTCAGCGACGCACCCAAAGCCTTCCCGGTCGAAGTGCGCGCCGACGGTGTGTACGTGGGCCTGCCGCCCGAACGGCCGCGAGCGCGCACGATCTCCGATCTGATGGTCGACACGATGATCGCGTGGGGTGTCACGCACGTCTTCGGTATGGTCGGTCACTCGAATCTCGGCTTCGCCGACGCGATGCGCGCCGCGGAGGAACGGGGCGACCTCACGTTCATCGGCATCCGGCACGAAGGTGCCGCCGCGTTCGCGGCGAGCGCCTACGGGAAGCTCACCGGCCGGCTCGGTGCGTGCTTCGCGATCGCGGGCCCCGGGTCGACCAACTTGCTCACCGGCCTCTACGACGCGAAAGTCGACCGCGCCCCGGTGCTCGCGATCTCCGGGCAAGTGCCGTCGAAGGTACGCGGCCGCGGCGCATTCCAGGACCTCGACCTGGGCGCGGCCTTCGCCGACGTCGCGGTCTCGACGCAAACCGTGTTGCGCGACTCCGACCACGTCGAGCTCATGAACCTCGCGTGCAAGCACGCGTTGCTGCAACGCGGCGTGGCCCATCTCGTGCTGCCCGACGAGGTGCAGGCGCTGCCCGCATCCGACAACGAGCGTCCGGGCGGGCCGTCCGGGCGGCTCCCGGTGCTCGCGGTCGCGCCGGCCGCCCGCCCACTCGCGCAGGCGCTCGAGCTCATGGGCGGCGCGAAACGTCCGGTCGTGGTGGTCGGGCACGGCGCGCGCAACGGGATCGACGCGGTCAGCGCGCTGGCCGAGCGGCTCCACGCCCCCATCCTCACCACGTTCAAGGCCAAGGGCATCGTCGCCGACGATCACCCGCTCGCGTGCGGCGTGCTCGGTCGCAGCGGCACGCCCGTCGCGTCGTGGTTGATGAACGAATCCGATCTCATCCTCGTGTTCGGCGCGTCGTTCGCGAACCACACCGGCATCGCGTCGTACAAGCCGATCGTGCAAGTGGACGCCGAGCCCGACGCGCTCGGCCGTTTCCACGCGGTGACGGTGCCGGTGCTCGGCGACGTCGACGTCACTGCGCGCTTGTTGAAGTCGGGGATCGACGATCTCGGCGTGCAGACGATCGACCAGCGCGCCGACGTCGCGGCCCGGCGCGCGATCTGGAACGCCGAGAAGCAGCGCCGGCTCGGCGACGACCGCGGGAAGGGCGTGGCGTCGGCCGCGATCTTCGAGACCCTGAGCCGCCACGCTCCCGCCGACGCAGTGCTCGCGGTCGACGTCGGCAACAACACCTATTCGTTCGGGCGCTACTTCACGTGCAAGCCGGGCCAGCACGTGCTGATGTCGGGATACCTCGGCTCGATCGGCTTCGGCTTCCCGGCCGCGATGGGTGCGTGGGCCGCCGCACCTGATCGCACGATCGTCGCGGTGACCGGAGACGGCGGATTCGGTCAGTATCTCGCCGAGATCACGACCGCGGTGAAGTACGGCATGAACATCACGCACGTGCTTGTGAACAACAGCCAGCTCGGCAAGATCGCCAAGGAACAGCGCGCCGCCGAATGGGACGTGTGGCAAACCTCGCTCCACAACCCCGACTTCGCCGCGTACGCACAGCTCTGCGGCGCCCACGGCGAACGCGTCGCACGCGCCGACGAGCTCGACGGTGCGCTGGCTCGAGCGTTCGCCTACGACGGGCCCGCGCTCGTCGACGTCGTCGCCGACGCCGAGCTGGTTTAAGGCGCAGCGTCGGGGCAGTAGACGCGCTTGTCGTGCGTCACCTTCCCGGCCTCGGCCATCACCGTGCAGAAGCTGGCCCGAGTGAGCTTCCACTTGCCGTCGACGAAGACTGCGCCGCCCGTCTTGTGCATCACGCCGGCGAAACTGGCCGAATTCGTAGAGGTGATCGTGAACGCGATCGCGGCATGCGTCGCGTCGGAGAAGGTCGCGCGGTCGACGTGCACGCGTACGGTTTCGAGGGCGGACTGCGAGGCGTACTTGCGCAGCGCGTTGATCACCGACTGCAGCCCGCGCGGGTCGTCGACGAGGGCAAGGCGCTGGGCGTCGGTGGCGCCGGGCTGGAACACCGTCATGTACGCACCCGCGATCTCGGCGCGGGCGACGTTGCGGTCGGTCACCGATGTCGCTTGCACCGGCGTACGCACCGACGGCGAGCCACCGCTCGTCGTGAAGTATGCGAGCCCGACGACCAGTACGACCGCGAGCGCGGCGCCGCCGAGTGAAAGGCCGTTGCGCACGGTGTCGTGACGGCGGTTGGACCGCGTCATCCGCGAGTCCAGATCGGCACGGTCGCTCGTGAGGTCGACGTGCGCGGCGCGTACCGCGAGATGCTCCCGCACCACGTCTTCGATATCGCTCACGATCGCCCTCCTTCCGTGCTCACGGTTCGATCACCTGTCGCAGCTCGGCGAGACCGCGGTGCACGAGCGAGCCGACGGTTCCCGGCCGGCACCTGAGCACTTCGGCGATCTCCGCTTCGGAGCATCCATGCCAGTAGCGCAACACGATGGCGGCGCGCTGGCGCGGCGCGAGCCGCGCGAGCGCGTCGGAGATCTCGTCGGCTGCGAACTCCACGTTCTCGGCGCGCAACAACGGCTGCACGCGCCGCTGGCGGAACGCACGGCGGTGATACGACGTGCACTCGTTCACGACGATACGCCGGAGATACGCGTGCGGATTCTCGGCCCGGTCCCACGCGCGGTGCAGCCGCACGAACGACTCCTGCACGACGTCGTGCGCGTTCTCCCGCGATCCTGTGAGCAGCACGGCCAGGCGGGCCATCTCCGGGTACGCGCGCTCGTAGAGCTCGGCGAAATCCGCGCGGCCGGATCGAGCCGTGTCGGGACGTTCGGCATCGGGATCGGGTCGGGGTTCTGGGTCCACGCGCGCCGCCCTCAGCGCTGCTTTCGCCACATCGTCCAAGACGCCCGTCGCCCCCGGATCCTTGCGTCGCTCCCTCAACTTCTCGCCACCAATTCTACGATCGGGGCGGTCCCCGGGCGACCGCCCGGCCTCCCTGCGGCGCCTACGCTGCGGCCGTGGCCGACCCCCTCGTTCGCTCGACGCTCGGTGTCCCAACGGCCCGCCTCGTGCTGGCCCGGCCCGAGCGCCGCAACGCGCTGTCGCTCGCGGTGATGCGAGAAGCGCTGGCCACCCTCGACGCAGTGGCGGCCGATCCGGTCGCCCGGGTGCTCGTGATCGAAGGCGAGGGGCCGGGATTCTCGGCCGGCCACGACCTTGCGGAGATGACCGAGCACCGCGACGAGGCCTTCTTCGAGGAGCTGTTCACGACGTGCGTCGAGCTCATGACGCGCCTGCACGAGATCCCGCAACCGGTCATCGCCAAGGTGCACGGCGTCGCAACCGCGGCGGGCTGCCAGCTCGTCGCCGCATGCGATCTCGCGGTCGCGTCCGACGACGCTCGCTTCGCCACGCCCGGCGTGAACATCGGGCTGTTCTGCTCGACGCCGATGGTTCCCGTCGCGCGCGCCGTCGGTCGCAAGCGCGCGCTCGAGATGCTGTTCACCGGCGAGATGATCGACGCACCGACCGCGCTCGCGTGGGGACTCGTCAACCGGGTGGTGCCGCGCGCGCAGCTCGACGCCGAAGTCGACGCGCTCGCCGCGCAACTCGCGTCATCGAGCGCGTACGTGCTCGCGCTCGGCAAGCGCACGTTCTACGCGCAGGACGCGCTGACCGAAGACGCCGCGTACGCGGTCGCGCGTCCGGCCATGGTCGACAACGCGCAAGCCGCCGATGCCGAAGAGGGCATGCGCGCGTTCCTCGAGAAACGGGCGCCGGAATGGCGGAACCGGTAGACGACGCGCCGCCACGCGGGCGGTGGCCGGCGCTCGCCCCGTTCCGTCATCACGCGTACGCACGGCTGTGGACCGGCGCGTTCGTGTCGAACATCGGCACGTGGATGGAGTCGATTGCGCTCGGCATCTACGTCACGAAGCTCACGGGTCAGGCGGCGTGGACCGGTACGGTCGCGGCCGCCGCCTTCGTACCCATCGCCGTGTTCGGGCCGCTCGGAGGTGCGCTCGCCGACCGCGTGCCGCGCAAGACGCTGCTCATGACGACGACGCTCGTGCAGACCGCACTCGCGACCCTGCTGACAGTGCTGTTCGCGACCGGCAACCCGTCGGCACCGATGGTCACGCTCATCGCGCTCGGCAACGGCATCTGCGCCGCGCTCGGCTTCCCCGCGTTCCAAGCCATCCTGCCCGACCTCGTACCCTTGGAGGATCTGCCCGGCGCGATCGCCCTGTCGTCGGCGCAGTTCAACCTCGGACGCGTGGTCGGGCCGGTCGCCGCGAGCATCGCGATCGGGCTCGGCGGCTACGCGTGGGCCGAAGGCGCGAATGCGCTGAGCTTCCTCGCGGTCGTCGCAGTCCTGCTCACGCTCACGCTGCCCGCACCCGATCCCGGCGCGCGAGAGGTGAAGATCTGGCAGTCGATCAAGGACGGCTTCTCGTTCGTCCGGCGCGAACCCGGCCTGCGCGTGAACGTCAGCGCGATGTGCCTCAACACGTTCCTCGCCGCACCGTTCATCGCACTCGTGCCCGCGATGGCCGCCAAGGTCTTCGACAGTCCCAAGGGCGGCACGTTCGTGCTGATCACCGCGCAGGGGCTCGGCGCGGTCGCGATGGCCCTCGCGCTCGGCGGGCTCGTCGAGCGCTCCGGACCTCGCCGCACGCTCTTCGGCTTGATGGGCCTGCTGCCGTTCGCGCTCGTCGCGTACGCGCTGGCACCCGTGCTCGCGATCTCCGCGATCACCTTGTTCGTCGTGGGTGCGCTGTACCTCGGTGCGCTGTCGACCTTCACCACGATCGCCCAGTTGCGTTCCCCTGCCAGCATCCGTGGCCGCGTGCTGTCGGTGCACACGATGATCCTCGGCTCGCTGTACCCGCTCGGCGCGGTCGTGCAGGGCAAGCTGGCCGACGTGATCGGGCTGCGGGCCACCACGGCCGCGTCCGGCATTTGCATGTTCGCGGCGCTCCTCCTGGCCCGGGCGCTGCGCCCCCACGCGGGCGAGGCGATCGACATGCCCGTCCCGGTAGGTTTGGAAGCATGACTGTTGTCGAATGGGAACGGCGCGACGCGATCGCGCTCATCACACTGAACCGGCCGGAAGCGCGCAACGCGATCAGTCCCGAGGTGAGCCAGGCGATGGTCGGCATCCTCGACGAGATCGAGGCCGACTCCGGGTTGCGCAGCGTTGTGGTCACGGGTCGGGGCGAGGTGTTTTCGGCCGGCGCCGACTTGAAGGTCGTCGCGTCCGGACGGGCGAACGACATCGCGAACGTGAAAGGCGGCTTCGCCGGCCTCGTGACCCGCGACTTCCCGAAGCCGGTGATCGCCGCGGTGAACGGGCCCGCGCTCGCGGGCGGCTTCGAGATCGTGCTGTCGTGCGACATCGTGGTCGCGGCCGAAACGGCCCGCTTCGGCATCCCCGAGGCCAAGCGCGGCTTGATGGCCGCGGCCGGCGGACTCATCCGTCTGCCCAAGCGTGTGCCGCTCGCGGTCGCGCTCGAGATGGCGATGACCGGCGACCCGATCGACGCGACGCGCGCGTACCAGCTCGGGCTCGTGAACCGCGTCGTCGCGCCCGACCGCGTCGTCGACGAGGCGCTCGCGCTCGCGGCCCGGATCGGCGAGAACTCGCCGATCGCAGTGCGCAACTCTCGCCAGCTCGTGAAGGAGTCGGTCGAGCTGCCCGAGGCCGACGGCTGGAAGCGCACGATCGAGCTCATGATGCCGGTGTTCGAGAGCGGCGACGCCGTCGAGGGCGCGACCGCCTTCGCCGAGAAGCGGGCCCCCGTCTGGCGCAGCAGCTGAGCCCCACCCACAACCGCGCGTCAATGACCACCAAGCGACGCCCGGAGGCACCTTCCGGTCAATGACCAGCCGGTTTGGGGCCAATCGGATTCTGGGAGTGATCACTCCTAGAATCCGCACTCGTGATGACCGAGCGGCTGCGGGTGGAGGAGCTGGCCCGCCGGGCCGACGTCTCCGTCGACACGATCCGCTTCTACCAAAAGCGCCGGCTGCTCCCGCCGCCCGAGCGCGAAGGACGCGTCGCGTGGTACGGCGCCGAACACGTCGAGCGGCTCGCGCGCATCCGTGAGCTGCGCGGGCGCGGGCTCACCCTCGCGCTCATCGCTCGCATGCTCGCGGGCGAGCTCGATCCCACCGACGCGCAGCTCGCGGCTGCGGTCGCGTCGGCCGACGCGGGCGACACCGAGGAGTTCCTCACGCTCGCCGAGCTCGCCGAACGGTCAGGGGTTCCCGGCGCCTTGCTCGAGGCGGTCGCCCGGGAGCGGTTGCTCGTGCCGCGCGTTCACGACGGCGGCGAACGGTTCACGACCGCCGACATCGCCGTCGTGCAGCAAGGGCTCGCGCTCCTCGAACAAGGACTCCCCCTCCCCGATCTGCTCGACCTCGCGCGCACGCACAACGACATGACGCGCGAGATCGCGGAGACCGCGGTCGCGTTGTTCGATCGCTACGTTCGGGCACCGTTGCGCGCGTCCGATCTCCCCGACGACGAAAAGGCCGAACGCCTGGTCGCGGCGTTTCGCACGCTGCTGCCCGCGGTGACCACCCTCGTCGCCCACCACTTCCGGCGGGTGCTGCTCGAAGTCGCGCAGGAACACTTGGAGTCGGTCGGTGAGGTGGCGGAGCTCGCGGCGGTGAACGCCGAGGCTGCGCGCCGGCTCGAGACGGGATGGCCCAAGTGACGCGCGCCGCGCTCCCCGACGCCGCCGGCAAGTCGCGCGCCGTCGAGGCCATGTTCGATCGGATCGCGCCGCGCTACGACGCGCTGAACCGAGCGCTGACGTTCCGCATGGACGTGCGGTGGCGTCGCATCACCGTGGTGGAGCTCGGGCTCGCCGCGCCCGCGCGCGTCCTTGATCTCGCGTGCGGCACCGGCGATCTGTGCGGTGAGCTGGCGAGAGCCGGTCACGAGCCGGTCGGCGCCGACTTCTCGATCGGTATGCTGCGCGCCGCGCACGTCGACGCGCCCTACGTCCGCGCCGACGCGATGCACCTGCCGTTTCCCGACGGTGCGTTCGCGGGAATCACGTGTGGTTTCGGTCTGCGCAACTTCGCCGACCTCGAGCCGGTCGCGCACGAGTGCGCACGCGTGTTGCCGGCCGGCGGCCGGCTCGCGATGCTCGAGATCAGCGAGCCGGTGAGCCCACTCGTGCGGGCCGGACACAACGTGTGGTTCCGGCACGTCGTGCCGTTCGTCGGCGGCCTCGTCTCGGATCGCGACGCCTATCGATATCTCCCGGCGTCGACCGCGTACCTGCCGAGCATCCCGGATCTCTTCGCTTTGCTGACGCGCGCCGGCTTCGGCGAGCTGAGCCGGCGGCAGCTGGGGTTCGGCGCGGCGCAGCTCGTCACGGGAACGCGGCGATGACCCAGCCGCACGTTGCGCCGGCGGTCGCGCCGCATCTCGTCGCGCGCAGTACGCCGGTCGACGCACCGGTCGACCTCTGCGACCTCGTGATCCCGAGCGGATTCACGTGGATCACCGGGCACGGCGAGTTCGTGGCATCGGGCGTCGCGGCGCGCGTCGCACCGGCCGACGCGGCGGGCCTCTTGCGGTCGATCACGCACGACCTCGCCGCGGACGCCCCGGGCGACGCCGGTCCGCGCGCGGTTGGCGCGTTGCCGTTCCTCGGCCCGGGCCTGCTCACGGTGCCCGCGCGGATCGTCGGCCGCGACGCGAACGGGCAGGGCTGGCAGACCGAGATCGTGGGCGCCGACGTGCCAGCGCCCCTGCGTGCGACCACGCCCGCGCCCCGCCGGTTCACGGTCGACGCGCACATCGACGAGCCGCGCTGGCGCACGATGGTGGAACACGCGCTCGAGCTGATCGCGCGCGGCGCGCTGGAGAAGGTCGTCCTCGCCCGCGCCGTCGAGGTCGTCGCCGATGCCGCGTTCGCGCCCGCTGCCGTGCTGCGCTATCTGCGCGCGAGCCAACCGGGTTGTGTCGTGTACGGCGACGCCGGTTTCGTGGGCGCGAGCCCGGAGCTCCTCGTGCGCAAGCGCGGAACCCACGTGCTCTCGCGCCCGCTCGCGGGAACTGGCGCCGGAACCGACGCGTTGGTGCACTCCTCCAAGGATCAACGTGAGCACCAGCTCGTCGTCGATGCCGTCGTTCGCGCGTTACGCGGGTGCTGTCGAGCAGTCGAGGTCGACGGACCCACACCGATACAGTTCGCCAGCGTCGCGCACTTCGCCACCACAGTTGAGGCGCGCGCCGACGCGACCGTCGACTCCGTGATCGATCTCGTCACCGCGCTGCATCCGACCCCCGCGGTTGGTGGTACGCCTACCGGCTCGGCGCTCGACGCGATCGCGATGCTCGAATCCGGCCCGCGGGGCCGTTACGCGGGACCGTGCGGCTGGGTCGATGCGCACGGCGACGGCGAGTTCGTCGTCGCGCTGCGCGGCGGCGAGCTCGACGGCAATCGCGCGCTGCTCCACGCCGGCGCGGGCATCGTCGCCGGGTCGGATCCCGCCGCCGAATGGGCCGAGACGCAGGCCAAGCTCACGCCGATGTTGCAGGCGTTGGTGCGGCCCTAGCCGGGCGCGGTCACGTCGTACGGCGAAGCCTGACCACGCAGCCGGCCTCGTAGGGATCGTGCGCGGTGAACGACTCGACGCGCGCGCCGCCCAGAGCGCCGACCAGACCTTCGGCGATCCCGCGATGCAGCGAGCAGATCGTGCGCGGGTCGTCCGCCGCAACATCGGCGAACGGGCAGACGTCGAGGATCACGTCGACGCTTCGACCCTTCTCGACCGGCCGCGGCGCGAACCCGTCGCGCGCCGCGGCGACGACGACCGCGTCGACCGAGTCGACCGCGTCGCCCTCGGCCAGTGCTGCTTGGGCGCGCCCTTCTCTCCGCCCGATCTTGCGCGGCGACTCGCGTTGCTTCACGACCTGGGTCAGCAGCCGGGCGAGCCGCGCGTACGGATCGGGCCGCGTGCGCGCGGAGTACAACAGCCGCGGCCGTCCCGGCTCCGTACGATGCTCCTCCCGCTGCTCGATCACGAGACCGGCGTCGCGCAATCGTGCGAGATGTTGGCGAACCGCGTTGTGGTTGCACCCCAACGCCTGGGTCAGCGTCGCCACGTCGATCGGCCGCTTCGATCGCTCGACGAGGTCGAGGATCCGGCGTCGCATCGGCACCGCGAGCACCCGCGCGAGCTCGGGGTCGGGACGAGTGCTCGCGCCGTTTCGGGTCATGCGGCGACGAACTTGCCGGCGGCGCCCTTCGACGCCGAAGCGAACTTGTGGGTCACGAACGGATACGTGCCGGGAACCGAGAGTGTGAATTCTACGAATCCACCTTGCGCGGGCTGCAGATCGAGCGCTTGCCCGCCACCCTTGTTGGCATCCGGCTGCAGCAGGTAAGCACCTTCTTTGTAGGTGGTGTCGAAGATCGTACCGATGACGTGGAACGACGAGTTCTCCGACGGCCCGGCGTCCATGACCCACACCCGGATCTTCTGGTTCACTCCGACGTGGATCGGCCGGTCGACGTACTGGTTCACGTAACCGTTGAACACCACTGCGTCCCATTGCTCGTCGAGCAACTTCGTGAAGTCGACCGGCTGGGTTGGATCGGCTTCCTTGTACAGCTCCGACTGCACCATCACGTATTCGTGATCGACGGGAGGCAGGTTCGGCGGGTCGATGATCACGGCGCCGTACATACCCATCGCGATGTGCTCGAGCACCGGCGCTGTCCCGCAGTGGTACAAGAAGATGCCCGCGTGATCGGCCGTGAAGTCGTATTGCAGCGACTGGCCGGGCTGGATGGTCCGCATGGTCCGGTCGGGAGCAACCTTGCCCGCGTGGAAGTCGATCGAGTGCGGCACCGTGCCCTTGTTGACGAGCGTGATCTCGAATCTGTCGCCGACCTTGCCGCGCAGGATCGGTCCGGGAACCGTGCCGTTGAACGTCCACATCATCTGCGTGACGCCCGGCGCGATCTCCATCTGCTTCTCTTCGATCGTGAGTGTCTCCTTGTGCACCGCGCCCGCCGGCTGCGGGCTCGGCGCGGTTCGCGCGTCGCGGGCGACGAAGCTGTCGGCCGGGGTGTTGCCCATCTGAATGCCGGGCGAGGCTGCGGTCGTCGCGCTGCTCGCGCCGGCCTCCACCACGGTCTTGCCGTTGTCCTTGCCGATGACGACCGCGAGGCACATTGCGCTGACGAGCACGGCCAACACGGCGAAGATCGCCGTCGCCGTCGGCCAGGCACTCGCCGATTCCGACTGCTTCGTGTCCATGGCACACCTCGCCCGGAGAGGGATATGTATTTCTAGCTCAGACTAGAAAAACATCGGGCCGCGCGGGAGGGTCCTTCGTCCTTTTCCGAGGAACGGCGCCGCTCAGGCCGAGGCCGCGAGGGTGGGCGCCGCGGGACGCTCGGCGTCGGCGACGACGTCGAGCCCGTCGCTCCCGGTGAGCACTTCGCGGGGCCGGAACACGATGACCGCGACGCACGCCGCGAGCGCGCAGACCGGCACCCAGTCCTGCAGGAGCTGGTGGGTCAGGCCGCCGATGTAGCCGGCCGAGAGCGCGGGAAATTGATCGCCGATGAGCACGCACGCCGAGTAGATCGCGACCGTCCAGCTGAGCAGGTTCGGCTTGCGCAGCGCGAAGAGCGGTAACGCGGCGAAGCCGTACCACGGCATCACGTACGCGCTGGCGACGAGCACTGCCGCGAGCGCGGCTGCGATCGCGAGCTCGGGCGTTCCCCGCGACGTGTGGCGTACGAGTATCGCAACGAGGAGGAGACCGGCGATCAGGCCGGCGCCGTCGGAGGCGACCATCGTCCACGCACCGCTGCTGAGCCGCCCGAACGGCAGATGACCCGACGGCGAGATCAGGCCGCCGACGGCGGTCCACAAGGACTGCCGGCTGATCATCTGGGCGTGCTCGTGGGCGGTGCGCAGCCAGCCGGAGATCACGAGGTACGGCAGCGCGCCGAGCACGCCGATGACGGCGCCGTAGACCACGATCTCGCGCCGCGTCCAGCGTCGCCACGCCCACACGCCGAGCACGACCGCGGCCGCGATCACCGTCGGGTTGATTGCCGCCGCGAATGCGAGCGCGAGCGCGGCCCCGATCACGCGGTGCGACAGCGCGAGGAACACGCCGACGAAGACGCCGAGCGCGATGAGCGCGTCGGGATGCCCGCCGTTCACGACGCTGACCGCGAGCAGGGGATGCAATCCGACGAACGCGAGCGCGATCGGGCTCCGGGTCCGTCGCCACAGCATCCAGAGCAGCGCCACGACCGCCGCCGCCGCGATGAGCTGATACGCGAGGCTCGCGAGGAACCGCGACTCGCCGATCACGGGCGCAAGAGCCGCCATGATCGCGGTGAACCCGACGCCGTAGATGTCGGGTGTGCGCTGCCACCACTCACCCACGTGGCGGCGCATCGGATCGCCCTCGAAATGCATCGGATATGTCGCGTACGGGTTCTCGTGGTGAACGGTCAGGATGCGCCCGTACATCGCGTAGGAGTAGACGTCGGTGGATTGTTGCGACGGCGTCGCGACCGCGCAGACCAACGTGATCGCGATTGCGGCGAGCACCGGGCCCAGGGGCAACGTGCCGCGCGCCCAACCCAAGGCCACGATGAAGATCCAGCCGACCAGCGCGACCACGAGCGTGGTCGCGCGTTCGGTCGGTGTGAGCGCGCGTACATCGAACAACAGGAGTGCGATCGCGCCGGTCATTGCCGCGAGCAGCACGTACACGCCGACGCGACCCCAGGGCTCGCTCCGGGCGTAGCCCGTCAACCGTTCGCGCACGTTCTTCGGCAAGGTGAGCGTCGACCCCTCGCGCCTGTCCTGATCCCGGCGGCGCGCATGCTAGACCCGCGATTCAGCCGATCGCCGTCGCAACCGCCTCCCAGCAGCGTCGATGCTGGTCGGCGGCACGATCACGCGGCGCGTCGACCACGAGGACGCGGGTCGTGACCGATTCCGAGCGAAGGGGATCCGTCAGATCGGCGACACTCGCGACCCGCTCGGCTGCGATGCCGTGGGCGCGTGCGACGGCGACGAGGTCGACCCGTTGCGGCGTCGCGAAGAGCTGTTCGAACTCGGGCAGTGCGTGTTGCGGCAGGTACGAGAAGATCGCGCCGCCGTCGTTGTCGACGACGACGTAGGTCACGGGCGGCGCGTCGGCCGCACCGAGTAGGCCGTTCGTGTCGTGCAGGAAGCACAGATCGCCGCAGCACGCGATGGTGCTGCCGCCGCGAGTGCGCGCGATCCCGAGCGCGGTCGAGACGAAACCGTCGATCCCGTTCGCACCCCGGTTCGCGAAGATCGCGAGGTCACGACGCGGTTGCATCGCCCACTCGAGCGCGCGTACCGGCAAGCTCGACGCGACGCAGAGCGCGCCGTCGCGCGGCGCGGCTCGGGCGACGTCGCGGAGGATGCGCGCCTCGCACGCGATGTCGTCGTCGAGCACGGTGTCGAGGGCGGCGCGCGCAACCCGGTCGGCTGTGTGCCACGCGCGCGTCCACGCCTCGTCTTGCGGTCCTTTGTCGCCGAGAACATCGACGAGCGCGTTCAGGGTGGCGTCGGGGTCGGCGACAATCCGTTCGGTGGCGGCGCGCTGAGGGTCGAGCCACACGTCGTCGGGGTCGAGCAGCACCGTGGGCACACCGGCCGTATCGAGCCAGGCGCCGGCAACCTTGCTCGTGAGCGGCGCACCGATCCGTACGATCAATTCCGGAGGGTGGGCACGGGCAAACGCGTCGGCGCGCAGCAAGGCTTCGTACGTCGACACCGAGTGCTCGCCGGTACGCAATCCCGAGAGCGGATCGGCGAGGACCGGCCAGCCGGTTGCCGTCGCGAGTCGCGCGGCAGTGTCGGGGTGCACGCCCGCACCCCATCCCGCGACGAGCATCCCGCGCGGCCGCGCGCGTACGAGGTCGGCAACGCGATCGAGCTCGGTGGCGCCGGGCTCGCGCCGCGCGCGCGTCACCGGGATCCAGGGCGCACCGTCGGCGCGTCCGGGCGCGGCGACGAGCGGGCCGCCCGTCGGAACGAGCGGCTCGCGAAACGGCAGGTTCACGTGCACCGGACCGGCGGGTCCGCCGATTGCGGATGCGAACGCCCGCGCCGCGATCGTTCGCCACCGCGCGTCGACGTCGGCGGTGAGCTCGGGCGATCCGGGATCGTGGAACCAACGCACGGCCCGGCCGTAGAGGTGTTGCTGGTCGATCGTCTGGCCCGCACCGACGTCGTGCAGCTCGGGCGGCCGGTCGGCGGTGCACACGATGAGCGGAACCCGGGCGTGGTGCGCCTCGACGACCGCCGGATGGAGGTTGACCGCCGCGGTCCCGGACGTACAGCACACGATCGCGGGCCGGCCCGCGGCCAGTCCCATCCCGAGCGCGCGAAAGCCGGCCGACCGCTCGTCGAGCACGATCTCGACGTGTATGCGCTCGTCGCGCACGAGGGCGAGCGCGAGCGGCGTGTTGCGCGACCCCGGCGACACGACCGCGTGCGTCACGCCGTCACGGACCCACTCGTCGACGAGCGTGGTCGCGAAGGAGGTCGTCACATC